>Ga0163144_10004628_pt1 | contig 30913 bp, 25 predicted proteins | sample OliLak19BULKMAT1_FD_123175 | JGI IMG/M metagenome (GOLD analysis project Ga0163144, IMG submission 123175) | Freshwater microbial mat bacterial communities from Lake Vanda, McMurdo Dry Valleys, Antarctica - Oligotrophic Lake LV.19.BULKMAT1 | ecosystem: Environmental > Aquatic > Freshwater >... | reverse complement strand
TCCGCCTTTGGTTGGTTCTTTGATTTTGATCCATTTGGAAGTATAGGTGAAGTAGCCAGCACAGGCAGTGGTGTAATCATTTCAAGTGACGGTTATATTGTTACAAATAATCACGTTATCAAAGGTGCCAAGACAATTGAAGTCGTTTTGAATAAAAATAAACGCAATTTCAAGGCAACCCTTATTGGTTCAAATGCTTCGTCAGATTTGGCACTTTTGAAAATTGATGCAGAAAATCTTCCGGCTATTCATTTTGCCAATTCCGACCTTGTAAAGATTGGCGAATGGGTTCTTGCGGTTGGTAACCCATTTAATCTTACATCCACGGTTACCGCAGGAATAGTAAGTGCTAAGGGGAGAAACATCAGCATTGTAAATGAACAATTTCCTATCGAATCCTTTATACAGACGGATGCGGCCATTAATCCTGGAAATAGCGGTGGTGCCTTGGTTGATTTAAACGGAAACCTTGTTGGTATTAATACTGCTATTGCCTCCAAAACGGGTTCTTATGTAGGTTATGGTTTTGCAATTCCTTCAAAAATCGTCTCTAAAATTATCAAAGACCTTAAGGAATATGGAATGGTTCAAAGAGCCTTTTCTGGTTTAAGCGTTCAAGAGATTGAAGGTGAGTTGGCCACTAAATACAAAAATCAGGAAACGGGTGTATATGTGAATTTTGTCTCTGAGAGTTGTCCGGATGCTAAAAAATACATAGAGGTATCCGATATTATCTTGAAAATTGGTGGAACAGAAATTGAAAATAAATCATCTTTTGATGAGCAGCTTGCCTACTATCGGCCAGGCGATAAGGTAACATTTAGCATACTTCGCGATGGAAAGCAAATTCAAAAAGAAATTGAATTGGTAAATGAAGATGGAGGTACCTCTGTTTTTAAACGTCAACTCATCAAATCTGAAAATTTGGGTGCGGACTTTGAAGCAATTACCAAAGCTGAGAAGGATTTATACAAGGTTACTACCGGAATAAAGATTGTAAATGTGTATAATGGCCGCATCGCTCAAATGGGTTATTCAGAAGGTTATATTATTGTATCTGTCAATCAGAAGAAGGATAAAACCGCTGAGGAATTAATTAGTATTCTTGAAAGCGCATCAGGTAAAATTATTATAGAAGTGGTAGCGCCCGATGGGCAAAAAAGTGTAAATCAGTTTTATTTCTATAGGTAGGTTAGAATTAGGAGTTTGGAGTAAATTTTATTGTTTCCGGTTATTGCCAGCTCTGAGAAATATTTATTGCCAAATTAAGCTTAATTTTTTATGGTATAAATTCAATTCTTAAAAACAGTAAATTTGAAGTAATTCGGATGGAAACTAATTTGAATCGTTATAATAGTTTGAAAATTTAATAACCTCTGATTATAGGACAAATTTGAACAGCTCAAAAGGACAAATTATTTTATTAATAAGTCTGTTTTTTGTAACCATAAATTTTGTTAATGCTTGCTCATGTCCTAAAACAAAAAATATGACTTTTGTAGAGTTTACCTATTTTAATTATATTGGATATGGTGAAATTAAATCTATTGACACAAACGGCGATATTGACTTAGTTGTTCAAATTGAGAAAACTCTAAAAGGATTTTTAACTTTTGATACAATTTTGGTAAAAACTAGTTCACAAATTCCTGCGTGTGGGTATGCCAATGGTTGCTCTCGGTGAAAAGTGGCTCTTGTATCTGACTATAACAGACAGCAATAAGTTTGAATTAAGTAGGTGCTCTCGAAGCAGATTAATATGTTCAACTAATAAATTAAATTTTGAAATTAATGACCGCCTCAGTTCTTTAAAATTCAGGGATCTTAAACGAATAAAAAGATGTAATAAAAAAATACTTTTAATGAATACCAAAAAACAAATGGGGAATTATTATAAGCTATCTTTTTATGAAGAAAATTATCAAATTCCAAATAACATTGCTGTAAAGAGTTAGCTATCTGGTTTCAAAGCCGCTTACAAGTTATCTCCTATTGGGAAAGTTATGAAGCAACAACTTGCAACAAGTGATAAGGAAAGAAAGCTCCATCTATAGAACAAACTTCTGAATATTCCTTACCATTAAGTAAACCTCGAAAAAGTAGAAAGCATTCTGTGATTTTTCCGAAGCTAAAAATACTATAGGATGTATATTTTTTAGCTTGAAGTCTTATTTATCCACCTAATAATCAACTACCTTTGCATCCTTATTTTTAATTAGAATTGATACCAAAAGAAAAATTTATAGAGATAAAAGGTGCACGCCTCCATAATCTTAAAAATATTGATATTAACATTCCCAGAAATAAACTTGTTGTTGTAACAGGTGTTTCAGGTTCCGGTAAATCTTCCCTCGTTTTTGATACGCTTTTTGCAGAAGGCCAACGCCGTTATGTTGAAAGTCTTTCATCGTATGCCCGCCAGTTTTTGGGTAAATTAGAAAAGCCGGAGGTTGATTACATCAAGGGTTTATCACCTTCTATTGCTATTGAGCAGAAAGTAAATACACGAAACCCAAGAAGCACTGTTGCCACAAGTACCGAAATTTATGAATATCTAAAATTGCTTTTTGCAAGAGCTGGACATACAATAAGTCCGATAAGTGGCAAAGAAGTGAAGTGTTTTGAGGTTAAGGATGTTGTGAATTTCTTAATAGAACAACCATCAGGAATTCAACTCTTTATTTGCGTTAAATTAGAGAATGAAAAAAATGCCATAGAAAAATGCAGAACCTTAATGTTAAATGGTTTTACAAGACTTTGGCACAATGGCACTCTCACCAAGATTGAAGAACTTTTGAATGAGAAGAAGGTGGTTTTTAAAAATACCTATCTTATCATTGACCGGATAATAAAAGACAATACGGATTCCTCTCAAGACAGTAGAATGGCCGACTCAGTGCAAACTGCATTTTATGAAGGCATGGGTGATATAAGCATATTGGTAAAGGAAGCTGATAAAGATACTTGGCATACTTTTTCAAACAAATTTGAGCAAGACGGCATGGTGTTTGAAAAACCCAGTGTTAATCTGTTAAGCTTTAATAATCCTTATGGGGCATGCAAACGCTGCGAAGGCTTTGGTACTGTAATTGGTGTGGATGAAGACCTTGTGATTCCTGATAAAAACTTTTCGGTGTTTGAAGGGGCAGTTGCTCCATGGCGCAGCGAAGGCATGAGTGAATGGAAAGAAACCTTTCTCGCAACAACCCGAAAATTAGATTTCCCGATTCATCGTTCCTATTACTTATTAACCGAGGCTGAAAAAGACCTGCTCTGGCAAGGAAAAGAAAGTATTTTAGGTATCAACAATTTTTTTAAATTTATTGAAGAACAGTCTTATAAAATTCAATACCGCGTCATGCTCTCTAAATACAGAGGTAAAACGCTTTGTCCGGATTGCAGAGGGGTTAGACTTCGCAAAGATGCCGAATATATAAAACTGCTTCATTCCAATGATTTTAGTAAAGAATTTAAGTTCAGAGATAGGTTTGCTTCTATTAGTGATATTCTGCTCTTGCCGGTAGATAGAGCATCAGTCTATTTTGATAATTTGAAATTAAATGATAACGATGGAAAAGTTTCTTATCGTTTGCTTCTCGAAATAAAAAATCGCTTAGGTTATCTAAAAGATGTTGGATTAGGCTATTTATCTCTCAACCGTTTGAGTAATTCGTTAAGTGGAGGAGAATCACAACGCATCAATCTGGCAACCTCGCTTGGAAGCAGTCTTGTTGGAAGTACATACATCCTCGACGAGCCCAGTATTGGCCTTCATCCTCGTGATACGGAGCGTTTGATTAAAATCCTGCTTAACTTGCGAAATGTTGGTAATTCGGTAGTCGTTGTTGAACATGATGAAGAAATGATGGCAGCCTCTGATCAATTAATTGATATCGGGCCGTTGGCTGGAACCCATGGTGGAGAGGTGGTCTTTCAAGGAGAATTTAATTCTATTTACACCAGTGAAAGTCTTACTGGTCAATATTTAAGTGGTAAGGTTAAAATTGAAGTCCCCGAAATACGAAGGTCTTGGAGTAATTTTATTCACATTAAAGGGGCGAGACTAAATAATCTAAAAAATATCGATGTAAAATTCCCACTCAATATCATTACCTGTGTTACAGGGGTAAGCGGCAGTGGAAAAACATCTTTGGTAAAAGGAATACTCTATCCAGCGCTTCAAAAAGTTACGGGAAATTTTACTTCCATAAAAACTGGCGATTTTGATGGAATTTCAGGAGATACCAAGCTCATTAAACAAATTGAAATGATTGACCAAAATCCGATTGGAAAATCAACCCGAAGCAATCCAGTGACTTATGTAAAGGCTTGGGATCACATTCGGGATTTGTACGCTGATCAGCCGCAATCCAAACAAAAAGGTTTCAAGCCACAACATTATTCCTTCAATGTGGAAGGCGGACGGTGCGAGCAATGCAAAGGAGAAGGCGAAGAGCTGGTAGAAATGCAGTTCATGGCCGATTTGCATCTCACGTGTGAATCCTGCAAAGGAAGGCGTTTTAAAGATGAAGTTTTAGAAGTGACCTATAAGCAGAAATCCATTTACGAAATACTTTGTATGACGATTGATGAGGCTTTGCAGTTTTTTGATGGTAAAATAAACATTGTCAATAAATTAAAACCGCTACATGATGTTGGGCTCGGCTATGTTACCTTAGGACAAAGCAGTGCAACACTCAGCGGAGGAGAGGCTCAACGGGTAAAACTGGCTTCCTTTTTATCCATGGGTAAAAACCCTGATCCAATCATGTTCATTTTTGACGAACCTACCACAGGATTGCATTTTAACGACATCAAAAAACTTCTCACCTCTTTTAATGCCTTAATTTCTCAAGGCCATACCATTATTATCATTGAACACAATGTTGAAGTGATAAAATGTGCCGATTGGGTTATTGATATTGGGCCAGAAGGTGGGAATGCAGGTGGTGGAATTGTATTTGAAGGATTGCCAGAAGGATTAGCTGAGTGTGAAGATAGCTACACTGGTAAGTACCTTAAAGCCAAACTTAACTAGCGAAGTCGCTCAATAGCAAATTCACTCAATAGCGAATTCACCTCGTCAAATTTCTCAATATTTACAAAATGTCCAGCCCTTGGTATTAGGACATATTTCGAGTTTTTAATCAGTTTTGCGCCTGATTCTGCTATGCTTTTAGCTGTTTCCATAGGGTGAAGCATTTTGTTAGGAATGCTTTCATCCTTTTCGCCAAAAATAATAAGGACTTCCAAATTTAAAGTGCCTAAAAATTGCTTAACAGGCTCGTTGAGCATAGATTTTATAGAAGCTGAAACCATTCTGTTCCATTTGTTAACCGTATGATTTTTTATTAATTTTTTTGTATCAGAAATAATGGTAGCGGCTTCAGAATTTTCTTTATAAAAGGCCTGCCTAATCGTTGATTCAATATGTGGATCATTGGTATAAAAAAACTCTCCCAATTTCATAAAATGAAGCATCATCATGGTTTCGTGCTGCGCAAATTCTTCTAAGCCTGAGGGTGCTATAAGAACCAGTTTTTTTACTAAATGAGGATAACGCAAGGCCAAAATAATGGCAACCTGTCCGCCCATGGAATGTCCACAAAGTACCACATTGTTTAGTTTTTCTTTTTCAATAAACTTGGCTACTGCTTCAGCGTAAAAATACATGGTATAGGGAAATTCATCAGAAAATGATGAGAGACCATTTCCGGGAAGATCTATAGCAATGCAGCGGCTCGATTTTTTTAGTTCATTGATTTGATATTTCCATAAAGGAATATAACCTGCTAAACCATGGATAAATATAAAAGTTGTATCACCTGCTCCTTCATCGCACCATGCTAGTTTTAAATCAGGATGAACTTCAGAGTATTTTATTTTGTAGGGGTAACTTACTTCCATAGGTATTTTAGGGTTCAAAATTACTTGATTTTAAAGAACAAAAGTGTAGTAATATTTATGAATACGAAGATATTTAGACAGATAAGAAAATAAAAAATGCTACCTGTAACAGATAGCATTTTTTGATATGAAGGATATTCTAAATTTATGATCTATCAAGCACCCACTGTGCTACTTTTGGACCAAGTTCCTTTTGAGACCTTGCACCAACAAAAACACCGATATGTCCTCCAGGGAATGCATAAAGTTCTTTGTCTTTTGAACCTATTTTGTCATTCATTGGAATCGTAGATGAATTTGGAATAATGGTATCGTCTGTTGCATAGATATTTAAAAATGGCATGGTTAAGTTTTTTAAATTCACTTTATGCTCGCCAAGTTCAAATTCTCCTTTTATAAGTTTGTTATCTCTGAACAAATCTTTGATGTACTTGCGATACATTTCACCTGCTAAATCAGGGCAATCTGCTTTCCATTTTTCCATACGCAGAAAATTTAGTAATTTATCTTCATCATCTAGCATATTCATTACTCCAAAATATTTTGAAATATCCATGCTTGGCTTCAACATACTAAATCCTGAATTGATGATATCCGCTGGAATAATTCCCAAAGCATCAACCATATTGTCAACATCAATATCTTTTGTCCAACGATAAAGCATACATTCGTTACCTGCAAAATCGTAAGGTGCTACGTATGTGGTTAGCGTTTTGATTTTTTCAGGGAAAATTGCAGCATAAATTGCGCTAAAAGTACCTCCTTGACAAATACCCATTTGATGAATTTTTTCGTTTCCAGTTGATTCTCTAATAAAGTCAACTGCATCATTCATAAAACCAAGTATGTAATCTTCCATACTTAAGTAACGGTGCTGTTTTTTGGGATAACCCCAATCCATGATGTAAATATCCAAGCCTTCATCAAGTAATTTCTTCATTAAACTTCTATCTGGTTGCAAATCCAAAACATCGTGACGGTTCATTAATGCAAACGATACCAGCACAGGAATACTGCCTTTTGCTGGTGTCTCTCTTTTGTAATGATAAAGTTTAACGAGATCATTTTGCCATACCAAGTCTTTTGGTGTCATACCAATTTCAACTTTTTCAATACCTTGAAGTTTCTCATATCCTTTAACCAACATTTGGCTGGTCTTAGACATTTCTTCCATTATTCCTGCTGCGTTCATCTGATTTTTGTATATTTTTTTGGTCAACGAAATTAAATAAAATCACCACATATTCAACTTCAAATTTTGAAACCAAATATGTGGCGATAAATTATGTGAGTAGTTATACTTTTTTAGCAGCAGGTTTTGAAACTGGTTTAGCTTCGGCAACTGGTTTAGTTCCGGCAACTGAAGCAGATGCTGCAGGAGCTGACTCTTTCTTAGGCTCAGCTTCAGATTTGCTAACAGTTTCCTTCTTTACTAGACTTTCTTTAAAAGCCTTTTGCATTTCAGTCATTTGTTTTCTTAAATCATAAATGGTTTTGTAAAGTTCGTCCATTTCTGTACGATTAATCAATGGCAAGTTAGCCAAAGATTTTTCCATTTGCTGATTCACTTTTTGCTTTAATTTCATTCCATAAGAATTCAATTCGCCTTGCATTTTAGAATAATCATCAGAATCGAACAAGGTAACAAATTGTTTGTCATTGATTCCTAACCATTCTTGATATATTTTAGCAAAGTCACTCATGTCTTCACCATTCTTCATTTTTGAATAAACGCTTTCTGAAACATTTTCCATAGCCTTAACTCCAGTAACATACATCATGTATTGCATTTGTGAGTTAAGCAGGTTGTATTGGTTAAGGTCGTTCATCAATTCAGTCATCATATTCATTTGATCCTTCTGAGTTCCAGGAGTCATCATTTTCATAAGTGGTGACATTGCGTTGGTAACGGTATTGTTAAAGTTGTTGTACATGGTGTTTACTTGTCCAAATACATTGTTACCATCTGCTAAACCTTTATGTAAATTTTGACTGAAAGTATCATAATAAGTTTTACCTTGCTGAGCAAAGTTTTCAAAACCTCCCTTTACATCAAATCCTTTCATCATGTTTTTCATGTAGTCAGGTTGCATGTTAAATACATTATCCATCATACCTTTGAACATTTGAGCATTAAACATTTGCTTAAATGATTCAGGAGTAAATGATTTATTTTGAAGAGAATTTAGCATTGGCATCCAAATTTCAAACATTTTCATGTAGTTCTGAGAATTGTTAAACAATCCGCTAAATGAACTCTTTGCATCATTGTTTGCATTGAAATTTTTAGCCATTTCACCGTAAGTGTTATTTACAGTTTCCATCCAGTTGTTAAACATGTCCATGTTTGGATTTGTCATGTTTAAATCGCTGCTTAATTTTGTTGCGGCATTTTTTGTTTCTTCGAACCAGTTTTTAGCCATTGCTGCTTGATTTTCAATCCATGAATTGAAAAAAGCCATTGGTTCGTTCTCTGTTTTCTTGTCACCTTTTTGGTTAAAGAAAGACATTTGGGAATCATACCATTTTTTAAATGGGTCAGATTCAATGAAGTTAGTCTGAGTGAAATTCTTTTGAAATTTCTCAGATGCGCCAGTAAAATTTTCTACAACCTTCTTTTGCATTTCGGTCATAGTTTCAAAAAAGTTTTTGCTTGTGTTTTCCATTGGATTTTTTTTATAATTTTGTAGAGGTTAATTTTTCTTTGTTTTGTACCCTCCTAAATCAAGCGCAAAGGTAATATTGTTTTCTGTAAATTTTACATTGGAATATTATCTTATTATTAAATTGTATATTTACTTGATTATCAGTTAGTAAAAATTTTAAATGTGCTCAAGTTGATGTGTTTTTGTTCGATTTTTTAAAAATAAATTAGGTTAAAAACGTTGTAAAATGTAGTTTTGAAGCCTAAAATATTTAAAAAATTATGATAAAAATTGGAGACATTTATACCTTAGATTTCTCGTTTACACAGAATCAGGTTGACCTTTATGCCCAAGTTTCGGGCGACATTAATCCATTGCACATCAATCCTGAGGTTGGTAAAGCAAGTATTTTCGGGAAAAATATTATTCATGGACACTTAAGCGCTAGTGTATTTACACGAATTTTTGGTGTACTATTACATGCCGATGGACAGATTTATATGAAACAGAATACGACGTTTCTTAAACCAATGTTTGTTGAAACTCCCTATGAAGCAATTATAACGGTAAAAGAAATTTTCCCTGAAAAAAATCGCATTCTTTATGAAACAAAGGTTATTGATAAAGCCACAGGAATTGAAACAATTGTTGGCGAAGCACTGCTGATGAATAAGAAGGCATACGTTTGGTAAAATAAATTGATCACTTACTTTAAATAAAAAAGCCGTTGATTCAACTCAACGGCTTTTTTATTTAAGGTTATTTAGACTCAAATATTATTTTTTACCATTTAATAAAACCAAAAAGCCAATACTCAATGCATTAGCACTTGTTAAGTTGAAACCGATATAAGTTCCTTTATTTTGATTGTAGCTATCACCAATAATATTATTTTTATTAGAGTAACTACCAAAACTCAAGATCGAAAATGTTCCAAGAATCATAACCTTAGGTGCAACATGATAAGCAAATCCTGCCCTAATTGGTACACTCATACTTTTATTCTCACTTTTTGTTGTGGTAGTAGTTGAAGTTTCTATATTGTTTACAGTGAAAGTAGATTTATTCTCTTGTGTCCCCTTTTCGCTAGAGAATTCCAGACCAAGGCCTAGAAAAGTATAAAAATTGTTAGCGCAATTCCAATATTTCTGAGCAAAGAGACCAAAGGATGGTCCTGAAGATTTATTAGTGCGGACTACTTTTGGATTACCTGGACTGGAAGTATAAACTTCTTTATACCCATTTGCACCAATAAAAACGCCCAAAGCAAGATTATCCATGACAAAGTAACTCGCCGTTGGCATAATTAGCCAACTGCTATTTTTAGAAGGGTCACCTGTTATTGTCATGTTTCCAGATTTTGATTCATTTTCGTATTTTGAGGAGTAACAAGATAATGAAGCACCTCCATAGATACTGCCTTTTGGAATTGACACTTGGGCAAATGCATTAGCAGCAATTAATAAGCTTAAAAGTAGAATGTTCTTTTTCATAATGTGATTAATTTTAATGCGAAGATAGGAGATAGTTTAAAGTGATAAATTAATCTTATCCACCAAATTCAGGATTGGTCAACAAGGACTCATCCACCAATCCGTTAATAAAATCAATTATATCCAGTTTGTCCTGCTCTGACCACTTTCTCGGAATCGGTTTTTGAGTTGTTTTATCAAAATGTTTTATGAGGTTAACATCTAAATTACCATTGGTTATTGGATTATAATGAAATCCATGGTCATAAAAATCCAAAACCTCACGCAAAGTTTTAAATCGTCCATCGTGCATGTAGGGGGATGTATATTTGATATTAATTAAGGCAGGTGTTTTAAATCTTCCAATATCAATACCTTTTCCGGTTACATTATACAATCCAGCATCAAGAAAAGAATTCTGATTCAAACCATTATTAGCAAATTTGTAATTGGTCATAAAATTTCCAAGTTCGTGGCAATGAAAACAGTCGCCTTTGTCTTCTGCCAAAAAAACTTTCAGTCCCCTTTTTTCAGATGCACTCATTAACATAGTATCCAATGGTTTTGGCGTGTAAGCAATAATGGTTCTCATAAATTGAGCCAGAGCTTTGGTGGTTTTATCAAAAGTAATATCACCTGCACCAAAAGCAGCATCGTACAGTTTCTTATATTCTTTATTTTGGCTTAATTCATTCACGAGCTCCGCAGGATCTTGATTCATTTCAAACTGGCTGGTAATAGGATGAAAAACCAGTTCTTCCAAAGTTTTCGCTTTACCATCCCAAAACCAAGCCGTAGCATATCCTAGGTTGAAAATTGGCATTGAGTTTCTGAAACCATTCACCCCATTAGAACCTTTGCTAAATTTTACTGCAGAATCAACAAATGAAGCATTTTGCTGATGACATCGCGCGCATGCTTGTGTGTTATTTGCCGATAGCATCGGATCGTTGAATAATTTTCGGCCTAAAGAAACTCCTTCGTTGGTTAAGGGGTTGTAGGAGGGGATTTTCATCGGAGGAAAAGTGGGTGGTGATTTTAAAATATAGGGTGTACTTCTGTTGGGTACCAAATCATCCTTAATTTCCGGATCATTTTTACATGCCGAAAATGCTATTAAAAGAACAAATCCCGTCAAAATAAGCAAATGTCTGTTTTTTTTCATTCTATCAGAATACAATTTTACACAATAATGGTTGATTAGTACCACCCACTTCGCAATTAATTAAAATCCTTACATAAATAATAGATAAATTGCACACCAATTCAATGCGGAAATTTTATACCATTTGTGCAGTCCTTCTAAGCCTGCTTTCTTATTCACAAAAAACCGAAATTAGAGGTTTTATTTATAACAAAAAAACCGGAGAACCAATTCAGTTTGCCAATCTCTTTTTAAAGGAAACTTATCTTGGAGGTAGTTCTGATGAGAATGGTTTATATATTCTTACAAAAATAAAACCCGGATTATATACGTTGATGGTAAGAGCTATTGGATATGATTCTGTTGTTCTGAAACTTGATTTATCTGAAGCCAAACTTTATACAAGGAATATTTTATTAAACGAAACTGGGATAAATCTCACTGAAGTAAATGTTTCAGCAGAACGACAGAAGCGGGAAAAAGACGTGCATATTTCTGTAACCACAATTACCCCAAAAGAGCTAAAAATGATTCCAAGTATAGGAGGAGAACCAGATTTAGTTCAGTTTCTTCAGGTGCTACCTGGTGTTGTATTTTCGGGAGATCAAGGTGGGCAGTTATATATTAGAGGAGGTTCCCCTGTAATGAATAAAGTCTTATTAGACGGTATGACCCTCTATAACCCTTTTCATTCTATTGGTTTGTTTTCGGTTTTTGATTCTGATATTCTAAAGAGCACCGATGTTTACAGTGCCGGATTTGGAGCTGAATATGGCGGCAGAATTTCTGCAATTGTTGATGTTAAGACGCGCGATGGCGATAAAAATGAGGTAAGAGGAAAGGTAAATCTCAATACCTTTACTTCAAAATTCATGGTTGAAGGTCCATTAAAAAAGTTTAATCCAGAAAACGGCAGCAGTTCTACATTTATTTTTTCTTTTAAGAATTCATTTCTTGATAAATCATCAAGAATATTTTATGACTATGTCGGTCCCAATAAATTACCCTATACCTTTCAGGATATTTATGGAAAGGTTTCCCTTAATAGTGCGAATGGTTCAAAAATAAATTTCTTTGGTTTTCATCAAAAAGATGGAGTAAATTTTAAGGATGTTTCAAAATACGGTTGGGTTTCAAAAGGTTTTGGAAGTAAATTTTACTTGCTTCCAGAAGGTTCCAAAACCCTAATCAATGCAACCTTTACATGGAGTAATTATGATATGGGTCTCACCCAGTTGGCAGAAAAAAATCCGAAAGAACGAAGCTCAAATATTAATGGATTTTATGCAGCCATGAACTTTACAAACTTTATAGGTGACGATGAGTTTCAATATGGATTGGAAATTAACGGATTCAGAACGGATTTTAAATTGTTTAACTCTGCTAATCGAGAAATAAATCAATATGAAAATACCACAGAACTCAATGGTTTTTTACGTTATAAACTGTTAAGCCCTGATAAGAAACTTATTTTTGAACCAGGTTTCAGATTTCAGTATTATGCATCTTTTAATGACTTTAGCCCTGAACCAAGGTTAAGAGTAAAATACAATGTAAACCGACGCTTTAGACTGAAAGGCTCAACTGGGCTCTATTCACAAAATTTAATGAGTGCATCGAGTGATCAAGATGTTGTGAACTTATTTTACGGATTTTTATCCGGACCAGATGAATATCCACAACAGGTTGGGAAAAAGAAATTTACGAGTCGTTTACAAAAAGCTATTCATGGGGTGGCTGGAATTGAATATGATTTAAATAAAGAAAATGAGTTTAATTTCGAGGTTTATATAAAGGAATTTACGCAATTAACAAATATCAACCGAGATAAAATATTTGATGATAATGTTGAAAACCTTAAACAACCTTGGTTTCTTAAAAATGATTATATTGGTGAAACAGGCCGAGCTTATGGTTTTGACGTAACTTATAAAAGCAGTTATGATAGAATATATTTCTGGTTTGTTTATTCCTATAATAACGTGTCAAGAGATAATGGTTTAATTACTTATCAGCCACATTTCGACAGAAGGCATAATATCAATTTGCTTGGAACAGTGAAGGTTTTAAAAAATAAAACTTTGGATTTAAGTGCTCGCTGGAATTTTGGTTCAGGTTTTCCCTTTACACAAACACAAGGATTTTATGAAGCACTTCCTTTTAAAGACGGCACAACTAGTGATTATGTAACTTCAAATGGGGCCTTAGGAGTAACATACGCGGGCTTAAATCAAGGCAGATTACCCTACTATCATCGTCTTGATTTTTCAGCTACCAAAACCTATAAAATTAAAAATTCTAAAGGAAAATTAAGGGATTTACAAGTGATATTCAGCTGTACAAATTTGTACAACAGGGCAAATATTTTTTACTTTGACCGAGTGAATTATGTTAGGGTTAATCAATTGCCTATTCTGCCCAGTATTGCGGTGAGTTATGCCTTTTAGATAGGGTCTGCTGAAAAAGTTCAGCTTGCGTGCAATATTAGGAAGTTAGGCGAAGATGTATTCTTCATGCTTTGAGCCAACGTCGATGAATTAGTCTGCGCGCGGTGGGCTAACATAATCTAAAACTTAAATCAAAAAACTAATTGCAAAGAATTTGAGGTTGTTTGATTTAAATCAATATAGTTATAAATGAAATTTCTTTGAATAGGAGAATACCAGTGATATGGAAAGTGTTTTTCAGCAGAACCTTAATAGATTCTAAGGCTGCTTGTACCAATATTAAATTGTTATCTTTTTGCATTAAATTGATATAAAGCAAATACACCAAGATAAATTTTGGTGTACTCGCTCAGTATGAAAAACAAAAAAAGAATTAATAGATTTCTTCTCTGTGTGATAAGGCAGATTCTTCTAATATTATCTTGACAGACGTGTCATCCGGTTGATAGGGAAAAGGCTCAATCTGTCTCATTGTTGCAATAAGTGCTAAATGCTTTTCTCGGAGGAATGTATCCGTCATTAAAGCTGATTTTACTTGGGCTTCTAAGCTTTCATCAGCCTCACCGTAAATAAAAAGAATAAGATTTTCTTCAGTAATAGTATTGTTCATATCATACGCAATTATAAAGTTACAATTATAATCACTGAACGGCCTATACGTTTATATTGGTATAGATGAACAAAAAAAAAAGTTTAAATTACTGAAAATTAGGCAGATAAATTTAGCGAAGACTCAGAGACTTCTCCTCAATCATTTTTCGAAGATTGTGCAAGGCATAACGCATACGACCTAAAGCAGTATTTATACTCACTTGAGTAATGTCTGAAATTTCTTTAAAACTTAGGTCTGCATAATGGCGTAAAACCAATACTTCTTGTTGTTCTTTAGGCAAAAGCTTTATTAATTCTCTAACAGTAGCTTCATTCTGACTTTGAATAATTTGCTCCTCCCTATTGTCATCAAAAATCTGAAGATTCTTAAAAACGTCTTCACCATTTGAATTGGTTACTTTTGGCATTTTTTGAATTCTTCTAAAATGATCTATTGAAAGGTTTCTAGCAATTGTAACAACCCAAGGCAAATACTTTCCTTCTTCAGTATATTTTTCTGACTTTAAAGTTTTGATAACTTTGATAAAGGTCTCCTGAAAAATATCTTCAGCGATATATCTATCATTCACAATAAGATAGATAGTAGTGAATACTTTTGATTTGTACCTTTTAAGTAACATTTCAAAACAGGCCTCATTACCATTGCGGTAATTCTTAATTAACTGTTGATCAGAAATTTGATAATTTTTCATAATACCTACTTTTTTAAAGTTTCAATAAATCTTATTTGCCTAAGGCTGCTTTAAGATAAATTTTGAGTAGAGGTATTACGTATAAGCGAGATTTTTGATTTGAATTCGACAGCTAATATCGGTATATTTCTTAAATTACAAAATATTATTTTTATTTTTATTAAAAAAGTTAAAGAAAAGTAAATGTAAAATTAACAACAACTTCGTGTTTACTGACAATAAAGCTTATTGTCAGTAAAATGTCACGAGAATATTAGAGTACTAAAATTTAAGACAAAACAGCCTATGAAGTCAATTTTTAAACATAATAAATTGGAAGCTCGATGCTTTAAAGAGCAATTTCCAGCTTGAAATCTGAGGTTTCGTGAAATACAATATCAGGATTATTGCTTTTAGCCATTTGTAAAACGAAAGCAGTTTGAGCTAAGAAGACACGATTTCTGTCTTTATCAAAAACAATATCTTTTTGCCTAAAACGACAGAATTCATCAATTTTTGATTGATCGCCTGTCATCCAACATGCTTTAAAATAACTGAGGTGGTCAAATCGACAGGAAGCGTTGTACTCATTCTTTAATCTATACTGTATAACCTCAAACTGAAGTTCACCCACTGTGCCAATAATTTTTCTATTACCGGGTTGCTGCACAAAGAGTTGAGCTACTCCTTCATCCGTTAATTGTTCAATTCCTTTTTCGAGCTGCTTTGTTTTCATAGGATCCGTGTTTATTACCTCTTTAAACAATTCTGGTGAAAAACTAGGAATGCCTTTGAACATAAAATTTTCTCCTTCCGTAAGGGTATCTCCAATTTTAAAATTTCCTGTATCATATAATCCAACCACATCACCAGGATAAGCATCATCAATTACATTTTTGCTTTGAGCCATAAAATTATAAGGATTGCTAAACTTATATTGTTTATTAAGTCTTACATGATGAAAAAACTTATTGCGTTCAAATTTTCCTGAGCAAACTCTTAAAAATGCAATGCGGTCACGGTGCTTTGGATCTATGTTGGCATGAATTTTAAATACAAACCCTGAAAATTTACTTGCATTGGCATCCACCATGCCAGTAGTGGTTTCCCTTGGTAAAGGACTTGGAGCAATTTCAACAAAGGTGTCAAGAAGCTCTTTGATACCAAAATTATTTACCGCAGATCCAAAAAACACAGGAGCTAGGTATCCTTCTCTGTATAATGAAACATCAAAGGGTTCAAAAACTTCATTGATTAGTTCAACATCTTCTTTTAACTTGGCCGTATCTTTTAATCCAATAAGTTCTGGAAGATTTTTATCTTCTAGATTTTCTATTTCAATAATTTCATCACTTAATTTGGTTTTGTTGGACTCAAAAAGATTGAGCGAATGATTATAGAGAAGGTAAACTCCTTTGAATTCTTTTCCCATGTTAATTGGCCAGCTGAGTGGCCTCACTGCAATATTGAGTTCCTTTTCAACTTCTTCAAGCAAATCAAAAGGATCGCGACCATCGCGGTCCATCTTGTTAACAAATACAATAACCGGTGTGTGCCGCATTCTGCAGATTTCCATAAGTTTGCGGGTTTGTTCTTCCACACCTTTTACGCTATCTATCACCAAAATTACACTATCAACCGCCGTAAGGGTTCTGTATGTGTCCTCGGCAAAGTCCTTATGCCCGGGTGTATCTAAAATATTTACCACATAATTATTATATTCAAATGCCATTACAGAAGTAGCAACAGAAATTCCACGCTGTTTTTCTATTTCCATAAAATCGGAAGTAGCGGTTTTCTTTATTTTATTACTTTTTACTGCACCAGCGGTTTGAATGGCTCCTCCAAATAACAAAAGTTTTTCGGTAAGGGTTGTTTTTCCTGCATCAGGGTGACTAATAATGCCAAAAGTTCGGCGTTTATTTATTTCGGTTTCTATTGACATTCTATAAAATTGGGTGCAAAGATAAATTTATAAGCAGTGGTTCACAAACCAATGTCTTAAATTTGCAGCCGTGAGGATTCTTAGGTCAATACAATTTCTAATTATATTAACTTTAACTGCTTGTTTAACACCAAGTCAGAAATCTATTAAAAGTATTGGTGTTAAAAAGGGAATTTTCGCAAAAATTACGACTGAAAAGGGCATCATTATTGCGAAATTAGAATTCGAAAAAGCCCCATTAACGGTAGCAAATTTTATTGGACTAGCACAAGGACTTATTCCGAACACCTTCAAAAAATCAGGCGAACCATTTTATGATGGGCTTAAATTTCATAGAGTTATTAAGGGATATATGGTAATAGGTGGTTGCCCTAAAGGAGATGGAAGCGGAAATCCCGGATATTTTTTTAATGCTGAATTTCATAAGGATTTAAAACATGATAAACAAGGTATCTTAACAATGGAGAACGCTGGAGCATTAGCCAGCGGAAGTCAGTTTATTATTACAATGCGCCCTACACCAGTTCTCGACAATAAAAATTCTATTTTCGGAATTGTAATAAGTGGTTTGGAAACAGTTAATGCCATTCAACAAGGAGAAACTATTTTGAAAATCGAAATCATAAAATTAGGTAAAAAGGCAAAGGCGTTCAATCCGATTGAGGTGTTCGAAAAAAATGGATTTAGTAAGATGTTAAGACCATAAGCAATGGATAATAAAATATTTAGAAAATACGAAGTGGTTTTGGATGGAAAGCATAAACGTCCAATCACATTGGATGTTAGTTACTTTGAAAACAAGGAAAAAAAGACTGCGCCTGTTCCTTTAATTATTCTATGTCATGGATTTAAAGGATTTAAAGATTGGGGTGGTTTTAATTTAGTTGCCAAAACGATAGCTGCAGAAAATTTCTTTTTTGTGAAAATAAACTTTAGTCATAATGGTACTTCAGTGGATAACACAAGCGATATTCATGATGTTGAGGCCTTTGGATATAATAATTTGGAAATTGAATTAGACGATTTAGATACGGTTATCAATTGGTTAGAAGAGAGCAAAAATCAGTATCATCAATTTTATGATTTTAATGAATTATATTTGATTGGGCACAGCAGGGGTGGAGGGATTTCCCTCCTTAAAACCGTTGAAGACAGCCGAATTAAAAAGGTTGCTTGCTGGGCTACAGTAAATGATTTTGGAAAGTATATGCTTCTGAGTGACGAAAAATCTTGGAGAGAAAGTGGAGTAAGCTACGTTGTAAATAATAGAACAAAAATAAAGTTACCAATGTATTATCAGTTTTTTGAGAATTATTTTAAGAATGAGAAACGGCTCAATTTGAAAAAAAACCTTATGAAACTAGATAAACCTTTACTATTATTGCACGGAACGAATGATTCATCGGTGCCATTTGATGATGCGGAATGGATTTACAATAACATTGGTCATTCACTTTTAATTAAAATTGAAGGTGCTGACCACACATTTGGTGTAAAGCATCCTTGGGAGCAAGAAAATTTACCTGCTGATATGCTTTATGCTATGGATGAAACGATAGAGTTTTTTAAAATGTAATGAATAAATGATGGCAGATTTTAGTCAGAAAATAATTATTGTAGGAGCAGGTATAGCAGGATTATCTGCGGCCATTTATTTGAGGGAAAAAGGGTATGAAAATATTACTTTTATAGAGGAGTCCGACCGTCCTGGAGGAAGATTAAAAACCGAATATATTGATGGTTATACACTCAATATAGGATTTCATCTTTATAATACCGCCTATTCTTATGCCGAAGAACTTTTAGATACCGATGCTTTGAATCTGAAATATCTAGACCAAGGTGTTCTTTTAATAAATGAGAAAAAGTTAAAGAAAATTTTAACCCCGTTAAAAAAACACCTGTTTATTCCTTTCTTTCTTTTGAGTAATTTTGGTACCTTGAATGATAGGATTAAATTTGTAAAGAAACGTCTTACCCTCAAGCAAATGGATGAGGACGAAATATTTGATAAGTATGAAATTAAGTCATCAAGTATCTTAAAAAAGATGGGTTTTTCAAGCAAAATCATTGAGTCCTTTTTTCGACCCTATTTCTCAAGTATTTTTCTGGAGGAAGAATTAATAACCTCACGCAGAATGCTGGATTATTATCTAAAAATGAATATTGAAGGAAATGTTGGAATTCCTTCCAAAGGCATTGAGGCTATTCCACTGCAGTTGTCATCTCAATTTAGCAAAGAGAATTTTGTTTTTAATTCAAAGGTTGTTGATTATACCGCCAATAAAGTGATTACAGAAAATGGAGATGAACATGATTTTGATTGTTTAGTTCTTACTTCGGCTCAAATTAAGTTAAAAAGCAATTTAAAAAACGAAAGGGTAAAAAAGAATTATCTTGGTTCTACTTGTCTTTATTTTTCTTCGGATAAAAAGCCATACTCAGAACCATTGATTTGTATTAATTCTAATAATCCCAAATTGATTAGCAATATTACGGTTTTGACAAATATTTCAAAATTATTTGCCCCAAAAGGAAAAGAGTTGATTTCTGTAACGCTTAACGGCTTTACAGTTGCAGATGATAAAGTTCTTGAGAACGAGGTTAGAAAAGAACTTCTAAATTCATTTGGAACTCAGATAGATAATTGGAAAATAATAAAAATTTACCGTATTGAATATGCCCTGCAAAGCCAAGAATTTATTACTGGAAAAGGAAGAATAAATGAAATGAGACTGGAATCAAATGTTTACGTGTGTGGTGATTATTTATTTTATGGAAATATTGATGCGGCCGTGAAATCAGGGAAATTGGTTTCAGAAATAATGCATAAAGACCTGAATCCAAATCATAAGATTGTAAAAAAGAAAAAGTACTCAAGTTTATTCGAAGACAATTCTGACTCTTATAATAAATCGAAGAGTAGCTAAGTCTCAGCACCCTTTTTAATGGTATAATTAAATTCTTTTGTTTTTAATTAATCATTATTTAACGTATTTCATATTGTTTGAAAAGTATTTTCTTTGTTATAAACATTATAAAATGTACGTTTGGAGGAATTTTCAATATGGTTATACGTTTACTTCTTCTATTTGTTTTATTTCCGTATTTCAGTAATTCCCAATCCGTAACCGTTGGAAGGGGAACCTATAGCGGTTCAAATGTATACGGACCCTTATTTTCTACTACGGCCTATGATTCAGCATATAGCAGACATGCTTTTATTTATCCAGCATCTGTATTAACAGGATTAAAACACGGTGATACAATTAGCTCCTTGGAATTTTATGCTGAGGCAGATCAACCAATGTCTGGTAAACTTAATTTTAAAATTTATCTTAAAATGGTGAAATCTGATACATTCTCAGGTTCAAATATTAATTGGAAAAATGAGAAAAATTCCAGTGGGGTAGTTCTTGTTTATGATAATAATCCAGTGTCCTTGATGGATGGTTCGTCAGGTTTCAAAAATTTTATTTTCAATATAAATAAATTCAGATTTGATACCACAGGCGGAAAAGTCAATCTTGAGCTTATCATGTCATATGACCAACAGACCAAGCAGGCATCAAATACCTACTGGCTCTATGAAAATAACTTTTCAGTTTCAGCATTTAAAAACAGAAATGAAGGAAAATTTACCTACGGGAGAGGCGTTGCTCCTGATACAACAAGACTTTCGGATTTAAGAAAACCTCATATCAGAATAAATTTTCCGCGTTATTCTAAAAATTTAAATATCGTAAAAACCTATTGTCTGGGGAAGGTGCCGCTTTTAGCAGGTGTAAACGATTCAGTAAAGGTTTTAGTTTCAAACAGAGGCAAAAGAAATGTTACTAAAACCAAATTATATTTAAATATAAGCGGTGCTAATTCGCATATAGATAGTCTTAATATAGCTAGTCTTGTGCCTTGGGAAGAACGGATATTTACCTTTGGAAAATTTAAACCAGACTCATCGGGTGATGATCGAGTGATTGTTGCTCTTGCAAATGATGATTTTATTGACGATAATTTTGATACCATACTGCGCAAAATAAATTATAATGTATTTTCACATGCCGATCCAAATCAGGGCAATGCCGGCGGAATCGGCTTTAGTGGCAGCACAGGTGACTTTGTAGCAAAGTTTTTCTCAGATACAGGTGTTTTTATTAATCAAGTTTCTGTTGATTTTAGCGCATCAGGCAGAGGATTTAGAGTTGGAATATGGGATGATGATGCAAAAGACGGATTTCCAAGAACAGTATTGTTTATGTCAGATTCACTCACCTCCAAGGGAGGAACCTATATTTTGCCTGTTTTACCAAGGGTAAAGGTAAGTGGTGGATTCTACGTTGGTATCAGACAAAATACAGGAACCAATGTTGCATTCTCATTTCAGGATGAAGATCCAATAAGACCAGGAGCATTCTATTTTACAGCACCAATGGGTAATACAGTGTGGACTCCATTTAGTCCAGGGTTTCCTTATAAGTTTAATATTCAACCGAGAATACAAGTGGCAAACGATGTCTCGCCAATTGCTATAGTTTATCCTTCTGGTTTAAACAATATTGACTACAGTATTTATGATTCTATTGGACCTGTTGCCACCATCATAAATTACGGATTTAATGATCAAACTACTCCCTTTGAAATTGAATGTAAAATTACAGATATTTATAATACTGAAGAATATAAAAGTGTAAGATATATTACACTTAATGCTGGACAATCAAAAACTGTTTACTTTGATACAGCATTTAGACTTTATAATTTAGGTACTCATAAAATCACCATTACAACCAAGCTTGCCAAAGATAAAATAGTAGATAATAATATCCTTTCTCAAACATTTAGAGTAACAGTTAAGCATGACATTGGCGTTGACTTAATGTTTACACCCATGGAAGGGGGAATCTATGAATTTAAGCGAGATACCTTTTTGCCTACAGTCAGAATAAACAATTACGGAACTTTGGATAAAAATAATTTTAAAGTGACCTTCAGAATTCGAGATGGCTCTAAAATTATTCATTCAGAAACTTTAACAAAATCGCTTGCAGCAGGTAATCAGACAATTATAACTTTTAGTGAATATGTTCCTATAACAGTTGGCAACTATGTAGCCGAATGTTTTACTTCTCTCAAGGATAGTATTCCGTTTAATGATACTGTCAGAAATAACATTGAATTTCAAAAATCAAACGATGTTGGTCCAATAAGAATTGATGTTCCGCTTCCCGCATCTTCTTATGCCATGGGAGGTTTTTTCTTTGCAAAATTAGTGGTAAAGAATTTTGGAATTCAAAATCAGTTAGCCCCCTTTAGGTCGCGTATGTATGTGTATGGTACAAAAGGTCAATTGCTGTTTGAAGATACCGCCTCTAATCAGTTAGGAGCATTTTCTGAGACACAGCTAACCTTTAAGCGATTTAATATTCCGAACGTGTTTGGCAAGTATAAGGTGTTTTTTAGAACAGAATTGTCTGCTGATCAAGAGCCGGTTAATGATACTTTAACAGTTTTTTTTACCGTAGTTCCAAATCGCGATTTATCAGTTCTTAAGCTACTTCTACCTGGCCAGGATACAGTTATTTCAAGTGAACAATTACCTATCAAACCTGTGGTAATAGTCAAAAACAATGGTTCATTAAATATCACAAGCATTGGACCAGTTTATATACAGATTTACCAAAATTCAATCCTTATATATCAAGATTCAGCTACCATAACAGGAAATCTTTCTTTTAAATCAGAATTGAATATTGTTTTCAAAAAAGATTTTCTGACATCAAATTTGGGTAATTTTACTTCAACGGTTTTTTGCAGATACGCAGGTGATCTTGTGCCCTCAAACGACACATTTTTATCAAGATTTAAGATAAACAGAAACTTTGATTTAGCATTAGACTCCATCACTAATTTTAATAATGGACATGTTTTCGAATATGATAAATCTTACTTTAAGCCACAAATAATTCTTAAAAATAATGGTTCAACATCCTATCCTACATCATTTTCTATAATCCTTGAAATTTTTAAAAATGGAACAACCCTTATCGAAACAAATATATTGAAATTTGATTCAATGAAGCGATTTGATATTAATTCAATATTTCAAGACAGTCTTATAAATCTTAAACAAATAGGTGATTTTACACTTTGCGCAACGCTTATAGCAACCCTAGATGACAATTTAATTGACAATAAGTATTGTTGGAATTATATTGTAGAAAAATCCTTAGACCTAGCATTAGACAGTATATTGTTTCCGGATAAATCAAATTATTGTTATAAAGATAAAACATATAGACCAGTGCTTAAGGCATCTAATTTTGGAACAAAACCAATAACAAATACCTTAGTAGATCTCAAAGTTTACGAAACAACTAATTTTGTTTGGTGGCAAAGTATATATATAGATTTAAATCCTGGAGAAACTAAGTGGATAAAATTCGATAGTACTTTGAATTTTTCCTTCACTGGAAGTGCTTGGGCAAGGGCAATCGGTTACCTTTCAGCAGATAAAGAAAAAGGTAACGATACAAGCATAAGAACTTTCCAAGTATCTGAGACTTCCGGCAATAAAACATTTATGGCATCAAGCTACCGTATTTATCCGAATCCAAGCAATGGTGTTATTTTTATTGAAACAATAAATAACTCTGAAATAACAGTAAGTATAATCAATTTAACAGGTCAAACGCTATTCAAACAAAATATTCATCCTATAGATCAAAAGATTGAAATTAACTTAAGGGAAGATCTTATATTTTCGAAAGGGATTTATTTTATTAGACTTCGCAATGATTTTCAATCACAAATCTTTAAAGTGTTATTGGATTAAAGTAATAACGGGGTTATCTCACGACTACCCCGTTATAAATTAACTAAACCTTATGAATAAACTAGGTACGTAAGTACCATGATGCAAAGGTAATTCTTCTTTTGTATTTCAAATAACTTTTTTTTAATATTTTTCTATATGACTATTGAATTACATTAATTAAACATAAATTTAAGGTTAAAATGAAATCTAATTCTAAATCTGATTCTAAATTTATAAATTCAAAATTCATATAATTTCAACATTTTTCAGCAATTGATTATGGTTTATGCTTTGTGGATTAAAATTAATCCTTTGATTTTTTATAAAAAATAACTGCCACCCAAATCCAAGCTGAAATCATAAAAAGTCCTCCAAGTGGTGTAATGGCGCCAACCCAATTTAATCCTTCAATTCCAGCGAGGGGTCTCAAGGCTAAAAAATACAAGGTTCCAGAGAAAATGAGAACTCCTAGGCGTAAAAAAAGAATAGGAAGAACTAAACGTTTTTGGGTAACATAGCTGATAAGTCCAAAGGCAATTAATCCTAAGCATCCATAAAACTGATATTTAACTGCTGTTTCAAAAATTTGAAGATTATATTCTGGCAATTTCGTTTTTAAGGTATGAGCTGCAATGGCTCCCAGCATTATGGCAACAGCCATTCCAAAAGAACCACGATAAAATGTTTGATAAATTATTTTGTTCATAATATTATTGGTTAACTTTGAAGGTATTAATTCAAATTGCAAATCTAATCGAAGTACAACCATGTTTTTAAATAGAATATTTTATATACTTACAATACTTGCTTTTATCTGCTTGCAAGGTTGTAAGCCTGAAGAGCTAAATGTATCCGGTTTTAAGGTGAATGAGATGAATCCAGAATATGCTATTCCGGTTTTTAAATCTAAACTAAGTCTCGAAAATCTTATCAAAGGTAGCAATTCGTTTATTAAAAAGGAAAGTGATGGTTTTGTTAGCTTGGTTTACCGTGGGACCATTTTTTCAACGACTGCGGGTTCGTCCATTAATATTCCTGATCAAATATTTAGTGAAAAAATAGTTTTAAACGCATCTCACGTTAATGCTTTAACAAATAATCAGTCTCAAACAATTAATTTTCAGTCAATGTATTCATTTGCAATTGGTGCTAGAGAAATTGATTCACTTTGGTTGAAGGCTGGTAAAATGGCCGCTTCAATAACAAGTCAGATTAAGACTGGGGGAGTTTTTAAGGTTACGATTGAAGATCTTGAAAAAGCTGGTACCAAGCAAAGTTTAATAATCCCTTTCTCATATCGTGGATCACTTCCAATTGATACAAGCAAATCACTTATTCTGGATAATTGTCATTGGAATATGTCAAAGGGTGTTCCTGCGTATAATAATGTTAGAATCAGTTATGAAATAACCCTGAATCCAACCACTGAAATTTTAAAAATAGGGGATCCAATGAATATTGAGCTTAATTTCAATGGCATTAAATTCAGTAGGTTTTATGGTTATATTGGACAGGTTAATTTGCTAAATGCCGCTGATACGATTAATATTTCGGTATTTGGAGATGTTGCTTCTGGGCAATTTTCCATTGATGACCCCAAAATTAAAATAATAACATCAAACTCATACGGAGTGCCAGTGAAGGCAGGTTTTACAAGGCTTGCAGGGTATTCACCAGGCGGAACTTCAAATGATATTACTGGAATTCCTAATACAATACCTGTTCAAATTCCAAATATAAATCAGGTGGGTCAAGTTCTATATGATTCTGTTATCTTAAATAAATCAAGCAGCAATCTTGCCACAATAATAAGTTCCAAACCCAAAAAAATTATTTTTCAAGCTTATATTGATTTAAATCCGAATGGTAAACAACAGCGAAATTTTGTAACAGATAATAGCGTTTTTAAATATATTGTTGATGTAGAACTTCCATTATATGGATCTGCACGCGATTTTGTGCTTGAATCGGTAGATGCAATTAATTTTGATATGCCAGAAGAGGATTTGATTGAAAAAATGCTCGTAAGATTTACAGGAATAAATGGTTTTCCAATAGATCTTTTTACACAGGTTTATCTCATTGACAGCTCCAACAACGCCTTCGATTCTATATTTACTGATAAATCTTACCGTTTTTTAGAGTCGGCTGCAATTGGAACTGATGGTAAAGTTATTTCGCCTACCAAAAAAGTTACAGATATTGAATTCGATATAGTCCGAGCAAAAAGACTAACAAAATTAAAGAAAATTAAAACAAGAATTGGATTAGGGACAACCAGTAACGGAGGCACTTATCCTAATGTAAAACTTTATGCCAACTACAGCTTGGATGTGTCAATGGGTGTAAAAGTAAAGTTAAAAGTAAAATTGGATAAGTTATAAGCAAATTATTTTATGTTAGAATTTTTAAAGAAAATTGTTTTTAGCTTGATTATATGCTTGGGTATTAATAATTTGAATGCTCAGAATAATCTTACGATGTATAATATGCATACCTTGCCTCAGCAAATTAGTACCAATCCTTCTCAAACTTCTGATTCTCGCTTTTTTATTGGTGTGCCCGGACTATCATCAACACATTTCATTTTCGGAAATGACGGATTTAAAATTAAGCAGGTAATTTCCGTAAACGATTCTAATCAATTAGAATTTAACACAATGAAGTTTTATAATGCCCTCAATGAAAATAATATCATTGGTTTAGATGTTAATTATGATTTGTTCTATATGGGCTTTAAGCTTAGAAAAAGTTTTTTAGCGGTTTCTCTTGGAGAGCGGCTTAAAACACAGTTTAGTTTTCCAAAAGATTTTTTCGGACTATTGCTCATAGGAAATGCAGGTTCAAATCTTGGGCAGGATTTAAACTTTAAATTTGGTGCCGATGCCATGCTCTATAACGACCTTGGTGTTTCTTGGTCAAGAGGGTTTAAAAAAGATAAGTTACGACTAGGAGCTAAGTTTTCCTACATCAATGGATTAGTCAATATCAATACGGAAAAGAGTGATATTATTTTTAACACAAATACTGATGATTTTCATTATACCATTTCTACCGATATCAAGGTGAATACTTCTTGTATTATGGATACGCTTAATAGCACTTTCAAGTATAGAAGGATAGATCCTAATCTTTTAAAAGGGCAAAATCGAGGCATGGGATTAAGCTTTGGTGCAACCTATAACATATTACCAAAGCTCACTATATCTGGAAGTATTCTTAACTTAGGGTTTATCAACTGGAATGAGAATGTTCAGAATTATCAAACTGCCAATCCTTCTCAAAAGGTAGAATTTTACGGTTTTGACCTGAATCGTTTATTTGGTGATTCCTCAGATACGAAAGCTTATATGAATGAATTAAAAGATAGTTTATTGGACAAATTCAAACTTACAAAAACAAACAAGGCCTATCAAACATCTTTGCCTTCCACTTTTTATTTCGGTGGTAATATTTGGATTACTAAAAGGCACAATTTTGGAGTATTGTTTTACGGAAGCTATTTTCAAAAGAAACTCAACCCAGCAATAACACTCTCGTTTAATGCAAAATTTACCAAGGTGTTTGGCCTTTCTGTAAGCTACTCAATGATAAATAAATCGTTTGTGAATGGTGGGGTTGGGCTTACTTTGAATGGAGGACCGCTTCAATTTTATTTAGTTGCTGACAATATTCTCGGAATTATTCAATACAGAAATGCTAATACAATTGATATTCGAGCTGGCATTAATCTCACGTTTTTAAGGAAAGATAAAAAAGTTTCTGCTAAAGGAAAAGGTAAGGTCATTTGATGACAACTCAGTAAATTGAATTTTTTATGGTTTCAAAATGTTAAGCAGGGTTGCAGCAACAATAAAATTCTGTCACAAATATATTAGGAATGCCGTGAGATGTTTTTTCAAGAGGTCTTATTTGCTCTTTTTCATTTGAAAGGCTTCTTTCATATTTGCTGAGGCTTGCATGATATATTTTCCATGTTGAAGAGGGCTGTCGATAGTTCCTTTCTGCTCAGTTTGAGTTTTTGAATCAACGATTCCTTTAAGGTTCATATCATAGACTCCCTTATTTTATTGGTTAGTACACCAAAACCATGATCATGCGTAAAATAGGCAATGGCATTATTATTCGCTTTCAAAATATTATGAGATAAATTAAAGTGTTGATGGTTTAATTTTATTTCATCACAAATCAGGACGGGATATTGAGGTGACCTCCGAATTTAGATATGACACTGTTCTTGAATTCTTTCTTTAGCGCCCCTCCAAGTATTAAAAATGGAATATGGTACCTTTCAGGGTCATTCATACATCGACCAACTGGGAAGTTGCACCCATGATCATCCATCACAATAACTAAAGTGTTTTTATACCAGCTTTGATTTTGTGCCTTTAAAATGAAATCATTCAAACAACTATCAGTGTAATGCACTGTATTTTTATATTTTGCAGCCACTTCATCTTTTTCGGTAAAAATCTTTGTAACAGGTGCTTCGAACCAATTATGAGAAGTTAGGGTAACGATTGTTGAAAAAAATGGTTGTGGGATTTGCATCATATTTTTCAATACCCAATTTAAAGTTTCTTCATCCAAAGCACCCCATGCTGAGCGTTTCTTAGCCTTTTCATAAAGTTTCTGCCTTATAATTTTATACCTGATGATCTAAGGTAGGTTTCAGTATTAGCGAATTCTGCATTTCCACCAGTAAAATAAGAGGTATCGTAGTCTATTGAATCGAGGTCATGAATAATATTCGGATAATTTTCAAACCTCTCCATTTCTTCCATAGGATAGGCTTGTGCTTGCGCCGGAAATCCACCTAAGGTTGCCATTAATCCTTGCTCAGTGCGGAAACCTGTGCTTTAAAAATTTGTAAAGAGTAACCCTTGTTTGGCCAATAGATCAAAACCTGGTGTAACATCTGGCTGTCCTCCAATACAACCAACCACATCTGCTCCCCAACTCTCCAAAAAAAACAAAAATCAAATTGGGGCTCGACCGCTTGAAACACCTAAATTTGGTTGCCTATAATTTTGCTCAATTTGATTCGCAATTTTATTTTGTTCGCTTTTATTAAAGAATTGGTAAGAATTTCCTTGAGGTTTATAGTGTAAGAGGATATCAATAAAGTTCCATACTCCATTGGTGGCAGCACTATTGATGATTGTGTATTTTGAATCATAGCATCAGCTGCGGTTTAAGGGTTTTGCATTAACTCCTCCTCTCAATGTTATAAACAGTTAACGGCCAATCCCTAAAAAAGAAATGGAGAGTGGTAATGGTTTCTGTTTTATTCTTGGAACGTCACAAAAAAATATCCGGTAGACAAACCAAGCTAAGACTCCAATAGTTATGAATTTAAGATGCCCGATACTGCCTGCTGAAGCTGAAATGGTACCCGGAAATTGAAGGTACCAAAGCGCCTTTCCATAAGGTCTGGTACTCCAATTATGATAAAGCGACAAATCTATGGAATTAATTAAAAAGCAACATAAAAGAAGAATGGTAGCATCTCCCAACAATATTTTTTAAAATTAGATTTAGAGAAGTCAGAAATTAGAACCATTAATACAGGCATAATTGTAAGATAAGCACCAACAGCTAGATTCATACTGAATCCTGTCTTGATGGAAGTTAATGTTTGTAAAAATGCTATTTCTTACAATTCATTGAGAAAAAAAAGCCAGAAAACAACTTGGAGAAGAATAAAATAAATCAGCCAAAAACCAATTTGTACAAATGTAAAGGTTAAATATCTGAGCATTTAAATAGAGTTGACAAATCTCCTTTTTATAAATTTGCAAATGAAAACTAATTCATCACAAATAAGTGTAGCTTTGCAAAGTGAAAACAAAGGTTACAAATTAATAACTCTTATTTTGCAGCGGTTTAAAATATTCATTTGAAGCAAGGCAAACAATTTCTCGGAACCTTTCTATTACTTCTAGCATTTCTTGCGAGTTCAGGGATAAATGTTCTATTTGCCAAATCAAATCAAATCAATTATGGAGGAATAACAATTTCCTCAAACGAAAAACATTCTGAGCCTCTATATATATTCATTCAGGCAATTAATGATAATGAAAATGAGGAGGATGAAATTGTATTTTACACGGATGCCTTTCAAAACTGCAAGGTTGGAGTCATTGATTTTTCAGTAACGATTCTAAAGCTTCCTTACCATTTATATTTACCAGCTTACGAACGCAATCTCTGGCGTTTGAATGAAAATTACCGACTATAGAGTTTTCTAAAATTACCTGTTTGTAACCTCTAGGTAATGCTATTTCAACTATCAATTAGTTCATTTTCAGAAATTCTGAAATTAGGATAGCGAATACTCAGTATATTCTCAATTAATTCAATTTTTTATTTCAACATTTTTAGATGAAAACAGAAATTTCTCATTTCGATGAGCATACAATGATTCATAATTTGAAACATTATTTGCCTGCACAGGCACCATTAAAAGACTTTATACACCATAATACCTTACATGCTTTTCAAAATTTGAAATTTGATGAGGCAATGCGTAAATCAAATAATATTTTTGGCTACAAGGTTTATCTTACATTAGTGGAATATAGGACACACTACGATTCAGGAAGAATTAAACCTGAAATACTTAAAGGCATAATAAATAAAAGGAAAGGGGAATCAAATGCTGAAGTTTGGCTTGAGAATCTTATATTAAAAGATTACAATACTTCTGTTACACCGCGAATTGGGAAATTAAGAGCCAACTGGAAATCGCACTATCATATTAATCTTGATTCATTAGTACATCCAATATTATTCAGGGTGCTCAGTAGTTATCTTGATCAAGGTATTTCTATTTGGAATTTTCCTTTTCATCAACAAGGTTTTCTATCCTCCATCAGAGAGCTTGAACGCAATACTTTTACAAGTTTTTTCAAAACACCGAGAGCAAAAGAACTATTATTAAATGAGTCGACTCAACTTAATGATTTACTTGCAATTCTAGTTGGAGATTCAAATCATTTCGAACAGTATGTTTTTGACCAACAATTTGCTCATCAAGGGTGGTCAGGCATGGTTTCGGCAGTAGAAGATAATCCTCAAACGCTTTTAGATACCAAAAAAATATCCTTAAAGGAAATGATAATATTCGAGACAATTCTCGAAATAGATGTCCTTGATAAAAAATTCGGTTCAGACTGGAAAAATTTATCTTCCCTTCTAACTGAAAAGCCTACTGATTTATTTTCTGATGTTCCTAAATCGGAATTGAGTGAAGT
>Ga0163144_10004626_pt1 | contig 30918 bp, 34 predicted proteins | sample OliLak19BULKMAT1_FD_123175 | JGI IMG/M metagenome (GOLD analysis project Ga0163144, IMG submission 123175) | Freshwater microbial mat bacterial communities from Lake Vanda, McMurdo Dry Valleys, Antarctica - Oligotrophic Lake LV.19.BULKMAT1 | ecosystem: Environmental > Aquatic > Freshwater >... | reverse complement strand
TGAGCATCCCCGCATCATCGTCAGGAAGTGAATCCTGTCAATTCAAGAGATATCAGCCAAAAAAGGCTTCCAAACTACGAGATTCGTCCGATTTCACCCACTCGATTCCACGAAGAGCCAATATTTCTTAAGGCCTCGACTTCGGTGACGGTTCTGGCCGAGAGGAACTTCATCCGGAGCTGGTCTGCGATCGTCTTGCCAAATGCCAGATCGCTCGGACGATCAGACACGAAGAGGATTTCACCCGCCATTTCCCTATTTTATAGAGCTTTCCGCAATCAGACTAGCGACTTCCGTCATGCCGCGATATCAAATCGGGGGTTTTCCGGTGGCTGAAATTTTTGCCTACCCCTTGCGTGGTGAGTACATGCCTAACCTTCGATGCCAAACTCCGCGAACATGGGCTGTTCAACCGCGGGCCGCGGGAGATTGACCACGTTGTTGGCGTCGCGGTGGTCGCGATGCTTTACGCGAGCAAGTCCCAAGGCTGAGAAGATTTTGATGTAAAACCATCCAATATCAAATTCAAACCAGCGCATGCTGAAACGCGGCGATCGCGGATCGGCGTGGTGGTTATTGTGAAGCTCTTCGCCAGCGAGGACGATGCCCCAAGGCGAGATGTTCCGACTCCAATCCTTGGTGTCCGTATTGCGGTAACCGAGCCAGTGCCCGATTCCGTTTACGACGTCTCCGCAAATCGGCATCCAAATCGCCTGCGCGACGATGAGGACTGCGCCGATCACCCAGCCAAAAACTGCAACGTTGAAGACACCGAGCAAAACGGGCCCGAGGATCGGGTAGGGCGTCAGGATTTTACGCTCGATCCAGTCTTCGGGCGTGCCCTTACCGTATTTCGCAAGGAGCGCGGAGTCTTGGGTCGCCTTGTGATAGAGCCACCAGCCCCGCAGCACAACGTTCGCGTTTCCAAAAATCTTAGGGCTATGGGGATCGCCATCGCGCTCCGTGTAGATATGGTGCTTGCGGTGAATCGCCACCCATTCCTTGGTATTGACCGCCGTCGTGAGCCAAATCCAAATTCTCATCGGGAGTGTCACCGACCGGCTCAGCTCCAACCCGCCGTGCGACATGGCGCGGTGCAGATATAAAGTGGTCGCGATGTTGGTGAGATGAGTGCCGATCACGAAATAAATCAGTGCCCAGGTGAGAATGGTCATCGCAAGACCGTAGCACCCGTGCGGAAGGGTGGTTGTAAGAGTTCTGTAAGCTCTTGAAGCGAAGCGCCCCCGGATCACTTTCGTGATTCGGGGGCGCTCTTGATTTTGCGCTGGGGGGCGCACTTGGGAATTACTTAACGAATGATGCAAGGCCCTTTGGCTTCGACGACCTGGTAGGAGTTCGACTTGCCACCGGAGAATGCGGCCAGCACGTTGCTGGTGCCCATCTCTAGGAGGGTCAAATTCCCCGCCAAGGAGTCGGTCGAGGTGTGTGAAACGATTTCGCGCCGGCCTTGAAGATTGATGTCTTCGGTGCGGCACACGTTGTCCATCATCGGGCGGCCGTTGCGATCAAGAACGATCGCGCCGTTGCGATCGCGGCGAGGTTGCTGCTGGCAGACTTGGCGGCGATAAACGTGCGTGCAGGCTTCAATGCTTGAAACGCTTTCGGAATCATGGTGGCCAGACGTGAGAGTTCCTTTGACGTCGACCGTTTGGCCGATTTGATTGCCGACGAGCGTGAATTCACCGTTGCTCGTGGGGAGAATGACGCCGGCAGGTGCGGCGATTTTCACGGTGATTTTTTTACCCTGGTCGTTCTTGGTTTTGATTTCAAGTTCTTGATTGCGCCCGGGTTCACCGGTGATTTTCACCTCTGCGTTGCGCGTGCCTCGCTTCGCGAGAATCACTTCTTTGCCTTTTTTATCCTTCAGCGTGAGCTGAGAATTTACGGTCAAATGACCTTTCAGGCCGTCACAACCCACTAAGCCTGCCAACAGCACGAAAAGTGCCGTTCCTAAGCCAAAACGTTTCATATAACTTCCCTCTAACCTTTCTTGCGTCGGCAATGAGCAAGGTCCGGGCCAAGGTTTTCGGGGCCGAAACGAGACCGATTCAGTAATTTCCCTCCGCTGATTTGGCAAAATGGAATCGTTCTGGCTCCGTTCCGGTGGGGGCGGAATGTTCGCGATGCGGAAGGAATGAAACCAACCCGACGCTCCCCCTGATTGAAATCGATCAGGGAAAGGAGAATCAGATGACCGTTAATTTTAAACCAGCGGGCATTTCGTTTAATTCCCTCCTTGCCGACGGGAGGCTTTACCCTTTCCGGCCACATGTCCTCATGGGACGTCCACGGGGTTTGCCGAGATGAAGGCCTTTTCATTCGGCCTTCACGTACAGTTTACTGCTCTACGCCATATTGATGATATGGAATTACAAAGGATCAAAACGGAAACCATTCGCATGCGCGTACTCGTCGTCGAAGACCAACGAAAGATGTCCGCTTTCATCCGCAAGGGCCTAATGGAATCAGGTTACGCGGTGGATATCGCCGAGACCGGCGGCGCCGCCGAATCCTTGGTCGGCGAAAATCCCTACGATCTGGTGATACTCGACGTCATGCTTCCGGATCAAAACGGAATGGATACGGCTCGACATATTCGGCAAGACGGTTACCAGGGGCCGATCCTCATGCTGACGGCGCTGTCGGGCACTAAGGACAAGGTCCATGGCCTCGACGCCGGTGCGGACGATTACCTCACCAAACCATTCGCGTTCGAGGAGCTCGCCGCCCGAGTGCGGGCCTTGATGCGACGGCCGACCTCGGCGCCGCAAACCATCCTTCGTTTCGAAGACCTCGAGATGGATCTCGTGTCGCGGCGAGTGACTCGCTCCGGTCAGGAAGTTCGACTGACGGCCAAGGAATTCGCGCTCCTCGAATTCCTCATGCGAAACCCCAATCGTCCGCAGAGCCGCACCGCGATCGCCGAACATGTCTGGGACATGCATTTCGACAGCGAAAGCAACGTGATCGATGTTTATGTCAATTTGCTCCGAAAAAAAGTCGATCAGCCTTTCGCGGCGAAGCTGATTCAGACCGTGATCGGCGTGGGGTATGTTCTTCGGAAAGACTGAATTCTTTTCTCAGATCGGTATTCGCGCCCGCATCACGGCGCTATTCGTTCTGGTTTTCGGGTCGTCTCTCATCATTTTCAGTGCCCTCCTGTACCAGGCTTTTTTGCGAAATCACCAGCAAGAGTTCGACGCCGCTCTTTACAATTATGCGGTCGACGTCGCGCGCGCGGTCGAGTTTACGCTGACCGGCGAAGTCAGCGTCGATCCCGAAGTTTTGAACGACAGTGAGAAAGTCTTTCCTTTCGCGCTCGGGGAAACGTTCCTGCAGATCCGCACCATTCGCGGTAACCCGATCGCGCGTTCGCGCAATCTCGGACGCGTGCTGCTGCCGCTAGGCGAACGAGTCCAACGTCATTTGACCGACGAGAAGGCGATTTTCGAAAACATCCGGGTTAAGGACCTCGGAATATCCCGCTCCGGCGAGGATTCGTACCGTCTCATTCACTACTACATCGACAAGCCGGGTAATCTGGACTTCATCCTGCAGATCGCGGTTCCCCGCGTGCTTCTGGAAAAGGAAACCCGCGGCCTGCTCGTCTTCTTCATTTTCGCGGTGCCCTTCATTTTGATCGTCGCGAGTTTGGGCGGCTGGTTTGTTTCGCGTCGCGCTCTGGCCCCGGTCATTGAAATCACTCGCAAGCTTCGGGATATTTCCGCTCGAAAACTTTCGGAGCGAGTCTCCGAGCCTCGTTCCAACGACGAGATCCGGGAACTCGCGGGTACCATCAATGCGCTTCTGGATCGTCTCGATTCCGCGTTCCGCAGCCAGGAAGCGTTCGTCTCGGATGCGTCCCATCAGCTGCGAACGCCTCTCGCCATTTTACGCGGAGAACTGGACGTCCTTCGATCCAAGAGCCGGGAGGCGAGCGAGACGGAAGCGTTTTTGGAAAGCGCGTCCGAAGAGATCGATTATCTTTCTCGGATGGTCGCGGATCTTCTGACGCTTGCGCGCATGGATACCGGTAGTCACAGTCTCTCGATGGGTGAAGTCAGCCTGAACGATACGGTACTGGAAGCGGTTTCTCGCTACACGGCGCTCGCCCGAAAAAGCGACGTGCGACTACAAGTGAGAATGGACGAGGCACCAGATTCACAGGCCATCACGATCCACGGCGATCCGGATTTGGTTCGCTGCATGATCGAGAATCTGGTCGAAAACGCCATCAAATATACCGAGCCCGGCACCGTGGTGTGCGTGACGCTTTCGCGTTTAGAGATGATCGCGATTCTCCGGATCTCCGACCAAGGGCGCGGCATTACGCTGGAAGACCGAGCGCACGTCTTCGAGCGGTTTTTTCGGGGTAAGGAGACGGCGCGAAGTGCGCCCGGCGCAGGCCTGGGGCTCGCGATCGTCAAACGGATCATCGACGTTCACAAGGGCACCATCCGGGTCTTGCCCGCCGAGTCCGGCCCGGGCACGATCATGGAAGTGACCCTGCCGACGCATGAAGCGGCGCTCACGAACAGCTGAGCCGGTCAGGATGCGATTTGTCGAATGATCCCGACGAGCACGCCTTCGATCTTGAATTCGCGGGTCTCCACCAGCGAATCCACAATGATCGGCGAATAGTTCGGGTTGGCCGGGCGAAGTTCGATGACATGGCCCTTGCGGTAATACTTCTTGATGGTCGCTTCGTTTCCGATCAGGGCGACGACGGTCTGGCCGTTCTTCGCGCCGTCCTGCTTTTCGATGACGACGTAATCGCCCTGCAAAATTCCTTCTTCAATCATCGAGTCGCCGGTCACGCGCAGGACGTAAGTTTTTTCGGGTTTTCGAACCATCGATGCCGGCACGTCGATGTTTTCCCAACCGCCGTCCACCGCATCGATCGCTTCGATCGGTCGCCCGGCGGCGACATGCCCGAGCAGCGGCAGTGAATGAACGGATTTTGAAATGGGGAGGGGGACCGCTGCTCGAACTGTTTCCATTCCACGTCGCGCGTTCCAAGTTTTACGGAGGCTGCCTTGGCGCTCAAGCCGGACGAGGTAGTTCTGCACGGTCCCCAAAGATCGGTATCCAAAGTGTTTTGCAATTTCTTGCTGCGAGGGCGCGTAGCCGTTGCGATCGCGGTAGTCGTTGAGGAAATCCAGCATTGCCTTTTGCTTGGGGGTTAGTTGAGGGCTTATGCTGGATTTCCTCGACTGCTTCATGAATCCAGCATGTGCGTAAGTTATGCGTAAGTCAATACGCCAAACTTCTTTTTTTTAGCTTCGAAGTCTTTGTCATCTAGCAAGGCGATTGCGTCTAAAACATCATCCGATTGATGGCTTCGCTGAAAGTAATTTGTTCACCCGCCCAGCCGCTTCGCGAACCGTTCGGCGTCACGAAGAACTGTTCGACGACAGGGCGAATGACTTCGGGATTCGGCCCCGGGTTGGTGGTCTGAATGACGTCTCGCCTCATGCGAATCCCAAGGATCGGCACGAGGGTGCGTTCTGAATTGGCTCGGCTGGCTTCCACTGACGTTCCCCATTTCCCCGAGTAGGACTTTGCGCTTAAGGAACAGTCTAGGGCTTTAAACAGGTTTCGTGAATGTGTCGCCGAAGACCCTATCTTCGTGGACCGCCAAAGGATTTTTGGAACTTCGTATTCAGGCGAGGAAGCGTGGAGTGATTCAGGTCCTGCCGGAGTTCAAGTTCGGCTCGCCACCCTCCTCGAAAGGTCTGCCCGGCCCTCACAAAAGCTTCGGGATTCATTCCTGGTGCGATTTTGAAAGCTCCGGGACTCAGCGCTCCTTCAAAGCCCGCGGTGACTCGTCGGGTTCCGTTTTGCAAGCTGCCGGCGACTCGGCCCTGCCAGCCGAATTTGCGGACGCCGACGGCGAGGTCGACCATCGCGCGCGTCTCGGGCGAGATTTGGCGCCCGCCCGCCAGGCTCACGTAGGTCAGATTGTGAAACGGCCGGAGCGAGGTGGGGTCAAGGTTGGTCGGATTGCTCTGCCCTATGCCGAATTGCGTTTTGACTTCCGTGTTGACCGAGTTGCGACCGTCTTTTGATCGGTACTGCACTTCAGGACCCATCGTGCTGAGAAGTGAGGCGAAAGGACCGAACTGCCATACGTCCGCGTATTCTGGCGGGGGCAACGGCAGCGCCGGAACCGGCAACGCGGACGGAGCCGAGGGTAAAACGCGATCCACCTGAGTATTGGCGCGGGTCGCGGAAACGGTCACGGTACCGATCGTTGCCGATGCCACACGAAACCGAATTCCCGGGCGCGGTTCCTGCCAACGCGAATTCACATTCTGCGTGTAAGTTCCGTAAAGCTGTCCGTATTCCCGATCGGTGGTTCCGCTTTTTCGATAAAACACTCCGAGTCCACCTTGGCCTGCGAGAATATTTTTTGATGGGTCACCATAGAACGAGGTCCCCACGACTCCGACGAAGTGGTTCCCGTTTTCTTCAGCGCCCGTCACCAGATTCCCCTGGAAACGGCCGTTACCCACCCGTATGGCCGCCAAGGCCGGAATTTCGGTATGGGCGAAGAAGTCGACGTCTTTAGATTGCCCGAAAAGCGCCTGGTGCACCGCGATCTTGAAATCGGTGGGAAGTACCGCCACGGTTTTTCCATCCGGTTCGGCAACGACGTAGTCAGTGCTCAAATCTTCGCTTTGCATGAGCGCGCGAGTGCCTCGGCTTTCTACCGATGAACACTTGCCATAACTACACCGGTAAACTCGGCTGAGGTCTTCGGGATCCCGCATGACGGTCACCGTGTGCGGGACTTTATTTTGACCGTGGACGACGTAAACGTCTCGGAAACCCATGAGTCGCGCCATTTTTGCGACGCCATTTGCGTTGTCGCGGCAGACGCCTTTCTCATCGCCCGTTCGATAAGCGTCGAGCATCTGCAGAAGCGTAACCGCCCCGTTCGCACCGGTCCAAGTTCCTCGAGAGAACGCGGCTCGCGCTTCGTCATACTGGTCTTGGGCCGAGTCACGTTCATTAATCGCTTTACCGCCGTTGTTGAGTTCTTGGCCCATCAACGCGAGGAATCTCTTTTGATTGGCCGGCGTTAGCGCACCGCCGATTTCCCGAGCGATCAATTCGATCTCGGCCTCGGTCTTCGCATGATTGAAGAGTCGGTACAAACCGACTTCCCGAAGCACCCCTTGCTTGAGCTGCTCGAGGCCCTCTGGCGAAAGGGGATGGCCGGGGAAGTTTTTCTGGAAATAATCGATCGCGTCCGCGTTGGTCAGTCGTGCCAGTTCCGTCATCGTAAGCGTGCCCTCAGGAAGCCCATTTCGCTCCAAATAACTCCGTACGACTCCCCGAGGATTAGTCACGATATCAGGGGACAGCTGAATTAAATCCTCGGTGCGGTCAAACCAGTCGGAGTTGGCGCGCCCGGATTTCGCTAAAAGTTCGGTGAGGTTCCCGGCGATCGTGACTGCGATCGGACCCTCGGAGGTTTGGGGGGCACGCCGGTGCTCCCCTGTGCGCCGGGCGCAGTCGTTTTGCGGGCAGGATTCATTAGCCAGCTGCGCTTCGACGTAGAAAAGTCTCGACTGCAGTTGGCTCAGGTAAAACGGAGGGTCCCGAAGCTCCGCCTCGGCGATCGGGCGGAGTAAAATTCTTAGGTTGTCACGGACCGCGGCCAAGGCCGCGCAGTCTTCGAGCAGCGGAATCTTCGGCTCGACGGCTTGGCTGGACATCGCAAAACTGATTGCCGCGAGATAAGCGGCGGCTCGAAGTCTAAAGATAAGAACCCCCCTCTAAGGTTAGCGGGTGGCTAACGCGACGCCAATGGGTCCGTAGAGACACGGAGGCGCTCGGTCACCATCGCAGTGACTTCGTCGGGCGAAAGATTGCATTCACCCCAGGGTCGTGGGCGAGAAGAAATCGCCAGTTTTACAAGCCATTCCGGCCCAAGTGGGCGCGGGAGCGATTGTCGTCGGGTGGAGGCCATCGTGCTTTCGTTCTTTGCTGGCGTTTGCGCCCCGTATCCGACGTGAAATCCCGCGAGCAGCAATGCCAGCCGGACGGGGGTGGCGGCACTGTAGGTGAAGAGCTCCGTCGGGCGAACTGCATCGGCTTTGGCCTGAGCGGCTTCAAACGCGATTCGAAACGTGTCGACGCTCCAGAGCTCCGGACACGTGGAGGGAGAGTAAAAATCCCACCAGATCAGATCGGGCGCGGGTGCCTGCCGGACGGTTTGGCGAAAATCTCCGACTAAAAGTTTCCAGCCGTGCCATTCGCCCCACGCGAGCAATGCTTCCAACTTGGGCGCGTGTTTCTCGATCGATGGAAAATGAGAGCGATCGGCCAGCGCCTGTTGAATTCCGTCCAGCCGCGATTCGAAGCTGATGATCTGGAGCGGGCGCCGGGCGGATTCTGAAAGCTCGATGGCCGCGAGCGCATTGCCCGCGATTCCCAATCCCACGTCCCAGATGACCAAGGGATCCGTCGAGGACTCTTGCAGGCGTTCGGCGACGCGTGACGGGTCGAGATAAATCCGGCGCGCTTCTTCCGCCGGGCCGACGCGGGAATGCATCCAGTTGCCGCTTCGCGGATCCTTCAGCGTGTGACTGCCGTCGCTGCAGGTGACGAGCTCATAAGTCATGCCGCTCTTTACACGATTACCAGCAGTCGGTCACTGGATCGCGCCGTTCCGGATCAGCGACCAGGGTAGAGGTATTCGCGCACGAGCTGGCGGCAATAGCTGTCAACGGCGGCCTGCTCCGCGCCCGAGGCGAACTGAAACGAGAGATGAACCCGGTAGATGAAAGGCGTTTCGCTCATGATGCGGGTGTCGTAGGGCAGGGTGTAACAATTGCGAACTTTCGCACGCACGAAGAAGTAACGAGGTTGCTCGATCGCGAGCGATAGGTCGGTGCCGGGCTCGAGCGGCATCTGCGTGAAAATTTTGAGGCCGCGAATGTTCAGATCATTGAGGATCGCGCGGGCGGGTACGACCTGGACGGGCATGCCGAAGCCGTCACCGAGCCGAAGGTCGACCTTCACCCGTTTGAAGTGAATGGTGCTGCGGTCGAGCTTTTCACGATCCCGCGTCCGAGTTTGCCTGACGGATCTCAGATAGGCGCGGATACGATAACGCGGAATCTCCCACATGCGATATGACCTCCATATTAGTTTCGGCATTCGTTCGACCTCCCTAAAGCCCCCCGGGGAGCGTCAAAAGATGAACGCTCTCCGCGGCGCGGTCTGCATTATCCTTAGAAGACATGCGCGTGCTTCTCATGCTTCATCCGGATTTTCTTCCGTCGGAGGACTCGGCGCGGGCCGATGCTCTCGCGTGGGTGCGCGGGTTTGCTAATGGAGTCGGTGGCGTGATCTTTCGACCGCTCGAGCACAAGGTCGAGCAGTTTGACGTCGTACATCTTTTTTCCGGCCGAGATCCCGAGACCTGGTTTGAGTTGAAGAGAAACGGCCGCAAGGTCGTCGTCACTCCGCGATGGCCTGGGGGGCCTCCGAGTCGGACCCCTTCGCTGATTTTGTTGCGCGTTTTGCGGGCGCTGAGGCAACGGAAGTGGCCGCCGGTCGATGAAGATGCTTTTTTTAATTCACCGGACGCGATTCTCGATTTCGAAAAAGGATTTCCTCGAGAGCTGGCGGCGGCATCCGTGGCGGCACGCCGATGCTACGGAAGTCCATCATGAGACTGGCGAGTGAAATTCGGGAGCGCTGGATTTCCATGCGAAGTTCACTCGGTTCAAAAACCGGGAAAGACACGCAGTTGGCGCTCAGCTCACAAGTACTCGCGGCCCTTTTCGGCTTCGTCGGGAACATCATTCTCATCCGCGCGATGCCGGTCGCTGCCTACGGCCTCTACTCGCTTTTCATTTCCGCATTCATGCTCTGCGCTGGATTTTTCCATCTGGGTTGGATCGAGACTTTCACTCGCTTCGGGGCGAAGTTTCGAAGCGATCCGCTGTACTCCGCGATCCGAAATTCCCTCCTCGCGCGAACGCTTATTTCGGCTGGAGTACTCGCGTCCCTCGCCGTCGCCGGTTCCGGCTGGGTGAGCCGGGTTATTTACCGAAGGGAAGACTTCACGCCATTCCTTCTCGTTGCCGCTGTGGGAGCGGTCGGGCTCTGCGGGTTTTCGTTCACCCAGTGCGAGCTTCGGGTCCGCGGTCGCTTCCGCGCCTATTTCGTCTCTCAGGCAGGCGCGGCTTTGGTGCGAATGATGCTGATCGCGGGCCTTGCCGGGGTCGGCTGGCTCGCGCTCGGACCGGTGGTGGGAGTTCAAGTGATCGTGCCGATATTCTTCGGCTTGGCCGCCGTGTTCATGCGTGGACCGATTCCGAGCGCTGCCGCTCCCGGAAGCCTGGCCGCAAGTCCCGTGCGCGAGGAAATCTTCCATTACAACCGCTGGCTGTTGGTCTCGATGTTCTCGACGAATCTCATCGGTAATATCGACACGCATTTTCTGGCGCATTATCACACCAACGAGACGATCAGTGCCTTTGGCGTCGCGAGCCGCCTGACGCTCCCCATATTTTTCGTGGTGAGCGCGCTCACTTCGGCGGTACTCCCACGCCTGAGCGCGGCCAAAGACCTTTCCGAAATTCGACTTTACGTCGATCGCATTTCGTCCTTCCTGGCGTTGGCCGCGGCCGGTATTTTGATTTTGGTCTGGGTCGCGCCCCCCGCCTTGGTCTGGCTCGCGGGGGAAAAATACGCGGGAATCGATTCGCTGTTGAGACTGCAAATCCTCACTGCGCTCGTTATGCTGCTCGCCGGACCATTCGGAATCATTTTATCCGCGCTCGGCCAGGTTCGATACCTCGCGGCCATGAACGTACTTCAGCTCGTCGTCGATCTGGGACTGAACTTTCTTTGGATTCCCTCCATGGGGGCCCGGGGCGCCGTTTTGGCTACGCTGGTGATCAATTTGATCGGGCTGGTTGCGATCGGCGCCCGGGTTTGGCGGACATTGAGTGTCGCAAGGAGCACGGGCTAGCATGTTACGCATTTGGGAAGCGGTACGATTTCGATGGCAGCGAATGGGAAATTTTTGGAACACGCGCTACTGGGCCGCGCTGATCCGGCGGCGGGGAGGAACGGTGGGATCCGGGTTTCTCGCGCGCAAAGGGGCGCTTATCGACATCGCCGCGGGGGGCCGCGTGTCCGTCGGTCGGAACGTCATGCTTGCGGAGAACGTGGCGATCTACGTCGGACCGGATGCGGAGCTCAAGCTCGGTGATCGATGCTTTGTCGGCCGCGGAACCGTTATCGTCTGCAATGAGAAAGTCGAAATCGGAGAAGGAACGCAAATCGCGCATCGCACGACTTTGATCGACAGTGATCATCGCTTCGATTCAGCCGATCGACCGGTCGCCGATCAAGGCGGCGTGTATTCGCCCGTCATTATCGGAAAAGAAGTCTGGATCGGCGCGCAGGCGATCGTCCTCAAAGGCGTGACGATCGGGGATCGCGGGGTCGTGGGCGCTGGTTCCGTCGTTACGCGCTCGGTGAATGCGGGTGAGGTCGTGGTGGGGAATCCAGCACGGCCCCGTACGAAGTCATGAGTTGCTCGCCGACCTTTTCCCACGTCAGATGATCCCGCAGCCATTGTCGGCGCGCCCGATGCGAATCGGGATCCGGATTCGCATCGCCCAGCGCTTGCGTGATCGCATCGGTCAGTCCGGCGTGATCGGTGGGGGCGACCCAACGCGCGAGGGGTTCAAAAAGATCGCGCGCAGCCATTTGATCCGTAAGGACCAGCCGGCAGCCCGAAACGGCGGCCTCCAACGCGGCGATGCCGAAAGTTTCGAACTCACTCGGAAGCGCGAACACCCGCGCCGCCGCATAAGCGCTCGCCAAAAGCGGGTCGTCCTGGGCCAAGGCCGGAATGTGAATCACCGTACCGCCGGCTTGCGACATGCGAGTCATGCAAATCTCGAAGTAGCGATGTTCGTTGAGATCCGCGTTCCCGATGAGAACCAGCTTCGCCTTCGCGCGGGCGCAGGCGTCGATCAAGGCGAGTTGATTTTTGACCGGATGAAATCGCCCTACGTTCAAGACGAAGGGACCTTCAACGAAGAAGCGCTTCCGGAAAATATCCGAGGAGGTCGCGGGTGCGATGAACAAATCCGTCACGCCGTTCGGCACTACGCGGATTTTTGCGCGCGGGATCCGGTACTTATCCGCTAAAAACGTCGCTTCGGGAATCGTCGTGGGCAGCCACAGGTCGGGAAGACTGAACCGGCGCTCACGCTCATTCCATTTTTGCGCCGTGCGGGGGCCGAACGGATTCAGGGTCGGGGTGACGACTAGCGGAGCTTTGGGGTTCCGAGATTTGGCATGTTCCCAGAAAGTGGATTCGAGGGCGGAGAAAAAATGGAGCAGGTCATAGTTCCGGACGTCGTGAAGAAATGGATCGAAGATATCGACCTCGTGCCCGCGTTTCACGAGTTCCGCACGGAGCGCCAAGAGAACGCGTTCGCCGCCGCCGGGATTTTGGAATGCGAGGGAATAGGTGGCAAAAAGGATACGGGCCATCGATTGCATTTAGAATAACCCAAGTTATACAAAGCCATGAGCAAAGACTCTTCCGAACATCTGCTTCTGATCACGCTCCGTTCTCCCTTCGCCCGTCGCGTGAGGCTCGCCATGCGCCGAATCGGATTACCTCACGAGGAGCGAGTGGAAGACGTTTTTCAGCCGACGCCTTTTCTTTTCGAAGCGAATCCCTTGGGACTCGTGCCTTCGCTGCGGATTCCGAGCGGCGAGTTCATCCCGGATTCATCGATGATTCTCGAGTACTTGCACGAATCTCAGGGCGGTAAAATCTGGCCGGCCGACCTGCGGTCTCATCCGGCAGTCCGCCGGGCTTCGGTATGGGCGACGGGGATCATGACGGCAACCGTTCAATGGTATCTCGAGTCCCTCCGGTCGGATCCTCAGCGTTCCCCGGTCTGGTTGGAAGAACACCGGGAGAATATAGTGCGAACACTGAAAAGGGCCCAAGCCGGGACGCTGGACCCCTGGATTGCCACGAACCTCCCGACCCAGGCTGGATGGGACTTGGCAGTCGCGCTGGATTACTTATCTCTGCGAATGCCGGTGGTCGAATGGCGCAGCCTCGCCCCAAAACTCGAGCCGGTTTTGGCACTTTGCCAGGATTCGCCGATCTATCGAGAAACGGCTCCTCCGGCCGCCTAATCCGGCGCAACGCATTGCGTGATATTCAAGCCTTTGACTGACGGAATGTTGATGTTTTTTGTCGGTAAGTGTATCCCCTCGCCATGCGCCTCAGGGATTGGGTCATCTTGTCCGGCAACGCAAACCGTCCGCTCGCGCAGAAGATCTGCGAGAAACTAGGAAAGACCTTAGCCCACGCGGACGTCCGCCGTTTCAGCGACGGCGAAGTCTTCGTCGAAATCAAAGAAAACGTCCGGGGCCGGGACGCTTTCGTCATCCAGCCGACGTGTAGCCCGGCCAACGACACTTTGATGGAACTTCTCATCATGGTGGATGCGCTCAAACGCGCGAGCGCGAAAGAAATCACGGCCGTGGTGCCGTACTTCGGTTACGCGCGCCAGGATCGCAAAGTCGCGCCAAGGACGCCGATCTCGGCAAAGCTCGTCGCGGAGTTGATCCAGGCCGCCGGAGCCACGCGCGTGGTTTCCATGGACCTGCATGCCGGTCAAATTCAGGGCTTTTTCGATATTCCTTTCGATAACCTTTTCGCGCTTCCGATCATCGTCGATCACCTCCGAAAAGAAACCGGCGAAGGCGACGGTTTCGTTCTGGTGTCGCCGGACGCCGGTGGGGTCGAACGCGCACGGGCTTATGCCAAGCGAATGAACTCCTCGGTCGCCATGATCGACAAACGCCGAACCGGACCGAACGTCGCCAAGGCGATGAACATCGTCGGAGACGTCGAAGGCAAGATCGCGATTTTGCTCGATGACATGATCGATACGGCGGGCACGTTGACCGAAGCCGCAAATGCCGTCATAGCCCAGGGTGCGACCGCGGTCTTCGCGGCGGCGACCCACGGCGTTCTTTCCGGCCCCGCCATCGAGCGCATCGATGCGTCACCCATCAAGCGAGTCATTGTCACGGATACCATTCCGCTGTCGGCTGAAGCGTCGAAGTGCAAAAAGATTACCCAGCTCTCCGTCGCATCGCTGCTCGCCGAAGCGATTCACCGCATTCATAACTATGACAGCGTGAGCGATCTTTTCAGCTAAATGAAAATCGTCGTCGGACTCGGAAATCCCGGTCCCAGTTATGAAACGACTCGCCACAACGCGGGATTTCTGGCCGTCGATCGCCTGATCGACCGCTGGAACGCGAAAGGACCGTCGGTTCGTGAAAAGGGTTTCGTCTGGGAAGCTTCCGTAGCAGGCGTAAAGGTCCTGATCATCAAGCCGCAAACTTTCATGAACGTCTCCGGCCGCTGCGTGGCACCGATCGTGGGATTCTTCAAAATCGATTCGACGGATCTCATCGTGCTTCATGACGAGGTGGATCTGCCAACTAACGCGCTGCGAATCAAGACCGGCGGCGGCGCGGGCGGGCACAACGGAATCAAATCCATCGACGAAAGTCTCGGCGCGGGCAAAAACGGATATCACCGGATCCGGATCGGTGTCGGCCGGCCGTCGCATCCGGGAATGGAAACGGCGGATCACGTGCTCGCGCAGTATTCGGACAATGAACTGACCGCGCTCGATCCGCTGCTGGATCGAATCGCTGACGCGGTCGAAAAAATTTTACGCGGCGACATCCGCGGCGCGATGACGGAATACAATCGCAAAGACAAAGATCAAGACACGGCTAACAAGGAGTCAGAGTAATGGGTTTTTCATGCGGCATCGTCGGCCTCCCGAACGTCGGCAAATCGACGATTTTCAATGCGCTTACCAACGCGAAGGCGGAAGCGGCCAATTATCCGTTTTGTACGATCGAACCGAACACGGGCATCGTGAAAGTTCCGGATCCCCGCTTGGACATGATTCAGAAATACATTCCCACCGACAAGGTCATTCCCGCGACTATGTCGTTCGTCGATATCGCGGGGCTCGTTAAAGGCGCCTCCAAGGGCGAAGGCCTGGGAAACCAATTTCTGGGCCACATTCGCGAAACCAATGCGATCGCGCACGTCGTGCGCTGCTTCGGTGATCCGAACGTGATTCACGTGGATGGCTCGGTGGATCCGATTCGCGATATCGGAATCATCGACCTCGAGCTGATCCTGGCCGATCTCGACACCGTAAAAAAGCGTTACAACGACACCGAGAAAAAAGGCCGGCAAGGCGACAAAAAAGCCGCGGCCGTTTTCGGCGTATTGCAGCCGGTTCGCGCCGCGCTCGAGGCGGGCAGGCCGGTTCGATCGCTTCATCTTTCGCTTGAAGACGCGGCATTAATCAGCGACTACCACCTGATTACCGAGAAAAAAGTGATGTACGTCGCCAACGTCGACGAAGAAGACGCGATCGATCCGAGCAAAAACGAACTGCTGAAGAAAGTTCGGGAGTTCGCCGCCATCGAAGGCAGCCCAGTCGTCCCGATCTGCGGGAAGATCGAAGCCGAACTCTCGGACCTCGCGGTCGAAGAACGAATTTCGTTTCTGAAAGAGCTCGGCATGGATGAGCCCGGCCTGAGTCGTGTGATTCGTGCGGGTTACTCGCTCTTGGGGCTGCAGACCTACTTCACGGCGGGGCAGATCGAAGTTCGCGCCTGGACGTTTGAAAAAGGCTGGAAAGCTCCGCAATGCGCCGGCGTGATTCATACGGACTTCGAAAAAGGTTTCATCAAGGCGGAAGTTTTCCACTACGACGATTTGATGAAGCTCAAGAGCGAGCAGGCGATCAAGGACGCGGGCATGCTGCGTCTGGAAGGCAAGGATTACGTCGTAAAAGACGGCGACCTGATGCACTTCCGATTCGCGAACTAAGCCACCATCTCGCCGACGTTCGGCCCTTTAGGTAGTTCCACGATGTTAACCGATTCGCGCTTGAGCCGGGGCTCTTGGTTTGACGCCTTGGAGCTTCAGGAAAAACGAGAAGAGCCCCGCGGTCAGAAACATCAAAACGCTGTAGATGGCAGCGGGCATTCCGTAAGTCGTGTTTTGCAAAACGGAAAACGCGATGGTCATCGCGAGCGTGCCGTTGTGGATTCCGATTTCCATGGCGATCGCGATCGCCTGCGCGCGAGGTATTTTGAAAAGGAGCGGCAATCCATATCCGACGGCGAGGCTGAGGAGGTTGAAGGAGAGTACTGCGCCACCCAGAGTTCCGAGGTGGTCGGCCAAAAGTTGTTTCTCTTTACTGACCGCGCCGCCGATCAAGGCCAATAGGACGACGATCGAAAAAATACGAAATGGCTTGTCGAGTTTGGATGCAAAAGTCGGGAACTTCCCGCGAACCGCCATCCCGATGGCGACCGGCGCGAGGACGATCGCGAAAACTTCGAGCGTTTTTCCGAACTGAAACCCGATCTGCTGAGAGTCTCCGCCGAAGTACTGAATCGCGAAGCCGACGAAAAGCGGGAGCGTCACCGCCGCAAGCACGCTGTTGACCGCCGTCAGGGTCAGGTTTAACGCGACGTCGCCGTTAGAAAGGTGGGAGAAGATGTTCGCGGTCACGCCGCCGGGACTTGCGGCCAGGATCATCATGCCGATTGCAAGCTCGGGCGGCAGGCTGAAAACGTAGCAAAGGAGAAGCGCGGCGGCCGGAAGCAGGAACATTTGCGCGGCGAGGCCGATCACGGCCGCTTTCGGATACTTCACGATCCGCGCGAAATCGGCGCGCGTGAGGCCGAGCCCGAGTCCGAACATAATGAGGGCGAGCGCGGCCGGCAGAAGTTTGGTCACGAGAAACGTGGATTCTTGTCCCATTCACCGATCTTAGGGCGGGCGGGTCAAGTCCGTCAAAGCGTTAATCGGCAAGGCGGGCTAGCGGATAACCCGCGCTTTGAAAATGGAATCACCCATTTCGATATTATCCACCACGTCCAGGCCCTGAACGACCCGGCCGAAGATCGTGTACTGATCGTCAAGGTGCGGAGTCGGAACATGTGAAATGAAGAGCTGCACACCTCCGGTATCAAAGCCGGCGGAACGTGGCATGCCGAGGGTCCCGCGCCCGTAGTGAAAGCCAGGATGCAGTTCGGCTCGCAACGAATAACCCGCGCCGCCCCAGCCGGAACCGTCGGGATCGCCGCCTTGGATCACGAAATTCGAAATCACGCGGTGCCAGAGGAGTCCGTCGTATTTTCCGGCTTCGGCAAATCCGACGATCGTCGCGACGTGAATTTGCGCGGCTTTCGCGAACAATTCGATCCGGATCGTGCCGCGATTCGTCTTGAGTTCAAGGACGGGATTTCGTGCAAACCGAAGCTCACGATACGGCGAAAAAGTCAGCTCCGGCATGGGGAGTTCCGGAAGGCCCGCAACTCCGCGTTTGACCAAGGCTTCACGCGCGGCGATCGCGACTGAGACAGCCCGATCGTTCATGGCTTGGCGAAGGTAGCCCGTCGTCTCGTCCGACAAGAGCTCCCCGAGGTATCCGACGACCCCTTCGCGAATTTCGACCCATTTTTCACCGGGACTCGCAAGGTAACACGACCAGGCGGCCGTGAGGACGCCGGACTCATTTCGTTGCGAAAGCATGCCGACTGCGGTGCCGCGAACGGACAGCTCGTCGGCCTTGAGCGCGGCGAGGATCGCAGCCAACGATTCAGGGGATTCGATCGAGGCCATGCCTTCGAGCGCCGCCGCGCGAACATGCAGATCGGAATCTCGTGAGGCTTTCAGCAGAAACGTTTCCCGAACCGAGGGAACGTTTCCGGAGCGAATCAAAGAAAGATGAGACGAGGCTTCGACCGCAGCGATCCGAACCGGCCAAAGGTCGGTGCTCAGAGTTCGGCTGAGTAGCTCCGCAGTCGCATCTTTCTGAATCTTCGCAAGCGACCGGAGCGCGGCGCCGCGAACAGAGGGTCGCGGATCGCGCCCCAATCGGGTGAGTTCAGCCACGGCGGTCGGCCCACCCGACGCGAGGTAGCCGGCGTACGCCGAGCGTACCCCAACGTCGCGATCGTGCGAGACAAGCGCGGCCGTTCGGACGTCCAAAGCGTCGATTGCACTGAGCTGGGTGAGGGCTTCGAGTGCTGCAATCCTCACGGAATGAGATCGATCGCCCGCCATGCGAGCCAGTTCCGGCGCGAGTGCCGGGTCCGCCAGGCGCTTCATCGCCATCGTCGCGTAAAGCCGCGTCCACACCCGTTTGGAACGGCTGAGAGCGAGCACGACTGGCTTCACGTCGAGCAAGGTCGGGAGTTTCACGCGCGCCAAGAAGTAGGCGAGCGACTCCCGAACGAGCGACGAAGGATCAGTCGACATTCCCAGGACCGTCCTAGCAAGTCCGTCTGAGATAGGTGGTGAAGGCGGCGTCTCACCCCGCAGTTGAAGGACGAGACGATGCCGAAACAGAGCGATAAGAGCTTCCGCGCGCACTTTCTCATCGCGGTCCCGCAGCAGCGGAAAAACCAGATCGGCGGTATTCGCCAAACCAAGTTTTCCGATCGCTTGGACGGCGTTCACCCGAATTTCGACGTCCGAGTGATGACTGAGTCGAACGGCTTCCGTCAAGAGCGATGCCTCCCGACCCCGGCCAAAAGCCGACTGCCAACCGAGCTGACCCGCACTCCAAAGCGCGGTTCGAACCACGTCGCGGTCTTCGTCTTGGAGGAGCTGAACCAGAAGGGGAGCGAGTTCAGGCTTCTGAATTCGGCCGATCGCAAGCGCTGCGCGAGCTCGAATTTTGGCGGAGCCCGCCTCGGCGCTCACTTTGAAAATCGCGGCCCCGGTATCCCGACGGTCTTCGGCGTCGACCAATGCGGACAGGGGTTGGGACTCTCCGGCAATGGCTAAAAATGTGCCTATAAACGCATAAAACGGTAAGAGAAGTGCAAGTTTGGCCTTCATGAAACCGTCTATGCCTTGCCGTATCAGGCAAGTAAAACAGTATCCATTAGCCTTTCGCCATGTTACTTCCTCGGGCGATCTGTACAGCTATTATGAGTCTTTGGGCATGGTGCCCGCGTGTTCATAGTCGCATCAGTCTCGGCCGGAGCCCTAGCAGGCTCAAGCTAGTAAACATTAAGGATAGTAGATCATGGGTAAGAAGCTTTACGTAGGTAACCTTCCGTTCACGACCACCGACCAAACGCTCGTCGACATGTTTTCGCAATGCGGGACCGTGGAATCGGCGTCGATCATCAACGATCGCGATACCGGCCGCAGCAAAGGATTCGGATTCGTCGAAATGTCGTCTGATTCGGAAGCACAAGTTGCGATCAGCAAGTTCAATGGCAACGATTATGACGGCCGTCCGATGACGGTCAACGAAGCTCGTCCGATGGTTCCGCGCGAAAATCGTGGCTTCGGCGGCGGTGGTGGCGGCGGTGGCCGTGATCGCAACTTCGGCGGCGGCGCTGGCCGCGGCGGACGTTACTGAGGTTCATGAGTGTCGCGCGAAGATCTGATCCGCATGGAAGGAAAAGTTTCTGACGCCTCCGGCGGCGGGAACTACCAAATCTTGCTCGAAAATGGGGTTAGCGTCAGCGCTAAGCTCAGCGGCAAGATGAAGCGATTCAAGATTCGGATCATCGTCGGCGATCGCGTCACAGTCGCGGTCTCCCCGTACGATCCGACGCACGGCCTGATCACGCACCGGCACAAAGAAGGGGTCGCTCCGCGAACTTCCTACTAGTCGGTTCGTTTCTCGGTTCTTAAGCGCCGGTACTCGAAAGAGTGCCGGCGTTTTTTTTGGCTAGGTATTCGGCCGATTCGATTTCCTAAAGCGCGCCGATTCTTCGACGGGCTCAACGAATTTCGCAGGCGGCTCCGGCGGGCCGGACATGTTCCAGAAGTAACTCAGGCCCTTGGGGGATCCGCCTTCGTGAAGGCGCTTGGAATACCAGTAGTGATTGCGAATGATCGCGGCGACGTATTCGCGCGTTTCCTTGTAAGGAATGGCTTCGATGAATTCGAGCATCCCGCGCTCCGCTTTACCTTCCTTGATCCAACGCGCGACCGCGTTCGGTCCCGCATTGTAGCCGGCCAGGGCCATCGCGATATTGCCGTTGAAGCGGGTCAGCATTTGACGAAGATACTTGGTACCGATCCGTACGTTAACCTCGGGAAAAACCAGATCCGCGCGTTTGACCCCGGCTTCGGTATCTACGGCGGTTGCGGGCATGAGCTGCATCAGCCCTGATGCGCCCGAACTCGAAACCGCGCTCGGATCAAAAGCCGACTCCTGCTTGATGAGGCCGAGGATCAGGATGGGGTCGATCTGATTGGCGTCGGCTTCTTTTTGAACGATGTCCATGTACTCGGCCGGAAAAATGAGGCGCAGTCCATAGGAGGTCAGCACGCCGTCATAGCCTCGCAGGACCATTTCCTGAAGCAGTTGGAACGTGGTCGAGTGATTGCCGATCTCGGCGTTCAGAGTCGCAAGATACATCATCAACGGATTCGAGTAGCCGTCACGGGGTTTCAGCTCTTTCAGTTCAAGGCTCGCGAGATCGCGCGCTTTCTCCGCTACGAAACGCTCAGCGCGGCGAAGGCGGAGGGACTCCGCCGGAAAAAGATAAGTATCATCTCGGAACGCCTGCGGGAGCGTGCCGTCGATGAAGGGTTCGATGGGAATACCGGCGCTGATGGATGCGAGCATTCCGTAGTAGGTGAGGGGAGATTCCTTCACGAGATCTTCCAGTACCCGACGGGACTTTTCGTGTTCCTGTTGCTGAGTCAAGGCTTGGGCTAGCCAGTACCTCACGCGAAAGCGATGGGTCGACTTCGGGAACTCATCGAGAAACTTTTGAAACGCGTTGACCGCTTGTCCGTACTTTTGATGGGAATAATAGTCCATCGCGCCTTCGAGCGCGATTTGATCGGAGTCCGGGGACTTATAGGCTTGAGTCCTGCGGTTCCCGTAACGGGGCGGGCTGGCGCGGTCATTGGCCTCTTCCCAGTACTTCGCGATGGCTTTGAGTTCTTCCGACCCGCGCGTGCTGATGCCCGCGAACCGATTGAGCCAGGAGTCACAGAGCGAGCCCTTTTCCTGCGAGCAGGATTCGGCGTAGCGGCCCAATCGGTCGACATCCACAGTGCCGAGCAGCCCGTTGGTGACGGAGAGCCGCTGAAACGCACGTTCATAAAGGGCCTGCGCGAGCTTCCATTTTTTACGAGCATGATGCGCATCGGCCATGACGATTTCGGTCTTGGCCATTTCTTCAGAGAGGTCCCGCATCCAGCTCGAATTGGGATGCCGAAGGCTGATATCCATCCAATGCGTAAGCGATTTTACGCCTAGCGCCTGCACTTCGATCGGCTTCTTCTTTTCCAAACTTTTCGCCGCTTCGTGCCGGTAAGCGAGCGCGATCACGGCGTGGGCGTGATCTCCGAACAGATCATCGTTTTCCTGCGACCCCGCGATCTTGCGGGCCCTTTCGAACTTACCGTCCTTGAGGGCCTGATGCGCCTCTTTGATCGCCCGCGCGCTCTTGGACATGAAATCTTTGTAGACCTTTTCGCGGACCGCATCCACGGGCTCCGGGGTGGACCGCGGGCTCGGCGAAGGTGATGGCGAGGGTTTCGGTTTCGGCTTCTTCGCTTTCGCGGTTTGCGCGGCCGGTAACCGCAGACGGGTTCGTTTCCGGTTTCCGGCGCTAGCTTCGTGGGGTTGAACAGTCGCCAACATCAGGCCGACCGAGATCGCGATCGCCAAGGCGCCCGAAGCCGTCCGGCGAAGCTCGTCCAAAGCGCTTCGACAAATTCCCAGCGGCTTCCAACCGCAAGGCGCGCAGGCTTGATCGAAGGCTTCCGGAGTCATCTTTTCGAGGATGAGCGCCTTGGCTTGCTTCCAAGTCAATTGATCGCCCGGCTGAATTCCCAGAACGCGGGCGTGGTTTGAATCCAGCGTGGAAATTTTCTCCTGCGTCGCACAGAGCGTGCCGCGGAGATTGGGGCAGGGGGCGCAGATGGAATCCGCATCGCGCACGACTGTGATCTGAACCGAGTCTCCGCCGGGATCTCGGCGCAATTGATCGGCTAACGCCTGAAAATTTTTGACGAACAACTGGGAGTAACCCTTGCCTTCGAATCCAACGGTGCATAGAAAATGATGGGGTTTAAATTCGATGGACATGCCTTGTCTCTTCGGCACATTCGTATCACGGGGTAAGGACCGAGAGGGTCGGGAATCGATCAGCGATTGGCAGGTGGAAGGTTCGGCATTTTCTCAAGATGAGCAAGTGCGGTATTAAAATCTTTCTTCTCAATCGCGGCCTTAGCCGCCTGCGCATGGGAGCCGACCTCGCGCATCATTTCGTTGAAGGCGCCCGCGATCTCCTGAAAGTGATCGGATTTACGGAAGTAGAGTTCTTCGCGTAATTCGCCGTTCTTCGCCTTAGCGAAGAACATATTCAGCTTGTAGAGCGGGCCCGCGATTCGGTGCGAAATGAAGATACTAATCGCGAACGTGAGGACCAGGAAAAAACTCTCCGCGGCCACGAGCAGCCACGTCATTTCTTGGCGCAAACGCGTGATGTCGCCGAGTGCGGGGCCCATAGGGTCGAGCATGACGTAACGCAGGAAAAAGTCGAAAAGGTTGTAGATAATGTAGGGGAACACCAGACTCAGCGCGAAAATCCAAGAGCAGGTGTAAAGACAGAACCTGAGCTGGAAAGACTTATTGATGAGGAAGTTCCTGCGACGGTACGGTATCTTTTCGGCCATATTCCAAAAGTGTACCCGGCTCGTAACTTGGCGCAAACAAGAAGCGATGCCGTGTCGTGTCAAATGGCGGTCAGGGGTCAGGACGAAATCAAATCGACTTGATCGACGATGCCGACAATCGCCATTTGGGCGGGTAGCGGCTGATTCGGGTCAACGAGCGCGACTTGTCTCACTCCAGTGCCTTCTTGCAGTACGAGCACCGTATCCCCCGGCCCCGCGCCGACCGTGTCGATCGCGATGAAAGTCTGAGCCGGATCGCCGTAGCCCGGTAGCGGCTGAACGTCGAGCAGCGGGCGGGCCGGAAGCCGCCGGTCTTTAGCCGTCGAAACGACACGGGCGATGACCTTAGCTAATATCATCGATGATCCCCGTCACGGCCGCATCGACCGGATAATTGTTCGCAAGCGGCGCGTCCGTGATGGCGAGCGACGCTTCGCGCTTGCCGACCCACATGACGAAATCGCCGGGCCGAGCGCCAATAGAATCGACTGCCACGATCTGATCTCCCGCCGAGCCCAGTAGCGGATTGCGGGACGAATCGCAGGGTTGCAGCACTTTGAGGGGGATGCCGCGGAGGTCTTTCACTTTTTGCGTCGCCACGACTGTGCCTTGAATGATTCCGTAATGCATTCGTCGTCCTTAAAAGTGAGCGAGCGTTTCTTCTTGTGGCCGCGCGATCAGATCGACTCGGCCGACGGTTTCGTTTTCCTTCAGAGATTCTTGCGCGGCTTCGATAGCGGCTTCGACGGAAGCCTGCGTGCCTTTCAGGACGAAATAAGCTTTACCGCCGATACCGTGGCCAAGGCGCATTCGGCAGAGAGTCACGTTTGCGGCTTTGAGCGCGCGGTCGGCCGCGAGAATGGCGCCAGCCAGAGTTGCGCTTTCGACGATCCCGACGCTGTCGCCGTCGCGAGGTCCGACGAGGGTGGGTTCGCCGTAAGTGGGAGCAGACCAGAGAGACTCCAAAAACGGCGCGAGGTCTTCGTGCACACCGGGAATCAGGATCTGTTTGACGAGCGTTCCGTCGGTCGCGGCGATCGCCGCCTCGAGCGATTCTGAAACCGACGCGACATCGCCGATGAAGAGGAGCACGTGCTTGCCGCCTGAGACGGGCTGGGAAGTGACCACGCGGACCGGCGCTTTTTTGAGCACGGTGTCGGTGAGATAAAGTCCGCGTGAAATGGACGAGAGCTCGATGAACGCAAGCGCCGGAACCGACGCGGTCCCGAGCTCCTTGAACCCCACGTCGTATTTTCCGCGAATGGCTTTGGCCATCATCACACGATCCTAAAGTGATCTTTAAGGGTGCAACGCCGGATGCGCGAAAAAGTGCGGCAGGTCGTGAGACCTTCGCCGGTAGGTGACGCGATCGTGAATGAAGTGAAACCTTCTCCGCCGAGCCCGAGTCCCGAAAAGGTGGGGCCGTTTTTGACGAAGATCGACGTGTTGATCTCTTTCGCCATGCGATGAAGATTGTCGATGTTCTTGGAATACATCGCCGCCGTGTGCCCGTTGCCGTGCTCCACGCGCTTGGCCATATCGATCGCTTCGTTCACGTTTTTTGCCCGAACGAGCGGGATGACCGGCATGAGAAGCTCGATCTGAACGAACGGATGCGATTCCGGAACGTCGCAGAAGGCGATTCGGCAGTCGCGGCCGACGCGGACATCGATTGCTTCGAGAATGACCGACGCGTCTTTGCCGACAAAGTTTTTAGCGGGGTATTTGCCGCCGGATTCCTTGTCGAGAATGATTTTTTCGAGTTGGCGGACTTGGAATGCATTGAGACGATAAGCGCCTGCGCGTTCAAGCTCAAGCATGAGACGCTCGGCGATTTCGTCGACCGCGATGATCTCTTTTTCGGCGATGCAGACGATGTTGTTGTCGAGCGACGCGCCCGCGATGATTCCACGCGCGGCTTGCGCGAGATCTGCGGTCTCGTCGACGACGACCGGAGGATTGCCGGGGCCCGCGCCGATCACTTTTTTACCCGAGAGCATCGCCGCTTTTACTACGGCCGGGCCGCCCGTAACGACAAGGAGCCGGATGTCTTTGTGTTTCATCAACGCTTGCGCGGTATCGATCGTGGGCTCTGCGACCATCGTCAGGCAGCCCCGAGGGCCACCGTGGCTGACGATGACCTGATCCATGAGCTCCATTGTGCGAATCGATACCCGGCGCGCCGACGGATGCGGATTGAAAACTACCGCATTGCCGGCTGATAGCATGCCGATACCGTTGTTGATGATCGTTTCACTGGGATTGGTCGTGGGCGTGATCGAACCGATGACGCCGTAAGGCGCGTATTCGATCAGCGCGAGACCGTCATCACCGGTGAACGCGGTGGCTTCGAGATACTCGGGGCCCGGCGTCTTGTCGATGACTAGACGGTTTTTCGAAAGCTTGTCTTCATAGCGCCCGAGGCCCGTCTCTTCGACGGCCAATCGCGAAAGTTCTTCGGTGTGGCGGCGCAGATGTACGCGCACTTCGGATATGATCTCTTTTCGGCGTTCCATCGGGAGCATGGCCCAGATCGGCTGCGCCTTTTTAGCGGCGGCTACGGCTTCGTCGAGCGTGGGGTAGGAAACCGGAGATGTTGAAGGCGTGGGGCGCGGTACGCGCGTTTCGGTACGAAGAACTTGAGATGTCTGTGAAGGAGAGAAGCCGGTACGCGAGGGTGTGCCGGTCGGCGGAACGGGAATCGGGCGGCCCGCAAGTTTCGCGGCCACCGCATCGACTAAAAAACTGACCTGATCGGGGTTCAGCACTTCATGCCCCTCGGGGTTATTTCAAAAAGACGGTTTCGCCGCCCGTTTCGATTTCATCGATGATCGCCATGATCACATGATCGACCGGCTTGTTCTGGGTCACGTCGGTTTGCCGAGCGCTTGAGCCCGCGCAGTAAAGGACGGTCTCGCCGACGCCGGCGCCGACCGAATCCACGGCCACGATCTGAGTGCCTTTGGAGGCGCCCGCGAGGTCGACGTTCTGCACGACAAGGAACTTCAAGCCTTCGAGCTTGGGATCCTTGCGGGAGGCGACGACGGTGCCGATCACTTTTCCGACGTTCATGAGAAACCTATCCATCGCGCGCCAGAGCGCGCGATTTTTAAATCAATCCGAGGCAGCCGCCGCGAGATGCGGCGGCTGCCTTGCGAAGAGATTAGTTGTTCAGGCTCGCGGCTACGCGCTTCGCACCGGCACGGGCCGGAGTCGTCGCGGAGTCGGAGTCGGTCGTCGTCGGTCCACGGCCGAGCGGGAGCGCGGCGTCGACGTTGGCGTGTGGGCGCGGAATCACGTGCACGCTGACCAGGCTGCCGACTTTTTCGGCGGCGCGGGCACCGGCTTCGATCGCGGCTTTGACAGCCGCGACGTCGCCACGAACAATCGCGGTGACGTAGCCACCGCCGATGCGTTCATAACCGACGAGATCGACGCGAGCGGCTTTCACCATCGCATCGGACGCTTCGACCATTCCTACGAACCCTTTGGTCTCGATCATTCCCAGAGCATCAGACATTGAGGACCCCCTTCGGTTGAACAGTTACTTAGTTGCTTCGACGCCAGTCAGGCCGTTGACCGCGTTCATCGCGGCTTTAGCGGCTTCGTCGACGTCCGCTTCTTTTCCGACAAACGTGAGCCGTCCGAAGGCACCGAACGCGCGTACATCGACGAGTGTGATGTTCGCGGCTTTTTCGGCTTCATTGGCAGCGTATACGATATATCCGGCCGGATCCGTCTCTAGTATGAACATGCTCATTCCAGGAAGGATCATCGAGCCTTTGCGGCCCTGGCGATTAATGACGACAGCGTGATCGGGTTCGATCCCGCGAATGGTTTCGTTCCAGGCGATGCGGCACTTCTGGCGGTTCGCTTCGGTTTGTTCGATCACGCGGAGCACGGCTTCGCCGGCCTGGCGAACTTCGCCTTGATCTTCGTGGTGAACTTCCAGAGTTCCGAACGAACGCTCGACGACTTGTTGGCCGAGGCGGACGCCGGTTGATTTCAGCGCGGCGTCGGTGAGGCGATGGATCGCCATGCCGGGCGCGGTTTCGATCCAGAGCGAAGCATCGCCGGGAAGCGGCAGAAATCCGGCCGAGGTTGTGCCGAGATACTCCGCAAGCTGTGGCTGCAGCGAATCGATGAAGACATAAGTACGTAGTTTGATCATCGGATTACCCCTAAAACCTATGTGGAAAACTTCGGTTCTCGTATCTGTTACGTCGCAAGGTGTCAAGACTGGCTTATTGGAGACGCCTGACATTTGGCCCAAACCTTGAGGCGGTGGACAATCGATTTAACGTATAAATTTCATACATTTAAAGGGGATCGGATAAAATAGAATTTCGGTATCCCGATGGCTCAGGTGGGTTTTCTACCTAGCAAACAGGGGAGAGCGAGCCCGGCCCGACGAGGCACTGTTATTCTTGGAAGTGATGATTCTCAGTTTAGTTTTACGAAAGAAAATTGCGTTACTCCTCTGTGCAAAGCTCTTGCTCGCGCCCGCGTTCCCAGTCGTCCACGCTTTAGCCGGCGAGCCTGGCGGAGCGGACGTGGGGTTTTCTAATCTTCGACTTTCGGAAGAGCTCGGATCTGCACCGAGAGGAAACGAATACATGTCTGGGAATGTACCGGGCGCGGTTCTGATGCCTGTGAATTTATGGGGAGCGGTGCCCAAGCCGGGCATCCATCACGTTCCCACGCAGACGGATTTACTTCGGCTCCTTTCTTACGCGGGTGGGCCGCAAAAAGACGCGAAAATCGAGGAGATCACGATCAAGCGAACTGTGAACGGCCAGGATAAAGTCATTCCGGTCGATCTCCAACGACTCTTGTCGAAGCCGGGGCAGATCAATCTGGCACTTGAGCCGAACGATATCGTCATGGTTCCACAGAAAGACGAAGGGATGAGCCCGGGGACGCTTCGGCTCGTGACCTTTGCGTCCTTAATCTTTAGCACCGTGCTGACTGGCTTCTTGATCTCGGATCATATCAACAATAAAGTCCCGACGGCGCCTTAAGCGGCTCTGTCTTGGCGCTTCAAGGATGCAACGACTTCCTTGAGGGCGTGCACGACTCGATCCACTTGCTCGACACTCATGTCATTAAAGAAGGGCAGCGCCAAAGTCTTCTTGGCCACGAGGTTCGTTACCGGAAGATGGTCTTGTCCTCGAGTCTTTACTGTCATGAGATAGGCTTGCTCGTGAATCGGCGAAAAATAGGCACGAGCAGGAATTCCCCGACTTTCCAATTCGCGAATCACTCGGTCCCGATCGACTTCAAGCGATACGACATAGACGAACCAACTCATTTTAACATGCGGTAGGATCACCGGCGGCCGCACCCAGTCGAGTCCGCAGAGCCTCTGAGTGTAAAGGTCAGCGACACGCGAGCGCTTTTCTAGAAAGCGATCTAGCCGGGCCATTTGCGAACAGCCGAGCGCGCCGCTCATTTCGTCCATGCGATAGTTGTAACCCAGCCGCGCGTGCTCAAGCCAATGGCCCATTTCATTGCGCCCTTGATTGCGATAGCTCCGGGCGAGGCGGGCAATTTCGTCGTCGTTGGTGACGAGCATTCCGCCCTCTCCCGTTGTGATTTGTTTATTCGGATAGAAAGCGAACGCCGCCGCGTCCCCTAACGATCCAATCGATTGGCCTCGATACTTCGCACCGAGTGCCTCACAAGAATCATCGATGATTCTCAATCCGAGCTTTTCGCTGATGTCGGAGATTTCGGTCCAAGGCACCGGATGGCCGAAAATATCGACGACCATAACCGCTTTGGTTTTTGGGCCAGCTTTCCGTGCCATATCGACGGGATCAATGTTGTAGGTCAATGGGTCTGCATCCACGAAGACGGGAGTCCCGCCTTCGAAAAGGATCGCGTTTACGCTGGCGGCGAAAGTAAACGAGGGAACCAGAACTTCGTCGCCAGGGCCGATCCCCATGGATTTAATGATGAGATGCAGTGCCGCCGTTCCGGAACTCACGGCCACCGCGTGTTTCACGCCGACGTAGTCGGCGATGGATTTCTCAAAAGCCGGAACTTTGGGCCCGAGCGCGAGACGTCCCGAACGAATGACCTCGACGACACCTTGAACATCGCTTTCGTCGAGCTCGGCCGAGGCCATCGGAATGCCCGGAGAAGCCGGAAGTGCGCGCGGGACCGGACGCGCAGGGCTTCCGAGTACAGTAACGTTTGAATGAACATCATGAACTACGGCCGAACCGGCGCCGACGGTCGCCCAGGATCCGATTTCTAAAGATGGAATTACACTGGTTCCGACCCCTAAAAGCGTTCCGGTGCCGACGCTTACTCCACCGCAAATATTGACGCCAGGTCCAACGTGCACGAAGTCACCCAGGATACAGTCGTGATCAACGATCGCTGACGTGTTGACGATGCAGTGGGCGCCCAAGATCGAGTCCGGTTGAATCACCGCGCCTGCGAATACAACGACTCCCGCTCCAATCTTCACGCTAGGATGAACGATCGCCCGCGGATGAATCACGGTTTGCCACGAGACGTCGAACATCTCGGAAATCTTTTTTCGGATGAGATTATTACCGACGCCGATAACCGCGCGTACGCCCTTCTTAGATTTCAGGAGTTCGAGGGCTCCGATGACGGGGACGCCCTGAATTGCGGTTCCCCATTTTGCCGGGTCGTCGTCATAAACTTCGGAGACGTCCAGACCAAGGGCTTGAATCGCACTGATGACCACTTTCGCGTGGCCGCCAGCACCAATGACGATGAGAGGACTTTTAAATTCCGACATCGTCGCGTGATGATCGGAGCTGATTCCGTCGGACATGAACACTTTGAATATCGTTTTGAATAAAATTTTAAAATCGAGCCCGAGACTTTGATTTTCGACATACCAAATGTCGAGAGCGAACTTCTGTTTCCATTCGAGCGAGTTCCTGCCATTCACCTGGGCCCAGCCGGTAATTCCGGGAAGCACGTCATGTCGATGCGCATCGACCTCGGAATAGCGGCCTAGATATTCCATTAGAAGCGGACGGGGACCGACCAGGCTCATCTCCCCTTTGAGGACATTGAAGAGTTCCGGGAGCTCATCAAGGCTTGCTGCCCGAAGAAATCGACCGAGCTTGGAAAGGCGTAGGGCATCGGACAAAAGTTTGCCGTTGCCATCCCGGTTATCGCTCATGGTTCGGAACTTATACATGGTGAACGGCTGGCCTTTGAGCCCGGGGCGACTTTGACGAAAGAGCACGGGACTGCCAATTCGTATTCGAACGACCAGCGCAATCATGAGCAAGACCGGTGAAAGAAAGAGGAGCGCGGCTGATGAAAGAATGACGTCGATGGTTCGTTTCATAAAGTTCGATCGGCTAAGCCGCTCGCTTGGTCGCCCTGCCGCTGTAGTTGGCCAGGTTCATCAGGGTCTCCACTGCCGCTTTCTGATCGGTGCGGGACTCGGTGATCATCGCTTCGATGTCGCGATCAATGTTGGTTTGAGTACGTGAACTTGCGTCGTGAGGAAGCACGACGATGTCTGGATGTTCGGTTTTGATTTCATCACCGCAAAGGTATAGCTCTTCGAACATTTTTTCGCCCGGGCGGATACCCGTGACGACGATGGGGATCTCACTTTCTTTTTTTCCGAGCAGGGTGATGAGGTTTTTGGCGATATCGACGATTCGGATGGGTTCACCCATTCGTAAAATATTGATGTCTCCCGGATTCGAAATGCTGGAAGCCTTGAGAACAAGGGACACTGCCTCGCGGATCAGCATGAAGTAGCGGGTCATATCCTGATGAGTGATGGTGATGGGGCCGCCGTTGCGAATTTGCTGTTTGAGCAGGGGAATGAAGCTGCCGCTGCTACCTAAAACGTTGCCGAAGCGCACCGAGCAGTACCGCTTTCCCGTGCGGAGTGCGGCTTCGCTCAACATGAGTTCACATACCCGTTTCGTGGCACCCATGATGCCGACGGGATTCACCGCTTTGTCGGTGGATGTAGGGGTTACAAAATGATTTCCGATTTTGGCGCGTAGGGCATGCCGCCTTTGGTTCGTTTAATCAATCCGTACTCTTCAAGGGTCTGGAAGATCGCTTCTCGCTCTGCCATCCGTCCTTCA
>Ga0163144_10004624_pt1 | contig 30922 bp, 22 predicted proteins | sample OliLak19BULKMAT1_FD_123175 | JGI IMG/M metagenome (GOLD analysis project Ga0163144, IMG submission 123175) | Freshwater microbial mat bacterial communities from Lake Vanda, McMurdo Dry Valleys, Antarctica - Oligotrophic Lake LV.19.BULKMAT1 | ecosystem: Environmental > Aquatic > Freshwater >... | reverse complement strand
GGCATCAACAACCCCGATCCACTCGCTTTTGGGTTTGCGGGCTTGTGGGCGATGGTAGTAACGCTGCCGATTGCGTTGACCTCGGCAGCACTGGTCTGGTCGGTGGTCTTGTTCAAACTTAATCCTGCCTTTCTCAAGGTCCGTTGGCTGTTCTGGATCGTACCGCTGCTGTTGGTGGGTGCGGCGGCACTGGTACCACAGGTCTTCTTGGTCGCGGGCACCGTGTGGCAAGAGGCACTGGAAAGCCGTCTGACGCTCGTCGAAGGCGGGTTGTTGGTCGGCGCGACGGTGGCGTCGTTGGCGTTGCTGTTATTTGTCGGCGAACGCTTGCATATGACCATCATCGCGGACGACAGCCGCACCTATGCCCGGATTCATTCGCTGGGCTTGCTGGGGCGGATGTATGCGCAAGAATTGGTCGCCCAAATTGGGCGGCAGTCGCAACTGATGCGCAAGAAAAATTTGCGCTTAAAAATACCGCTAAACGCTTTTGGAGAAGAGGCATTGCGTTATCGGGCATTGCTTTCGATGTTCCGGTTAGCGCCTGCGCCGTTGATCCGTCCCGTGTTGCAGGGTGCCTTCATCACTGCCTTGATCATGTTGGTGGTCATCTTTAGTGGGCCCGGTGCTGCCCAAACATGGATTCTCGTGTTGATCATTATTTTGTTTGTCCGCCCGCGCGAATTGGTGACTTCCTTCCGGCAAGATGTCGGGCAGGTGTTTATGAGCCAACTGATGCCATATGATTTATCGGCGCGCTTTTTTGCGGCGGAACTGGTGCCCCTTGGACTCACTTTTGCGGGCAGTCTGGCGGTCTTTCTGCTGTATCCAACCGCTGACGTGATCTCCGGCATCATCTTGATTGGTTTGGCAGTGGTGGGCTTGGGGATCGCACAAGCACTCGAAATTGTCGAGGATGCAACTATCGTGTTTCGGCGTATCCCTTACGCCTATACAGTGCTGATCGGCGGGGGCTTGGTGCTGCTGGTCGGCGCGCTGCTTCAAAGTGTCGTGGCGGCGGTGATCGCCCTGTCTGTCGTGGACGCGATTATCGCATCCTTATTGGCGTCCAGTCGCGAATAAAAGTTCGTTGAAAAAGTGGCGTCCGTTTGGCACTACGTTACAGAGAAATTAAACGGGCGGGTATACGGCGCGGGGAGATCGTGTCCTACGCTGTGTATCTGCCCTTTTAATTTTCGCCACAATTCTTCCTGTGTGACGCGCTGGTTTCGAGTCGGAGTTGTCACGGTTATCCTTTGTCTCCAGTAAACATAAACAGTGCGCAGCTCTATGCGCCGTCACTTTGGAATTGGGAGAACTGACAAATGCAGATTTCAAAGACGATGTCCCAACTCACTTCGTTTTGCGTAGTCAGGCTGTTGTTGTGCCTTGTTGCAATTGGGGGCATATTGATCTCAGCACTATGTTATACCGCGTCCGCACAATCCAGTCCGTTCCGGCAACCAGTGTGGCATCCCTCTCAGAATGTCATTGCCGTGTCCAATGGTGTCTCTATTCGTCTCTATACTAGTGACTTCTCTCAGCTCCTCAACGAATTTGAGCTGACCACTGTTCGGAATGACTTTGTACTAACCACTGCGGTCGATTGGAGTCCGGATGGGACGATACTTGCGGTATCTATCCAAGGACAGGATGTAATCCCCACTCTACAGGTCTGGAATGTCGAGAGGTCTGAGCTTATTGCACAGGTTACAGGCGTAAACGCCGCCGCAACCTTCGCTTGGAATCCACAAAGCACGCACATCGCCGTCAGTCATGTCCTTGGATTAGGTAGCGCCAACCTGAGAATCTACGATGTGCTGAATACAGGTAACTTTCGTGATTACGACACCGGCAATCAACGTACATTTTTTTCGAATATTCGCTGGAGTCCACATGGGGAACAGATCGCCCTCAACACTAGTGGTGGCGGGCTGTTTCTTCTGGACGTAGAGAGCGGTCAGTTTCGCATTTCTCGCATTCTTATGTATGGCGATTTCGAGCTGCCGCGGTTTGTGTTTAGCCCAGATGGACGTTATCTGCTCGGAGTCACGGATGTCAGCGCTCTTGAGGCGATTGTACTCGATACAGCAACAGATCAGATTGTGGGGCGGTTAGCAGGACACACTGCCCAAATCATCGGTCTGGATTGGGTAGATCGCTACATCGTGACGGTAGGTTACGATGGTGTCACAAAACTGTGGAGTCCAGCTACCTTTGAAGAAGTTTTGTCCCTGCAAACTGGCGTCACAAGTGTCCCATCGTTCAGCCCTGATGAAAGTGCTTTTGTCGTCAGCGCCAATGATTTTGAAACGATCGTGGTGAGAAATGCTGAGACTGGGGACATCATCGCTTCCCTTGACCCGATCGAGCTAACGCCCACGTTCACGCCTATCGTCACTTGCACCGCCACGATCACGGCGGGCTGCCCGCACTAAACCGCCAGCGTAAGGGGGGGTGTCCCCGACACGGACGCCCCCCTTCTGATAGGAGCAATACAAAGCAACGTCACCACAGCGCGGCTACTGGCTGAAAATGAGTTGCCGTTATTCCCGCAACGCGGCAATTACCAACACGCCGTAAGCGGCGATTTGGGCGCGCAGGGTGCTGTCCGCCCCGTCCTCATCTTGCGCGTCGATCTGTTCGCTAAGGCGTTCATGTCCGGCAACCAAGGCGTGTAGGGCGGCGAGATCTAAATCACAGCGGGCACTGCGCATCGCTTCGAGCAAGCGCGCTTGATTGTGCAGACGCTCCAAGACAGTGACGGTGAGTTCCCGTTCATGGGCAAGGCGTGCCAGCGCGAGATGCCATTCAAACAGCATCGCCAGCGCTAAGCCGGGCTTGCGATCCATTGCCGCTCGTTGTGCCCGGCGCACATGGGAATACAATAGGACTCTATCGGCTTTTTTGAGCTTGGGGATCACCCACCGTAAGACCAGCGCTTCGACCGCCGCCCACAATAGCACCACTTCTTCGGCTTGATCCGCCGTAAAGGTGCGCACCGTCACCCCGCGTCGGGGATGCTTGACCACCCACCCTTCTTGCTCAAGGACTTGGAGCGCCGTCCGCACCGTCACTTGACTGACATTCATTTCTTGAGCGAATTGGAGTTCTATGAGGCGCGCCCCACTGGTATACACGCCTTTTTGAAGCAATGTGCGTAAGCGAGCGGCAAGAGCGTCAACGCGCGTTTCGGTCATGTTATGCCATCCAGCAATCGCTTTATTGGGACGATAACCACACTGCTGCCGCGCCACCGTTGTCGGTGATCGGGCGGACATTGTTACCATCCGCTGACATTAAGTAGAGTTCATCACGCCCCGTCACGTCACTATTAAAGACGATAGTGCGTTGTTGCGGGTGCATCTGAAGCCCCCATTCATAGCCCTCGCCATCGTATAAGACTTGGCTGCCTCCGCCGTCGATGTCCATCAGGGCGATTGCCGCAAAGCCTAACCCACTGGTCAGATAAAGGATATCCCCGGATGGGGTGAAGGTCGATGACCAGTCTTTGACCTCATTTTCGGTCAAGGTGATCACCTCGTCGGTCTCTAGCTCTAGCCGTTTGATATCCCACGTCGCCGCATTATCGGGTCTGCCACTCGTGAAGATGACATAGCGCCCATCAAGGCTGACGCGCGGGTGTCCGTTGCGTTCGCCATCGCTATACAGCACGCGCTCTTCCCCGTTTTGCAAGGTGAGCGCGATTAAGTCGTGGGTGCCGTCCCCGCGCGTATCTGATGAAAATAGGATAGCGTCGCCGTCCGGCATCCATGTGGGGATGCGATCCGTCACGTTGTTGTTGGTGACCCGCCGGACACGGGTGCCATCGCTATTCATCAGATAGATGTCAAAATCACCATCGCGATCACTTTGAAAAATGATCTGATCCCCATCAGGGGAGACGGACGGATACATGTCAATGCTGGCGTCTTCGGTCAAACGGGTTTCGATGCGCGTCGCCAAATCCAGCCGATAGAGGTCAAAATTGTTGTCGCGGTCGGCATAGAACACCAATGATCCTAAGCCGGAGATGCCCGTTGGGGTGATGCGTGCGCCGACGGGAACGGTGGCGCTTACGGCGATTTGCGTGCGCACACCACCAAGCACTGTGCGCGTGGGGACAGCGCTGCGGGTGATGCCTATCGTCGCTGTCGCAGTCACTGCTTGCCCGACCTCTCGTGCAGTAGTAGCGGTGGGGGTGACGAGGGTGCCACTATCGTTGACGACCCCACCGATCACGAGGGCAATCAACAGGGCGACGATGCTTAAGAGCGCGCAACCGAGGATTCCGCCCACCAAAATGCTGATAAAGAGCGAGCTTTGACGACGAGGGCGCGGACGCCGGAGCGCTGCGCTGGGGGGCGCTTGGGTGGCAGGATACCCCATCGGCGCGGGCGTATAGACATTTTGGGGTGCTGGCGTGGAGGCGCTAGGCGGCGGAGGGCTGATCGGCATTGGGGGACGGGGGAAACCCGGTTGGGTATCCAATAAGTTGAGGATCGGGTTGTTGGGCGTCGTTTTATCCAGCGTGGGCGCGGTGATCGCTTGTGCCAGCGCCTCCGCCAGTGCGGTGGCAGTTGGGTAACGGTCGGTCGCTTGCTTGTTCATCGATTTCAAGATCACGCGCTCGACAGCGGGGGGGATGTCGGGGTTGATCGTGCGCGGTGCCGGGGGTGGGGTGGTCACTTGCAAGACGGCGATGCTGTAGGGGGTTTCGCCTTCAAACGGACGGCTGCCCGTCGCCATTTCAAAGATCGATACGCCCAACGAGTAGAGATCGCTGCGCCCGTCTAAGGCTTTGCCCTGCGCTTGTTCGGGACTCATATAACTAGGCGTGCCGATCACGCCCTGCGTCGTCACAATCGACATGCCCGGTTCGGTATCGCCCATTAAGCGGGCGATGCCAAAGTCGGTCAGGTAAAAACCGCCATCATCATCAAGCAAGATATTGGAAGGTTTGAGATCCCGGTGCAGTACATTTTTGCTGTGGGCATAATCGAGCGCGGGGGCAATCTGGGCGATGATATCCTGCACCCGTGCCATCGATAATGCGCCAGCGCGCCGGATGAGGTCATCTACCGAACCGCCATCCATATAGCGCATGACGATATAGGGTTGACCGTTTGCCTCGCCATAATCATGCACGGGCACGATGTTGCGATGCTCTAGTTGCGAAGCGATATGCACTTCGCGGTTGAAGCGTTGCATGTAGGTTTCGTCGGTCAAAAATTGACGTGGCAAGACTTTGATGGCGACGATCCGCTTCATCGAGACTTGGCGCGCGCGATAGACGACCGCCATGCCGCCGCGCCCCGCCACCTCAATAATTTGATATCCGCCGATCTGCGTGCCGATCAGATCATCCGCCATAAGGAATTTTTCTCTCGCGTATAAGACACAGTAAATTATAGGCGACCATACGCAAGAGGACAACATCCCTCTCGCTCAATCGACGATGCTTTCCCACTCGGTCATGGTATCGTGGAGTTCTTGCTCGGTGCGGGTGTATGCCTCGCCCAAGGTGCGGGCGCGGGCAGCATCGCCACTGATGCTGACGACGCCTAAGTCGGCGATGATCGTTTCCATGCGCGCTTCCAGCTCAGGGATCAGTTTTTCTAGCACCGCTACCCGTTTCTGACGTTGATAGGCATTCAAGCCGCTGGGGTGGACGCCGCCATTGCCTTTGCCATTGGCTCCCCCAGTTTTTTCACGGGCACGGGCGGCGCTGGCTTCGGCGGTCGCAAGCTCGGCTTGCCGCTGTTTAGACGCCAAATATTCTTGATAGGTGCCCTCAAAGACGAGCAGAGACCCGGCAGAAACTTCCCAAATTTGCGTCGCGAGGGCGTCGATCAAATACCGATCATGGCTGACCACGAGGATGGTGCCGGGGAAGTCTGCCAAGACGTTTTGGAGCTGCTCTTGGCTGGCGATATCCAAGTGGTTGGTGGGTTCATCCAGCATCAAGAAGTTTGACCCGCTGAGCGCCAATTTCGCCAGTGCGACTCGTCCTCGTTCGCCGCCGGACAAGGTGCTGATGGTGCGGAAGACATCATCGCCGGAAAACATGAAGCGCCCCAAGTAATGGCGCGCTTCGCTGATCGCCATGTTCTTGGCGTTCAGGATTTCATCAAGGATGCTGCTTTTGGGATTCAGCGATTCGTGGGCTTGGGCGAAGTACCCAATGTTGACCGCCGCGCCGAGTTTAACTTCGCCTTGCAGGGGTGCCAATTGTTCTACCACTGTTTTGATGAAGGTGCTTTTGCCCGCGCCGTTGGGACCGATCAGTGCCGCGACTTCGCCGCGCCGTAGGGTGATGTTGGGCGCGGCAAACAAGGGTTTGCCCGGATAACCGACATGCAGACCCAGCGTGCGCAAGACCAGTTCGCCACTGCGTAGTTGTGCTTTCATATTGAGGGACATATTTTGACGGGTGCGCGGTTTTTGCACCAGCCCATCCTTGCGGAGCCGTTCTAAGCGGGTGCGCCGCCCTTTGGCTTGGCTGACATTTTGCCCGGCAAGGTTGCGGCGGATGTATTCTTCTTCTTTGGCGATGAATGCCTGTTGCGCCTCAAATTCTTTCCAGCGGCGGGTATAGCGTTCTTCCCGTTGGGTGGTGTAATGGCTATAGTTGCCACGATAAATCTCGATGGTGCCGAAGTCCATTTCCCAAATGGTTTGGGCGACAGCATCCATGAAATACCGATCATGGCTGACGACCAGCACGGCACCGGGGAATTCCTTCAGATAGCCTTCGAGCCATGCGATGGCGTTGATGTCAAGATGGTTGGTCGGTTCGTCCAGCGCCAGCAGGGTGGGTTCTTCGAGCAGCAACCGCCCCAAGACGGCGCGCGTCTTTTGCCCGCCGGATAGCTCCGACAATTTCGTCTCTTGATCTTCGAGCGCGAACCCCAAGCCTTGAATGACGGTTTTGGCGCGTTGGTCATAGGTATACCCGCCCCCCGCCTCAAACTTTTCTTGCAGTTCGCCATAACGCGCGATCAAGCGGTCGGGGGGATTGGGTTGTGCCATCGCTTCGGCAAGCTGTTCCAACTCGAATTCCATCGCTTGCAGGTCGGCAAAAGCACCATACAATTCTTCGCGCAAGGTGTGTTCCCCCAAAAGTTCTGGGCGTTGGGGCAGGAACCCAATTTTGACCCCACGGGCGCGGTTGACCATGCCGGCGCTGGGGATATCCAACCCGATCAAAATATTGAGCAGGGTGGTTTTGCCCGCGCCGTTGGGACCCACCATGGCGATACGGGCACCATGCGGGATTTCGACGCTGACGCCGCTAAAAATTTCATCAGGTCCGAATTCTTTTGCCAGATCGTTAGCCGTGAGTAGCGACATATCGGTCTTGTATTCCTCTAGTGAGCGATGGCTTGGGTCTACGCTTAGGTGCTGATATCCCAAATGAAGCCGGGGGCACCCATTGCCATGCCGCCATCGACATTGACACAGCGTTTATCGAGATAAATGAACGGGGCAGTCGGCTTGATCACATCCGCCATCACGGGGATGGGGGTGTGTCCGTGAACGATTTGCTCGCCGCCATAATGACGCAGATAATCCCGCAGGTTGTGTTCCCCCTTACGCATGGACGAGAAAGCGCGGTGTTCCGAAAAATCACCGAGCAAGTCTTCCCAATCGTTCTCGTAGGTGCCATTGAGGATGCTGCGAATGACAATGTTGACCCCATCCACCGTGGGGGAATAGTTTAGGTAAAGGGTCGAATCGGCGTGCATGAGCAACCGTTCGCCCAAACGAGTCATTGCTGGCAAGCTGCGCAACCATGTGACGTGGTGTGCTGTCAGGCGCGACATGTCCGAATCAAGCCCGCCATTGCGACGCCATGAGGTGACAAAATAGTCACTTTGCTTGGGAAAGCGCTGGGCGGCAAGCATCTGGACTTCATGATTGCCGAGCAGACAACCGATGGTGCCGCCACTGGTAGCGGCTTGGGTTTGCAATTTCATCACAAGGTCGATGACGCCAATGCCATCAGGACCGCGATCCACCAAGTCGCCGAGAAACCATAGCACCGAATCGGCACCGAGCCAGTTATGTTGGGCGTCGATCAAGTGGGCTTGTTGCAGGATGACGACCAGACGACTCAATTGCCCGTGAATATCGCCCATGATATATGTTTTCATAGCACTAAACCTTGCGGGCGCTTTGAAGGACACCCGATGTGAAAAAACCAAAACGGAGAGGAATGATGTCTTGCCACTGCTTTATGGTGCGTTGCGCCTATCATACCAGATGTAGGGACTCGGCATAAAGCATGGCTCTATGATCTATTGCTCATTCTTTTCCCAACAGATCATGCGTTTATAAAACTAGTTCATATTCCCTTAGCAATTGGGCGTTATAGTGAAGCACAATAGTCAAAGAGTGATCGGCGGATGTTAGAATGTCAGATGTTTACGTTCCAGCCCTGACTGGGCGTTATGTCATACTTTCACCCATCGGGCAAGGTGGGATGGGATCGGTGTTTCGCGCTAGCGACCGCTTGACGGCAAACACGGTCGCGTTGAAGAGCCTTGTTTTTGACCCCGAAGTGGTCGCTGAACTCTCTAGCGTGGGGCACGATCTGCGGCTGACATTGGCGCGGGAGTTTGCGCTGCTCGCCACTTTGCGTCACCCCAATATCATCAGCGTCTTGGATTACGGGTTTGATCGCAACGGGCAGCCTTTTTATACGATGGAGTTTCTCGCCGAGGCGCAGAATGTCGTCGCGTATGCACAGGGACGATCTGCGGCAGAACAAGAAGCGTTGTTCCTTCAGATGATCCAAGCGCTCAGTTATTTACATCGCAGGGGCGTGTTGCATCGCGATTTGAAACCAGATAATGTCCTCGTCAGCGGGGATGTGCTGAAATTGCTCGACTTTGGGTTGGCGATAGCGCGCGAACAAAGCACCGAAGATTCGAGTTGGGGGACGCTGGCGTATCAATCGCCGGAAGTGCTGGCGGGGGGGATGCCTGATGAGCGTAGCGATCTATTCGCGGTCGGCTTGATCACCTACCAGATGTTTAGCGGGCAGTATCCGTTTGATGTCAGCCATTCTCCCAATGATCTCGCCCGCGATATCCGCCATAAAACCCTTGATCTGACTGCCCTTGATCTGTCGCCCGCGATGGCAGCGGTGTTGGCGCGGTTGTTGGAAAAAGACCCAGCGCGGCGCTATACCTCGGCGGATGATGTTTTGACGGCATATGAGCGCATCTCGGACATGCGTGCGACTCAAGAAACGCCCATCCTACGGGAAAGCTTTTTACAAGCGGCACAATTCATCGGTCGCGAGCAAGAGATCGCCCAGTTGACCAGCGCCATGGACGCCATGATCGCTGGTTTGGGATCGGCATGGTTGATCGGTGGCGAATCTGGGGTGGGCAAAAGCCGCTTCTTAAACGAATTACGCACCCAAGCCTTGGTGCGCGGCGCGCTCGTTTTGAAAGCGCAAGCGGTGGCGGAATCAGGCGCGCTCTTTCGCTTGTGGCGTGAACCGGTACGGCAGCTTCTGCTGTTGCAACCGATCAGCGACTTTGAAGCCGGCGTTTTGAAAACGATCATCCCTGATATCGAGGTCTTGCTGAGGCGAAGTGTCTCCCCTGCGCCGGACATCGATCCGAAAGCGGCGCGGGATCGCATCACCAATACCATTGAGGCGTTGTTTTTGCGGTACACCGCCCCCATCGTCTTAATCCTTGAAGATTTGCATTGGGTGAAAGAAAGTGTGGGTATCATCGAACGGCTGAGCCGTAATGCCGCCATTCAACCCTTGCTGATCATGGGCAGTTACCGTGATGACGATGCCCCGCAACTGCCCACAGCGTTGCCAGAGATGACCACGATCAAGCTGAGCCGCCTGCGACAGGGCGAGATCAGTGATTTGAGCGCCTCAATGTTGGGCGAAAATAGCGGACGGCGCGCCGACTTGGTGAAGTTCTTGATGGAACAGACCGAAGGCAATGTCTTTTTCATCGTCGAAACCGTGCGCGCGCTCGCCGAAGAAGTGGGGCAATTGCAAGCGATTGGCAGCGTCGCCTTACCAGAAAATATCATCGCCAGTGGGGTGCGCAACGTGGTGCAGCGCCGCCTCAGCCAGATCGGCGGGAAGGATCGCCAGTTGCTCGATTATGCGGCGTTGTCGGGGCGGGAGCTGGATTTGCCGATCTTGACATGGATCGCGCCGACGATGAGCGTGAATGATTGGTTGGTGCGCTGTGCCAGTGTGTTTGAGGCGCAAGGCGATAAATGGCGCTTTGCCCATGACAAACTGCGTGAAGGCGCGATTGCCGCCATCCCCGAACCTCAACTGCCTACTTTATTTCGGGAAATCGCGACCGCGACCGAACAAATCTATGGGGATGACCCCGACCACTATATCACCCAAGCAGATCAATGGCAGCACGCGGGTGATGCCTTCAAGGAAACTCGTTACAGTGCGCTGGCAGGCGCGCAACTGTTGAAACAAGGGGAATATACCGAAGCGATGCAGCGTCTCAAACGTGCCTATGAACTGGCGCAAACGCAAGATTGGTCGCCCTTGTGGCGGGCACGATTGGCGCGTTCTTTGGCGGATGCGTGTATTGGCATGGGCGATCAACAAGGCAATATTCGATTTTTGCAAGAAGCGCTGACGCATCTGAATCCTGACAATCTGCCCGATATCGAAACCGTGCTGACGATTGACGAAACCCGCTTGTTGACGGAAATTGAACTGGAACTAGGGTACAACTATATTGAACTGACGACCGATCCCCTCATCGGACAACAGTACATTTTGCACGCCGCCGCCTTGCAAGAGCGCATGGGGCAGTTGGTGGAACAGGCAGATTGTTATGCTATGCTGTCGATGATCTTGACGGTTGCGCACGAACCTCAACAGGCGGCGGCATATGCTGGGCGGGCGGCAGAAATTTTGAATGCCATCGCCGTCGATGAAGTGTCGTCTGCGCCGGCGATCTTGGCGCGGGCATTGTCGAACCTCGCGTATTATTGGACGTTCGCAGCGCGCTGGCAAGAGAGCATCCAAGTGGGTGAACGGGCGGCGATGACGTATGAGCAGATCGGCGATCTCATCCGCTGGCGCGGTGCCTTGATGAACATCGCTGCATCGTATGAATGGCAAGGGGATTTTCAGCGGGGCATGAAGATGCGTTTGCAAGAATACGAGATCGCGCGGCGGGGGGTCAACATCACGGGTCAGATTCGGGCATTGGCGGGGGTGGGGCAGCTTCATGCCTACCTCGGTGATCTCGATGAGGCGCGGCAGGCATTGGAACACCGCTCCGATTTGGTCAGCCGGGTGGTCAACTCTTCCAGCACGCGCTTCACTTATTTGAGCATGGTTTATTTTCGTTCGGGGATGCTGGCGGCGGCGCGGGAAAACTTTCCCCGTGCGGTTGACGAGATCGGGCGGATCAAAGTCCCGACCGCCCATGATATGTTTTCCATTTCGGATACGGCAGAAGCTTTACTGGGCTTGTGGGAAAATGATCTCGATCACGCTGTCGTGTATCAAGATGCCGCCCCCGCGGTGATGCTGCGAGTCCAGATGTACGCGGAACGATACCTATCGGGCGAGCCGCTGATGCGCGTCTTTTGGGGATGGTATCTGTGGCTACAGGGCGACCACGACGGCGCAAAGACGTTGTGGGCGGGGGCGCTGGTTTTGGCAAACGAGCGCGGCACTCAGTATTCGGCAGCGTTGGCGCATTACGAGATCGGGCGGCATTTACCTGTGGATGATGTGGAGCGTATGACCCATCTAAAGCAGGCGGTGACGATGTTTGCCAGCATGGGCACCCGCTATCACCAAGCTTTGGCGGAGAAGGCGCTCACTGCCTCTCAGTGACCATTCCCCGACGCCCCCGGTACTCACAAAACCGCCCCCAATTGGGGGCGGTTGTCGAGCGGTGATGGCGAGGCAGGTTAACGGGTGCCGACCAATTCCACTGCGTCGATCTCGTTCCAACCGCCACCAATGGTTTGATCCAGGACGATGCTCACCTGATTGACAAGGGTGTCGATGCCGCTCATGTCGAGCGTGAAGACGCCGGGGCATTCGGTATTGCCTGGTGCGTCGGCACTGCCCTCGATTTCAATGGAGGTGTCCGTCTCGGTACTGCCGACTTCCACCCGAATGATCGAACCGGGGGTGTAGGTTTGATAGATGTTGATTTGCGTCGGGATCACTGCCTCGGCAAATTCCACGATCAGCGTGTCCTTGCCCGTGCTGGTCAGCGATGCCCACGCCGTCGAATAATCGCCACAAGCGTCCGTATTGGGGGCACCGGTCGCTTGCATAAAGCTGTAGCTGGCACTGCCGTATTGGCTGGTGCCCGACGCTGACGATGCCCACTGACGCACTTCATCGCTGACATTGGTCGAGGACCCGGTGCCGTCTTTGCCGCCCGAATCGGTACTCTGCGCACTGGTGCCGCTATCGCTTTCGAGGATAAGCGTATAGTCGCCCGTGTCATTGGCGCTGAAACTGGTGGCTTTGATGACGTAGGTATCGGTACTCGGCAGTTCAAACTCGACGATTTGCGAATTAGGGAATTCGACATCCCCCCCAAAAGCATCATCATTGCTGATTAGTTCGATGTTGGAACTATAACCGGCAGGGTTGTAGAGATACAACTTACTGTCGATGTCGGCGTCATCTTCCGCCAACATCGTGATGGTGACAAGATCCCCCGCCGTGCCTTCAAACAGCCATACTTGTTCGAGCGCGCTCTCGGTCAGGGTGCCCGTCACGGTATCGCCATAGGCAATGGTGTCGGCATTTTCGGGCATACTGATCACGACGGTTTCTAGGGTGAGGGTATACAGACCTGTGCCAAAGAACCGATCTGCGGCAATGACATATTCGCCCGTCACTGGCAAGGTAAAGCCCACGATGCGCGCATTGGTGTAGCCGAATGTGAAATCGTTGGAGTCGTCGTTTGCGACCAGTGGCTCAGCGTTGGCACTGGCAGTAAAGCCATCGGTGGTATACAGCTCCAGACGGGTATCCAGTGTGGTCGTGTTGAGCGCCACCATCGAGATCGTGACGATATCGCCTTCGGTGCCGTCGAAGTGCCACAGAGTGGGCGTATTGTCGTCGGTCAGGATGCCGGTCACGCTACCGCCATAGACGAGCGCGACATCAGGGTTGTTCAATTCAAAGATCGTCTCTTCCAGCGTCAGGGTGTAATCACCCGTGCCGCGAAAGGTGGTCGCTTGGATGATGTAGTCGCCGTCTTCGGGCAGTATGAAGGACTCAATGCGGGCATTGCTGGTGCCTATCGCCACATCGCCGGAGTCATCATTGTTGATGAGATCGCTGTCGCCCGCTTCAAAACCTTCGGCTGTGAACAGAGACAAGCGCGTGTCTAGTTCGACGACATCATCCGCGAGCATGGTGATGGTGACGACATCGCCTGCTGTACCTGTGAAGGTGAACAACTGTTGATTTTCGCGGCGGCTGATGGTGCCGACCACGCTGTCGCCATAGGCGATGGTGGCGTCACCGCTGACGGTCGGTGCCGCCTCAGTAGGCGTTGCCAAAACGGTCGGCACAAGGGTCGGTTTGCCATTTGCGGGGGCAACGGTTGGTGCGGGCGTTGCCTCGGCGACTTCGTAGACCACCGAATGCATCAGCGCGTCCATCACCGGACCAATCTCGCCACCGGGTTGAATCGCGAAGATGAGCGTGTCGCTCTCGAGCTTCACGGCGAAAAGTTCTGCTGACCCAATCGGCAATTGGTCGCTGACCAAACTGGCACGCGCCGCCTCGAATCCGAAAGTGGTATCTTCGACGATCTCGGCGTTAGAGTCACCACTAGCATCGATAAGCGCCTGCACGACTTCGCTTGCCGTCAGAGTTTCTAGTTGCTGATCGCTGCCCAAAAGGATAGCCAATGCCATGTCACCGATTTCGTAGGTGTAGTCATTCGCTTGAATTTTCTCGATGAGTGCGGCGGAACTGGCAACATAGAGCGTTCCACTAACGTCTTGAAACCAAACTTCCCATCCGTTCGGCAGTTCAAGGGAGAGCGTGCCTACGCCGAAGCTCGTGGTATAAGACACGACGCCCGACTCGGGGGTGGGGGCAGGCGGGAGTTCGCTGGGTATCGCTTCACCAACAGTGATCGTGGCGATGATCGGTTCGAGGATAGCTTGGGCTTCTTCCTCACTCACGGAGGCACCCCATTGGGTCAAAAGCGTGACGGTGCTGCCGTCGAAATCGATGGCAATGATCGGGAAATTGGCGAAGGGTCCTTCGGTAGCCAACAGCCTGAAGGCGTCCAACCCGCCAATGGTGATGCTTTCGATAGCGCTGGCAGGGTCGCTCATGCCGCTAAATTCGCCGAGTACTGACAATACGGCTTCGGGACTGGCGTCAATTTCGAGACCGAGTGACGGCAGTTGTGAAGGGGGGGCAATACTCAAGACGATGCCGTCTGCGGGCAACTCAACGCTGCCTTGTGCTGCCGTGATACTGGCGCGAGAGTCGCCGATCACCAGCGTACTCCCATCGCTATCATCAGCGATCCAGCCTTCGGGGAAGCGGATGGTGACATTGTCAATCGAGGCGATTTGCGTAAGAAGTTCTTGCGCGAGGGCTAGGCTGGTTGTCAGTGCCAGCAACACTGCCACCAGCGAGAGGATGAAAATCTTCGGACGTGCAATAGAAGTCATACAACGGTCTCCATTTGGGAAGATGAAAAAGACTATTTCAAGATTCATTGTAGCACGGGGTGGTTGATTTGCAGTAGGAGATAGGAGATGGCGGCGGCCGCGCACACCCGCGCGTATCCGCCGCTTTTAGGAACGGGGTTAGTCGGCGGGTTGTTGGACGGACACAGGTTGGGCTGCTGCTGGTTCCGACTTGGGTTTGGCATCTTTCTCTGGCATGTTTCCGGCTTTGCTCAAAAAGCGCACGACGGTATCGAGGAGCATTTGGGGTTCAAAAGGTTTACTGATAAAAGCATCCACCCCAAAACGTTGTGCCAGCGTTTGCTCGACATGGTTGGCGCGCGCCGTCACCGCGATGATGGGTGGGGCGTTGGTGCCCCCCAACGAGCGCTTGAGGGTTAAAATCAAATTGCGTCCATCCACATCGGGCAAGTTAAAATCGAGGAGGATGAGGGTAGGACGTTCTTGAGCAGCAGCGCGCGAGCCTTCTAATCCGCGCAGGCAGTGACGAATGGGTAGCTCAAGGGAGGCGAGGGTGCGCATGATCAAATCAGCATTATCCTGATTATCTTCGATGAGCAAAATATAGGGCATGACAGTCTCTCCAAAATAATTTAACGATGGGTGGGGAACCGTTCAGAGGCTTCCAACCCAATTCACGAACGAATTTGTCTACTGAGTGTAACGCTGGATCAAGTCCGCCAAGTCTCCGATTTGAAACGGTTTGACCAGAATTTCATGAAAGCCGGCAGCGCGGGCTTGCGCCAAATCATTGGCGGTGGTTAACGCCGTGACCGCCACAACAGGGATATTCGGATGGCTTTGGCGCAAGGCACGGGCGATCTCTAAGCCTGTCCGTTGTTGATTGAGCATCAGATCGACCAAAAAGAGATCGACTTTTGTTTCCAGCATGGATCGGGCGGCATCCATCGTTTCTACGATGATCAGTTCGTGCGGGGTGGTGCGCACGTAGCGGTTGACCAAGAGCGCGTCATCGGCATTGTCTTCGATATAGAGAATACGCATAGAGATCATTACCCTTTTTCAGGATGGCTTTGCCCCAATAGTTTTTGCAACGCTGTCAGCATTTTCTCGGCTTGGAACGGCTTCTTGAGGACACGCGGCACGGTGTTACTCGACAGTGGGTTGTCTTTCAACGACGCTGGATTATCGCTGGCAGTTAATAAGACCACTGGAATAGCTTGGGTCGTGGGATGAGTTTGAAGATCGTCAAGCACATCAAACCCCGCTTTTGCGGAAATATCATCGTCTAGCAAGATCGCATCGACGCTTAAGCTCGTTGCGAATTCGCGGATTTCGGCAGCCTGATTGGTTTCAAAGACGACATAACTGGCAGTTTCCAAAATGCGGTGCAGGGTGCCGCGCAAGAACGAGTCCTCAACCACCAACAAGATCGTTCGGAAGGCGCTCCAGTCAATCGGTTCAGGCTGGGTATCGGCGAGTTTTTCGGACGGGCTGCCCCCCACTTGAAGACGGTTGAGTTCGCTCGTCTTGGCAGGTAAGGCAAAGGCGGTAAGTTGTTCGGCGCTGGCGACGGGCAAGGTGAAGCGAAAAGTGCTGCCTTTGCCGACGACGCTTTCGACCGTCAGTTCGCCGCCGTGCATCTGGACGAGGCGTTGGCAAATATCCAAGCCCAAGCCCGTGCCTTGAATCGTGATGTTGTTTTGGATTTGGGCGAAGCGGTCGAAGATGACGCCGAGCGATTCTTGGGGGATACCCATACCGGTATCAGACACCGCGATCATGAAACAACCGGACTCGGTGTGGGCAGACACCGCCACGGTGCCGCTTTGGGTAAATTTGATGGCGTTGGACAGCAAATTCAGAAGCACTTGCCGAATACGTAGCGGATCCCCCCATGCGGGGGGCAGATCGTCGGCAAAGTTGGGGCGTAATTGCAGCGGCTTGTCTTTGACCAAACCGATAGCCGTCGCGATTACCCCCCGGAAAATTTCATTCAGGTTGATGGGCTGCAATTGCAGGTCGATTTTGCCCGCTTCGATTTTGCTGAGGTCGAGGATATCGGTGATCAAACCGAGTAAATGCTGCCCGTTGCCTTGAATGATGGCGATATCTTTACGATAGATCTCGGGCAAATCGATATAGTCGTACATCTGCGGCATCGTCAACATGGAGCTGGTGTAGCCGATGACCATGTTCAAGGGGGTGCGCAGTTCATGGCTCATGTTCGACAAAAATTCGGATTTGGCACTGCTGGCGCTTTCTGCCACTTGGCGCGCAGCATCAAGCTGGACGGTGCGTTCGCTCACGCGGTCTTCGAGCGTTTCGATGGCTTGTTTGATCTGTGCCGCCATAGTGTTGACGCTGGACTGCAACGTGCCGATCTCGTCACTGTTGCTGATCGTCACCCGTTGATCATACTTGCCACTGGTGATGGATTGGGCGACTTGGGTCAAATTGACAATCGGGCGGCTGATGGAACGCGATACGAACAACGAGGCCATGGCGACCAATACCATGACGACGAGGACGGCGGTGATGAGGACGGTCGTGGTTTGTTCAGTGAGGGCGCTTAAGTAACCGGCGGTCGGTTGCGAGACGAGCACCCAACGAAATAAGGCACCTTCGGGGGCGATGGTGCGGTAAAAGGCAGAACGATTGTCGCTGAGATCGCGATAGGCGGCGTTGGTACCGTCCAAGACGAAGGAAAGTTCCGGTTGGGTTTGGGCAATAGTGGCATTGGTACCCAACACTTCCCCGAACAACAGATCGGGATTGGGGTGCGAGAGATAGGTGCCAGACTGATCGACCATGAACACTTCGTCATCGGGCGAGACGCTGTTGCTGACGATATTCAAGAAACCTTCGGCGCGCACATCGGTGATCAAGACGCCAACGAGGGTATCCCCCGCGATAATCGGGGTGCTGTAGCGCAAGACCGGTCGGTAGGGCGTGGGGATGCGCCCAAACTCATCGAAAATTTCGATGGGGGAGACCAAGATATCCCCGACTTCGAGGGTCAGAGCGTCGCGAAAATAGGACTCGTTGGCGCGGGTATTGAGGGTGGAACCACGCGCCGCGCGCACGGCACCATCGACACTATCGATGCGGACGAACTCGAAGCCATTGGGGTTTAGGAAGCGCACATGGTCATAGACCAAGTCGCCGCTGAGTTGCCGTTGCGCCATGAAGTTGACCAATTCATCTTCGAGCGCGCCGCGCAAGACTTGCAAGCGCAGTGATTCACCCTCAGCGATGGCGGTTGCCAAGTTAGTCATCGTGCCGGAACCCGCTAGGATGCGCAGATCACTGAGCGTCGTATCGAGGAACCGTTCGATTTCGATGCCCAAGTTTTCGAGCTTCGATTGCTGAGTGGTGATCACCTGCTGAAAGGCGAGGTTGCTGGTCAACTGGATGGCAACCAAACCCGTCACGATCACTGGCGTGACCGCGATCACCAAGAACAACAGCAGCAGCTTGACCCGTAGACTTAGGTTGATGTTGAACATGCGCGCTTTTCCGATCTCACGTTTAGGAAATTAACTGCTGGCTTCGGTCGCTTCAGGGGTCGCATCGATAGCGTTCGCATCCATAAACGGATCGGGGAGCGGTTGGGTGAAGTCGTTTGATTCCCATGCTTGTAAGGCAGCCTCAACATTGTTGATCGTCACAATATCAAAACCGGTATCAGTGAAGGATTCAAATTCAACATCGTTGATGATGGCGTCATACAAAATACTGACGCTGCCATAACCCCAGTCCCAATATTTTTGACCGACCAACCCTTGCACCAAGCCTTCATTGACGAGTACCAATTCTAGCGGCAGGGTGTCGAAGGCGATATTGACCAAGCGCCCTTCTAGGGTTTGTTCTTCCCATGTGGGCATCGCCCCGCGCCCCAGGGTGAAGGGCCACAAGCCCGCGAAGAAAATGCCGGTCACGTCGGGGGTAGCGCTCAGAAATTCTTCGATGAGGTCAGCCGATAAGATGCCATCATCGTTGCCATACAAAATGCTGACGATCTCGACATTAGGATAATTCTCGATGCCATCGGCGAACCCTTGTACACGCGCATTGAGGTTTTGGGAGGTGGCAACGCCGCTGAGGATGCCGATCTTTCCGGTTTCGCCCATAGCGCGGATTAGCAAGTCCGCCGCGGCTGCGCCGGCGATAGTGTTGTCGGTGCCGTAATAGGTGAAGCGGTCACTGTCCGGCGAGTCGGAGTCCCATGTCATGGCGGCGATGCCCTCGGCAGTAGCGCGATTGAGCGCCTCGAAACAAGCGTCGGGCGTGATGCACGAGACGGCAATCGCATCGAATTCACCCGTGTCGATCACCTCCATGAGCAAATCAGCTTGCTCGGTCGCATCGGTATTCATAGGGGCAGCGACGAAAACCTCGACATCGCAGGGTAAATCTTCCGCCGTCAGTTCTTCGGCGCGGGTTTCGGCACCGACACGCCCTAGTTCGAAGACGGCATTATCCAGCGCTTTGGGGATCCACGCGATGTTGAGGACGCCATCGGTAAGGGGGCATTCGGTGTCACTTTGGGCAGAAATGGTCACGGATAAGGCAAGCACGCCCCATAGACAAATCAACAGCAAAAACGGAGTGAATTTTTTCATCAGGCTATCTCCATAAAAAATCTTGTAAATCGTATCGTTAAGTTTGTGCGATCCTTTTAGTCTTTATAGCACAATTTTGCCATTCTTGTGCAATTCCGACAATGAATGTGGCAAAATACATGAAAATTTCAGAATTTTCAGAATTCAAGGAAGCGACTATGCCTTCGTCTGGACAGAAATCGACCCATCCGAATCGCTCTGCGGCTGACCCGCTTGAAGATGATTTTTTTGATGTGCCGCCGCCTATCCGCTCGTTCTCGGACTTGATGGCGGAATGGCATGAAGTCACACAGCCGTCCGAAGCCGTTGGGGCGGAGGTCGATGAGGAGGAATGGGATGACGATGAAGACGAGCCTGACGATGCACCGCAACGGGTCTGGACGCTGAGCCGCATCTTGCTATTGATCCTCACCCTGTTGTTGATCATTGGGATGCTGGCGTCGTCGTTTGAGGGTATTTTCTTCCCAACGCCGTTGCCGCCGCTGCCACCACCGTTGCCGGGCGGCATGATCTAATCTGGACTCCTGAAGGTGCAACGTTTGACGCGGGTGTGCGTATAAGATTGTATAATTTGGTTTGTAATCAAAGGAGCAAACTCATGGAAAAACGTCTGTATCGGTCGCGCAGTGATCGTCAAATTTCGGGCGTGTGTGGCGGGTTGGCGGTCTATTTTGGCATTGACGCGACGATTATCCGGTTGCTGTTTGTGGCATTCGCTTTGCTCGGTGGTCCCGGACTGATCCTGTATATCATCATGGCGATCATAGTACCGTCGGAGTAGCGACAGGGTAGGGCTTGGGGTTTAGCGATGAATCAAAACGGCGCACCATGTGCGCCGTTTTGATTCTTTCATTGGATCGTGATGGCATGGCAGCACGAGGGTAATGTGCTTCCCTGTGGATTCTTTGCTCTAACGCCAACGCCTCATCCCCAATGCCTAACTCCGCGTACTTTATGAAAAGTGGTTAATCAAAGGATCATGCGCTTTAATAAAGGGATGAGTATTCTTGAATTTCCACAAAAGTGATGAAGGAACAAAAATTGTGTCTCGTATCCTCCGTATAATCGTTTTATTGCTCACCCTCAGCCTATTTGTCTTGCCCGCTGCGGCACAAGAACCGGTCACGATCAGCTTTGTCCACATCTTTGGGGGCGAAAATGATACGCGCGGTGCCGTCGTACAGGGTATCGCCGATGCTTTTATGGCGGAAAACCCCAACGTGATCGTTGAGGTCTCGTCACCCAGTTTGGACTATACCGAACTGTTCAACAATAGTTTGCTGGCTGCCGAACAAGGCAACTCCCCGACCATTGTTCAAATCGAAGAAGGCTTGACTCAACTCGCCGCCGACTCTGGCTATTTTACGCCTATCGCCCAAATTGCCAGCGCCGAACAATTGGCATCGCTGGATGATATGCTCGATGTCGTCGTCGCTTATTACACCATTGGCGGCGAACTATACAGCGTGCCGTGGAACGCCTCCAACCCGGTTTTGTATTACAACAAAGACATGTTCACGGCAGCCGGGCTTGACCCCGAAGTTGCCCCGCAAACATTCGACGATATCCTTGCCGCGTGTGCAGCGATTGATGCGGTGAAGACGGAACTTGAAATCACCTCGTGCATGAATATCCCGATGACGGCGTGGCTGGTGGAACAATGGATGGCGATGCAAAATGCCGAGTTGGTCAACAACGGCAACGGACGCACGGAACGCACGACTGAGGTTTATTTCGAGAGTCCCGAAATGGTTGAGATCGCCGAGTGGTACGCCCTGATGGCGTCGTCCGGCTATCTCACCTACAGCGGCACGCCTAATGATTTGAACGCCGAAGGCACGACCTTCTTGGGCAAGCAGACCGCCATCACCATTAACAGCACGGCAGGGTTGACCTTGATCCAGCGCTTCTCGACTTTGCAGGGGTTTGAACTGGGCGTCGCCCGGATGCCGTTGCCCGATGCCGACGCCACCAACGGTGTGACGATGGGCGGCGCGAGTTTGTGGGTGTCGAGCAGTGCCACGCCCGAACAAGCGCAAGCCGCGTCGGACTTTTTGTTCTTTTTGACCAATACCGCGAACGATCAAGTGTGGCACCAGAACAGCGGTTATTTTCCGATCCGCGCCAGCTCGATTGACGCCTTGACCGAAGCCGGATGGTTTGAGACCAATCCCAATTTCGCGATTGCCATCGACCAACTGCGCGAATCGGTGGGCAACATCGCCAATGCCGGCGCGGTCGTTGGTCCTTCCACCGAAGTGCGCGGGATTTTGGTCGAAGCCCTTCAGTCGATTGTCGATAGCGGCACCGCCCCTGCCGAAGCGTTGGCGGTTGCCAAGCAGCGCGCCGATGCGGTCTTGGCGGATTACAACGCCGTCGTGGGTGGCTAAGGTTCATCGCCTCTCGGTGAACTTTTCTCCTCATGGACTCCGAACTCCGCTTTGAGCGGTTCTGGACACGGGCGGGGGCGGTTATCGCCGCCGCCCTGATTGGTTATTTCGTCGTCAGCGAATTAAGTGGTTTGTTGCGCTTACTGGAGTGGCTGGGGCAGGGCATCGCAACTCTGCCCAGCGCGCTTTCGGTCTTGCTCGCCCATTATGCGTCGCTACCGCTCAGCGCCTTGATTTTACCCGTGTGCATTGGGGGGGTGGTCGGGGGCATCAGTACCGCGTTGGTGGCTGGTGACGCGCGCCACGCCGCAGCGCACCGGCGCAATATCGTGATTGGCGCGGGCATGGGGGCGCTCAGCGGGCAAATCTTAACCGCCGCCTTGCGTCACTGCACGTATGCCCTCGAAGCCCCGCTCGGCGAAACGGTGGCGGGGGTGATCCTCACCAGTGTGAGCGCGCTGATTCTGTTGCTACCGATATGGACATTGATGCGGCGGCGACGTAGCGAAGGGACATCGGGGTATTTTCGGCGTCCGTTGCTGGCATATGGGTTGTTGGCACCCACCCTCTTGAGCTTGGGGCTGTTCCTTTATTTCCCCGCTGCGCAAATGGTGGCATTATCGCTCAATTTGCGGCGTTTCCCGCTGCCCCAAGAACGTTTCGTGTGTTTGGGCAACTATAGCGCGCTGACGGTCGATCCGATTTATCAGACGAGCTTATTGACGACAGTGTTCATCACGGTGGCAGTGGTCTTGATCAGCTTAGCGTTGTCGTTGGGGATCGCCGTCCTTGCCTCGCAAAAGATTCGTTATGCTGTCGTCTATCGCGTCATTTTGATCTCCCCATTCGCGCTCTCACCCATTGTCACAGGGGTGTTGTTCTTGGCGCTTTTTCGCGAAGGGGGCACGGGCATCCTCAGTTTTCTGGCACTACAAATTTTTGGCAGCGCCCCCAGTTGGCTGCGCGACCCGACTCTGGCGCGGTGGGTGATCATTGGCGCGTCGGTGTGGAACATCCTCGGCTTTAACATTTTGTTCTACATCGCCGGGTTGCAAAATGTGCCCAAAGATTTGTTGGAAGCGGCACAGATCGACGGCGCAACGGCGATCCAACGCTTTGCGCGCATCACCTTTCCGCTGTTGTCGCCTTACACCTTCTTTCTCTTGATCACCAACGTGACTTACGCTTTTTACGGCGTCTATGGCGCGATTGATACCCTCACCCAAGGCGGGCCGCCCATCGGCGCAGCTGGGCAATTTGGCGGTGCCACCAATGTCTTGATCTACAAATTGTACGAAGATGGTTTTAGCCCCGGTTCGCCTTTGGGGTTGGCGGCGGCACAAGCGGTGGTCTTGTTCGTTGTGGTGGCGGGATTAACATTCCTCCAATTCCAATTTGTCGAAAGGCGCGTAACCTATGGCGAGTGACGCACGGATCGGGCAGACGCCCGTAGTGACGCCAGCGCCGCGCCGCCCCAAAACACGATGGGGCGTGCATCTGGCGCTGATGGTGGTGTGTTTTTTCGTGGCATTGCCGTTGCTGTATGCGCTGCAAGTGGCGACCTTAACCTTAGAAGGCTCGTACTTATCCCCGCCGCAATTTTTCCCGCCGGGAGGGGACTTGCTCAACAACATTGCGCAACTGTTTGAACGTAATAACTTTGGCGTGCTATTCGTCAATACCACCTTGATCGCCAGCGTGGTCGCGATTGGTAAAACGGTATTGGCATTGCTGGCGGGGTTGGCGTTTGTGTATTTTCATTTCCCCGGCAAAGCCTTTTTGTTTTTCTTCATCTTGTTCACCTTGCTGCTGCCTACCGAGATCACGCTGCTGCCTTTGTTCCGCATCATGTCGGAACTCGGTTGGGGGCAAACTGCGCCCCGACTAGCGCTGACGATCCCGTTTTTGGCGACGGCGACAGGCACCTTTTTGTTTCGCCAACACTTCACCAATATCCCGCGTGAACTTGCCGAAGCCGCGCAGATCGATGGCGCGACGCCAGTCCGCTTTTTGTTCGCCATCTTGATCCCGATGTCGTGGAATGTGATCGGCGCGCATTTGCTGGTGCAGTTTATTTCATCATGGAACCAATATTTATGGCCCGTGCTGATCGTGCAAGACCCAACGCAACAGGTGATCCAAGTCGGCGTGCGCCAAACCCTCGCAGCAGGCTTGCAAGTCGATTTTGGGTTGCTGATGACGGCGGGGTTTTTGGCGTCCATGCCCCCACTAATTTTGTTTGTGGTGCTGCATAAACAATTCATGAATGGTTTTTCGCTGACACGGGATCGGTAACACGGTCTCTGTCATGGAGTGAATCTCGGTGATTATCACTTTTTTTATACCCTATAATGAAATTGTAATCACAATATCTAAACAGGGTAAATGCGCTAAAATGCAGGGGTGGTTTGGCTATCAGTGAAAGAGGCGGATTCATGGGGCAATTTACGGGTAAAGTGGCGTTGGTCGTCGGTGGTACGTTGGGCATTGGCGAAGCGACCGCCATCGCGATGGTGGCAGCGGGTGCGAAGGTCGTGATCGGCGGGCGGCACGCTGACTTTGGGCAACAGGCGGTCGAGTTGATTCAGGCGCAGGGCGGCGAAGGCGAAGTCGTTTATCATTACGTCGATCTGCTGGATAGCGCCTCGGTGAAAGCCATTGTCGAGTTTACGGTCGCTACCTTTGGGCGCTTGGATTACCTCGTACAGAGCGCTGGCTTAGAAGGCGTGGTCGCCAATACTGTCGAATGCACCGATGAAAATTGGTTCGCGGTTTTGAACACCAATGTGACCGGCACATGGTATTGCATGAAGTACGCCATCCCGCACATGTTGAACACGGGCGGTGGTTCCATCGTCAATGTCGGTTCCATCATCGGCGTGATCGCGTTCCCCGGTTTGCCCGCTTATACCGCCAGCAAAGCCGCACTGATCGGATTGACCAAGACGACCGCGCTAGAATATGCCAAGTCGAATATCCGCGTGAATCTGGTCGCCCCCGGTTCTATCCGTACCCCGATGTTTCAGCGTTTTTCGGGCGGTTCGCCGGAAGCCGAAACGTATATGTCCACCTTCCACCCCATTGGACGTATTGGCGAACCGAATGAGGTTGCCAGCGCGGTGATGTGGTTGTGTTCTGATGGGGCGTCATTCGTCACCGGACATGTATTGCCGGTCGCGGGTGGGTGGGAAGTACCCTAAGATCTGGGGTTAGGGGTTGGAGATTAGCAATGGGGGACACAAGGTGAGAGTCTGTTGCAAAAAGGTTTGAATCGGCGGGCAACCCCATTGAGTCTTGGGCGTCAAGTCAAGGGTTTATTCTCTTGTTTTGCCTCAATCCCCACCCCCTAGCCCCCTCCCCATTGCATGGCTGAGGGGGGATTTTCAAAGTGCTTGTGCCGTTTTCTCGCCCTCTCTCACGAAGTGGGGAGGGGGCGCTGACCGAAGGTCAGACGGGGTGGGGATGCTTTCATTAAGGCTTAACTTGACGCCCAAGACCCAATGGGGTTGCCCGTGTTTTTCAACAAAATGCCGTTGCGCGTCCCTACAATGGCGTGGTTTGTAACGACACCCAATATGGTTGCCCGACTTTTGCAACAGACTCAGGTGATGTGTCCCCCATTTTTTGGAGAGTCGCTATCCAACGTTGACGGGGGAGCCAGTCGGCGCGACCAGCGGGGGGATGCCGGTGGGCATCACCGTGAGGGTATCGCTGATGGTGACGTAATTCATCCAGCGGGTGACCATCACCCATGTGCGACCGGGTTTAAGATGGATCGGCGCATTGTCGCCAAACAAGAGTTGCAGGGCGTCGCCCGCGCGTGACCAACACGGGTCTTCGCGCTCCGGCGGGAACTCTGGATCGGGCACATCTCCGCGACATTCGCGCCGCCAAAAACCTTCGACCCAACGCCCATCACGGAAGACATAGGCACGCCCTTGTCCCCACAAATTAATCTGTTGTGATGCCGATTTGCTTTCTGGCTCAAACAGGTCGGGGCGTTCTTGGTGTTCGACTTCAATGATGACTAGATTGTCCGCCCACAATTGTTCGCCATCGGCGGCGTCAAAATGAGGCTCACCGTCGCTGAAGCGTTGATACCGTCCGGTGTCGGGGTCAAATTGCCAGCGCGCATCGGTTTGCCCATAATAATCGACAAAAATATCGTTGGCGATTTCACCGCCGTCGTCGGGGATATCGCTAAACGCGAACCCGCGTGCCCGCCGTCCTTCATTGATGCCGCGCAGGGTGGCGCGCTCATATGCCAAGGTGAGATCGACATAGAGCGTGTGTTCAAATGCCATGCCTTCACTTTCGAAGCGGCAATAGCCCGCTTCTATGCAGTTGTCACCGCGTGCGGGCGAGATCACGCGGGGGAACCATGGCTGTGACCGCAGCAAGGCATTGACGGGATCGCTGGCACCGCTGTAGCCGAACAAGCCCTCATACATTTGCACCAATTCAACATCGACAATGCGCCCACTGCGCACGGGTCCGACATGGGTGGGGGCGTTGTTGCGGTAAATGCCGGCAAAGCGGGTGACGCCGCCTTCGACTTCATACTCATAAATGACATCCGCTTGATTGACGCCGCTTTGGGGGCGCACGATGGGTGGGAAGTTGCTGATTTTGAGGATGAAGTTGCGCCGCGCTTGTGCTTCAGCATTGGGGTAGGGCAAGCCGGTCAGCGGGCTGAAACCCTCCGGGTAGTTGACGGGTCCCACCAGTGTCGGTGTCGGTGAGGGGGTGTAAGTGGCGGTAAAAGTGGCGGTCGGCGTGAAGGTCTGGGAGGGCGTAAAGGTCGCTGTTTGGGTGGGGGTTGGTGTCAGCGTGCGCGTGGGCGTAGTTGTCAGTGTTGGCGTAGTTGTCAGCGTGGGCGTAGCCGTCGGTGGCAGGGTGTTCGAGGGCGCTGGTGAAGGCGTGTTGGTCGCGAAGAAGCCGGGCGGAAAAGGCGTGTTTGTAGAAAAATCAATGGTTTGCGCTTCGGCGTGGGATTGTAAGATGAACCCGCCGAGGATAACAGCGGCGATCCCAAGGGCGAAATAGTGTGAAAGACGGCGCATATGCACTCCCGATAGTTGAGGTGACAATTCGCTCGTGATGGTGAGCGGCAATGTAAGAGTATAAAGGGGAACGGCGTCATAAGACAGGGGATGATAGACCTACGTTTACACCACGATCCAAAAGCCATGACCGCCCTAACCAGCGCGTCGTGATGTTCCTAGAACGCAGTCCCTAAAGGGGTGTACACTGTGGACTCAATGCCATTATCACACACAAATTATGCGGATAGGGTAAACCAAATCGATGAATAATCACCGCTTACTGATCGTATACGCGCATCCAGATGATGAAAGTTTTGGCTTAGGGGGGTTGATCACCAAATACGTTCAAGCGGGTATCCAAGTCGATTACGTCTGTGCGACCAACGGCGATGTCGGTGATATCTCACCTGAATTGATTGAGCAGTACGGTTCTAAAACAGCGGTGCGCTTGGCGGAATTAGACTGTGCTGCCCAGATGCTCGGCTTGCATAGTGTTGTCCGTTTGGATTATAAAGATAGCGGAATGATGGGGGCAGCCACCAATGAGGACCCCATTTGTTTATGGCAAGCGGAACCAGCGGGTGTGACGCGCCGCGTGGTTGAAGTAATCCGTGATTTGCGCCCGCAAGTGGTGATCACCTTCAACAAGTATGGGGGCTATGGACACCCCGATCATATCGCGATTCAGAAGGCGACGACCGAGGCATTTCGGCTTGCCGGGGATAGCGCTTATAGCACCGATCAACCGGCGTATCAGCCGCAAAAACTCTATTACTCCAGCATTCCCAAACGGCAAATTCAAATGGGGATTGTGCTGATGCGATTACGGGGCGAAAACCCGCGTCAAATGGGGCGGAATAAAGATATTGACGTGCAAGCGATTATTGAACATGCCGAGCCTGTCCATACCTTGATCGATATTCGTGATTATTATGATGCGTGGGATGCTGCCAGCAATTGCCATCAAAGTCAGTTGGGGGGGCGCACGCGGCGGATGCCCCCGTGGGCACAACGTTTGTTGGGTCCAAAACAGGGGTTTACGCGCATTTATCCGGTGCCGCTGACGAACCACCCGGACGAGGATAATTTATTCGCGGGGGTTGTTCAACCCGAAGGTGTTTATTCGTGAATGGCACCCCCCCCGGCGCGGAACGAGTGGATAAACTGCTCGATGCGATTGAACTGGTGAAAGCCAACCGGTATGACGAGGCACGGCACCTTCTGCGCGAGTTGATCCGCGATGATTCCGACTCGGAACATGCGTGGTTGTGGATGAGCGTGGTGGTCGATTCGCTGGATCAAAGTTCGTTGTGCTTAGATAACGTGCTGCGGGTAAATCCCAAAAATTCCGAGGCGGCTGGGGCGCTGTATCGGATTCGCATCCCAGAAATGTATATGCGGGAACGGCGTTCGCAATTGCGGGTCTATCGCGATTTTGCATTGGCGGGTCTGTGGGTCTTGGTCGGTCTGATATTACTCACCGCGATGGTGACATTTATGGATGTGATGGCAACACTATAACCCGTTCTTAAAGGGCATGAGGCACTACTGGACGACTCGTTGGAATCAAGGGCGTAGCAGGGGTACGGCATGTTGGGCGATAATGGCTTGCCCTTCTGGGCTTTGAATCCATCCAAAGAACGCGCGGTAATGCTGACCGAGCGGATCATCGGGGAACGGTTCGCGCGCGCCCACGATATAGAGAATCGTGCGCAGGGGATAACGGAGTTCGCTCACGCTGTTCAATGTGGCGGCTACCCCCTCGAAGGTCACTGCCTGCACACTACTGTTAAGCGCGCTGATGGGGATATAGCCGATAGCGCCGGGGGTGCGTGTGACCGCAAAGCGCATCGCGCCATCCGATGGGGCGATGCGGGCATTGCTGGTCATGGTGCGGGAACCCAAAAGTTGGGCGCTGAATGCCATTTGGAGACTGGCACCATTTTCGCGCGTGAAGGGAATCAGCGGCAGATTGGCACCGCCGATTTGGTTCCAGCGGTCGATTTCGCCCGTGTAAATGGCGCGTACCTGTGCTTGCGACAATTGCGAGACGCCGTTGTCAGAGTTGACGATCAAGGCAATTCCATCCTGCCCGATCGGTGCCGCCCACACATCCAGCAACGGTTCAAGATAGCTGGTAAAACGATAGCTGGTGGGGTCTGCCACCAAGGTCGCATGAGTGAGGGGATCATCATCTGCGATCACTTCAAAGTGAATGCCGGGGTTGAACTGGCTGTAAGTCGTCGTGAGGGAACTGACTAATTCGCTAACAGGCGCACTGGCATAGACCCGTAATGGAGGGATCGGCACGGTTGGGGTCGCCGCCGGAAGAAGCTGGCTGCTGCAACTAGCGAGGGTGATGGCGACAATGGCAAGAGTTTGCTTTGGTTTGACCAGCGACACGGTGAGCTTTCACCTTTTCCGCATCAGGGTAAGCCAGCTTTTCTTGATTTTGGCGTGCTGCTTTGGTGCCTTCAACCCGCTCAAGCGGCTAACCTCTCAGATAACGCAAAAGAAATGAATCAACATACGCTTGCAACTGCCCATCCCCCGCCAAAATCGCTGCCCGCAGCGCTTCCATGTGACGGATCAAGAATCGTAAATTATGAATGCTCAACAGGGTATGCGCGAGCAGTTCGCGCGCTTTGATCAGATGGCGAATATATGCCCGCGAAAAGTTTTGACAACACAAGCAATCGCAGGTCGGATCAATGGGCGACTCGTCGCGCGCGTGAGCAAGATTGCCCATATTAAGGGTTCCATCAAAAGTGAACACCGCACCATGCCGCGCGATGCGCGTGGGCAGCACACAGTCGAACATATCGATGCCGCGCAGCACCCCTTGTGCCAAATCATCCGGTGCGCCGACCCCCATCAGATAGCGGGGTTTGTCAGCGGGCAACATCGGCACACAGCTCTCAAGCGTGGCGTACATTTGCGGTTTGCTTTCGCCAACAGCCAACCCGCCGACGGCATAGCCGGGGAAATCGAGTTTCAACAGTGCGTCCGAAGAGCGTGCCCGCAACTCCTCAAAAACACCCCCCTGTTGAATGCCGAACAATGCCTGTGCTGTATCCGTACCATGCGCTTGATGACAGCGTGCCGCCCATGCGCTGGTGCGGTCTACGGCGGCGGCGGCAGTGGCATAATCGGTCGGTGGCGGGCATTGGTCAAAGCACATGATGATATCTGCCCCCAACTGATGTTGAATGCCGGTCGCGATTTCGGGCGTTAGGCGGCGGGCACTGCCATCTATATGACTCCGAAAGGTGACGCCATCGTCATCAATGCGGTTGATCTTCGCCAAACTGAACACCTGAAAACCGCCGGAATCAGTCAGAATCGGCTGATCCCACCGCATAAAGCGGTGCAGCCCCCCCATTTCTGCCACCAGATCGCTGCCCGGTCGCAGGAACAGATGATAGGTGTTGGACAGCACGAGCGAAGCCCCGATTTCCCGCAAGTCACGCGGGAGGACGGCTTTCACCGTCGCCTGTGTGCCCACCGGGGCGAAGACTGGGGTGAGGATATCGCCATGCGGGGTATGGATGACCCCCGCGCGAGCATTATTTTGCGTTTTGACCGTCTCGAAATATACTGACATAGGTGGACCTATCTTGGGACACGAAACGTTATTATATCAACTCTAAGCCAAGCAATGATTAGCTTATACGACATTCTCGAAGCAGCGAACGGACAGCTTTTCGGTGAACCGGGTGCAGAACTCTTCACTGGGTTTAGTTTTGATCCACAATATACGACGGACTCGTCTCTGTATGTCGCTTTACGGACAGACCAAGGAGACGGGCATAGCGAAATTAAGCAAGCCGTGGCGCGGGGCGCAACCGGTATTTTGTGTATGCGCCCGCCCGAATTTGATACGGAAGGCTTATCAGTCATTCTCGTCAAGGACACGCAAACGGCGGTCATGCGTTGGTCTTCCATGGTCTTGAAAAAGCTCGGCATTCAGGTGATCGCGGTCACAGGGTCAGCCGGACGCGCGACGACTGTTGAAGCCATCAGCCGTGTGTTAGAAACGCGCTTTCCAGTATTGCGCAGTGACGGTGCCGCGAACGGGCGTTTGAACCTGCCCATGACGGCGGCAAAACTGCGTCCAGAACACCGCTTTATGGTACTGGAATTTTGCGCCAACCAACCGGGTGAAATGTCCGAAATTGTGCTGTCG
>Ga0163144_10004623_pt1 | contig 30922 bp, 33 predicted proteins | sample OliLak19BULKMAT1_FD_123175 | JGI IMG/M metagenome (GOLD analysis project Ga0163144, IMG submission 123175) | Freshwater microbial mat bacterial communities from Lake Vanda, McMurdo Dry Valleys, Antarctica - Oligotrophic Lake LV.19.BULKMAT1 | ecosystem: Environmental > Aquatic > Freshwater >... | reverse complement strand
GAGCGCCTTGATCTTCATGCGCCCGCCGCAGCTGGTGCAAGTCTCGACGTCCAGGGCGAAGCTGCGTTTCATCAGCTCAGCCCACGGGCGATAGCCCGAGCGATGGGTAGGCGGCTTTTTCGGTGGGGAATCGCACGGCGGGGACGAGGCAGAATTCGGCGGAGGCGAGGCAGAATTCGGCGTCGTGCCGGGGAAGAAGGGCCAATCGTCCCGCTGCCACCATCGAGCCCCGCGTGCTCGAGCGAGCTGCGCGCGCCGCACGATGTCGTCAACAGTAGCGCGATCGCGAGTGCTCGCATGGCTATGCCGCCTGCTTCGCGAGCCGCGCGCGGCGGACGCGCTTGCCCACCAGACGGAGAAAGAATCGCGTCAGCCAGCGCGGCGTGCGCGCCGTGAACCAGAGCAACAGATGAACCAGGATGTGCGGGACGATCAAGGCGCGCCGCGCATCGATCACGCGGATGCCCTCTCTTGCGCACGCCACTGCAGTCAGCTCGGCGAAGCCAGGCACTTTCATGCCGGTCTGGTTGCCCATGACCTCCTCGAACTCGGTGGCGACTGGGCCGGGGCAAAGCTGACCAACGTGCACGCCACTGCCTGCGAGCTCGGTGTGCAGCGACTCGGTGAAGCCAGTGACGAAGTGTTTTGTGCCGACATAGGTCGCGAAGCCCGGCAGATAAGAAAGCCCGAACCCGGAGCTCACCATCAACACGGCCCCGCGCCCGCGCTCGACCATCGGCGCGACGAACGCATGTGTGAGCATGATCACGGCCGCGATGTTGACGTCGACCAAGAACAGCTGCTTCTCCAGCTTGCTCTGCTCGAACACACCCATGTCACCGAGGCCCGCGTTGTTCACGAGCACGTCGATGCCGAGGCCTGCCTCACGCACCGACGCAATGAACTGCTCGGTGGCTTCGCGCTTCGAAAGATCGCAGGCGAACGTGTGAACGTCGAGCTTCGGATTGGCGGCACGAAGCTCGCCGGCCAACACATCGAGCCTGTCTTTGCGGCGCGCCACCAATACCAACGCCTTCGCGCGAGGGGCGCAGAGGCGTGCGATGTCGAGACCGATGCCGCTGGATGCGCCGGTGACGAGGACAATACCGTTGTCGATCGGGGAGTCGCTCACGCGGAGGAAGCTATCGTTTCCGCAGAGGCGCCACCAGGCACTCCGTCCGCTCCGGTTCGTAGCGCCGAAAGACTCTGGTTACGGTTCGCCAAGCTGATACGAAGAAGTCGTCCTCGCGGCGCCAGCGCGATTGCAACGGTCCGATGAAAAGCAACCTGTCCGACCCGGTAGCGAGCGCTGCGTTCTTCCTGGTGCGGCCGACTGGTGAGCGCCTGCAAATCACGGTCAAGATCGGCCGCCCTTACGTCGTCGATGATCGCGAGGCGCGCTGCGCTGTCGCGATCGAAGGCCTCAGCAATTGACCTCTCCGCCGGAGCCTTCATCGCCGGCGCCTGCGCCTGCGCCTGCGCCGCCGGACGCTGCGCCACCCTGGCCGGTGGGCTCGAAGTCGCTGGGCGCAAACGTCACGACGAGTGTCTGCGACGGAGTCGCGCCGAACAATCGCAGCGAGTCGTAGAAGTGCTCCCCGCCTTGCGAGCGGTAGTCGAGCTGCGGGGTGGCGCCGTCGGCGAGCTTGCTGAAGTCGCTGTCGCCCTCGGCGCTGCCGATGACGAGGGTGGGGCTATCCGCGGGGGCGGGCTCGTCGTCGACGCAGCTCGCTCGGAATGGCAGCTCGACCGCCTTCGCGTCCAGGTACCGCCGCGCCTCGGCGTCTGCCGATTGCATCGCGCTGCGCCCGAGCGCGATGCAGCACTCTGTCAGCGCTGTGCCCCCATATGTGTATCGAAAATACATCTGGGAGAGGCCTGTCCATTGCTCGTTCCCTGGCTCGTTCGGCATCGGGCCAATCACATCGCCGACGACTCGATCGCCCAGCACGACCGACTGCACGTCGCCACGATGGAAGCGCACCTCCAGCTGCCCGCCGTGGCCTAGAATGGTGAGCTTCGCGCTCGGCGCCCCGAGCTTCGCATCCGCTTCAGTGGCTGGGATGCCGATCTTGGCGGGGAAGTCGGACCGCGTCTCGAAGTAGTTGCCACCTAGCCAAGCGAACGCCTCGATCGGCTGCGAGCACCTGGCGCGCCGCGAGGCACGCGCCCAGCGACGAGGTCGACTGCCTTCGCGCCGGCGGTTTCGGGTCACAAAAGAATGCGATGCAGTTGTGCCCCTGACTCGTCATTGAGCGCGCGCCTCACGATTTGCTCAGCAGGCATTGCTGCAGCCTCGCCTCGCTGCAGGTGGCCAACACTGGGGCCAATACAAGCAATTGCTCTCAGTGTTGGCCGCAAGTCAGCTCCGCGTTGCCGACGAACGGTGGCAGGCGCCCTTCGACGCGCTAGAGCGGGTCACTATTGCCTCGTTTTCGGGTGCCCGCTGCGACGGGAACCGAGGCCAGCCTTTGCCGGCGACATTGGGCGGCCAACACTGGGGCCAATTGCTGGAATTGAGGTAACTGTTGGCCACCGCGCTCAGCTCCGGACCGAGGCTGACCGCCACTGCAGCGGCGCTGACGAACACGCGCTCGAAGCTGTTGTTGAGGCAGAGGGTGACGCTGGTGAAGGTGAGCGTACGCGCCACGAAGATGGTGGTCGCGGTCGAGCCAATCTCGGCGCTGAGGACGTTGAGGCTCGCGCTGGCTACCGAGGTGTCGACCTCCGCTGTCAGCGTCTTCTGCCAGCGGGCAACCGAGGTGGCCCACGCCAGCCTTGGCCGCGATACGACTGGCCTCTAGCTGTGAATCGATGGCGTAGGCGACTGGGCCCGGTCGCTCCATCGGAGTGCCGACTAGCGCGGTCTCGGTGGTGTGGACGCCTGTATTGAGCTGGCGAAAGGTGAGGTTGGTAGTGCCCACCGTGATTGGGCGATTGGTAATGCAGGTGGAACCCACGCGCGGGTCTTCTCGCCTAGCTAGCTAGCTAGGTCGGTAGTCGAGCGGCTGCAACGGGTGCGTCGATCAACGGCAGACTCTGGCGCAGACGGCGGTCACCACCGACCGCGGCACTGTCGTCCAGCCTGCCCGTGATCACCATCAAAACTCCGACCTTCAGCCTCTCACAGATAGGGCTGACAAGTCGTGAACACGACGTCGGCTGCGTTGCGCGGTGCCAGCTTGAAGTTGGAGAACGAGAAGCCGTGCACGCCGGTGATCGACGTGAACACCGACCCAAGCGCGCAGGTGTTGTCCAAGCCGATGAAGAACTGGTCGTCGATGCGGAGCTCGGCGCTGGCTGCGCTGCTGACGCCGAACTCGTCGAAGTCGGAAGCGCCGTCCGGGTTCTGCGTGGTGATGACGACGTTCTGCACCGTCACAAGCATCGACTCGAGTGGCTCCGCGGTCGCTGCCGTCGAGAGGGTGCCGCTGTTCGGAACGACGATCGCCGCAAAAGGAAGGGTCGTGCCTGCATCGACGACGGTGATGCTCGGCGAGGTGATCTCGCTGAGCTCGAAGAACTCTTCGTACACGCCGCTCACCGTGACTTCGTTGCCGGGCAGCACGACCGGCGTCTGGCCCGTGAACACGAAGATGCCACTGAACGGATCGGCGCTGTCTTGCAACGCAAACCCTCCGTTCGGCGACGCTTTGATGGCCGTGACCCACCCCGTCACCGCCACCGAGGTGCCGACCGCGGGGTGCCCGGGGGCGGACGGGTCACGCAGCGTCGCGATCGAAAGCGCACAGGCGCCGGGGCCTGGATTCGGCGCGTCCGGGCACGCATCGCAAACGTCGCCATGCCCATCCATGTCGCTATCGGCCTGATCGGCGTCTGCCGAATCGGGGCACACGTCGACAGCATTGATGACGCCGTCGCCATCGACGTCGTCTGCCGCGGGTGCGCTGCATGATTCGCCGCTCACGAGTGGGCACGCGTCGCAAGCGTCACCGATCCCGTCGGCATCTGCGTCGGCCTGCGTGCTGCCGTCCAAGGGGCGGACCGGATCGAAGATGTTGGGGCACAGATCAGTCGCGTCGGCCTCGCCATCACCGTCGGCATCGGTGGCCGTGATGCCCTCCGGATACTCTTCGCGCCACGGCACGCAGCTCGGCTCTGTCATGGGCGTCATGTCGTTGCAGAAGAAGAGCGGGTAGATCGCGGTGCCGGCCGCTTGGATCGCCGCGAGCGTCGTTCCACCGCCGACGTCTTGGGCGACACACGCCTTCTTGTCGACGCCGCAGACCGGCAAGTCTTCGCAGGCAGCGCCGCCGATCGCAGGGTCGTCGAGCAGCGCAGCGTCGCCATACAGCGCCTCGCCTCCCCGCAATACGAGCACCACGTCCTCGACGCCGCCGCCGATCACGGCGCGGAAGTCGGAGCGCACCGACGCATCGAAGATGGCGATGTCGGCGGTATAACCCACCTTCAACATGCCGATCGCGTCGGAGGTGCCGGTCGCGAAGGCCGCGTTTTCGGTCACCATGCGCCAGAGGGCGAGATCCGAGAAGTGCTGGCCGAAGCGCTGGCTGTTGAGCTCGTCTGCGCAGTGAAGCTCCCGCAAGAGGTTCATCGAGCCGGACGGCATCCAGTCCGTGCCGAGCGCAATCGGCACGCCGAGCGCATCGATCATCGTCACGCGTGCGGTGTCGCCGTAGAGCGCGACGTTCGAGCGGGGCGACCAAATGACAGTCGAGAGCTGGCTCTGCATCAGCTGAAAATCGGCCGCATTCATGCCGATGGCGTGGATCACCGCCGTCTGAGGCTCGATCAGATCGTGGCCGTCTTGCACCGCGCTGTCGCTGGTGCAGGCGAACTCGTTCTGCGCGTCAGGGCCGATGCCTTCTGCGATGTGCGGCAAGTAGCCACGCAAGCCATCGATGTCGTCCTCGGTCGTCGGCGAAGCGCCGTAATCGCAGCCCGAGGTATTCAGCGTGCCGCTCTGATCAGCGAGTGGAAATGTGTCGGAGTTGACGACCTGCGTCGGCAGGCCCTCGAGGTTGGAGGTGTCCAGGTTGCGCAAGAGCCCCGCGCGGCCGCCAGCGCCGGCGGTGCTGGTCGCGCCGCTCATCAAAAAGCGCAGCTCGGCGAACAGCACGACCTCGGTGGAGGCGCCGCTGTTGACGTTGATCTCCGGCATCCCGTTTGCGCCCGTGCGCCACTCGTGGCGATGGTCGTACCGCGTTGTGCCGACGTCGTGGGGCGCGTTGTTCGCGTACGTGATGTGGTCGTGGGGGTTGATCAGGCCTGGTGAAATTACGCCGTCGGGGCAGTCGACCACGGATGCGTCACTGCCGCCGGGCGCCGTCTCGCAGTCGCAGCCCACACATTGGATGATGCCTGCGTCGTCGAGGAGCACGCCGCCTCCCCGGTAGAGCGCGCCCGGTCCGAGGACCGTGCCACGCAAGAGGAGACCCGTCGTTCCGCTGGTGGCGACGCCGCAGATGCCGAGCGCCGGAGCCTCCAGCGTGACGCTGCAGTCGATCTCTTCATAGCCAGAGCCGCCGACACCGCCCGTGCCGCCGGTCCCGCCCATTCCGCCGACGTCTTCACCACCTGCGCCGCCTGAGCCTCCGGTGGGCGGGCTGCCGCCATCCGCGACCGAGCCGCCGGTGGCGGTATCATCGCCGCAGCCAATCGCCGCGCTCGCGAGCAGGGCCGTGACGAACGCGATCGAAGAAGTGCGAGTAGAACGCTGAGTGGAGAGTGGGGTGCGGCGGGGCATGCTCCTCCCTACGCCAGATCGGGGCTGGCGACTCCACAGAACCTCGACTCAGTCGGGGGCGTTTTTGTGACAGACCCGTCGGCCGTCGTCGGGGTCGCCACCCTGATGAGGGCGTTGATTCCTGCTAAGGTGGATGCGTCGCGGGTGGTGTGATCATCGCCATCGAGGCCGTGATCGACGACGAGCGCCGCAAGAACACGTTCGGCCTGTTGATGTCGCTCAACATGCTGATCGAGCTGCCAGGCGGCTTCGACTACACCGGCGCCCAATTCACCGGCTGGGCCAAAGCGGCCGGCTTCACGCGCACCGAGCTCATGCCGCTCACCGGACCGAGCAGCGCCGCGATCGCTTGCAAGTAAGCCGAGCGACCGAGCTTGGGCCACGCTGGCGCCTAGCGGCGCTACGCGTGGCGCGAGCAGCCACCCTCGCGCAGCACTCGTGTCTGCGCCTCGTCAGAGCTGCTGCAGCGCCGACCAACCCTTTGTTCGCAGCCGTGGTTCGTCGCTGACCCCCATGTCGCGAAGGGCCCGGGGTCACTGGTTCGAAAGAAATTCGGGGCCAGGGCGAAGAGCCTGCACCCATGAAAAGATCGGTCTGGCTCTATCTTGCCTGGCTGCTTTTCGCGATCGCGATCCCGCTGCTTTCCTCGGGCCTCGACGCGAAGAACGTCACGCTGCTGTGCGCGGTGGTGTTCCTGCTGGTGCAGCTCTCGCTGGGCCCCGTGCTTTCGGGGATCGCCAGGAGGGTTCAGGCGCGCTGGTTCTTCATCGGCGCCGGGGTGGTCGCGGCGTGTTTCCTCGAGGCGTTCCACATGATCTCGCAGCCGTTCAGCAGCGTGCTCTTGATCACGCGGGGAATGAGCGCCGGCAAGATGCTGTCGAACCTGGCGATCGACCTGGCGTTCACGGTGCCGAGCTACATCGTGATCTTCTCCGTGATCTGGCGGCTGGCGAAGCGCTACCAGCTCTCGAAGTTCGAGTACTTCATCGTGATCAGCCTCGGCCAATCGCTCGGCGACGGCGGTCTGCTGTTCTTTCTCGGAGCGCCGTTCATGCTGCTCTTTCTGCCGTACGCGATCGTGAAGTACCAGGCGATGAACTTCGTGCCCTATCTCGTGGTGCGCCACAGGCTCGAACCGCCAGACAACTCGTGGAAGCGTTACGTGGTCCCGGTCGTGGCGATCTTCGTGACCTATTTCGCGTGCGGCGCGGTGATGAACACGCTCTGGGCCTGGTCGAAGCTGGGGGCCCAATAACAACGGCGGGCGCGCGTCCGCCGGAGGGTAGGCGCGGCTACCGACCCGCAGGACCGGGATGGCTGGGCTAGACGCTCAGCGCGCGCGCGAAGTCGTGCGGCGTGGTGACACCGGCCACGCGCCGATCTTCGATCACGAGCACGCGGCGGGCGCGTGCAGCGGACGCGAGGGTCGCTGCCCGGTGGAGCGGGGCTTTGCCATGCAAGCAGACCAGCGCGTGATTCATGGCGTCCTCGACCGAGGTATCGGCGGATAGCGCGTGGGAGAGCAGCGCCTCGCGCCGGACACGTGGGCGGCGGCCAGCCGATCGGTCGCGTGGGCAATGGTCGCGTCGAGTGGAACCGTGAACGCTGGTTTGGACATCACCTCCCTGAGGGGCGTGGTGATGCGCGCGGCGCTGATGGCATAGAGCAGATCTTGGGTCGAGAAGACGCCCGTGAGCTTGTCCTCGGTCTGGATGAAGACGCGATGAATGCGCCGCTTCAGCATGGTGGTCGCGACCTCTGAGACGCTCTCGCGCGGCCCGGCCGTGACCGCGGGTCGCGTCGCGATGTCGCCCGCTCGCTTGGCGGCCAGCGGCGCGAGGGCGCCGCCGTGCCCCGCAGCCTCTCGACGACCTGCACGCAGGAGATCCGTGCGCGAGATGACGCCGATGGCTCGGTCGCCGTCCATTACGGGGGCGATCGAGCAGCCTCGGCGATCGAACAGCGCTTCCACCTCCGTGAGCGAGTCGGTGGTCGACACCGTCGCCACGTCGGTGACCATCAGCTTCGAGACGGGGGTCGAGAGGTGGGTTCGCATCTGTGTCTCGTTCAATCGCTGAATACCGAGGACATCACGCTCACGCCTGCGTCCATGACGGCCCACGATGCGCCCGCGTGAAACGGTTGGCCGCTCGTGAAGCGCATCGGTATCGCGGTGCCGAGCATCTTCTTGGCGACGCGCCAAACGGCACCCGAGCCGACGCGATGGGGATCGCTCGCGTCCTCGCGTACTGCGACAGGCGCCTCGGGGTCGCCGGTCAACCGTAGCGGGACCTGCGCGGCGCGTAAGCGAAACAAGCGGAGCGCGTAGGCGAAACAAGCGGGGGGGCGATCAGTTGAGACGGGGAACCTGGCCCGGGTGGGCCTTTCCACCGTCTGCGCGCTGGCCTCGAAGGACACGGCAGCACACTCACCTTCACCAACACCGCGGGGTCCTGCTCCGCGGCGCCGGACGAGCAAGTCGATCGATCTGGCGATCACACGATTCGCTCGCTCGACGTCCAGCGCACCACGCCGCTCGATGCGCTGTCGCTCCTTGCGAAGCTTCAGGCGTCGCTCGGCGGGCACCGCAGCGGGCAACCCGCCGCTCGCTCGAGATCGGGCGATTGAGAACGAGCGCGCGGATCGGGGAGAAGCGCTTCAAAAGAACCGCAGCCTAGCAACCTCATTCTGTGGGTGCAGGCGACCGGCGCGGCCGAGCATGAAGCCCAGGTCGAGGTCATCATCGGCGACACCGTCAGCTGGGATCCGTGCGCAGAGACGCCGGACGACCCTGACTGCCAGCAGCTCGGCTGAGCTCACGCAGTCGCACGCGATCACCTGCGGCGACGGGCGCCGGCCAAGATCAGCGCCACCAGGAAGACGCCCAGGCGAGCGTCGCTGGTGGTCTCGCTGGTGCGACAGCCGCAGCCGTCGTCCTCGCCGTCCAAGCCGGAACCGCCGCCACCAGCCCCGTGTTCGCCGCCAGCGCCGCTGCCACCTTCAGCGATCTCGCAGTCGAGGTCGCCTGCGCATTCTGGGTTGCAAGTGCCGTCGAGGCCGCACGCCGGGCAATCCGGGTCGGGCACCGGACACGGCTCGGCACAAGCGCCGCCGCCGGCGCACTGCGGGTCGCAGTCGGGGTCGCTCGCGACGTCGGTGCACGCCGCCGTGCAGTGGCCGTCGTCCGCGCACGGGCAATCCGGATCGGGGGCCGGGCAGTTGTCGGCGCAGGCGCCGTCGACGGCGCAGGTGACGCCGCCTGCGTCGATGAAGGGCTGCACGAAGTTGGCGATGTGCGAGCCGACAGTCTCGTCCAGCATCACCGTCTCGCAATCGCTGCGCGTGTGGACGCCGACGAGCTTCTCCACGCCGTTGTCGTTCCACAGCGCAGTGCCGCCCGAGTCGCCGCTGCATGTCCCCGACGGCAACAGCTCCATCACGAAGATGCTGCCTTGTTGATCGGCGATGCTGGCCTGGGCCACGCGCTTGAGGCCGCCGTCGTCGCCCTCGGCGACGGTGATGCCGAAGCCCACCAGCGTCAGCGAGGTGCCGCTCGACGGCAGCTCTGCCATCGGCACGGGTGTGACGGCGGCCGGCTCTGCCAGCCGCAGCACGGCGATGTCGTTCTGCGGATCGTTGCCAGAAGGGTCGTAGTCGGGGTGCCCCAGGCCATCGACGACCTCGATGAAGGTGCCGCCCTGGAACACGTTGCTGCCGAAAAAAATGTCGATCTCGTCCACCGGGGGCACGCCGTTGCTCGGGTGGATGCAGTGCGCCGCCGTCACCACCACCGTCGGCGTCACCAACGTCCCGCTGCAAAACGGAAAGCCCTGCACCGTCAGCGCGATGGTGGCGGGGTGACCCGAATCGAGCGAGCCGTTGACGATCTCTTCCGTCGCGAACCCAATCTCTTCTTCTCCGGACTCACTCAGGCCCTTCGTGCAGCCGGTGGCGATCGAGAGTGAAGCGAGCAGCAGCGATGCAGAAGCAAATCTCATGGCAGACACGGTGGCCGATGGAGGTGGGTTCATTCAAGCAGAAGTGCGCTTCTCGACCATTTTTGAGGGCGCCGCAGGGCCTGTCTAGTCCGGGTCGCACGAGCCATCACAAACGTTGGCGAGCTCGCCGGTGATGAACAAGATCATCGCCTTTGAACTCCAGGCAGATGGAAAGTCCAAGAAGACACAGGTCGAGCCGGTCCCCTCGTACCCCACGCGCAGTGAGGCGAGCACGCCGTGGAACGCTCGCACGCTCTGCCCGACAGTCCACATCAGGATGGCGCTCTGCCCCAGGGCTGCGCGCTCGATATCGTCAGCGTCGACCAGAGCCGCGGCGACGACCCGAAATGAATACGCGCTCGACATCGCCTCTCGGCCGCGGAAGGACACGATGCTGAACGTGTCCGGGGCCAAGCCATTCACCGTCAATGAGTACGGGTTCACCGCGGGAGAAGAGCTTGGTGGCTGCTTTGTTGGAAGGCAAGTGACTCGGCGGTTCGCGCTTTGTGATCTCGTCGGCGTTCCCAAAGGAGGCCATCCGGTGATAGCCATTTCGCGTGGACAAACGCGTCGGCGCCATCTCTGTTGCCCTCGGGCTCTCCGCGCTCTCGGCGTGCTCGAGCAAAGACACGTCTCCGTACTACGGCACGCCTTCGCGGCACGGCAAAGACAGCCACACGTTCTACGTGAACAACGGCGGTGAGCCCGAGTACGTCGACCCGGGCAAAGCACACGACACCGCCAGCACCAAGATCATCAACCACCTGTTCGAGGGGCTCGCCGGCTATGGGCCCGACGGCGAATCGGTGCCTGCTGCGGCGAGCCATTTCGACAGAACACCCGACAACCTCTACTTCCGCTTTCACTTGCGCGACGACGGGCGCTGGAGCGACGGCAAGCCGGTCACCGCACACGATTTCGAGTACGCATGGAAGCGCATCCAAGACCCGCTGACCGCGTCGCTGTCGTCCGCCAACCTGTACTGGATCAAGAACGCCGAGCTCTTCAACCAGGGCAAGCTCTTGGTCGCCCAGAAAGACAGCGACGTCCGCGACGGGGTCGGGTCGAACGCGAACGTGGTCGGCTCCTTCGCCAAAGGCGGCGCGGTGCTCTTGATCAGCCGCTCGCCGGTCGCGTTGAAGACGGAAGTCCCCGCCTTCAAAGAGGTGCCGCCGAGCGTCGAGTCGCTCCTGTACGACGCGCCGAACCCCAAGAAAAAGCTACCGGAGAAGCTCGTGATCGAGCGAGCCAAAGACAAACAGACCATCGACCCCGATGCTGCTCTCAAGCTGCCAGCGGGTGACTACGACGTCAAAGCCATGCTCGGACCGACCACTTGCAACGGCGCCAACGACTACTTCTTCGAGCTCGTGGCGCGAGACGGCAGCGGCAAGAGCGGGGTGCTCCCTGGCTGCATGCTCGGGATCTCCAAAGCCGAAGGGCAGTCGATGCTGGTAGCCAAGTGGGACGCGCTGCCCACGTTCGATCCGAAGAAGCGCATCGAGCCGAAGCGCGACGCGACGCCGCTCGGGTTCGTCGCCGCCGACGCGTTTGCGTCGGACACCTCGGTGCTGGGTGTGCGGGCGGTCGACGACAAGACGCTCGAGCTGGAGGCCGAGTATCCAGTTCCGTACATGATGGATGTGCTCTGCGCGACCAGCACGTTTCCAGTGCGCAAAGACGTGATCGAGCCGTTTCGCGAGCGCGGCGAGCCGGACATGTGGACGCGGCCGGGCTCGCTCGTCGGGAACGGCCCGTACATCGTCGACGAGTGGCGCTTTCGCTACGAGATCCGGATGAAGCGAAACCCGCATCATCGCTTCCACGACAAGCTCAAGATCCACAACATCGTGTGGCTGGCGGTCGAGGCGTCCGTCTCCACGATGAACCTCTACAAGGCAGGCGAGATCGACTACATCGGCGACAACTCGGCGTTGCCGCCGCCCTATTTGCCATCGCTCGCCGGCAAAAAGGACTTCGAGAAGACCAACTATCTCGCAACGTACTGGTACGAGATCAACACCAAGGTCCCGCCCTTGGACGACAAACGCGTGCGCCAGGCGCTGAACCTCGCCATCGACAAGCCGCAGTTCATCGAGAAGGTGACGCGCGGCGGACAGACGCCTGCCACCCACTTCGTACCCGACTACACGAGAGGCGGTTACGACGAAGCCGTGGCGCGAGATGGGGACAAGGACCCCTTCGCGAGCTCCGACCGAAAATTCAATCCGGAGCGAGCGCGTCAGCTACTCGGCGAGGCTGGCTTCCCTGTGGTGAAGATCGACGGCGGCTACCGGGCGGAGGGCATGCCTTCGATCGAGCTCCTCTACAACACGAGCGAGGGCCACAAGGCGCTGGCGGTGGCCGTGCAGGGCATGTGGCGCGAGAACCTCGGCATCAGCGTTTCGCTGCGCAACGAAGAGTGGCACGTGATGCAGAAGAACGTGCGCGACGGCAATTTCCAGATCGTGCGCTACGGCTGGGTCGGGGAATACGACCACCCGCAGACCTTTCTGGAGACGTTCATGGCCAAGTCGCCATCCAATCGCACAGGCTGGTCTTCCAAGGCGTTCGAGGACTTGATTATGAAGGCCAAGACCGAGCCGGACAACATCGAGAGCATGCGCCTCTATCGCGAAGCCGAGCGCATCCCCTCCGACGAAATTCCGAAGATTCCGCTCTATTTTTATACGAAGACGACGCTCGTGAAGCCGTACGTCAAAGGCTTCCATTTCAATCGGCGCGGCGAGCACCTGATTCACTGGCTGTGGATCGACGAAAACTGGGAGAACAACCCATCGGACGAGCCCTCGATGGCGCCCGGGGCCTTTTCTGCGCCGGGAGCCTACTGAGTGACGGTCTTCGCCATTCGCCGTTTTCTGTCGATCATCCCCACGCTTTTTCTCGTGGCGACGATGGTGTTCGTGTTCATCCGCTTCGCGCCGGGCGGCCCGTTCGACACCGAGCGCGCCTACCCCCCGGAGGTGATGCGCAACATCGAGAAGCAGTACAACCTCGACCAGCCGGTGCTGGTTCAATACAAGAACTGGCTCGGCAACATCGTCACCAAGGGCTCGCTCGGCAACAGCACCAAGTACGCCAATCGCACCGTCGAAGAGCTGATCGGCATCACGCTGCCCGTCTCGATGAAGCTCGGCGCGCTCGGCATGTTGGCGGCGCTGGCCCTCGGCATTCCCCTCGGCATCATCGGCGCCGTGCGACAGAACACCTGGAAAGACTCGCTGGCGATGGCGGCGGCGATGCTCGGCATCAGCGTGCCACGCTTCGTGCTCGCGCCGCTCTTGGTGCTGGTTTTTTCGCTGAAGCTCTATTGGTTGCCGGTGGCGCGTTGGGAGACCTGGCGCCACGCGGTGTTACCAGTCTTCTGTGCAGCGCTGCCGATGGCGGCCTACATCGCGCGCCTCACTCGCGCCGGCATGCTCGAGGTCATTCACAGTGACTTCATCCGCACCGCGCGCGCCAAAGGCCTCTCCGAACGCCTGGTGATTCTGCGACACGCGCTGCGCGGTGGCATGTTGCCGGTGGTGAGCTTCGTCGGCCCTGGCTTCGCGGGCCTGCTCGTCGGCTCGCTGGTGATCGAGAAGATCTTCGATATCCCCGGCATGGGCCGTTACTTGGTCGAGGCCGTGCAGAACCGCGACTACAATTTGGTGGCAGGGGTGGCCCTGGTCTACGGCTCGCTCTTGATGGTGTCGAACGCGCTGGTCGATATCGCCTACAAGCTGCTCGACCCGCGCGTCGAGCTCGACCGATGAGCAAGCCCCTCGAATTCGAAGTCGACGCCCATGAAAAAGGCTCGAGCCTCTGGCGAGATGCTTGGCGCCGGCTCAAGAAAAACCGCGTCGCCGTGGTGTCGGCCGTGGTGCTGATATTTTCGTTGTTGGTCTGCATCGTTCACCCGATGGTGACGGCACACCCGTACGACAAGTCGTCGCTCGCCACCGGCGCACAGGGGCCGTCCTGGCAACACTGGCTCGGCACCGACGATCATGGCCGCGATCTCTTGAGCCGACTCACCTTCGGTGGGCGTATCTCGTTTGCAGTCGGCATCATCGCCACCGCGATCTCGTTCGTGATCGGCGTCAGCTGGGGCGGCGTGGCGGGCTACTTCGGCGGCCGCGTCGACGCCGTGATGATGCGCATCGTCGACGTCTTGTACACGTTCCCGCTGCTCATCTTCGTGATCTTGGTGACGGCCTTTTTCGCCAACGAGAACACCGTCTTTTACAGCATGTTCGTGTCGATCTTGGGCGTCTTGTACAGCGACTCGGCGGACCCGAAGTACCTGCCGATGTTCAAGATCTTCTTCGTGTTCGCGACGCTCGGCGCGATGAGCTGGCTGACGATGGCGCGCATCGTTCGTGGTCAAGTGATCGCGCTCCGCGGGCAGCTCTTCGTCGAGGCGGCGGTGAGCGTCGGGGTCGGCCACGCGCGGCTCATCTTTCGCCACCTGATCCCGAACGCGCTGGGGCCGATCATCGTCTACACGACGCTGACCATCCCGGAGGTCATGCTCACGGAGGCCTTCTTGTCGTTCCTTGGGCTCGGTACCCAAGAGCCGCTCTCCAGCTGGGGGCAGCTGGTGGCAACCGGCTCCGAGTCGCTCGATCTGTATCCATGGCTGGTCGTGTTCCCCGGCCTCGCGCTGGCGATCACCCTGTTCTGTTTCAACTTCTTGGGCGACGGTTTGCGCGACGCGCTCGACCCTCGCGTCCGGAAAGATTGACTGTGCCGCTCCTCCGCGTCCGCGATTTGAAGACTCATTTCTTCACCGAAGAGGGGGTCGTGCGCGCAGTCGATGGCATCTCCTTCCACGTCGACGCCGGCGAGGTGCTCGGCATCGTGGGCGAGAGCGGCTCGGGCAAGAGCGTCGCCAGCTTGTCTTTGATGCGGCTCGTGCCGAGCCCTCCCGGGCGCATCGTCAGCGGCTCGGTGATCTTGACGCAAGGCGAGCGCGAACAAGACCTGGTCAAGGCGTCGGAAGAAGAGATGCGCGCCTTGCGCGGCGATCGCATGGCGATGGTGTTTCAAGATCCGATGACGTGCCTGAACCCGTACCTGACGATCGCGCGTCAGCTGACCGAGGTGCTCGAGATTCACAAGGGCATGAACATGAAAGCGGCGCGGGCGCGGGGCATCGAGATGATGCGTTCCGTCGGCATTCCGGACCCAGCGCGCCGCTTCGACGACTATCCGCATCAGCTCTCCGGGGGCATGCGACAGCGCGTGATGATCGCGATGGCACTGCTCTGCGAGCCTGCCGTGTTGATCGCAGACGAGCCGACGACGGCGCTCGACGTCACGATTCAGGCGCAGATTTTGGAGCTGATCGACGAGCTGCGCAAGAAAGAGGGCGTCGGTGTGATCTTGATCACCCACGATCTGGGCGTCGTCGCGCGGCTCGCAGATCGCGTGGCGGTGATGTACGCCGGGCGCATCGTAGAGCAGGGCAGGGCAGAGGAGATCTTCGCCGATCCGCGCCACCCGTACTCAGTGGGGCTCGCGCGTTCGATCCCCAGGCTGTCGCCGAGCGGCGACGGTCTGCCTTATCGAGGAGCGGGCAAGAAGCAGCGCCTGGTGCCGATCGTCGGCATGCCGCCGTCGATGTCGCGGCTGCCGAGCGGCTGCCCGTTTCGGCCGCGTTGCCCGGCGCGCCTGCCGGTGTGCGCCGAGAAGTACCCGGAGCTCAGAGTGCTACCAGACGGCCGCGAAGTGTACTGCCACGAAGAAGATCCGGAAAAAGTGCGCGCGCTGCCCGCACCCATCACCCAACCAGAAGCGGAGATCGCGTGAGCGCGCTGGTCGAAGTCAGTCGCCTGAAGGTGCACTTTCCGGTGCGCCGCGGCCTCCTCATGCGTCAGGTCGCCACCGTCAAGGCAGTCGACGGCGTCTCCTTCGACGTCGAGCGCGGTCAGACGCTTGGCCTGGTTGGGGAAAGCGGCTGCGGCAAGTCCACCACCGTGCGCGCGATGTTGCGCCTGGTCGACGCCACCAGCGGCAGCGTCAAGCTCGAGGGCAGCGAGCTATTGACCCTGCAAGGCAGCGCGCTGCGCGCGAAGCGCCGTCACATGCAGATGGTGTTTCAAGATCCCTACGCCAGCTTGAACCCCCGCATGACCGTGTTCGACATCCTGGCCGAGCCGCTCAGGGTGCACGCTGTCGCAACCAAGAAGAGCGAGCTCGAAGACCGCGTCAGCAAGCTGATGAAGCAGTGCGGCCTGTCTGCAGCCTACATGCGCCGCTACCCACATGAATTTTCGGGTGGCCAACGGCAGCGCGTCGGCATCGCCCGCGCGATCGCCCTGAACCCGAAGCTCGTGTTGCTCGACGAGCCAGTCAGCGCGCTCGACGTCAGCATTCAAGCGCAGATCTTGAATTTGCTCGCAGACTTGCAGGCCGAGCTGGGTCTGACTTACGTGTTCGTGGCGCATGATCTGGCGGTCGTACGCCACATCTGTCAGTCGGTCGCCGTGATGTACCTCGGTCGCATCGTCGAGCAGAGCCCCGCTGATGCGCTGTTCGAATCACCGCGACACCCGTACACACAAGCGCTGCTATCGGCGATCCCCGTTCCAGATCCGGTGATCGAGAAGAAGCGCAAGCGGCTAGTGCTGTCCGGTGAAGTACCGAGCCCGCTCGACCCACCGCCCGGCTGCCACTTCCACACCCGCTGCCCGATCGCGATGGCGCGCTGCAAGACCGAAACGCCCAAGCTCAACGAAGTCGAGCCCGGGCGTTTCGTCGCGTGTCACGCCGTCGATGATCTAGCCGGCAAAGCGCCGGCGCTGTTGGAGTCGGGCGCCGCAGCCACTTTGTAAGTCGGCACGCCGTAGGCCGGCAAGAGGCCACTGACGCGACAGAAAGACCGCACTGCGACGACGGCCTGGTGCGGCAGCTCGACGAAGCGGAGCACCACCAGATCACCTTCGCGGCGCAGCACTTCGGCTTTGCCCTCGACGCCGTACCGGATGGGGAGCTCGAAGTAGAAGTCGACCTTCTCGCCACACACGAGCGGCAGATCGGTGCGCAGGGCGATGCCGCCCCCCGAGACATCGACGCTGCGAGCGGTGATCGTACGCTCGCTCGTTTCCAACATGACCGGCCGATCCATTGACGCACGGCGGTGCGCACGCCGTTCGCCGTGTCCGTGGCTGGGCGTCGAGTTGGCCATGCCGATTTGCAATGCATTCACTACGCCAAGGGAAATTTGCGCGATATTGCAGTGATTGTGAACGTGGAGGCACGCTCCCACATGGCCGCGCTGTCAATTGACTGGCTACTTTCTGCGGGGTGAGCGGTCTTTCCGGCAGCTTTACGAGCGGCTCGCGAACTTTATGACGGCCTGTAATAGCCTTGGGCGCGATGACGACCGCGCTCCCCGAGACCGAGGCCTGGCAGAAGCTCACGACGCACAAGGACGAGATCGATCGCACCAACATGCGGGCGCTCTTCCAGAAAGATCCGCTGCGTTTCGAGTCGTTCTCGCGGCGCATCGAGCTCGGCGCGGGCTCGTCGCTGTTGGTCGATTTCTCCAAGCATCGCATCACCGGCGAGACGCTGGCGCTGCTGTTCGAGATGGCGCGCGAACGCAACTTGCTCGGGCACCGCGACGCGATGTTCGCGGGCGAGCCGATCAACACCACCGAGAAGCGGCCGGTGCTGCACACGGCCCTCCGCAATCGCAGCGGGCGGCCGATGTACGCAGCTGGCAAGGACGTGATGCCGCAAGTGCGCGCCGCGCTCGATCACATGCGCCGCGCCAGTCACGCCGTGCGCAGCGGGGCTCACCGCGGCTTCACAGGCAAGCGGATCAACGCGGTGGTGAACATCGGCATCGGCGGATCGGACCTCGGGCCGCTGATGGTGACGGAGGCGCTGCGGCCGTATGCCGACGGCGGACCGGCTTGTCACTTCGTTTCCAACGTCGACAGCACGCACCTCTGCGAGACGCTGCGCAAGGTCGATCCGGAGACGACGCTGTTCCTGGTCGCCTCCAAGACCTTCACCACCCAGGAGACGCTGACGAACGCGCGATCTGCCAGGGCCTGGTTCCTCGAGCGCGCGATCGACGAGGCGCACGTAAGCAAGCACTTCTTCGCGCTCTCTACCAACACCAAAGAGGTGACCAAATTCGGCATCGACTCGGCCAACATGTTCGAGTTCTGGGACTGGGTCGGGGGGCGCTATTCGCTCTGGTCCAGCATCGGACTTTCGATCGCGCTGGCGGTCGGCTTCGATCGCTTCGAGGCGCTGCTCGAAGGTGCACACCTGGTCGACGAGCACTTTCGCACGGAGCCGCTGGAGCACAACATCCCGGCGATCCTCGGCTTGCTCGGCGTGTGGAACACGAACTTCATGGGCGCCGCTGCGCACGCGGTATTGCCGTACGACCAGTATCTGCACCGCTTGCCGGCGTATCTCCAGCAGGCCGACATGGAGAGCAACGGCAAGGGTGTGCGGGCCGACGGCGGCGCGGTCGGCTGCGACACCGGCCCCGTGCTGTTCGGTGAGCCGGGTACCAACGGCCAGCACGCTTTCTACCAGCTGATCCACCAGGGCACGCGCGTGATCCCGTGCGATTTTCTGGTGGCAGCGCGCAGCATGAATCCGCTCGGTCAGCATCAGAAGCTCTTGCTGGCGAACGTGCTGGCGCAGGCCGAAGCGCTGATGCGCGGCAAGACGGAGCGCGAAGCCAAGGACGAGCTCATCAAGTCCGGCATGAAGGACGCCGACCTCGACACGCTCGCACGCCACAAATCGTTCGAGGGCAACCGACCGTCGACGCTGTTTCTCTATGATCGGCTCGACCCCAAGACGCTCGGCGCCATCATCGCGCTCTACGAGCATCGCGTGTTCGTGATGGGCTCCTTGTGGGCCATCAATTCCTTCGATCAATGGGGGGTCGAGCTCGGTAAACAGCTGGCGAACCGCATCTTGCCGGAGCTCGAGCCGGGCGCCGAGGTGGGCGGGCACGACTGCTCCACCACGGGCCTTATCGCCGAGGTTCGCCGCCGCTCGGAAGGGTAGTAGTCTCTCCGAGGTGGTGCCGCTTGCCGGAGGGGACTCGATCTGGACCTCTGGGGCCATCGTCGGTCGCGCCTATCGTCTGCAAGATCGCATCGGCGAAGGCGGCTTCGGCAGCGTATTTCGCGCCGAGCGCCTCTCCGACCATCTGCCGGTCGCGATCAAGATCCTGAGCCGCGAGGCGATGGGCCGCGACGACGGCGTGGCGCGCTTTCAACGGGAGGCCAACCTGGCGATGCGCCTCACGCACGAGAGCACCATCCGCGTGCTCGGCTCGGGAGACGCTGGAGACGGCACGCCGTACATCGCCTTCGAGCTCCTGGAGGGCACGTCGCTGGACGTGCTGCTGAGCGGAGGGGCGCTCTCGCAAGGCCGAGCGCTGACCCTCGCCAACGCCCTCCTCGGCTCGCTCGCCGAAGCGCATGCGCTCGGCATCATTCATCGCGACGTGAAGCCGGCAAACGTGTTCGTGTGTACGAAGCCGGACGGCTTGGTGAAGCTGCTCGACTTCGGCGTGGCCAAATCGACCGCGCCCACCAACGAGCTCGGCTTGACGCGTGACGGGCTGATGGTGGGCACGCCCGCGTACATGGCTCCCGAACAGATCAGCGGCAAAGGACTGGGCCCCGAGACCGACCTCTACGCCGTGGCGCTGGTGCTCGGCGAGACGCTTACAGGCAAGCCGATGTACGACGCGGCGGCGCTTCAAATCTGCATGGACAAGCTGCGCGGCGTGTTGCCGCCGATCGATCCGCGCATCGCCAGAGCGCCCTTCTTTCGCGTGATGGAGCGGGCGCTTCACACGGACGCCAGCGGTCGCTACTCGAGCGCCCAGGCGATGCGGGACGATCTCGCTACCACCGGTGTGCGACCCGAGCACCTCGGAGGCGTGCGGGTGTCGCGTAGCTCCGGAGCCGTGGCCGCGAGGGGCACCGAGATCATGGACTCGCCGACCTCCAGCGAAAACCTGAACCGCCAATCGGCGCAGCAGGTGTCAGCCCCACACGTCGTGCGCGGCAGCTACCCTTCGGACCCGCAGTCCGACCCGCGATCCGATCCACAGCTCGCGTTCAAAGACACGATCGGCGTCGCCACGCCGACACGGGGCGCTGGCGCGGTGAACGCCTACGCAACCACCTTCGATCCACGGCGTCAGAGCTCACAGCCTCCTGGCTTCGCAGAGCCTCCTGGCTTCCGGCAGCAGCGCGGCGCCGAGTCCCACGGCACTGGCCCCCAATGGACGCCGAGCCATCCGCCGCAGCGAGAACCGGTGCCGGTCACCCTGTCGCCGGGTCGTCCTCGCTTCAGTCGAACAGCCGTGCTCGTCACCGTGGCGATCTTCGTGTTGGTCGCGATCGCGCTGTTGGTCGCGTTTCGCGCCGGATTCTCCAAGCCGCGCCAACGCGGCCAGCTGGGCGCGCCGGTGGTAGAACCGATTGCTTCCGCCGCTCTCGGGCCCTAAGTCCGCGAAGGTGCAGCCGATCCTCGTAGAGCTACCGCCCTCGCCGTGGAGTGAGAAGGCTCGCTGGGCCCTCCACCATCATCACATTGCGTACAGCTCGGTCGAGCACGTGCCGATGGTGTACGAGCCGTTGCTCCGCATCGTTTCGCGTGAGGCGCGCCGCACACCCACAGTCCCGATGTTGCTCGATGGCTCGCGCGTGGCGCGCGACTCGCTGGAGATCGCCCGCTACGCAGACGAGCGCGGGACCGGGGAGAAGCTCATCCCCAGCGATCACGAGGGCGCTGTAATCGCTTGGAACGATCACGCCGAGCGCCTCATGCAGAACGCCCGCGCAAGGGTCGTCGGCCGCTTGCTGGTAAGCCCGTCGGCGGCATTGGTCGACGAGCTGCCGAGCTTCTTGCAGCGCTTCGGCGTCGCGCTGGCCCCCGTCGCACGGCTCGGGCTCGGCTTCATCGCGCACAAGTTCGACACCAAGACAGTCTCGCTCGCGTCATCGGAGGCAGTCATGACGCAGGTGCTGGAGCTCGCGACCACCGCCCTCGAACGCAGCGACTACCTCGTCGACGGCCGCTTCACGCTCGCCGATCTCTCGCTCGCGTGTGCCCTCGGCTTCGTCGAGCCGCACACGAGCACCCGGCTCGGTCCCGAATCGCGCCAAGTATGGCGCGAGCCCGCCCTTGCGGCGGCCTTCCCGTCGCTCGTTCGCTGGCGAGATCGCATCGTCGCGCGGCATCGCTGAGGTCGCAGCAGGCTCGCGACAACCGTTCATCTGCTTCGCACCGCGCATAGCGCCGAAGGCGCAAGCGCGGCCACCCCCTCACCCCACCAATCAGGCACAGATCAGGCAGCGCGGCGCTGCTCGGGGATCACGACCGGGCCGAGGAAGCGTTCGAGCTCGGCGGTGACGAACTCGGGGCGCTCGATCATGGGCATATGCCCGCAGCCGGGGAGCATCACCAGGCGACCGCGCAAGAGGCGCTGCGACAGGAGCTCAGCGCTCTCTTTCGGGATCAGGCGATCCGTGTCGCCCCACAGCACCATCACCGGCATGCGAAAGTGATGCGCGCGGTCGAGCACGCTGGCGTGCATCAAGTCGGGCACCAGATCTGCCATCACGCGCGCCATCTCCATGCTGGCCGGCTGCTTGGGCCGGTCGAGCGAGTCGGCGATGAACTTGGCGGTGTACTGGTTCTTCTCTTTCAACACGAGATCGAGCAGCGGCATCGCCAGGCGATCGAGTGAGCGCTCGAGCAGCCACGGACGGAGCACCGCCTTGGCGGCCAGGTGGGTGCCGGCGGCGTAACGACGAAGGCCCGCCGAGCTCAGCAGCACCAGCTTGGACACGCGCGACGGCGCACGTAGCGCGGCCTCGGCGACGATGGCGCCGCCGGCCGAGTGACCCGCGAGCACGGCGCTCGGTACGTCGAGCACATCGAGCAGCGTGAGCACGTCGCGCGCGTAGCCGCTGAGGTCGTGACGCTCGCGACGTTTGTGGGAGGCTCCACAGCCGGGGAGATCTACGCCGATCACACGTCGACCATTCGCGACCAAACGTTGCGCGACGTGTTCGAAGTGAGTGAAGTCACCGACGAGGCCGTGAACGAACACGATCGGCTCGCCTTCACCAACATCGAAGTACGCCATCTCGCCATCGATGACGTCGGCATGCAGAGTCGGGAACGGAAACGACGAGGATTTACCATCCCCAACACGCTTCGACATCGACCAAGCGTAAGGCGCGTTCGCGCGTCGATCCAAGAACAGGCACAGAAATCTCGCTGCGAAACAGCCTTCGCGCATCGTTGATCGCCGCCATTTCGAGGGTGCGTAATGCTTGTGACGGCGCCGCAGAGAGAGAGGTAGAGTCCTCATGTGAGCGACCCGCTCCCAGAGATCTCCTTCGAAACCTTGCGTAAGTCGCACGCGATCTGGGAGCCGATCGTGCGGCACTGGTTCCGCTCGGAGGTGCGCCACATGGAGCGCATCCCGGCAACAGGACCGAACCTGTTCGTGGCCCACCACGACGGCGGCGTGTTGCCGATCAACGGCATCTGCTTCGGAGTGGCCTGGCACAAGCACTTTCGCTTCGAGCGCGGGCTCTACGTCCTGATTCACGATCTCATCTACAAGACCTTCGCGCCCTTCACGGATCTGCTGCCGCGTTCAGGCTGCGTCCCGGCTGATCGCGCGACGATGGACGCCATCGTTCCGACCGGCACCGACATGTTGGTGTTCCCGGGGGCGGCGCGCGAGACGTTCCGCACCTTCTGGGAGCGCAAGCAGATCGATCTCGGCGGGCGCATGGGCTTCATCCGTCAAGCGATGAAACACGAGCTACCGATCGTGCCGGTGGTGAGCGCTGGCTCTCACGAAACACTGATCGTGTTGCGGCGCGGTGCGCGTTTAGCGAAGTGGCTACGGCTCCGCTCGATCGTGCGCAGCGCCGACGCCCTGCCAATCATGGCAGGGTTGCCCTGGGGCCTGTGGGCGCTGCCGTTTTTGCCTCAGCTGCCGCTACCGGCGAAGATCACCACCGAAGTACTCGAGCCGATCATCCTCACGGGTGACTCGTCGGACGTCACCGCGGTGAAGCGCGGCTTCGATCATGTGCTCGAGACGATGCAGGGAGCGCTGGACCGCCTGTACGCCGAGCGTCGCTACCCGTTCCTCGGCTAGACTCGTTGCGATGGAACGTCGAGGCGAGCGGTGTGCACGCGGCTTGGTTGGCTCGGCTGCGCAGGGCATGTTGCTCGGCCTGGCGGCGTGCGGCTCGGTCGAACAACCCAAGCCGACGCTGACGGTGGTGGAGCTACCCGTGCCCATGACAGCGAGAGCCAGCACATTGCACGTAGCCGAGGTGCATCGAGCCAGTTTGGCCGACCCCAACTGCTGCAAGGGCCACAACGAATGTAAAGGGAAGGGCAACTGTCGCTCAGCGACAGGCGATGGCTGCCGCGGGATGAACGAGTGCAAAGGCAAAGGCGGCTGTCGACCGCGCGTATGCGCGCCGTTTGAGCAGGAGCGCGCGTGCTGCAAGGGCCTGAACGAGTGCAAAGGCACGGGCGGCTGCAAGACCAATGGTAACGAGTGCAAAGGCAAGAACGAGTGCAAAGGCAAAGGCGGCTGCGCGAGCCAGACGGACTGCTGACTGGCCAGGCAGCGCTCGAGCTACTTATTTGCCGGGGCAGCGCTGGGCGCGCCGCTGGTTGCCGGGCTTCCTGAGGCGGCGCCTGCGGCCTCGGGGACCCAGGTACCCTTGGCGTCGTCGCAGGCCTTCTTCACGGTCGCTTCCGTTGCGCCGGCCTTCTTGTAGAAGTGGTGCACCTCTTCGAGGTCGCCGACCTTGGCTTCGCAGCTGCCGAGGGCGTTCTCGTGCGTGCAGGGAGTCGAGCCTTTGACGAGCTCGCCCTTCTTGTCTTTGCCTGCGCAGGAGTCTTCGACGCCGGCGGGCAGCTTGCCGAGGTACTCTTTGCAGATCGCGTCGACCTTGTGCGTGCAGGTGCCGACGACGGCCTTCATGTCCGGGGCGGCCGAAGCGGTCGGCGCGGCGGAGGTGGTTACCGCAGCGGTCGCGGTGGCGCTCTTGGCAGCTGACATGGGCGGTTTGGCGCCGGAACCCTTGGCCGAAGCCGAGCCACCGGCAGGGGCGGGCGGGTCGCCGCAAGCTGCAGTGGCGAGGATCAACGTGGCGAGAAGGAGCTCAGTTCGCATGATCGTTTCGCTTTCTTGGCGCTTGGGTGAGAAGCGGCCCGGCTAATGCCGTGCTCAGCCCGCGAACACAAGATCTTCCATCTCGGCGGGGGGAAGGTTTCCTTCCCGGATGATGTTGAACAGCACCAGCGCAGTGCAGGGGGTGGTTGCCTCCAGCTGCTCGCGGACGAACGCAAGCGGCACACAAACGTGCGCGTGATCTTGCGCAACCAGGCAGATCAGGCGGGTTTCGTCTTCGATCAGCTCGGCCCAGGTCCAGCCAGTCGCTTGACTGACAGCCTTGCCCCACAGCACACCGAGACCCGTGATTTGCTCGTCAGACAGCGGAGTCTTCGAGCCGCGAGCCAATGAAATGGCCGCGTCCACAGCTGTCGCCAGCGGGGCCGCTTGGGTGCTCCCGTCCGTGCCGGTGAGGGCTTCGCCGTGTGGCAGCGCGCTTGCGAGCTGCGCGAAACTGGGCCCGGGCAGAGGTTCGACGCGTCTTTTTGCCATTTGAACGCTCAAAAAAGCACTTTGGGGCGTCGGAATCAACCTCGCTCTGGAGTCGACCGTGCGCGCCCGATCCGTGGCATAGGTCAGCCAGCCATGGCAGAGCCTTCACCCCCGCTCGGCAACGACGTCGGCAGCAACGTCAGAGCTGCCGCCGAGAAAGCCAAAGCAGCCAGCCGCGTGCTTCGCTCCAGCGGCCGGGCCGCAAAAGACGCTGCCCTGTTGCACGTGGCCGCCGCGCTGGAGAAAGAGGCGAGCGACCCGAGCGGCGCGGTGCTCTCCGAAAACGCAGCCGATCTCGAGGCTGCCCGGGAAGCTGGGCTCGACGCCGCGTTCATCGATCGACTGGCGTTGTCCGCCGAGCGGCTGCGCGCGCTCGCGAAAGCAATGCGCGAGATCGCGGCCCAGGACGATCCGGTCGGCTCGGTGAGCCACATGAACCGCCGCCCGAGCGGCATTCTGGTCGGCCGCGTGCGCGTGCCGCTCGGCGTGATCGCCATGGTCTACGAGGCCCGACCGAACGTGACCCTGGAGGCCTTCGCGCTCACGCTGAAGAGCGGCAACGCGGTGCTGCTCCGGGGAGGCAAAGAAGCGGTGCGATCGAACATGGCGCTCGGCGCGATCGCCCGCAGCGCCCTGACGGCCGTGGGCTTGCCGGAGGACGCGGCGTTCATTCTGCCGCCGGGCGCTGCGGGTCGCGACGAGATCCGGGAGCTCGTCAGCTTGAGCGGTCTCGTCGATTTGGCCATCCCGCGCGGCGGTGAGGGGCTGATCAAGTTCGTCACCGAAAATGCGCGTGTGCCGGTGATTCAGCACTACAAGGGCGTCTGCCACATGTTCGTCGACGAGGGCGCAGACCTCGATCAAGCCGAGCGCCTGGTGGAGAATGCCAAGCTCTCCCGGGTGGGCGTGTGCAACGCCCTCGAGTGTTTGCTGGTGCACGAGCGCGAGGCTGTGCGGTTCTTGCCGAGGCTCGAGCGACTCATTTCGGAGGGCCTCGAGGTGCGGGGTGACGCGGCTACTTGCGCCTTGATTGCCGCCAAGCCAGCCGTCGAAGCCGACTGGGGCTTCGAATTTTTGGCGAAAATTTTGGCGGCTCGCGTGGTCCCGAGCTTCGACGCGGCTGTCGATCACATTGCGCGCTACGGCTCGTGCCACACCGAGGCCATCGTGACGTCCAGCTACGAGCGCGGGCAGCGCTTCTTGCGGGAGGTCGACGCGAGCTGCGTGCTGATCAACGCCTCGACACGCTTCAACGACGGCGGCGAGCTCGGTTTGGGCGCCGAAATGGGCGTTTCCACCTCCAAGATCCACGCGTACGGGCCCATGGGACTGGAACACCTGACCACTTCGAAGTGGATCGTGTACGGCGAGGGTCAGACCCGGTAATACGCCCCGTCACGCTACCGTGCCCCTGATGGGAAGCGGGCTTTCCGAGAGAGGTACCGTTTTGAGCAGCAATAAGAAGTCGGACAAGACAGCGACCAGCCGAGCAGCCGGCGCGCGCGCCAAAGCGCCCGCAAAGAGCGCAAAAAGCGCAGTCGCAGCGCGCCGCCCCACCGCCTCGTCGAGCGGCGTCGCGCGTCCCCGCATCCGCGCGTCCCATTCCGAGGGCCCCAGCGTCGAGCTCTCCGACAAGGAGAAAGAGCGGCGCCGCACGCGCGCCAAGGCCACCGTGCGCTCGCTCGGCGGCAGCCGTACCACCACCACGTCGAAGCGCGGGTTGCCCCCGCCGCCGTCCAAGCGCGACCCGGCAGCGCCGCGCTCGACCCCGCCCAAGCGCCGCAGCTTGCCACCGGAAGCAGCCGCCACCTCCGCGGCCACGCGTGACATGGCGCTCGCCATTGCCGGCGCTGGCCTGGACAAGAAGGCAGTCGGCATCGAGGTGATCGATGTCTCTGGTCGCGTCGACTACGCCGACTATCTGGTGATCATGACAGGCACCAGCGACCGGCATGTACACGCCATCGCGATGGGCATCGAAGAGACGCTGAAGAAGAAGCGCATCGTCCCCCTCAGCATCGAGGGTCTCGGCACCGCCTCTTGGGTCCTGATGGATTTTGACGACATCGTGGTGCACGTCTTCCAGGAAGAGACGCGCCGGGTCTACGACATCGAAGGCCTGTGGATGGACGCCGGCCGGCTCTCCGTCGACGCCGCACCGAACGCGTAAGAGCGAGACCGCGCGTGAGGCTTCGCATCATCGCCGTCGGCCGGGTGCGAGAGAAACATGTGCGCCAAGCGATCGACGACTACAGCGAACGTCTCCGGCACTACGTCGGGCTCGACGAGGTCGAGATCTCCGATGGCAGCGACGAAGAGGTCGCGGCTCGCGTCAAGAAGGCCGCCAAAGAAGCGACCATCGTCGCGCTCGACAGCCGTGGCACCGCCTTCGACTCGCAGGCCTTCGCCGGCTTCGTCGAGCGCCTGGCGCGCGTCGGGAAAGGCGAAATCGCCTTCGTGATCGGCGGCAAAGCGGGCCTGGGTCCGCGCTCGATCGCAGCAGGCAACCACCTGCTCAGTCTCTCGCAGATGACGCTCCCCCACCGAATCGCCCGGCTGTTTCTGATGGAGCAGCTGTACCGCGCGATGACCCTGCTGCGCGGCGAGCCCTACGGCTTGTAACATCCTCGCGCCATGCCCCTCACCATCGTGTTGCCCGACACAGCGACGCGCGACGCGATCGACGACGCGATCGCCGCGGCGGAGCTGAAGCTGACGAACCTGGTCGCCGAGAGCCCCACCCACCCGCGGCAAATCATTGCGTCGTCGCCGCTCGGCTTCGCCACCTTTGTCGAAGATGCGCGGCTCGGCGTGCGCTACGTGGTCGTCGACGGGACGGCTGCCGGCGAGATCGCCAATCGACTCGAAGCGCGACTCGGCTCCATCCGTTGGGCAGATGTGGAGGCGCGAGCCACCAGCAACACCGCGTCTGATCGAGCATGGGCGCTGCGCTATGCGGTGGCGTTCCATACCCCGGAGCGCGCCGAGCAGCTCTTGGTCCGAGGCCTCCACGACAGCGATCTCTTGGTCCGCCGCGTCGCTGTCGTGGCGCTGCCCTATGCGTTGACCGCTGCCGTACGCACGGCTCTTGCCCAGCGCGCCAAAGCCGAGCCGGACGGAGCGCTGCGCGCGAAGATCGACAAGCTGGTGGACGATCTCGGACGCCCGTCGTGAAGCTGCGGCCACGCCTCGGCGAACACGCGCTACTCAGACGGCACGTGATTGACGGCGTCGAACGCATTGCAGTTCATCACAGCGGCTCCGGTGCGCTCGTGCTGATCGAGCCGCGCGCCTGTGACATCGCGCTGCTCGCAGACGGCACGCGGGACCGGGACGGCATCGCGCTCGCCGCCTCGCGCGCTGGCTATTTCGCCCGGCAGAGTGAGATCGACTCGCTGCTCGACGGCCTGGATCAGGCGGGTCTGCTGGTAGACGGCATCGAATGCGGGCCGCTCGGCAGCTCGCCGATCACGCCGCTCGCTGGCGCGCTCGCGGACGTGCCGGTGGAGGTGCTGCCTGGCTACCGGTTCGAATGTTCTGGCGCGGGCGCGTGCTGTCGTCAGTACGCGAGCATCGCGCTCGGTGCGGACGACGTCTCGCGCGCACGGTCGGCCTTTGCGACGCTGCCTGGCGATACGGCCGCACGCAAAGTCACCTTGCCGCTCTATGGGGGCCTCGACAGCGGCCGTCAGGCGATGACGCTGGTCGATGGGGACTGCCTGCAGCTCCTGCCGAGCCGTCGCTGCGGCATCCAAGAACGAGCGGGTTACGAAGCCAAACCGAGCGCGTGTCGAGCGTACCCAGCGACCTTCGTGTTCGATGGCGTGCGCGTTCGGGTGAGCACATCCGTCGAGTGCGACTGTGTGCTGCAGAGCTTGGAGCGAACCTCTGGCGCTCCGCTATCGACCGCGACTCGCGTCTCCGAGCTCTCGAGCGGCATCAGTATTCGCGAGCTTCCGCTCTCGATACGCCTCACCGACGAACAAGAAGTAGAGCGTGCTCGCTATCTCGAGATCAGCGATGAGATCGGCGCGGCAGCGCGCGGGCGACCTGCGATCGAACGCGCCGTCGCGCTGGCGGCGGCGCTCGCTGGCGGCGCCTCGAGCGGCGATCTGGCCAGCGCCCTGTTGCCTCGGGTGCAGGCACTTGCGACCAGCATGGAGGCCGCCGCGTCAGCCGCCAATCTTTGGCGCAGCAAGTCGGATCGCACCCGGCGCATGCGCCAGCAGGTTGCAGTTGCAAGCAAAGCGCTTCTTGCGCGCGGCCTCGCGGCGACACTCGCTGTCGACCCTCGGCCCGAAGCGGAGACGTTCGCGTTGGACGCAGCCTTGTTCGGGCATCAGCTCGCCGGTGGGGCGCCGGTGGCGGAGGCGCTGCTGGATCTTGCCGCGCGCCTGTTGGTCGCGCGCGAGATGTCGATCTCTGGCGGAAGCGAGCTCGGCGATCCGATCACGGTCGTGATGGCCGCCACGCGCGGCGCTACCACATTGGCGCCCTGATCTTGAGGGGGGCCTGGTCCATCGTCGGCTCGGCAGCAGCTCAACGCTTCTTTTTCTTCGCGAGCTCCGCCTCTTCGCGCTCTTTCTCTTCTTTGGCGAGCTTCTCGGCTTTCTCGTCTTCGAGCTCGGCTTCGAGCGCCTCTTTCTTCTGGAGCATGTACACGAGCCCGATAGAGAGGCCGTACAAGCCACAGGCAGGCACAGCCATCGCGATCTGGCTCGCCCAATCGGGGGGTGTGAGCACCGCCGCGACCAAGAAGGCGCCGAAGATGTAGTAGCGCGCCCAGCGGATCAGCTTTCGATGCGTGACGACGCCGATCATTGCCAAGAACGAGAACACCACGGGGATCTCGAAGATCAAACCGAACCCGAGCAGCACCTTGAGGACGAACGAGAAGTAGTCGCCCATCATCACTTCGGGGGAGATCTTGACGGTGTCGCCGATATTGCCCGCGAAGCTCAGGAAGTAACCGAAGGTGAAGGGGAAGGCGACAGAGAAGCCGAACCACATGCCGCAGCCGAACAACACAGAAGAAATCGTCACGAACGGAATGACGTAACGCTTCTCTTTTGCGTAAAGGCCAGGCGCGATGAACGACCACAGCTGGTAGAAAAGGTAGGGCGCGCCAGCCAGGATGCCGACCATCAACGAGAGGTTGAAGTACGCCGTGAAGCCATCTTGCGGGGCCGCGAAGTTGAGCTCGCAAGTGCCCTCCAGGCTCTCGGCGACCCAGGCATCACAGAACGGCTTGGACGCGATCTTGAAGAGCTCTTCGCTGTACTGCCAGGCAACCAGCGTCGTCACCAACAGCACCACCAGCGAGCGCGTCACGCGCTTGCGCAGCTCGTCCAGGTGATCCCAAAAGCTCATCGGCTTGTCGTCTTCGGGGCCCTCGGGCTCTTCGTCGACGTCGGCCTTCGTGGCCTCTTTGTTCACCGTCATTGCGCGGTCTCTTCAGTCTGGTTCTCGGACGCGCCGGCCGTCGCGCCGATCATGCCCGGCTCGATCGGCGGGTCGTCGTCCGCGAGATCATCGGGAAACGCCTCGTAATGATCAGGGCCGAACGCAGGATATTCGCGCTCGCGAAACGACGGCACCGGGCCGAACACGACCGGCAGTGGCGTCGCAGGTTTGGGAGCGCGCGGGATACTGCCGGCCGCCGGCTGAATCAGCGAGAGAGCGTCGGAGGTCGTCGAGCTGCCGTCGGAGCCGACGGCAACTTTGTTTTCGACTGTGATTTCAGACGATGTCTGCGCGGGCTCGGAGCTCTGCGTCGTGCCTGTTAGAGCCACCTCTTTCGCGATCTCACCGAGCTTTTTCTCCGGGAGCACCGCACCGGACGGTACGAGTGGAGGGGTCGACGCACCGGGCGGCCCGGGATTGGGTGTCTTGGCTGCGCCTAGCGCGGCCTCCGGCGGCTTTCCTGAAATGGCCTTTGCCGGGGGCCTCGGCGAAGATGCGGGCTTGTTCGCGGCCTGCATCAACGACTCGAGCACGGCGCTCTTGGACAGCGACTCACGCAGCGCGCGCAGCTCCTTGATCTCTTTATCGAGGCCTTCTTCGCGCAGGATGCGATCGATACCGCTCTGGTCGCGCAGCGTGGTCGACAGCCGTCGGAGCTTGGAGACCCACTTGCCGAGCGACCGCATCAGCTCGGGTAGACGTTTCGGACCGACCACGACCAACCCCACGATGAGGATGACCCCGATCTCGCCCGCGCTCATGCCGAACACGAAAGTACGCTAGCTCCGTTGCTCTCGCGGATCCAGCGGAGGACCAGCGGAGCAATCCCTTGCGGAGCCAGCCATGACCTCGGCGGTCTTGCGAGCCTCGGGGGTCTTGCGAGCCTCGGGGGTCTTGCGAGCCTCGGGGGTCTTGCGAGCCTCGGGGGTCTTGCGAGCCTCAGGGGTCTTGCGAGCCTCAGGGGTCTTGCGAGCCTCAGGGGTCTTGCGAGCCTCAGGGGTCTTGCGAGAAAGCGTCGCG
>Ga0163144_10004622_pt1 | contig 30924 bp, 30 predicted proteins | sample OliLak19BULKMAT1_FD_123175 | JGI IMG/M metagenome (GOLD analysis project Ga0163144, IMG submission 123175) | Freshwater microbial mat bacterial communities from Lake Vanda, McMurdo Dry Valleys, Antarctica - Oligotrophic Lake LV.19.BULKMAT1 | ecosystem: Environmental > Aquatic > Freshwater >... | reverse complement strand
GGGCCCCGCTATTTCCGTCCCACAATCCACGTTCCTGCGAGCACTAGCCCTGCGGCGAGCAGAATGCGTGGCGATAGTGGCTCCCCTAACAACGCCGTCCCCAGCGCCACGGCGATGATCGGGTTGATGTACGCATAGAGCGACACCAGCGACAGTCGCAGGTGCTGAATTGCGTAAATGTACGCGGAGTACGCGACGAGCGAACCGGCGATCGACAGGTACGCCATCGCCGCCAGCGTGCGCGGCGTGAAGGTCAGCGCCGCCCAGTCGCCGTGGACGGTGGCCGCCGACAGCAACATCACGCCACTGAAGATCATCTGCAGCGCCGCTGATGGGAACGGGTTGTCGCCCAGCTCGTGGCGTTTCGCGTACGACGTGCCGATTACCCAGCCGACACACGCCAGCTGAATGGCAATCACGCCGCCGACAAACGCGCGGCCGCCCGCCCCGCCCTGCGACATCTCGGGCCACACGAGAACGACGATGCCCGAGAAACCGATCGTCAGGCCGGTCAAGGCGCGGGCCGTGAAGCGGTCGCCGTTGGGCAGCAGCCGCTCGAGCAGCGCCTGCCAGAACGGCGTGGTCGCAATCAATACCGCCGTCAGGCCGCTCGCCACGTACTGCTGCGCGAACACCACGAAGCCGTTGCCCATGATGTTCATCAAGAAGCCCAGCAGGATAAGTGGGCCCCATAACCGGAGTGGCGGGAGACGCCGCCCCTTGGCGAGCAGGATGCCGGACAACAGCACGCCCGCCGTCATCCAGCGCAGGCCGGCCAGCAACAACACCGGCACCGTTTCCAACGCGACGTGAATCGCGAGGTAGGTCGTGCCCCAGACGATGCAGACCGTGACGAAGGCGAGATGCGCGAGGCTCACGCTTTTCCACCCAACGTCTTCTCTTTTGGGATCGCAATCCGCGGATCTTCTTTCACCGTCTCAAGCACGATCGTGGTCCTGGTGGACGTGACGCACTGCGCCGACGCGATCTGCTGGCGCAGAATCTGGCCCAGGTGTTCGGCGTCGCGCGCGCGCACTTTCAGCAGGTAGCAATCGTCGCCGGCTACGTGATGCACCTCGAGCACTTCAGGAATCTGGCTGAGTTCGACGGCCGACGGCATGTCCGGCCCATGCTCCGACGTGCGCACCGACACAAAGGCCAACAGCCCGCGGTCAACGACATGGGGGTCGATCAGGGCGACGTAATCCTTGATAATGCCCTTCGCCTCGAGCTTTTTCAGGCGCTCGGTCACCGCCGAAGGGGCCAGACCGACGGCCTTGGCCAGTTCGGCCTGAGACGTCCTGGCGTTGTACTGAAGAATATCCAGTATCGAGCCGTCTATTTCGTCGATCATTCTGAAATATTAGCCACTAACTGGATATTGTTCAAGATATGAGCTTTTGGAACGAAGCGTCTCCTGCGGCAAGACGAGCACTGATCGCCGCCTCCCTGGGCTGGCTGCTCGATGCTTTCGACGTGATGCTCTATGCCCTGATCCTCACGGCCGTGGTGAAGGATTTGGGCCTGAGCCTGGCCACGGGCGGGCAACTGGCGTCGCTGACCCTCGCGGCCTCAGCCCTGGGCGGCCTGATCTTTGGCGTCGTCGCCGACAAGCTGGGGCGAACGCGCGCGCTGTCGCTGAGCATCCTGCTGTATTCGGTGTTTACGTTCGCCTGCGGCCTCGCGCAGAACGTGTGGCAGCTCGCGATCTTCCGCTTCCTGCTGGGACTCGGCATGGGTGGCGAGTGGGCCAGTGGCGCCACGCTCGTCAGCGAGACCTGGCCCGAGAAGCATCGCGGCAAGGCCCTGGGCCTCATGCAAAGCTGCTGGGCCATCGGCTACGGCGCCGCGGCCATCGTCGTGGCCCTCGTGCTGCCCACCTACGGCTGGCGCGCCGTGTTCTTCGTCGGCATCATCCCCGCCCTCTTCACGCTGTGGATCCGCCGCAACCTCGAGGAACCCGAGATGTGGCTCGCCGTTCGCCGCACCGCAGCACCCCAGCACCCCAGCACTTCAGCACCCTTCGCGTGGCCGCTCGTTCTCACCCTGACCGCCATGAATGCGGCCACCATGTTCGCCTGGTGGGGCTTGAACCTCTGGGTTCCGTCCTACCTCTCACTGCCCGTCGCGCAAGGCGGCATTGGCCTGTCGACAACGACGATGTCGATGTTCGTGGTGGCGATGCAGGTGGGTATGTGGCTCGGCTACGTGACGTTCGGCTTCATCAGCGACAGGTTCGGCCGCAAGCCAACCTACGTGACCTACCTGGTGCTGGCGGCAGCGCTGGTGTGGGCGTACGGTTCCACCCGCGAGCCGATGTATCTGCTCGCGCTTGGTCCGTTCGTCGCGTTCTTTGGCACGGGCTACTTCAGCGGCTTCGGCGCGGTGGCGTCGGAGATCTTCCCGACGGCCATTCGCGCCACGGCGCTGGGCGTGACTTACAACAGTGGACGACTCCTGAGCGCGGCCGCGCCATTTGTGATCGGCAGCCTCGCCCAATCGCAGGGGTTCGGGATTGCATTCACGACAACCGCGCTCGCTTTTCTGATTGCCGCCGCTTTCTGGATCGGGATACCAGAGACTCGCGGGAGACAGATGGTGTAGTAGTCCGGGATCCGTCTCTAACTAACCCTGTTCTGCCGGTTGCTCTCATCAGCAATCAGCGTCGCCGTCTCGGCCGCAATCCGCACGCAGTTGCGGCCATCATCCTTGGCGCGATACAGCGCCTGATCGGCGCGCGCGATCACCGCCTGCACATTGACCTCACCGGGCAGCGCCTGCGCCAGGCCGAAGCTCGCGGTCACGGTGAGCGCTTCGCCCGACCACGGCACGGGCCGGTCGGCAATTTCCTTGCGCAGCGTCTCGGCCACGCGCCGGGCGCCGTGGAGTGGCGTCTCCGGCAGCAGCACCAGGAACTCTTCGCCACCATAGCGGCACTTCAGGTCCGAGCCGCGCAGCACTTCCTTCATGCGCTTGCCGACCGCGCTCAGCACGGCGTCGCCGCACAGGTGGCCGTGGCGATCGTTCACGTCCTTGAAGTGATCCAGATCGAACATGATCATCGACACCGGCGTCTGGCTGCGGCGCGCGCGGCGCAGTTCCGCGTCGATCACGTCGAGCGCGTGTCCGCGCGTGAAGCAACCGGTGAGCGCGTCGCGCACGCTGTTCTCCTTGACCTCGCGGAAGAGTTGCGCGTTCTTGACTGAGACCGCCAGCAGTGCCGCCGCGGCTTCGATGATGCGACGCTTGTCGGCCGGCAGCACGCCCTGCTCCAGCCGCACGCCAAGTACGCCCATGGCCGTGCCGCCGACGATCAACGGAATACCGATGGCGCGGGAAGCGGACAGTTGCGTCGGCGTCTTGTCGGCCGCGCCCGCCAGCAGTTGTTCCGCGATGTCGCCCCACTGCAACACTCCCTCGGCGCCGCGCGTGTCGCCCGCGAGCGCTTGCCATTCCGTGCCCTCGCGCACCAGCACCCATAGGTTGTCGGTGCCGGTTAACGCCGGCAGGTGCTGGCCAATCGCGACGCGAATGGATTCGAAGTCGAGCGAGCGCCCGAGCGCCTGGCCAAACGCGACGAGCCGCTCCAGTTCGTCGGCGCGATGCTGCGCCGCCTTGGTGGCAATCTCCGCGGCGGCCGCCTTCGCCTGGTCCTGGTGATTGCGGCGGTACTGATGGAACAGGAACGCGACGGTCAGCAGTACCAGGGCCGGCAACAGCGACAGGCCGCTCTGCCGCTCGATCTCCCGCGCGTAATCGAGCAGGCGCGTGATCGGCGACGAGAAGATGACGATCAGCGCCGTGGTGAGGGCGCCGATGAGCAACAAATCCTGGCGGCCAAACAGCTTCATTTGAACCGGGTCAGTATGCCAGATCCGGGATCCGGGATCCGGGATCCGGGATCCGGGATCCGGGGGCCGGGGGCCGGGATCCGCGCGCAAGGGGCTTTTTTCGGCCGGATCCCGGATCCCGGACCCCGGATCCCGGACCCCGGTGTAGATTATCTCCATGCCTCTGAACGCGAAGTACGTCACTTTCTTGTTTGGAATTGCCGGGCTGGCCCTGGTCACGACGGTTGCGATTACGGCGCAGGGCGCTGGCACCAAGGCGTCAAATTCGGCAGCAACGCTGGCGACGGCGAGCTCCAAGCCCCAGGCCCCAGGCCCCAAGCCCCCTGTTGTCCGCAAGACCACGCCGCCGTTGCCAGCCATGGGGTTTGCCCCGGTGCGGCCCATGAACATCGTCCGCGCCACCTACGACTTTGCCGCTCAGCACCCGGAAATCCTGAAGTACGTGCCCTGCTATTGCGGTTGCGGCGCCGATGGCCACAAGGCCAACGAGTCGTGCTTTATCGCGAAGCGCGATCCCCAGGGTAACGTGCTCGAGTGGGACACGCACGGCTTTGGCTGCGCCATCTGCGTTGACGTCGCGCGCGAGGCGATGCAGCTGTACTCGTCGGGCGCCGATGTGTACTCGATTCGCGCGGCGATCGAGAAGAAGTGGACGCCGGGCAACGCCGCCGGCAAGACGCCCACACCGTTCCCACCGAAGAAGTAACGGGTGGATGTGTTCCAGGCTGTTCGCGAGGGTGTCTACGTCGGCACTCTCGCAGCGGCCAGCACGACCACGCTGTCAGCCAATCCTCACCTGAAGACGATCTTCGGCTATCCGCTGGAGACCGCTGAATCGCTCGTTCAACCGTTCGACATTTCCCGCTTCGTCGATGTGCAGGCTCGCACGCTGTTCATCGAGCGGCTCGATCGCGAAGGACACGTCACGGATCACCTGCTGCGCCTCCGCCGGGTGGATGGCGGACCGATTTGGGTGGAGGTCACCGCCAGCGCCACCTACGCGTTGGTCCGTCGTGGAGACGAACCTTCAGGTTCGTCTGGGGCACAGCTTCACATCGAAGCGCTGATCCGCGACGTCAGTGAGAGAAAGAAGCTCGACGACCAGTCGCGCGACGGTCGCTACCAGTTGCTGCAGGCCGAGAAGATGGCGGCCCTTGGCCAGACCATTTCAGGGGTTGCGCACGAGCTGAACAACCCGCTCGCTACCATCCTGTCGTGGGCCGAACGGCTGGCCGAACGCAACGTCGACGACAAGACGCGCCAGGGGCTCGAGGTCATCCTCGCCGAATCCGAACGCGCCGCCCGCATCGTCCGCAACTTGCTGACCTTCGCACGCAAGCGCCAGACCACGCGGGCCATGGTTGATCTCAACCAGGTGGTGCGCGAAACACTCGCGCTGCGTGCCTACGAACAGAAAGTCAGCAACGTCCAGGTCGTCGAGGCGTTGACGAGCGGACTGCCCGAAGTGTTCGCCGACGGTCACCAGATCAAGCAGGTCTTGCTCAACCTCGTGATCAACGCCGAGCAGGCCTGCATTGGCGCCAACGGCCGCGGCACCATCGTCGTGCGCACGTCCCACGATGCCGACCGCGGCTCGGCCGTGCTCGAGGTGAATGACGATGGGCCGGGGATTGCGGAGGAGCGGCAGGGACGGGTCTTCGATCCGTTCTTTACGACGAAGGAAGTCGGCCAGGGCACCGGCCTTGGCCTGACCGTCGCCTACGCCATCGTCAATGAGCACAGCGGGCGCATCTGGCTCAAGTCCAGCGGTATCGGTACGTCGTTCTTCGTCGAGTTGCCGGTCAGTGGGCAGCACCTGAACGCGCCGGCCGCACGCGCGGCGCAGCAGCCGATCTCGCTCGAGGCGTTCAAGGGATTGCGCGTGCTGGTGGTGGAAGACGAACCGGCGCTGGCCGTGGCCGTGTCGGAGGCGCTCGAAGATGCCGGGTTCACGGTCGATCGCGCCGGCGACGGCGAGGAGGGCCTGACCCGCCTCACCGAAGCCAATTACGATTTGATCGTGTGCGACTTGAAGATGCCGCGCATTGACGGCATGCAGTTCTACCGCGCGATGGCGGCGGCCACGCCGGCACTGGCGCGACGCGTGATCTTCGTCACTGGCGATGTCGCCGGCACCGACGCCGAACGCTTCCTCGAAGAAACCGCCTGCCGCTGGCTCTCCAAGCCTTTCAGGTTGGGCGACTTGCTGCGCGCGGCGCGCGACACGTTGTCCTGATTCAACACCAGCACCAACTCGGCTCGCCGCTGAGCGGCGTGCGGTACCCGCGTATCCGATTCGGGGGCGGCGGCGGACAGCCGCGCTTTTGCCATCTTGGGCTTCATGGTGGAGGCAACCTTTTCTCGGGGGTTGCCGACAATCGCGGCCACGGGATTCCCCGCTTCGAACGCCGCAAACGCCTCGCGCAACGCGGCCGATGCGGCGATTGGTGTGATTTCCCCGCCGAGCGCTTCGCGCATGCGCTTGATGGCGCGGGCGTGCAGTTGCGACACGCGCGATTCGTTGACGCCCAACTCCGCACCAATGTCCTTCATGGTCACTTCGTTGTAGTAGTAGAGGGCCACCACCCGCTGTTCGCGCGGCGGCAGCGTGGCAATGGCGTTGCGGACGCGGGTCTTCACTTCATCGCGCTCGTACTGCATGTCAGGGCGCTCCGGCTCGGCGGGCACCATCACGGCGGGCAGCTGCGACTCATCCACGTTCTCAGCGCTCGAGAACGGCGAGGTGGATTCAATGGTGTTGATGCGGACGATGGTCTTGGCGAGACGCTTTTCATCGGAACCGATCTCATGGGCGAGGTCGGCGAGCGACGGCTCGTGACCGAGCGTCTTGCGCAGCTTCTCGCGGGCGGCTTCAAGTTCCCGGCGCACGCGGCGCACGCCTCGTGGCCACGCGTCCTTGCGCAGCGCGTCGATCATCGCCCCGCGGATGCGGCGTTCCGCGAAGGTCTCGAACTTGATGCCCCGTGAATCGTCGAAACGCTGCGCGGCATCGATCAGGCCGATCACGCCGTCCTGAACCAGGTCGCTCAGGTCGATCGAGTGCGGCATGGTGGCGGCCATCCGACGAGCCAGGGCCTCCACAAAGGGGATGCCGGTTTCAACGCGGTGGGCTTGACCCGCCGAAGCGTTTGCGAAGGCGGTCTCATTCGTCATCGGGGTCATCTCAAGAATCTCCGTTGCCTGCCCTAAGGCAAAGGCGATGCCTGAGCTGTGTCGGCCTGGTCAGAGCTGTGCAAGAGGTGGAGTTGAGGCTCTTAAGTCGCTTATAATTCAGTTACTTACACGTATTTGCGCAATCCGGCGCGAGAGGATTGCTGCTGCAGGCCGATGGCTGTGCTGCCAATATTTTGGCGTTATTGGCCGTGTTAGTGTCAATAACTTGGCGAAAGAAATATATTTCGTGCGCGGGATACGGATCCGGGGGCCCGGGACCCGGGATCCGCGCAGCTTGCCGGTGAATTGGAAGGGTAAGAAGGTGGGGTCGGGGAGGTCTCCGGATCCCGGATCCCGGACCCCGCTATTTCGGGTCGGCGACCGTCTCGCGCAGTTCGCGCGACACGGCCATGGCCTGGAGCGCCGCGCTCACCACTTGCGACGCGCGCGCCTTCTGCGCGGCGTCTTGCGCCTTCGTTTCAAGCAACTCGGCGTGCGCGAGAATCACGCCGAGCTGGTTGTTGAGCCGGTGCAGCAGCTCTCTTGAATCAACCGTTGTCATGGCGTTTCCTTCCGATCGGATCCCGGACCCCGGATCCCGGACCCCAGTCTCTAGGCCACGGCATTCGGGCTGTTGGGGTGCTTCGTGCCATCGGGCTCGCGCCACAGCGTGTCAACGAAGATCCGAATGCTGCCGCCGGCGGTTCGCAAGTACTCGACCTTGTTTGCCGCGATCCAGTTGTAAATGGTGCGCCGGCTGACGCCGACCATCTCGCACGCCTTCATGATGCTTACTGTTTGCCGTTCCACTGGGGTTGCCTCCACAGGGTTGTATCGGAGCGAGTCACGATGAGATTAGATGTGCAGCCCTTGACAGGACCGTGCAAGTGGCGTCAATATCCTGACAATCTATGCCTCACCTGCTGCTGGTCGATGACGAGGAGTCGCTCCGAAGTGTTGTAGCAGAACGACTTACGGACCATGGCTTCGAGGTGGTCCAGGCGGCCGACGGCGAATCAGCTATAAAAGCACTCGACGGATTTGCCTTCGACGTCATCGTCTCGGACCTGCGCCTGCCGGGCCTGGACGGCCGCCAGGTCATCGACGCCGCCCTCACTCGCTACCCCGGCATTGTCGCGATCGTCGTCACCGGCTACGGCACGGTGAAGGACGCGGTCGATATCATCAAGCGCGGCGCCGCCGACTTCATCTCCAAGCCGTTCCAGTTCGATGAGTTGCTGCACGTGCTCACCAACGCGCTCGAGCAGAAGCGCTTGAAGAGCGAGAACGCGTACCTGCATCAGCAACTGGATGAGCGCTTCGGACTGGGCTCGATGGTTGGCAAGAGCGCCGCCATGCGCGCGTTGTTCCAGTTAATCGAGACGGTGGCGCCAACGCCGGCGACGATCCTGATCAGCGGCGAGACCGGAACCGGCAAGGAGATGGTCGCGCGCGCGATTCATCAGACCAGCCCGCGGCATCGCGAGCGGTTTGTCGCGATCAACGTCAGCGCCATTCCCGAAACGTTGCTGGATGCCGAGCTCTTCGGCCACGCCCGCGGCGCGTTCACCGGTGCCGTGGCCATGCGGCAAGGCCGGCTCGAACAGGCCGACAAGGGAACGCTGTTTCTCGACGAGGTGGGCACCATGCCCATGGCGTTGCAGATGAAGATGCTGCGCGTGCTGCAGGAACGCGAGTTCGAGCGCATTGGCGACAACCGCACCATCAAGGTCGATGTCCGGATCGTGGCCGCCACCAATGCCGACCTGGCGAAGATGGTGAAGGACGGAACGTTCCGCGAGGACCTGTACTATCGCCTCAATGTGATTGCCGTCCACCTCACGCCGCTGCGTGAGCGCCCCGACGATATTCCGCCACTGGTGCAGAATTTCCTGCGGAAATTCTCTGAGCGGGATCCGGGATCCGGGATCCGGGATCCGGGATCCGGGATCCGGGATCCGGGATCCGGGATCCGGGATCCGGGCAATTCGGGATCCGGTGCGCGGACCCCGGATCCCGGACCCCGGGTCCCGACAGTATCCCAGGAAGCGATGCGACGGCTAATGGCCCACCCCTGGCCCGGCAACGTTCGGCAGTTGGAGAACGCCATCGAACGCGCACTGGCCATGCTCGGCGGGCGCACACAGATCGAGTTGAGCGATCTCCCTCCAGACCTGCAGCCTGTCGAGACGGCTGCCGTGGCACCTTCGCTGGACCTCCCCGAGAAAGGCCTCGACCTGCCGGCGTTGATCGCGCAGATCGAGAAGGGCTTGATCGACCGCGCGCTCACGCGCACGGCGCAAAACCGCGGCGCCGCCGCGAGACTGCTCGGGCTGAAGCGGACAACGTTGGTGGAGAAGCTGAAGCGGATGTAGATTGCCGGGGGGCCCGGGGTCCGGGGTCCGGACATCACTGAACGTCTTCGCTCACGCCAAGTGACGCGATTAGGCGATTCAGCATCATTCCAGTCCGTGCGGCCAGTTCCCTCACCGGTGCGATGGCCTCGCGGTTCGTGAAGCCGAGGCGAACAGCCAACTCAATTTGAGTTTGGAGTTCAGCCTCCGATCCCCTTGCAACACCAAGGTGATATTGATAACTGCGCCTGCTCCGGCAGTGCCCCTCCGCAATGTTGGATGGGATCGACACCGCGGCCCGCCGAACTTGTGCCGTAAGCCCGAACCTCTCAGAGGTGGGAAACGTTTCCGACAGCACATAAGTCTGCTCGACCAGCGTCATTGAGACTTGCCACACGGTCAGATCTCGAAAGGATTTGATCTCCATGCGCACGAAGTAGTGCACGTCAGGTGCCGGCGTGCTTTGCGAATGTTTCGGAAGCTGCGATGCTGGAAGGTGGCCGTTTCTGAGATCTGACGGTGTGTGAGTCGTAGCATTTTCTGACATGCCCGGACCCCGGACCCCGGGCCCCGGACCCCGGATCAAGCTCTCCTGATCACCTGGTCCGTGAACACGGTTACATCCTTCGCCTGGTGCAGCAGCAGATCAAGCGGCGTCGTTCGCTGCGTCCTCGACAGTGCCGCGTGCAGCACCGGCAGCTTGCGTGGGCCGACGGCGATCAGCCAGATCTTCTTCGTCCGCAACACGAACGGCAGCGACAGCGTGAGCCGGCGCGGCGGCGGCTTCGGCGCGTCTTCGACCGCGACGACGCGCAAGTCGTCGACCAGCAGCGCGCGGTGGCCTGGGAAGAGCGAGCAGATGTGGCCGTCTTCGCCGAAACCGAGCAGCGCCAGGTCCAGCCCGCCGTTCTTCAGTTCACGGGCGAGCAGCGTGTCGTACTTCATGGCGGCGGTGCCCAGGCTCGACATGCCCGGGCGGTCCAGCGAGGCATCGAATGCCATGCGGAACGCGCGCGGCGCGTTCGCGCCCAGCGGCTCGAGCAGCAACCGTTGGGCAATGCCGTAGTTCGATTCCGGATCGTCTGGGGAAACGGCGCGCTCATCGGCCCAGAACAGTGAGATGCGAGACCAGTCGACGTTGGCTTTTTTGAGGGCGCCCAGGAAGATGAGAGCGGTCGCTCCACCAGATAGAGCACACGATCGCTGCGCAGGCCCTACATCTGTATGTGCCCACGCCTCGAATGACTCAGTAAGCCGTGACCGCAACTCGTCGATCCGGGCAACCACCAGCTCCATTCCACGTTAGGATACTTTGTGCCGCCTAGATACGTGTATTGGACGATCATCGTCGACGGCCAGCCGACGGCCTTTCGGTCCGGTTCCCTCGAAGACATCATGCCGACCTTCAACCGCTTGAAGGAGAAGCAGCCGACTGCCGAGCTCAAGTGGTGGCAGAACGGACAGCTCTGGCCGTCACGTCACGACGCACAAGACTTCATGCGTGCGCGTGGTGAACGTGGCCGCGCCAAGGATCCGCGGCAGGCAGCCGACCGGGGCCCGGGGTCCGAAGCCCGGGGTCCGGGATCCGGGACCCGGGATCCGGCAACCGGCAAGCCAGAACGCGCGTGGAACGCGAAGCCCGAGTGGAAGACCCGCTCTTCGTTCAAGCCACGGGAAGACCGGGGTCCGGGGTCCGGGACCCGGGATCCGCGCACCGACGATAAGCCTGCCTGGGTACCAAGAGGCAAGAGCACTTCTCGCCCGGATCCCGGACCCCGGACCCCGGATCCCGGTAAGCCCGACAGGCCCGCAGGCCAGGCTCGCAGCGACCGCAAGCCCGAATGGAAGCCCAAGGGCACGTTCAAGCCCAGGGAGGCCGGCCATGCCTCCGGATGGGGTGAGAAGCCCTCCTTCGCCAAGGCTCCGGGGGACAAGTCGGAGGGCAGGCCTGCATGGAAGTCCAAGCCCAGCGGGTCCGCTCGTGATCAGGCGCGATCGTCGTTCCGGCCGAAGTCGTACACGCCCGCCTCCGCCAAGGCTACGGAGGGCAGGCCGGGCGATGGGGCTGCGCGAACGCGCAGCTCGAAGGCGCGCGATCAGAAGCTGGACTGGAAGCCCGCCTCGAGATCCCGGACCCCGGACCCCGGACCCCGGCCCTCCGGTCCCAATAGCGGCTTCGCCAAGAGCAATCCCGACGCGCCCAAGCGAAAGTGGGTGCCCAAGGCCGAGTACAAGAAGTCGCTTGGCATCGAGGCTAAGAAAGACAGCAAGTGGCGTCCCGGCGGCGATCACGCCGACCCGAAGCAGAAGTACAAGGACGCGAAAAAAGCAAAGTGGGGACGCTTCAAAGAAGCCATCCGCTCGCGTTCGGCCAAGCCTCGCAAGCCCAAGGACGAGTAAGTGGTCGCGCACGTCGTCTTGCTGAAACTGCGCGCGACCATGAGCGCCGACGACCGCGAAGCGTTGCTCGAATCCATGCGCGTCGCCTTGACGGGCATTCCCGAAATTCGTCGCGTCCGCATCGGCAAGCGGATCCTGCTCGGCCGCGGCTACGAGACACAAATGGCCGAGCACTTTGAGTACTCGGCCATCATCGAGTTCGATTCCGAAGCGGACCTCCGCGTCTACCTGGATCACCCGCAGCACCAGGAGTTGGGTCGCCGCTTCTTTGAATCGGTCGATGCCGCTTTGGTGTACGACTACGCGACCGTCGACGCCAGCCGCGTCACGGACTTGCTGTAGTACAACTGTCTCTTGACTGAGCCGCGAGCCCGGCCGAGCTCGGCGGTCTCCTTCAAACGTCGGTGTTGTCGCGGCTCAGCACGCGTTTGATCGATCGCAGCATGCCGGGCTGCTTGCGGATGTCGTCGAGTTGCTCGAGCAGGTTGAGCGCTTCCGAAATGGTCTGCACGGGCCGCACGCCAAGGCGCTTGGCGCCGGCGGGCACATCCTTCAGGTGGCCGTGCCACACCAGGATGACCTTGGCTTTCGACTCCACCGCGATGTCGAGGCAGTTCTCAGGACGATCGTCGACGAATGCGTCGAGGTGCAGGGCGTCGGCGATCTTGCCGCGCGAGCGCTGAACCACCATCACGCTCGGGTAGCGGAAGCCGTGTGCATCGAGCCAGCGCTGCGACTGCAACTGGGTCAGTTCCCCCGCCGTCGAGGGGCGCGTCGTCAGGAAGATGATCTCCCACTTCCGTTCCGCAGCCAGCTTGGCGATGCGGGCGATGATGCCCGGTTCCAGCTCAGGCAGCGTGGTCCAGAAGTTCTCGATCTTCTTGACGTGATCCCAAAGCTGCATCTGCTGACGGGCGGTCAGGTGCAGTTCGTCCATGGCCAGTGTGCCGGTGCTGTCTTCCGGTTCAGGAGCCCGCACGCCCTCGGCGCCATCGGGACCCGCCGGCGCTTTCTTGTAGGCCGACTTGGCCACCACTTCTTCGCCAAACAGTTTCGACGCCTCGACGTGCAAGGCGGAATACATGTCGGCGACGGTGCCGTCGAGATCGAATCCTATTCGCAACGGCATTAGCTGGTCACTACTCCTCGCGCGTCGGCATGATTCGCCAGAAACCACTCGTAGGTGCTCTCAATGCCTTCACCGAGCGACGTGCGATGGCGCCATCCCAGGGCATGCAATCGGGAGACGTCCAGAAGCTTGCGCGGGGTCCCATCGGGCTTCGTCGTGTCGTAGACGATGGTCGCGTCGGGATGGACGATGCGGCGGACCATGTCGGCCAGATCGGCGATCGAGACTTCCTGGCCGGTGCCGACGTTCAGGTGCAGGGCGTCGCTGTAGCGCTGCATCAGGAACACACAGGCGTCGGCCAGGTCATCCACGTGCAGGAACTCTCGGCGCGGCGTGCCCGTGCCCCAAATCGTGACGTCGCGGCGGCCTTCGATCTTGGCGTCGTGGAACTTGCGGATCATCGCCGGCAGGACGTGTGAACTGGACAGGTCGAAGTTGTCCTTCGGGCCGTACAGGTTGGTCGGCATCGCCGCGATGAAATCACTTCCGTACTGCGTGCGATAGGCCTGGCAGAGCTTGATGCCGGCGATCTTCGCGATCGCGTACGATTCGTTGGTCGGCTCGAGCGGCCCGGTCAGCAGCGCTTCTTCAGGCATGGGCTGCGGGCAGTTACGCGGGTAGATGCAGGAACTGCCGAGATAGAGCAACTTCTTCGCGCCGAACAGGTGTGCCGAGTGCACCACCGTGGCGTGAATCATCATGTTGTCGTAGATGAATTCGGCCGGTCGGGTGGAGTTGGCGAGAATGCCGCCCACCGTTCCCGCGACCAGAAACACAAACTCGGGGCGATTGGCGCGGAACCAATAGTTCACGGCCGCCTGATCGCGCAGGTCGAGCTGGTCGCGCGTCGCGGCCAGGATTTGGGTGTAGCCGAGATGTTCGAGGCGCCGAACGACAGCCGAACCCACCAAGCCCCGGTGGCCTGCGACAAAGATCCGAGAGTTGAGCGTCATCTCTGCCATCGAGGAATCTTACTAGCGGTCGATGAAGGCGGGCCCCTGAGCCTGACTCGCTAACCGTGGAAAACCGCTGCGAGAATGCCGCCAAAACGACTCAAGTGCGCGATAGTGTCGTATTAAATACTCTATAGTGTCAAGTTTTGGCTATAGATGGTCTGGCATCGCCTGACGGTTCAACTAGACGTCGTCCGACGTCAGGTGCGTGTCGGTAGAAATGTCGCGTTTGGCGGGCTTTCCCAACAACCCCTCGTAGCGCTCCGCCGGAATGGCGCCCGTACCCGGACGCTTCACCCACAGGTTCTGCTTGGTGAACGGCTCGCCGGCCTTGATCGGCTGAATCGTCACGACCGTCGCGAAGGCGAAGTCCATGGTGACCTGCTCTTCCTTCACCGGTCCTTTGGTGCCGCCCAACTCCGCGTGCAACGTGCGGGCGGCCGCGATCAGCTCTCGGCATCGCGTTTCGTCCATCGAGCAAACAATGTCGGGACCGACGCGCTGCATGTGGTCGGTGAAGTGGCGCTCGACGATCGACGCGCCAAGCGCCATGGCGCCAATGCACGCGACGTTGTCGGTGGTGTGATCCGACAGGCCAATCACCGCCGACGGGAACGCCTGGCCTAACTCCACCATCGCGCCCAGGCGCACAAGGTGGGGCGGCGTCGGGTACAGGTTCGTGGTGTGGAGCAGCGCGCACGGCGTGCCGGCCTGTTCGAAAATCGCCACCGCCTTGGCGACGCTTTCGATGGTGTTCATGCCCGTGCTGAGAATGGTGGGCTTGCCAAACGACGCGATGTGCTTCAGCAGCGGGTAGTTGTTGCACTCGCCGGAGCCGATCTTGTACGCCGCCACGTTCATCCGGCGCAGCCGCTCGGCTGCGGCGCGAGAAAAAGGGGTGCTCATGAAGATCATGCCCTTTGACTCGACGTACGCCTTCAACGCCCGCTCATCGTCTTCAGCGAGCGCGCAGCGCCGCATGATCTCGTAGATCGAGACGTCGGCGTTGCCCGGCACGACCCTCTTGGCCGCCCCGCTCATTTCGTCTTCAACCACATGCGTCTGGTGCTTGACGACTTCAACACCAGCGCGTGCCGCGGCATCCACCATCTCGCGCGCTACCGCGAGGCTGCCCTCGTGGTTGATGCCAATTTCGGCGACGACAAGGGGAACATGAGCGGGCCCGACTCTGCGTCCGGCGAGGGTAATTTCTGGGATCATGGCCGGATCCGGGGTCCGGGATCCGGGATCCGGGACCCGGGCGAAAAAAGCTCTCGATGCGCGGATCCCGGACCCCGGAAGAAGAAGTCCTCAATCAGCCCGTGGACTTCTGCAACCGTCTTCGCCGAGTTCACGCCAATGCGCAACTGCGCGCCGCCCTCGAAGCCCTTCGTGTACCAGGTGCAGAGGGCGCGGAGCTTGTTGACCACCCAGCGCTCCTTGCTGGCCTCGGCGCGTGGCGGCGTCGATTGCACCACGAGGTGCCGAAAGCCGTCCTGCTCGCCCTTCTCGTCGGCGAGCAGCAACTCCATGTAGTCCAGCAGGAACTGCCCGCGGTCCTCGTCGGTGATCTGGCGGGCCGGACGGCCGGCCATCAGGTCGCGCGCCTGGGCGAGAATCCACGGATTGCGCAACACGCCGCGGCCGACGAACACGCCGCTGACGCCGCTGCGCATGCGCGCAACGATGTCTTCGGGCTCGATGCAATCGCCGGAGCCGAACACCGGAATGCTCACCGAACGCGCAATGCCGGCGACCACGTCCCAATCCGCAAAGCCGCTGTAACTCTGCTTGGCGGTGCGGCCATGCACGGTAATCGCCGCGGCGCCGGCGGCTGCCACGCGCTTCGCCAGCTCGGGCGCATTCACCTCGTCATCGTCCCAGCCCTTGCGCATCTTGACCGTGACCGGGATCTTCACGGCCTTCGTCATGGCGGCAATAATCTCCGCAGCATGCTGCGGCTCGCGCATCAGGCTGCAGCCGGCGTTGTGCTTCGCAATCTTCGGCACCGGGCAGCCCATGTTCACATCGACGATGTTGGCGCCCATCGCTTCGACCACACGCGCGGCCTCGGCCATTTTCGCCGGCTCACCGCCGAAAATTTGGATCGAGACGGGACGCTCTTCTTCGGTGTATTCGGCGTACTCGAGCGTGCGATCGATGCCGCGGACCAGGCCCTCACTGCTGACCATTTCAGACACCACGAGCCCGCACCCGCCCTGTCGCTTCACCAGGCGGCGAAACGCAGTGTCGGTCATCCCCGCCATGGGCGAGACGACAAACGGCGAACTCAGCTGGACAGTGCCAATCTTCATGTGTCTCGTGCCGGGGCCCGGGATCCGGGATCCGGGATCCGGGATCCGGGATCCGGGCGAAAAAAGCTCTTGTGCGCGGATCCCGGACCCCGGACCCCGGACCCCGGACCCCGGATCCCGCTAGTACGGCTTGACGTCCGAGGCGTCGACTTCCACGGCCACGGCCTGCCCAATCAAATCCACCGACAACACCAGCCGCGCGTGGGCGCCCTTGCGAACCAGGCGCCCCACCACGCCCCTGAGCGGCCCGTGCGTCACCTTGACCATGTCCCCTTCCTTAATCAGCGGGACCGGGTCGAACGCCAACTCGCTTTCCACCAGCGTCCGGATGCTTTCGATTTCCTCATCTGGGATCGACGACAGCATGCCGTTGTTGCTGATGATCTGGACGACGCCGTCGACCTTCAGGACGCCAATCCGTTCGTCGGGCACGAAGCGGGCGAAGACGTAACCGGGGAACAACGGCCAGTCGATCTTCTTCTTGCGATCCTTCCAGTGGCTCCACTTGCCAATGGTGGGGAGGAAGACTTCGACGGATTTTTTCTCTAGCTGATCGCGGACCTGTTTTTCGTGCCGCGACCGGGTCCAGAGCGCAAACCAGCTTGACTCGCCGTAGCCTTGGCGAAGGCGGTCCGGATCCACGTTACTGGGTAACTGTTCCGCGGAAGGTCTTCACGCCGATGTCGTAGGCCTTCTTCAGGTCGTCGTTTTTCCAGTCGATGATCGCATCGGCGCGCAGCTTGTCGAGAAACTTGTCGAACTCGACCTTGCGCTTCTCGTTCGCGATCTTGTCGGCGATGTCGTTCTTGGCGTCCTCGAACGGCTTGGTGGTGGAATCCTGGAGCTTCTCGATCTTGACGACCTGGTAGCCGCGCGCGGTGCGCAGCACAGGGGTGACGCCGCCCTCCTTGAGGCCGGCGAGCGCCTTCTGCAGGTCTTCGGAGAGGTCGCTCTTGCTCAGCGGACCGACCAGGCCGCCGTTGGCCTTGGAGCCTGAATCGGAGTAGTCGGCAGCCAGGCGCGGGAACGGCTCGCCGGCGATAATCTTGCCGCGCACCTCTTCGGCCTTGGCCTTGGCGTCATCGTCTTTGCCGACGTTGATGCCCTGTGGATCGACAGGCACCGCGACGGTGATCTCGCGCAGGGTGATCTGTGGCACGGTGCCGAACTCGTTCTGGTGCGCGTCGTAGTAGGCCTTCAGCTCGGTGTCGGTCACCTGCAGCTTGCCCATGACTTCCTGCTGCTGAACGCGCTGCACCAGCGAGGTGCGCTCCAACTGCTTGCGCAGGTCGGCCATGGTCATGCCTTCCTGCTTGAGCGCCGCCTGCAGCGCTTCGTCGGATTCGATCTTGTTCTCTTTCTTGATGTTCTCGATGATGCTGTTGAACTGTTCGGTCGACATCGTGAAGCCCAGCTCTTTGCCGCGCTGCACGATCAGCAGTTCGTCAACCGCATCGACAATCACCTGGGGCGTAACTTCGAGCAGGGCCTTCTGCAAGGCCGCATCGTTGTCGGGACGCAGGTTGGGATCCTTCTGTCGCAAGGCGGCAATCTGCCGCTGCTCGAGCTCGGTCTTGGTGATGATCTCGCCGTTCACCTTGACCAGCACCTGCTCGAGAATAGTGCCGGTCTGGGCGGCAGCCGGCGAAGCAAGCGCGGCGGCGACCAAACCAACAACCGCCAAGCCGGTAATTCGTAACTTCATGAATCTCTCATTATACGGGTTGCCAAAAGTGGACCTGCTCCCCTTTTACGGTTCGCGTAAATCCTCAAGGAACTCGGTGACCTTAGCTAAGACTCCATCCGGCGCCCGGGGGTCTTCAGGGGCGACCTTCAGGATCTCGGCCTTGGTAAAGCCGGGCGTTACCTCTCCAGTCGTGGCCCGTGCCGCCCACCAAGCTGGCTGCCGTTTTTGACGCGCCAGCTTGTCCCCCGTAGCCTTGGCGAAGGGGGACTTCTTCGCTTCGGCGGCAATCTGTAGGGGAGTCTTTTGCACCGGTTTCGGCACCGGCGGCGGGGGCCTGAGGTCCAGCTTCACGGTGCTGGGCGGCAGCAGCGTCAGATCTGCACGCTCCTGCACCATGCCGATCAGGCGCATCGGATCCACCTTGGCCTTGTCTCGGAACTTGAACACCACGAGCGGACCGTCGCGATCGACGGTCTCGATGCCGAGGTTGTCGGCCAATACGCGGATGCGCGCGAAGTCGGCGAGGTTGAGCACGGCGGTCGGCGGCGGACCGTAGCGGTCGCGCACTTCGTCCACGTTCTTCGCAATCTCTTCCTCGGTCCGAGACCCGGCCATGCGCCGGTAGATCATCAACCGCTGATTCATGTCGGGCACGTACTGGTCATCGAGGCGGAAGTCCACCTTCAGGTTGACCGTCGCCCGCACGTCGTCTTCCAGATCTTCGCCCTTCAGCTCGCGGATCGTCTCTTCGAGCAGCTTCATGTACATTTCGAAGCCCACGGTGTCGATGGTGCCGCTCTGCTCGCCGCCCAGCAGGTTGCCGGCGCCGCGAATCTCGAGGTCGAGCGCCGCGACGCGGAAGCCGCTGCCCAGGTCGCTGAACTCTTTCATCGCCGACAGGCGCTTGCGGGCGACTGGCGACAACGCTTCCTCCGGCGGGATCAGCAGATACGCGTAGGCCGCGCGATCGCTGCGGCCGACCCGTCCGCGCAACTGGTAGAGCTGTGACAGGCCGTAGCGATCCGCGCGATTGATCACGATGGTGTTCGCGTTGGGGATGTCGAGGCCGTTCTCGACGATGGTGGTCGACAGCAGGACGTCACACTTGTGCGTCATGAAGTCGAGCATCGCCTTTTCAAGCGTGTCTTCCGCCATCTGCCCATGGCCTACGACCACGCGCGCTTCCGGTACCAGGCGCTGGATCAGGTTGCCCATCGAGTAGATCGACTCGACCCGGTTGTGGACAAAGAACACCTGTCCGCCGCGCGCGAGCTCGGCGCGAATGGCCCGGGTGATCACCGCAGAGTCGAACTTGACGACGTTGGTCTGGATCGACAGGCGATCCTTCGGCGGCGTTTCAATCACCGACATGTCGCGAATGCCCACCAGCGACATGTTGAGCGTGCGCGGGATGGGGGTCGCCGTCATGGTCAGCACGTCCACCTTCTTGCGCATCTGCTTGATGCGTTCCTTGTGCGACACACCAAAGCGCTGCTCTTCGTCGACGACCAGCAGGCCGAGGTCCTTGAATTCGACATCCTTCGACAGCAGCCGATGCGTACCGACGATCACATCAAGGCGGCCGGCGGCCAGGCTCTCAAGCGTCTCCTTGATTTCAAGCTTGGTGCGGAAACGGCTGACCATGTCGATCTTCGCGGGGAACGCGGCGAAGCGCTCGGTGAGCGTCTTCAAGTGCTGCGCGGCGAGCACGGTTGTCGGGGCGAGGAACGCCACCTGCTTGCCGTCCATCACCGCCTTGAACGCCGCCCGCATGGCCACTTCGGTCTTGCCATAGCCCACGTCGCCGCACAGCAGGCGGTCCATGGGTGTGGCCGATTCCATGTCGCGCTTGATGTCGGCAACCGCGGTCGCCTGATCGACCGTCAGATCAAACTCGAAGGCGCCTTCGAACTCTTCTTGCCAATGCGTGTCGGCGCTGAACGCGTGACCCGGCACCGCCTTGCGCGCGGCATAGAGCTTCAGCAGCTCTTCGGCCATGTCGCGCATGGCCTTCTTGACCTTGCTCTTGGCCTTCTCCCAGGTCTGGCCACCGAGGCGATCCAGCGCTTGGCTCGCCGGCCCGGTGTACTTCTGGATCAAGTCCAGGCGTTCAACCGGGACAAACAGCTTGGCGTCGCCGTGATACTGGAGCTCGAGGAACTCCTGGACGATGTCGCCGCCGGCGATGGAGATCTGCTTGAGGCCGACGAACTGGCCAATGCCGTGATCGACGTGCACGATCAGGTCCTTGACCTTGAGATCGCGCAGGTCCGACAGGAAGGTCGCCGCGAGGGATCGCTTGCGGCCGCCTCCGGTCTTGCGCCGTTCTTCCTCGAAGATGTCGGTTTCGACGTAGAGTTGGAGGGCTTGGGGGCTTGGGGTCCCGGGGGCTTGGGAATCGTCGGTTTCCAGACCGAACTTCAGGCGGAAGCCTCGCGACAGCCAGCCTTCGGCGACCAGGACCGCGCCGGACACGACGTCACCGGCGTCGGTTGCCATCACTGCGCGAACATCGTAGTCGCGCAGTAGTTCAACGGTTCGCTCGGCGCGGCCATGGGTGCCGGCAACGAACACAACGCGGTCACCGCGCTCGAGCGCGGCCCTGACATCGGCAACCCAGTCCGCGATTCGGCCGTGAAACGACGCCACCGGCTGCGCCGACAGTTGCGTCCCCGGATCCCGGACCCCGGACCCCGGCTTGCCCTGAGCGGAGTCGAAGGGATCCCCGATCCCGAGCTCCTCGATAACCGTCGCGCCCTGGAGTGCCGGCTCGACCTCTGCCCAAGAGAGCATCAGCTCCGACGGCGGCGCCTTCAGCGCGGCGGCTCCTTTGGCGGCGCGCTCAACCGCATCGGCATACGACGTCTGCAATTGCTCCCATGCCGCCTCGATCTGCTTTTGCACATCGTCTGGCTCAGATACGACGATGCGGTGATCGCGGGAAAGGCGGAGAAAGTCGAACACCGACGCTTGGAGGGCGATGACTTCAGTCATCGCCGCGGAATCAGCGGGGGCTGAAGCCCCCGCTCTCCGAGTGTCTTCGCGGACCGGAACCAGGCCGAAACGGTCGAGAGTTTCGACCGAGCGCTGCGTCCCGGGATCGAAGCGGCGGATCGACTCCACCGTGTCGCCGATGAACTCGATGCGGATCGGCAGTTCTTCGCCGGCTGGGAAGACGTCGAGAATGCCGCCGCGGCGCGCGAACTCGCCGTGGGCATCCACCGGGTCGGCCGGCTCGTATCCGCCGGCCACGAGCGTATTGGCCAGAGCCTGCGGGTCGATCTCGATGCCGGGGGTGATCTCGTACGACGCGAGCAGCAGCGCCGCCGGGTCGGGCAAGCGCGTGAGCAATGCAGCCGCGGATGCGACGATGACAAGTGCCGGCCTGCCACCCGAAGCTCCAGGGGAGCGAAGGGTGGCCAGCGCGTGCAGGCCGCGGGCGCGGGCCGAGGCGACTTTGAGGTGAGGCTGGAAGCCGCGATAGGGATCCACTTGCGGCGATGGAAACGGCAGGACCTGCTGCTCGACCACCGCATCCGCGGATCCTTCGAGCGCGCCAAGGAAGAAACGGATGTCGCTGACCGCCGACTCGATGTCGGCGTCGTTGGGCACGACGTGAAGCACCACGCCATCGCGCAGACCGCGCGCCGCGGCCGCAACAGCCATCGCCCGTACAGAGGGCGTCACGCCACTGACGCGCCGGGTGGGGGTTGCCAGCCCACTTTGCCCGAGAACGGAAATCAGCAGCGACCGTAACGCGAGTGACGGAGCGCTAGACAAACTATTGATTATAGCCGGGGAACCGAACCTTGACGGGATGACACTTCTTGACGGGCGGAGCTTTTTGCCGGGAGCGTCACGCAACTGAGGGGTGAACTCGCAGAAAGCGGGAACGCTTACGGTGCGCTTGATGAGCTCATCTCATCGCCTTTCTGCCAGCTCACCCCTCAGTTGCGTGTGCGACTCACTTTCGGATCCGCTCGATGATGGCGGTGGTTGAGTACCCCTGCGCAAGCTCGATCCGGACGACCTTACCGCCTCTGGCTTCCACGATCTCTCTACCGACGATCGCGTCCGCGCCCCAGTCGGCGCCTTTCACGAGGATGTCGGGCTGCAGCGCCGTGATGATGGCGTGCGGTGTGTCTTCGTCGAACACGACCACCGCATCCACCGACCTCAGGGCGGCGAGTACTTCCGCGCGTTCGCTCTCGGGATTGATCGGTCGATCCGGCGCCTTGCCGAGGGCGCGGGCAGAGCGATCGCTGTTCACCCCGACGATCAACAGGTCGCCCAGGGCGCGGGCGTCGCGCAGGTAGCGGACATGGCCGGGGTGCAGGACGTCGAAGACGCCGTTGGTGAAGACGATGGTTTGTCGCGAGCGTCGCGCGCGATCAACCAACGCAACAGCATCGTCGCGCGTCATTATTCCGCCTTGAACGTAATCCCGCCGCCGAAGGTCCAGCGGTGGGCGGGACGATAGATCCCGACATCGCGCACGCGCGACTTGATGCGGAACGTGTAGAGCAAGCGATGGTAGTCGTAGGGGTAGCCGTCGGCCTTGTGGGCCGCAAGGTCGAGACGATAGGTGCCTTCCACTAAATCGAGGCTGTCGATTTCGAAGGTTACCGAGCACTCACCGGCAATCTGGCTGGGCTGGAACTCTTCTAGATTCGTATTGGTGCCGTAGACGCACACCCCATCAGCGTTGAACAAGCCAAGGCCGAACACGAAGTCGGTGATCGCCTCGTTGGCCGTCATCGTCATGTGCACCTTGATGTCGTCGCCGCTCTGAAAGACATGGCCCGACTCGCCATCGGGACCGCTGATCGAGACGTTGGTAATCTCGATCTCGCGCGTGCCCCATCGGCCTTCGGTGGACTTGAACCCATCCTTCACCGACTCCCCATCGTCCACCGGATTGAGCGGCGCTTCTTCCGGATCCCGGACCCCGGACCCCGGACCCCGGTCCTCGTCCGCCGCGGGAGCCTCCATCACGTTCTTCGCCGATGCCGCGACCCGTTCGGACTCTGCTTTTGCCAGCGAGTGCTCTTCGTTGTCCTCGACGTTGATGATGTACGCGGCGACCACGCGCTTGGGATCGCCTTCGCCCTTCGACACGCCCTTGTCGAGCCAGTGCGCTTCGTCGCAGAACTTTTCGACCAGGTCGAGCGAGTGCGTGACGAGCAGGATCGATTTGTTGCGGCGTCGGAATTCCGAGAACTTGTCGAGACACTTGTGGGTGAATCCCTGGTCGCCGACCGCCAGCACTTCGTCCACCAGCAGCACTTCGGGATCGACGTGGATCGCGACCGCGAAGCCCAGGCGCATATACATGCCCGACGAGTAGGTCTTGACCGGCGCATCGATGAAATCCTGCATCTCCGCAAACTCGACGATCTCGTCGAAGCGGCGCTGGACCTCTTTCTTGCTGAGGCCAAGCATGATGCCGTTGATGAAGATGTTCTCGCGGCCGGAGATCTCAGGGTGAAAGCCGGCGCCCAGTTCGATCAGCGCCGAGATGCGGCCATCCACCTTGACCTCGCCCTCGGTGGGCCGCGTGATGCCGGCCACGCACTTGAGCAGCGTGCTCTTGCCGGAGCCGTTGCTGCCGATCACGCCGTAGGTGCAGCCCTTGGGTACCGAAAACGAGACGTTGCGCAGCGCCTGAAACGTCTCGTCCGGCTTCAGATCTCCGAGCAGACTGCCATCGAGCAACGCCGACTTGAGCGTGGCAAACTGCCGCCGCCGCGCGTAGCGCCGGTAGACCTTCGAGACATTGACGACGTCGATGGCCGGCTTCATGGGATCACAACAGACGAAACACCAAGGTCACGAAGGACACGAAGCCAATCTTTTGGCTGCCCAGGAATGAACTTCGTGATCTTCGTGGTCTTCGTGTTTTGCATTTAGACTTCCTCCGCAAAACTGTCGCGAAGGCGATCGAAGACGAAATAGCCGGCCAGGAACACCACGATTGAACCGGCGCCAAGAGCCAGCAACCATCCCCGGTGATCGAAAGACCCTTCGAAGAACAACACTTCCTGGTACGACCGCATCAAGTGGGTCATCGGGTTGATGTTCAACCACCACTGCATGTCTGGCGGCGCCATTTCCACCGAGTAGATAATCGGCGTGGCGAAGAACCACAGCGTCAGGAGGTTGCCGAGCAGGTCCTTGAGGTCGCGGAAATGGACCGTCAGGGCCGAGAGGAAGAACGCGAGGCCGGTGCTCAGTGTTAGCTGCACCAGCACGATCACCGGCAACCACAGCAGCTCGAACGGATCGATCGGCCGCTGGTAATAGAGCACGAACGCGGCCAGGATCGGCAAGCCCAGGAAGAAGTGCACCATGTTCGCCAGCACGGTGACGATCGGCAACACCTCCGCGGGGAACAGCACCTTCTTGATCAGGTTGCCGCCGGCGATCAGCGTGTTGGACGACTCGAGCAACGACGAGGAGAACCAGGTCCACGGCAGGATGCCGCAGAACATGAACAGCGCGAACGGCTCCATGCCGGCCGGATGACTCGACGGCAGCACCTTGGTGAAGACGAACGTGTAGATGAAGAGGAGGAGGGCCGGATTGAAGAACGACCAGAAAAATCCGAGCACCGAGCCGCGGTAGCGCGCCTTCAGATCGCGGACGACCAGCGTCTGAATCAGCCCGCGATAGCGAACGAGCTTCGCGAGACTGCTAAACACCGCCTCTGCGGCTTTCCGCCTGCAGTTGCTGCAACGTGCGGAGCATGGCCAGCCGCGCACGCTCGAAGTCGATCTCGTGAGGCACCGCCCCCATCACTTCCTCCGCGCGCTTCATGCCGGCCTCGGCGCGTTCCTGGTCGAGCGCTTCCGCGGTCTCGGCGACCTGCGCGATCACCGACACCTTGTCGGGCTGCACTTCGACAAAGCCCACCGACACCAGCAGGCTGTGCTTCTCCGCACCCTGCTGGTACGACATTGCGCCGGTCCGCAGTGCCGTGAAGAAGGGCGTGTGCCCGGGCAGCACGCCGAAATCGCCTTCAACGCCCGGCAGCGACACGTAATCCACTTCCTTTGAAATGGAGGCGTCCGGCGAGACGATGTGAAGAGTTAGCTTGGTCGGTAACGCCATGGCTATTGTTTGAGAGTCTTCGCCTTGGCGATCGCTTCGTCGATCGTCCCGACCAGGTAGAACGCCTGTTCCGACAGGCCATCGTGCTTGCCTTCCGCGATCTCCTTGAAGCCGCGGATGGTCTCCTCGATAGTGACGTACTTGCCTTCGAGGCCGGTGAACTGCGACGCGACGAAGAACGGCTGCGACAGGAAGCGCTGAATCTTGCGCGCGCGCGACACCGCCAGCTTGTCTTCTTCCGACAGTTCGTCGATGCCCAGAATCGCGATGATGTCCTGCAGGTCCTTGTAGCGCTGCAGGATCTGCTTCACCTGTTTAGCGACGTTGTAGTGCTCGTCGCCGATCACGCGTGGGTCGAGAATGCGCGAGGACGAAGCGAGCGGATCGACTGCGGGGTAGATGCCGAGTTCGGCAATCTGACGCGACAGGTTGGTGGTGGCGTCCAAGTGCGCGAACGTCGTCGCCGGCGCCGGGTCGGTGTAGTCGTCGGCGGGCACGTAAATGGCTTGCACCGAGGTGATCGAACCCTTCTTGGTCGAGGTGATGCGTTCCTGCAGCGCGCCCATTTCCGACAGCAACGTCGGCTGGTAACCGACGGCCGACGGCATGCGGCCGAGCAGCGCCGACACTTCGGAACCCGCCTGCGTGAAGCGGAAGATGTTGTCGATGAACAGGAGCACGTCCTTGTTCTCAGTGTCGCGGAAGTACTCAGCGATGGTCAGCGCCGACAGGCCGACGCGCAGGCGCGCGCCTGGCGGTTCCGTCATCTGGCCGTAGACCAGTGCGGCGCGGCTCTTCGACATGTCTTTCATGTCGATCACGCCCGACTCCTGGAATTCCAACCACAGGTCGTTGCCTTCGCGGGTGCGTTCACCGACGCCCGCGAACACCGACACACCGCCGTGTTTCATGGCGATGTTGTTGATCAACTCCATGATGATGACGGTCTTGCCGACGCCGGCGCCGCCGAACAGCCCGATCTTGCCGCCCTGCAGGTATGGCTCGAGCAAGTCGATGACCTTGATGCCGGTCTCGAACATCTTCAGTTCGGTCGACTGCTGTTCCAGTGTCGGAGCCGGACGGTGAATCGGCCAGTGTTCCTTCGACATCACCGGACGGTCCGGGAAGTCGACCGGCTCGCCGAGCACGTTCAGCACGCGGCCGAGCGTTTCGGGACCGACCGGCACCGAAATCGGCGCGCCGGTGTCGATCACGCTCATGCCGCGCTGCAAGCCATCGGTCGGCTTCATCGCGACCGTGCGGACGCGGCCTTCGCCCAGGTGCTGCTCGACCTCGGCGACGATGTCGACCTTCTCACCACCCGAGGAGCCATCGTCCACAATGCGAACGGCGTTGTAGATGGCCGGCAGGTGCCCGCCCTCGTACTCGACGTCGATGACGGGTCCGATGACCTGGATGACCTTGCCGATTTTTAGATCTGCTGCTGCTGTAGCCATAGTTGTTTTTGCCGGCAGCACTAAAGTGCTGCCCTCCTGGCATGAGCCTTAGGTTGCCTGGGCTCCTGAAACGACTTCGATAATTTCTCGCGTGATGGCGGCCTGACGAACCTTGTTCATGTAGAGGGTCAGGCGATCGACCATTTCCTTCGCGTTGCGCGTTGCGCTGTCCATCGACTGCATCCGCGCCGCGTGTTCAGCGGCGGATGACTCAAGCAGCGCGCGGTTGACCTGAACCGCCACGTGCATTGGGAGCAGCGTGTTCAGCAGCTCCTCGGGCCCGGGCTCGAACAGGTAATCAGCGGCGTGCCCCGCCGAAGCGCCGCCGTCCGTGTCTTCGGCGCGAAGGCGGGGAATCGGCAGGAGCTTCTCGATCACGACCCGCTGGGAAATCACCGACTTGAATTCGTTGTAGACCAGGTAGACCGAACTCACGTCGGGACCCAGGAATTCCTTGATCGCGGTGGAGGCAATCGCCTGCGCATGCGACCACTTCACGTTCTGGAACAACCCGATCTCTTCGTAGAGCACGTCGAAGCCGCGGCGCAGGAAGAAGTCGCGGGCCTTGCGGCCAACGAGCGCCATCGCGACATCGCGGCCATCCGGGGACTTCGGCTGGTCGATGGTGAACTGCAACGCCGCCTTGGCCACGTTGGTATTGAAGCTGCCGCACAAGCCACGGTCCGCGGTGATCACGATCAGCAGCGTGCGCGCCGCCAGCGGATCGTCGTTCAGCAGCGGATGCGCGGCGTGGTCGGTGCGCGTCGCCAGGTTGTTGAACACCCGGAGCATCTCCTGCGCATACGGACGGCTCTTGAGAATCCGCTCTTGCGCTCGGCGCAGCTTCGACGAAGAGACCATTTTCATAGCCTTCGTGATCTGCTGCGTCGACTTGACCGCGCGGACGCGACGACGGATGTCTAGAAGTGACGGCATCGGTTACGCCTTCGCGAGGCTGCCCTTGATGGCCACGAAGTGAGCGCCGAACTCTGTCAGGGCCGCGTTGAGATCCGACTTCAACTGGTCGTCCAGCTGCTTCTTTTCGCGGATCGCCTGCAGCACGTTGCCGTAGCGGGTCTGCATGAACTTGACGAGCTCGTCCTGCGCGGCGCCAACGTCGGCGACCGCAATCGGATCGAGGAAGCCGTTGACGCCGGCGTAGAGAATCGTGACCTGCTGCTCGACGGCGAGCGGCGCGTACTGCTTCTGCTTCAGCACTTCAACGAGACGCGCACCACGATTGAGCTGGTTCTGGGTCGCCTTGTCGAGGTCGCTCGAGCCGAACTGCGCGAACGCCGACAGCTCGCGAAACTGCGCGAGGTCGAGACGCAGGGTGCCGGCGACCTGGCGCATGGCCTTGATCTGGGCCGAGCCGCCGACGCGCGAGACCGAGTTGCCGACGTTGATGGCCGGACGCACGCCCTGGTTGAACAGGTCGGCTTCCAGGAAGATCTGGCCGTCGGTGATCGAGATGACGTTGGTCGGAATGTACGCCGACAAGTCGCCTGCCTGGGTTTCGATGATCGGCAAGGAGGTCAACGAACCGCCGCCCAGCTTGTCGTTCAGCTTCGCCGCTCTCTCCAGCAGGCGCGAATGCAGGTAGAAGACGTCGCCGGGGTACGCCTCGCGGCCGGGCGGACGGCGGAGCAGCAGCGAGATTTCACGATACGACTGCGCGTGCTTCGAGAGGTCGTCGTAAATCAGCAGCGCGTGACGGCCGCTGTCGCGGAAGTACTCGCCCATCGCCGTCGCCGAGTACGGGCTGATATAGAGCATCGGCGCCGGGTCCGACGCGGTCGCGGCGACCACGATGGTGTAGCGCATGGCGTCGGCTTCTTCCAGCGTGCGCACGACCTGCGCCACGGTCGACTGCTTCTGGCCGATGGCGTTGTAGATACAGATGACGCCGGTGTCCTTCTGGTTCAGGATGGCGTCGAGCGCGACCGCGGTCTTGCCGGTCTGGCGGTCGCCGATGATCAGTTCGCGCTGGCCGCGGCCGATCGGCACCATGCCGTCAATCGACTTGAGGCCGGTCTGCATCGGCTCGCGCACCGACTGACGGTCGACCACACCGGGAGCTATGCGCTCGATCGGCGACAGTTGCTTGGTCAGGATCGGTCCCTTGCCGTCGATCGGCTGGCCGAGCGCGTTAACGACGCGGCCGAGCATTTCCTCGCCGACGGGCACCGAGATGATGCGGCCGGTGCGCTTGACGGGATCGCCTTCCTTGATCACCGTGAAGTCGCCCAGCAGCACGGTGCCGACGCTGTCTTCTTCAAGGTTGAGGGCAATGCCGAAGACCCCGTGCGGGAATTCAAGCATCTCACCTGCCATGGCGCGCTGGCAGCCATGGACGCGGGCAATGCCGTCGCCCACTGACATCACGGTGCCGGTCTCGGCGACATCCACTGCGACGGCAAAGCTGCCAATCTGCTCGCGGATGATCTTGGAAATTTCGTCGGCTTTTATGCTCATGTTTTGTGTCGTTCCGGCTTGGGGGCTTGGGGCTTGGGGCTTGCGCTGCCCCAGGTCTCAAGCCGCAGGCCTCAAGCCTTCAGTTCCTGTCTCAACTTCTCTAACTGCGTGCGGACGCTGCCGTCGTACACCGTGCTGCCAATCTTCGCGACGACGCCGCCGAGAAGCTCGGGGTCGACGGTGACGGACAGATCAATCTGCTTGCCGGTGACCTTGCCCAGGCTGGCCGCCAGCGCCTGCGTTTTCTCGGGCGACAGCGTCACGGCGCTGGTCACTTCGGCGCGGACGATGCCCTGGTGGGCGAGCAGCCGTTCGCGATAGGCGATGGCGAGGTCGGGCATCAGGTTCAACTTGCGGCTTTCGGCCAGCAGCACCAGTAGCTTCTTGACCGGCGCGCTCAGCGCCATCTTGTCGGCCACGGCTTCCATCAGCGACTTGCGAGCGGCGTCGGTCACGCCGCTGAGGCCGGCGGCCTGCGCCAGGCCGGGGCTCGCGTGCATCATCTCGACCACCGCGTGCAGATCGCGATCGACTTGCGCCAGGTCGTTCTTCTCCTGGACGGCGACGTCGAACAGCGCCTTGGCGTAGCGATTGGCTGAAGTGCGTAGCGACATTAGTTAGTCTTCACCTGGGTCAAGTAGATGTCGACGAGACGATCCTGATCGGCCGGGGTCGTTTCTTTCTTGATCCGCTCGGTGGCGAGCTGGATCGACAAGTCGGCCGCGTGCTCGAGAAGGTCTTTCTTGGCGAGCCGCACCTGCAGGTCGATCTCGCGGCGCGTCTGCTCGAGCAGGCGCTCGCGGTCGGCGACGGCCGCGGCGGCAATGCGCTTTTCTTCAGAGGCGATCTCTTCGGCGCCGCGCGAACGCAGCGCAGTCAACTCACCGGGCAGCGCCTGTAGCTTCTGTTCAATGGTCGCGAGTTGTGCGGTGGCCGATGCCTTCAGTGCCGCGGCTTCGACGAGCTCCTTGCGGATGGTCTGGCTGCGCGCCGCGAGGTATTCCTTCAGCGGACCGTTGCCGAAGTAGTAGATGACACCGCAGAAGATGATGAAGTTGGCGACCGGCCAACCCATGCCCAGGATCATGTCGGTGATGCTGTGCTCACCGCCGTGTTCCGCTTCAGCCGCGTGTTCTTGAGCGAAGATCGTGGCCGAAAACATCAAAGTAGCAACGGCGAAAAGCGCCGTCCTTACATTGCGCTTTAATTCACAAGCGGTGAGGAATGTGGTCTGCACTGCGGTTCCCTGCTTGTTACGACGAGGCGCGGCCGAGCACGCGGGTGACGATGGCGCCGGCCAGGTTGTTGGCATCGCGGTCGAGCGTTTCGCGCGCGGATTGGGATTCCTGCTGCACGCTGGTGGTGGCAGTCTTCAGTTCCTGTTCGACGGTCGCGCGCGTGGCGGCGAGCAGCGAAGCGCGCTTATCGAGCGCGGCCTTGCGCATGTCGTCCATCTGGCCGTACACCTCGGCCCTCGCGGCGTTCAATGTCTGATCGTATTGAGCGGCGGCCGCGGTCGCCTTCTGCGCCGCAGAGTCGGCCAACTCGCGCGCGCCGCGAACGGCGTTCGTGCGTTGATCGATAACCTGCAGGATCGGCTTGAACACCAGGCTGTTCAGCAGATAGGTGCACAGAAACAGGAACGCGACGACCCAAAGGGTGGTGATGTCTGGTGTTAACAAACGCTTAAATGTATCACGGCGGGCCGGGGTCCGGGGGCCGGGGGCCGGGATCCGGGATCCGGGCACACGCTCTCTTCGTCCGACCCCGGATCCTGGATCCCGGATCCTGTTCGGGCAAACGACAGAATTAACTGATTCGCAGTCGCGAACCGCCCTCGATTTCGACTGTGCCGACGAAACACGCCGGAACTCCGGCTCCCTTCAGAGCGGCCAGGGCCTGGTCGGCCTCGGCAGGGTCTACCGAGAGGAACAGCCCGCCCGACGTCTGGGGGTCGAACACCAGGTCTCTCAGCTCTGCCGTTACAGCCGGGCCGAATTCGATGCCGGCGGCGAAGTG
>Ga0163144_10004621_pt1 | contig 30927 bp, 24 predicted proteins | sample OliLak19BULKMAT1_FD_123175 | JGI IMG/M metagenome (GOLD analysis project Ga0163144, IMG submission 123175) | Freshwater microbial mat bacterial communities from Lake Vanda, McMurdo Dry Valleys, Antarctica - Oligotrophic Lake LV.19.BULKMAT1 | ecosystem: Environmental > Aquatic > Freshwater >... | reverse complement strand
CTGGCGCTCTCTCGGGGCCTGGCCCGGCAGTTGGGCGGTGACCTCCGGCTGGTTCCGACTGCGGAGGGGGCGGAGTTTCGGCTGCGAGTCCCGCTTTCGGCCCCGGCGCCGTCCGCGCCTGTCTAGGGCAGGGCGTCTAACCATTGCGGCTCAACCTGTGTTGCGATGTGGGCCGAACCGTCAAACCGAACGGCATTGAACCCACGATTCGACGCATGAAACCGCCCGATCCGACTTGCCACGTGGCCGTCGTCGCGAAAGTCCAGGATGCTGGCCGTGCGCGTGGGCGGTGGTGCACCGGTCGCAACCGCCCCGGCGGCCGAATCAACCAGCAGCGCCCGGCGGGATGGATCGACGACCTTGCCAAAGTCGATGTGAGCTCGTCGGGGCGGAGCGCCGTACGTGGAAACCGGCCAGTCCATGTTGTCGAAGTTGTCCGGGTCGCCGGGCCATCCGGCGTGACCAGTCGCGTTCATCGCATAGGTGCGCTGCATGCCCGTTCCATAGGCAGCGCGGGCCGATGGGCAGACCAGGGACGATCGTTCACTGTACAACTCGGCGCTGCCGCTCCCGGTGAGCCCCAGCGAAGTCTGGATGACCAGGGCCCAGTTCGGCAGCGTCCCGTACGGAACGCCCAGGGCCGGTCCCATGCCCTTGTTCTCATCGGCGTACAACTGGCACACCAGGTAGTTCTGCCGCACGTGCGACAGGCACACCGTCGCCCGCCCCGCCTCCCGCGCCTTTCCCAGGGCGGGCAAAAGCAGCCCGATCAGCGCCGCGATGATGGCAACCACGATGAGCAACTCGATGAGTGTGAAGCCCTTTCGCACGCCGCAACTGTATTCCGGGGTGGGTCGGCCCTCCGAGCCGACTCTATCTCTAGCATTGCGCCCTCTGTATTCTGCATGCTGCCGTTTCTGTTTCCAGGAGTCCGCCCCTTGACGCCACCACCGGTTACATTCCTGCTCGCCTTCTCCATGCTTGCCAGCCCCCTGACGATGGCTCAGGGCGTCGAGGCCCCAGAACTCCAGCACTTCCAAGTGCGCAAGGGCTTTGCCGTCACCGTCGCCGTTGACTCGCTCCCGCGAGCCCGGTTCCTTGAGATGGATGATTCGGAAACCCTCTACATTTCCCGTCCGGGTTCGGGCGACATCACCGCCCTCAGGGATGTCGATGGCGACGGCCTCTACGAGTCCCGCGGCACGTTCGTGTCCGGCTACCCCCAGGTCCACGGCATGTGCTTCTCCCAGGGGTGGCTCTGGTTCAGCCAGCCCGGAACCCTCAACAAGGCCAAGGACACGAATGCCGATGGCGTGGCCGACGAAGTCATTCAGGTCATGGGGGAAGGTGAGATACCCGGTGGAGAAAAGGGCCACTGGTGGCGATCCCTCCTGGTCACGCCCGATTCGATCTACACATCCATCGGCGACAGCGGCAACATCAACAACGAAACAACCACCGACCGTCAGAAGATCTGGAAGTTCAACCTGGACGGATCCGACAAGCAACTCTTCGCCAGCGGCCTGCGCAACACCGAGAAACTCCGCATCCGACCCGGCACGACCGAGATCTGGGGCTGCGATCACGGGTCGGACAACTTCGGCAAGAAACTGGGAGAGGAAGACACGCAGCCGGTCACGGACCTCAACCCGCCGTGCGAACTGAACAAGTACACGCAAGGCGGCTTTTATGGGCACCCGTTCATCACCGGCAACCGGGTGCCGCGCTACGAGTTCATGGACCGTTCCGATATCGTCACCCTCGCCGAGCAGACGATTCCCCCGCAGTGGTGCTTCGGCGCCCACTGGGCCCCAAACGGCTTCTGCTTCATCGACCTACCGGCCGGTGCTACACCGCCCGCGCTGCCGCCCGACTTTGCCGGCGACATCGTCGTCGCCTTTCACGGCTCCTGGAACAGCAGCCTGAAGGTCGGCTACCAGGTGGCCCGCGTGCTCATGGACGACGGCAAGCCTTACGGCCTGCTGGCGCTTGTGAAGACCATTGACGATGACACGCAGAAGGTCTGGGCCCGCCCGGTGGACTGCATCCAGGCGAAGGACGGATCGATACTGTTCAGTTGCGACATGACCGGGCGCGTCTACCGAATACGCGCCACGGCGGAAGCCGCTAAACCCCATTGAGCTTCGGCGCCACCGCCCAGTTCAGTTTCCCGATCAGGCGCGACCAATAGTCGCTCGTCGGGTTCTTTACAAACCGGATCGAATGCTCATGCCTTGAGATCACAACCCGGTCGCCGGCCCCGATGGGAACCTGCACCTGCCCATCCAGCACCAGCGTCGTGCCCAGGCGCGGGTTGCTGAACTCCAACTCTTCATTGACCCTGACGGCCTTGACCTCGATCCGGCTGCTCCCCGGTACCACCACAGGCCGAACCGACAGCGAGTGCGCGGCAATCGGCGTGATCGCAAACCCATCCACCGCCGGGGCCAGGATCGGCCCCCCCGCCGAAAGGTTGTACGCGGTTGATCCCAGGGGCGATGAGATAATCACCCCATCCCCGCTGATGGTGGGGCCCGCCAGTCCATCGATGCTCAGCGACAGCGTGATAAGCCGGTAGGGCGGGCCGGCCGTAATCAGGGCCTCGTTCATCGCCATGCCGCTGAACCGAGCCTTCTTTTCCTTCGCCCCAAAGACCTCCACCCCCAGCATCCCGAACTCCTGAGTGAGGAGCCTGCCGCGCCCGAAGATGTCCGCTGCCTGCGACCGCAGGGCGGTCATGTCAAACTCCGCCAGAAACCCCAATCGCCCCATGTTGACGCCCAGCATCGCCGCCCCGCTGGCCCCCCACGCTACGCACCGGCGCGCCTGCGACAGCAGCGTCCCATCACCCCCAAAGACGACGATGATGTCCGCCTTCTCAGACCGGTCCGGCAGCGGCGAGTTGTCCGCGGGATGCTCTCCCAGCAACCGGCCATACTTTTCGATGAGTTGCCGAACCTCCGCCGCGGCCGTGGCCGCCGCGGGCTTTTGGGGGTTTACGAGGAGGAGTGCGCTGCGTCCCATGAGTGCGGGAGTTTACCCGGTGGGGGCGTGGGAGGGGGTCGGATGGGCGGGATGGGTGGCAGACCGACCCTCGCTTCCAACCGCAAGACCGCCAGCCCCTGCCCATCGCGAATACCATCCGCGATATGGCCCTCTTTTCACGCAAGCCCAAGCCCCAGCCCGCCGCCATCGTTGTCCCCAACCGGGACATCTTGGAGATTCGGGCCGCCATGTCCACCGACCCCTCCGCCGAAACCCGCATCTTTGAGATGGGCAGCGAGATGCTCCGACGGGCCCGCGCGCACAAGGCGGGCCTGCTCTCGTCCAAGTTTTACTCCGATGCCCTGATGGAGTGGTCCATGAAGGACCACAACTTCAAGGTGCAGATGTTCCGCTTTGTGGACGCTTTCCCGATGCTGAAGAGCGCGGAGGCCATCCACGAGCACCTCGAGGATTACCTCACCCAGCCGGGCGTCACGGTTCCGGCGGTGATCGCCGCCGCACTGAAGGCCGGGAAAATCGCCAAGGGCGCCTCCGCCTCGGTCATTTCCAAGAACATCACGGGCATGGCGAGCAAGTTCATCGCGGGCACGGATGCAGCATCGGCGGTGCCGGGTCTGAAGGACATGTGGAACGAAGGCGTTGCATTCAGCGTTGACCTGCTGGGTGAAACCTGCGTCAGCGATGAAGAGGCCGATGGGTATGCCGCGAAGTACCTGGACCTCATCCAAAACCTGCCCGCCGAGGTCGCCGCGTGGAAGAGCCGGCCTCAGTTGGAAAGCGACCATTTGGGATCGATTCCCAGGGTCAACGTCTCCATCAAGATCTCGGCCCTGTCGGCCCGGTGCGACCCCATCGACACCGATGGGTCCATCAACGACCTGATGAAGCGGCTGATTCCGATCCTGGAAACCGCCCGTGATCGCGGGGTCTTCGTCAACTTTGACATGGAGCACCACGCCCTCAAGGACCTGACGATCGAGCTCTTCCAGCGGTGTGTGGAGCGGGTTGAGTTTCAGGCCGGGCTGGCGATGCAGGCGTACCTGCGCAGCGGCGTCGGGGATGCCCGCCGCGTGACGGAGTGGGCCAGGAAGAGCAAGAAACTGGTGACGGTGCGGCTGGTCAAGGGCGCGTACTGGGACGCGGAGACGATCAAGGCCGAGATGCACGGCTGGCCCTGCCCGGTGTGGGCGGAGAAGTGGCAGACGGATAACTGCTTCGAGCGTATGTCGAGCGAGTTCCTGGATGCAACGCCCCGGACCAAGGGGGAGCCGGGAGTGAAACTGGCACTCGGTTCGCACAACGTGCGGTCGATCGCGGCCGCCCTCGCGGGGCTGGAGGCGCGCGGCCTCCCGTTGAACGCCATCGAGATCCAGATGCTGCACGGCATGGCCGACCAACTGAAGTTCGCGAGCGCCGAGATGGGGTTGCGGATCCGCGAGTACGTTCCCGTGGGCGAGATGATCCCGGGCATGGCCTATCTGGTGAGGCGGCTTCTGGAGAACACCAGCAACGAGAGTTGGCTCAAGGCCGGGTTCATGGAGAACGCCGATGCCGGCGCGCTGCTGCGGGCCCCGCTACCACCCATCAAGTACCTGAACACGGGAGTTATGATCCGCATCGACGGCCTGGACGTTGGTAAGGCGATGGCCGAGGGGGTGATCGGGGTCGAGCCGCCCTCGGCCAAGGCGCTGTCCAGCCCCGAGCGGCACAACCTGTCACCGGCGGCTCCGGGGGTGGGCGACTCGCGCCCGTTCTTCACCGAGGCCCTGCGCGACTTCGCCGATCCACGCCAAAGGGCGGCATTCGCAGCGGCGATTGCACGGGCAACGGTTCCCCGCGTCGCCAATGACCGCACCCCGCAGCAAGGAGTGGAGATGGTGGCCCGGGCGCACATGGCGTTTCCCGCTTGGCGCGATGTGGTCCCAACGGTTCGTTCCAACGCCCTGGTCCGTGCCGCGGCCCTCATGCGCGAACAGCGCGATGGCCTGGCTGGCGTGATGATCAAAGAGTCGGGCAAGACCTGGCGCGAGGCGGATGCGGATGTGTGCGAGGCAATCGACTTCTGTGAGTACTACGCGCGGATGGCCGCGGCGCTCTTCCAGCGGCAGCGGCTGGGCAAGTTTATTGGCGAACTGGATGAGCAGTGGTACCAGCCGCGGGGCGTTGCGGTGGTGATCTCGCCATGGAACTTCCCGCTGGCGATTTGCGCGGGGATGACTACGGCAGCCCTGGTGACGGGGAACACGGTGGTGGTGAAGCCCGCGGAACAGACCCCGGGAATCGCGAGCATCATGTTCGACATTCTGCAGGAAGCGATGCGCGGGGCGGGTGTGCCGGCCGCTCTGGCGAACGATGTGCTGCAGTTCTGCCCGGCCCCGGGAGAAACGACGGGGGCGGCGCTGGTGCGGGATTCCCGCGTGGCGGTGATCGCGTTCACGGGCAGCAAGGCGGTGGGGCTGGACATCATTGAAGCGGCGGGCAGAAACTTGGATCACAAGGCACCCGGCTCGGACAGCCGGGCCACCCAGGAGCACGTCAAAAAGGTGGTCTGCGAGATGGGCGGGAAGAACGCCATCATCGTGGATACCTCGGCCGACTTTGATGAAGCGGTACTGGCGGTGCGGCAGTCGGCCTTCGGTTTCCAGGGCCAGAAGTGCTCGGCGTGCTCGCGGGTCATCGTGGTGGACGCCCAGGGCGAGGATGGCCCCGCGATCCGGCAGTTCACGCGCAGGCTTGTTGAGGCCACCCGCGCGCTGGTGGTGGGGGACCCAACGCAGCCGGGTACGGATATGGGGCCGGTGATCGATGCCGAGTCGCTTACGAAAATCAACCGGTACATCGAACTTGGCAGGCAACAGAGCACGCTGGAACTTGGTGAGCCGGTGCCGGCGGGGCTTACGGGTGTGGTGGCGGAGCCGGCCCGGGGCGGAAGTTCGGTCCAGCCCCTGCGGTCGTTTGTGGGTCCGCACATCTTTTCGCACGTGAAACCCGACCACGCCCTGGCCCGCGAAGAGGTCTTCGGGCCGGTGCTCGCGGTGATGCATGCCGCGGACTTTTCGCAGGCCCTGGATATCGCCAACGGCCTCCCGTACAAGCTGACGGGCGGGGTGTTCACGCGCAAGCCGGCCCATATCGAGCGGGCCAAGCGGGAGTTCCGCGTGGGCAACCTGTACATCAACCGCGGCATCACCGGGGCCTTGGTCGGCCGCCAGCCCTTCGGCGGATTTGGGATGTCGGGGGTGGGCAGCAAGGCGGGCGGGAGCGACTACCTGCTCCAGTTTGTTGAGCCACGGGCCAGTTGCGAGAACACAATGCGCCGGGGGTTTGCACCCGAACTGTAGTTCCGTAGCGCGCCGGTCAGTAGGCGTACTTGGGCTCCCATCCGTTAGAGCCATCCCGCAGCAGGTCAAACAGGTGCCACGCCGCGCAGAAGTTATCACCGGGCCCGAAACCGGCGCTGCCGACCCTGGTGATGGCGCCGTCGTCGCCCAAGCGGAATGCGGAGACTCCGGGGCCGACATCCCCATCGGCACCCTCGAAGCCCATGTCCTTGATGAACGAGTTGCCCAGCGGGGAGACCATGCGGAAGCCCCACGCGCGCAACGCGGCGAAGTCCTTCTGCACCGCGGGTGAGTCCGGTGAGCAGAGCGCCAGGCCCGCGCGGTTCTCCAGGTGCCTACGGATGCCGTTGAGGCCGTCGGCCCAGAGGGTGCAGTACGGGCACTTGCGGCCCATGTTGTGGATGATGAGCAGGTCGCGCTTTCCCGCGAAGAGGCTGCTGAGGGTGGTGGTGCCGCCGCTCGCCAGAGCGAAGGCGTAGTCGACGATCGGCTCAGACGGGGGAGCGCTCCGCCTGGCCTGAGCGAGTCTGGTCTTGAGTTCCTGAATCTGGTGCTCAAGGGCTCGAACTTCATCGGACATGGCTGATTCCTCCGGGGTGGTGCAGTATCGCAGGAGTGCAGAAGACTTGCACGCGTGGTGCAAGCCCCCTGGATCCCGCAGCCACGGTCGCGGCGGGGGCTTTTCCGCGAAGCCCCCTTTTGCCGAACGCCACAAGAATCTGAAAAAAAAGCCACGGATTCCTGGCATGACCGCCCACCTTGGGGCATGTTTCAGGTGGACGGGCCCGCGCCGTTCGTGTGAAACGGTTCCCCCTTTCAGCTTCGGAGTTCCGCTGCCGCGAGCAGGGCAGCTATCGGTGCGAGCGTGGTGGGCAGGGCGGCCAATGGGCATGGACGGGCGGAAAGACCGGAATAGACCGGCCGCGCGGCGTGTTTGTTGACGTTTGTGCACTCGTTTGGTGGGCCATTTCCCTGTGCGATGTAGGTTCGAGGTTCGTGGCGCCACGGGCTGCTCGTGGTTGATGAGATGGTGGGCATGGATGGGCTGAGGTCGGGCGGGAAAAAGGGAGTGATTGCGTGAAAAAGACCCAGCTCGGAGCGATATCGGCGGTTGCCCTTGGTATGGCAGGCCAGGCATCGGCCGACATCGTCGACCTCACCAGCACGGGCTCCTTCGGGGTGATCAATCTCGCGAGGTACGAAGCGGTTAACGTGCGCACCGCCGGGACGGGCGTCATCAACCCGTTCGTTCGCATCCAGAATGGCGGGACGGAGCAAGGGTACAACACTTCCGCGCGCCCGACGCCATTTGACGAGAAGTCCGGCAACTTCACACGCGACATCACGCTGGGGGAACTCGGAACGTGCGTGGTGGACGGCACGGAATACCTTGAGTTCCTGCTGGATATCAACCAGAGCCAGGGCGGGAATAACTCCTTGTTGTCGCTGGACCAGGTCAAGATATTTACATCGTCGGTGGCGAGCCAGTCCACGACGGACGTGTCGGCCCTTGGCACACTCCGCTATGACATGGATGAGGGTGGCGACAACTGGGTGCGGCTTGATTCCGGGCTGAGCACGGGCAGCGGTCAGGACGACATGCGGCTGCTGGTGCCGCGCTCGGTGATGGGCGGAGCCGCGCCGGAGACGTTTGTCTACCTGTACTCGCAGTTTGGCACGCACCACGACAGCAACGGCGGGTTTGAGGAGTGGGCCGTTTCGGGGGTGGTCCCGGGGCCGGGCGCGGGCTTGGCGCTGGCGGGGATCGCGCTGGTTGGTCGCCGGCGCAGGCGGTAGCGGGCGCGGGGCTCGTCTCTGGTGGTTTCACCGTCGGGCGTGGTTACCTAGAAAACCGTGGGTCCAAGCGGCGCCGGAACTTCAACGAGTTCCGGCTGTTTTCGCATGGCTGTATGGATGCCCTCGTGGAAACCAGGGGCGCCCGCCCAGGTCCATGCGTGTCATGGACAAGCGCGCAGGGATCGGCGCGGGCGGCACCGCCTTTGGGTCATGGCCGGGGCGCTTCGCGAGGTTCTGGTTCATCCGGACGAGTTGGCGCGCCATCCACAGGTTCGGCGGGGCGTGTCAGCTCGTGGTGTTTCATCAGGGTTGTGACCGCCCAGATACCAATGAAAATCAGAAGCGGGGTCGCCACGGGCCAGATGAACTTGGCGGGCCAGGGTGACAGTGTCAGCACCAGGATGAGTGCCGTCGCGGTCAGGATGAAGACCGGGATGATGAGGTAGGGGCGTGGTTTCTTGATGAGGATGTTGCTGCTGCGCTGGATGACCGAGCCGGCGCGAACGGTGTACTGGTTGAGCCAGCGCTTGGCCCAAATGAACTCGCTGGCGAGCAGGGCCAGACCGATGGGGATGACCAGGAGCCCCGGCCCCGGGCCCACCAGCATGACGACGCCCACGAGCACCACCGTGAGGCCGACGACGAAGATGATGACCTTGCGGGCCTGCTTGAGCGTGATGCGGGCGATGCGCTCGGCGTCTTCACCCAGCGGGGACGTGGTGGGGGTCGGCCCGGGCCGACGGAATATGAACGAGACCAGGGCCGCGGCGGCCAGGGCGCCGGCGATGACCAGCAGCGACACCCCGGTGGGCATGCGGTGGTGCACGGGGAGCGACATGACGACGGCGGCATAGGCCAGGATGATCGCCAGGCCGACCTTCATGAAGCGGAGCCAGCCGGTGAAGCCCGTGAGGGCGAAGTAGAGCGAGCGCAGGCAGAGGAGAGCGAACCCGTTGGCGGCGAATACCAGGAGGGGGTCGCGCGTCAGGGCGAAGGTGGCGGGGATCGAGTCCAGCGCAAAGACGCCGTCGGCGGTCTCGAGCAGGATGAGCGTGATGAGCAGGGGGGTGAGGGCCATGCGGCCGTTCACGCGGGCGAAGAGGTTGGACCCCTTCACCTTGTTCGTCACGGGCACGAACCGGCGCAGGGCACGAACCAGGAGGTTGCTGTCGGGGTCAACCGCATCCCGGCGGATGATGAGCATCCGCAGGGCGGCCAGCACGAGGAAGCCGGAGAGGACGAACTTGACCCAGTCGAAGGCGTGGAGGAGCCCGCCGACGGTGCCGATCATGCCGGCGCGGATACAGAGGGCCAGGAGGATGCCCCAGAAAAGGACTCGGTGCTGGGCGCGGTCGGGGGTTCCAAAGTGGAGGAAGATGGCGGAGATGACAAAGACGGTGTCGATGTCGAGCGCGAGTTCCAGGAGCAGGGTGGACAGGAACTGGAGGGAGGCGTCGGCGGGGCCCAGGGCGACTTCAACACCTTGCATCCCCAGGCCCATCCAGTGGTGGTCGTAGAGCACGTAGACCAGGGCGTTGAAGATGCCGGCCAGCAGCAGGTAGAACGAGGCCCACCCCAGGCCCGAGAGGGGGGTCATCCGCCGGCGGGCACGGTTGAGCACCTGGAGGTCCAGGAGGACCAACGCGACGAAGAACACTGCAAGCCCGGCCCAGTGCAACAGCATTGCTTCTTAGGGCTCCAACTTTCCGGGGTGCGGCGGATCGGGCTGCGGCGAGGGCGTTTGGTTCGCGGATCGGCGGGCGTTGCGGTTGGAGTAGAGCGAGACGCCGATACCGAGGATGAGGGCGCCGGCGATCATGCCCAGCGACTCGCCCGCGCCGAAGTGGTGCCACTTCTTGATGAGCATCTTGACGCCCACGAAGGCGAGGATGAACGCGAGGCTGAACTTGAGGTACTTGAACTTGTCCATCAGGGCCGAAAGGGCGAAGTACATGGAGCGCAGGCCGAGGATAGCGAAGACGTTTGATGTGAAGACCAGGAACTTGTCGGTGGTGATGGCGATGATGGCGGGGATGGAATCGACCGCGAAGACGACGTCGGTAGTTTCCACGATTAGGAGCACGAGGAAGAGGGGAGTGAAGACCCGCTTGCCGTCGATGTGGGTGTAGAAGGCCTGTCCGTGCAGGGTGGGCGTAAGGGGGAGCACCCGGCTGGCGATGCGGTAGGTAAACCCCTTTTCGGGGTCGAACTTCTCCTCGTTCTGGAAGAGCAGTTTGATGGCGGTGCCGAGCAGCAGGGCGCCGAAGACGTAGAGCGTCCACGCGAAGCGCTCTACGAGCGTTGTACCGGCGTAGATCATCACGCCCCGGAGGACCAACGCCCCGAGGATGCCCCAGAAGAGCACGCGATGCTGGTACTGCGAGGGGATGCGGAAGTGTGTGAAAATAAGGGCGATGACAAAGATGTTGTCCAGGCTCAGGGCGTACTCGATGAGCCATCCCGTGAGGAACTTCATGGCCGCCTGCTTGCCCAGGCGGGGCGGGGCGGCCTCGGAAGCAGGGGGGACCCCGTCGCCCGGGGCCAACGGGGCGGGTTCGCCGTGCGGGTGGTGGTCGGCGTACTTGGTGCCGATGTCAAACACGTTGTGCTCATAAACGAAGTAGACCACACCGCAAAAAACAAGGGCCAGAACGATGCAGACGCCGGTCCAGGCGAGGGCCTCCTTGACCTTGATGACGTGGGGGTCGCGGTTAATGACAAACAGGTCCAGCCCGAGCATGACCAGGACAAACGCGATGAAGCCGACCCAGAGCCAGATATCCATTGGTTTCTTTCCTTGCGATCGACGCGCGCACCACACCCGGACGAAGCCGTGGTGGTCTTGCGCTTTGCGTCATGGACGCAAGGAGGGGCCGGGAGAAGGTCCGGGCGTGGCGGCTTGTGCGCTACCCCGGCGAGTTTCTCCGTGCTGACGACCCGCTCCAACCCTGGCCGGGGGACCGGTCAGGGGAGGCTACTCCCCAGCACGAACGCGAACGGGGGATGGTAGGCGTGGGGGATGGCTCAATGTCGATGTCAGGTCGGGTCAACCCATGCTCGCCAAGGGCCGCCGAGATCGGCGTTGGACATGATGGGGCCCCGCCAAAGTCCCGTGTACTCGTACATTCGGTACGAGGGGCTGTATTCGACTCCGGCTCCCACTGGGTCGTAAATGATGTGGGGGGCCATCGGAATACCACTGGTCGGGAGGTCCAAGCTCGAAGTAGACCACACCGCTGGGGTCGCGGCGAATCTCCGTCACGTAGAACCCGCCAATCCAGCCCGGCTGGGACCCTGATTGGACAGCGTCCGCAAAGGCCGGTCGTGCGATGATCCAGCAAAGATGCCAGATGATGCAACTCTGCTGAACAGTGATGCAGAGGGCAAGCGTTGCGGGGATGGCAAGCCAGTTCCAGCGCCAGCGCGGCTGCCGTTGCCTCTGGAACAAGAGGACGGTGCGGCCCACGAGATGGGAAAACACCCAGAGTGTCCAGAGAGCAGCGGTGCCGAAGACCAAGAGCGTCCATACTCCCGCCCAGCCATCGGCGAACATGCCGTTTGGGCTGCACATCGCGAGGAACAAGGGGACTACCACGAGCGCGTAGACGATGTTGATTACTCGGTGCGGTGCGTAGGCCGCAACGGGGTACGCGCGGGACGGCGAACCGAGCGTCGTGGGGTGGTCGGGGTCAAAGAGGGTGCCGCACTCGGGGCAGGGTCCCTTGGGGAGGCCGGTGAGGAGGTAGCGGCATTGGCGGCAGGAGGGGATATCCGGTGACGCCGGCATTGCAGGAGTGTACCTCGAGGCGCGCGGACGGCGAAGAGCAATCGGGCAACATGAAAGTGATGGACGGTGCCTGAGAAGGGCACCTTCCGCGCGCACCGAGGGCGGGCCCAGGTGTACCTGAACGATCATCGACCCGGGGTTCGGGAATACTCAATCGTCCGCGCCGCGCTCGCGCTTCTGGTTCATGACCGATGCCCGAGGCACCCGCACTTTCTAGAGCACTGGAACCGATCCCGGCACGGGCTCGGGGCGGACTTCCCTGTAGACGCTGTTCTCGACAAAGCCTTGAAGCTTGCGGGCGCGGACGGGGTGCTGAAGCTTGCGGATGGCCTTGGCCTCAACCTGTCGGACGCGTTCGCGGGTGACCTTGAAGATACGGCCGACCTCCTCGAGGGTGTAGGTGTAGCCGTCGCCAATGCCGTAGCGGAGCTTGATGATCTCGCGCTCGCGGTAGGTCAGGGTCTTGAGGACTCCCTCGATCCGGTTCTTGAGCATTTCCTGGGCCGCGACATCGCCGGGTGCCTGCTGGCTCTCATCTTCGATGAAGTCGCCGAAGTAGGAGTCTTCGCTCTCGCCCACGGGGCGGTCGAGCGAGACGGGGTGGCGGCTGATCTTCATGACGCGCCGGACCTCGACGCCGCTCATGCCCGCCCGCTCGGAGAGTTCTTCTATGGTGGGCTCCAGGCCGCTCTCCTGGAGGAGTTGCTTCTGGATGTTGCGGAGCTTGCTCATCGTCTCGATCATGTGCACCGGGATACGGATGGTGCGGGCATGATCGGCGATCGCCCGGGTGATGGCCTGTCGGATCCACCAGGTGGCGTAGGTGCTGAACTTGTAGCCGCGCTTGTACTCGTACTTGTCCACCGCGCGCATGAGGCCGGTGTTCCCCTCCTGGATGATGTCGAGGAAGGAGAGGCCGCGGTTTCGGTACTTCTTGGCGATGGAGACGACCAGGCGCAGGTTGCCGCCGGAGAGGTCGCGCTTGGCCTGCTCGTACTCCCAGAAGACGGTGTTGACGTCGCGGACCCGCTTGACGACTTCGGTGGGCTCCTCGAGGACGAGGGAGCGCAGGCCGTCGAGTTCTTCGCGCATCACGGCGAGGTCCTCGGGGTCGTACTGGCGGAGGGGGCGGGCGGGGCGGCGCGAGCGTTGGGAGGGGGAAGCCTCGGTCGCCGGGCTGGTGGCCCGCCGGATCTCGCTCTCCAGCTCGGCCATCTTCTTGCCGATGGAGCGGAGTTTGCGCATGAGCGGAATGATGCGGCCGGTGCGGAGGCAGAGTTCCTCCGTGAGGGTAGCCATGCGGCGGCGGCGGGCGCTGATGCGCTCGCGGAGTTCCTTGGCGCGGGCCTCGTCGTTGTCGGCCCGGGCGTGGGCCAGCTGCTCCCAGTCGCGCCGGTTGAGGCCCAGGAGCTTCTCAAGGGTGGGGATGTTGACGGGGATGCGCTTGGCGATCTTGTCCTTGGCGTCGATTTCGGCGGTGGAAATGCGCATGGTGCGGTCAAACGGCAGTTCGCCCTTGTGAACAAGCTTGAGGATGTCCACGGCCTGCTGCACGATGTAGTCGCTCTCGAGGCAGCGGCGGCGGAAGATCATGCGCGTGGTCTCGATCTTCTTGGCCAGACGGATTTCTTCCTCGCGCGTGAGCAGGGGGATGGTGCCCATCTGCGAGAGGTACATGCGCACGGGGTCGTCGATGCGCTTGCCGGAGGTCTCTTCGGCGACCACCTCGGCCAGGTCCTTGCGGAGGGCGGCCTCGTCGGCGTCGGCCGGGTCTTCCTCGGCGGCCAGGAGGGCCAAGGCGGCCTCGCTGAGCTTCTTGCGGAGCGATGCGGACTCGGCGGAGCGCTCCCCGCCCGAGACGCTCATGGCGCGGAAGAGTGTCGGCAGGCCGGACTTGCCGTTGCAGCCGGCCCCGCCCTCCTTGTCGATGGAGAGGCGGTGCATGCGGGCGCGGTACTCGAGTTCATCGACCACCTCGATGCCGATGCGGTCCACCAGCACCAGGAGTTCATCGACCCGGGCGGGGTCGACCATTTCATCGGGGAGCGTGTTGTTCAGCTCTTCATAGCTGAGCCAACCACGCCGACGGCCAACATCGATCAGCTGCGCAACGGCTGGGTGCAGTTCACCGATCACGGGAGTCTCCTGAAGGAAGCTCGGACGCTGGGCCGGGAACGAAAATCAACAAGGCAGACGGGAAAGAACCAGAGCGGGAGTCAGTTCGGACGCGGAAGGACGCGGAGGTCGCGCCCGAGTGAGGTGTGCTGTTTGCGTTTGAGGTGGAGCTGGTCGATCGCGGCGTTGGCGGCTTCCTGGCCGTCGGCGCGCTGTTCTTCGTGCGGTCGTTCGCTGGTCTGTAGCGCGGGGGTCTGGGGCCTGTCGGGCCGGGAATGGTCCAGGCGGGCGGTGTTAAGGCACGCGCGCCAGTGGGCGTGCAGGCGAGGCCCGGTCTCGCGGTCGATGCGGGAGGCAAGACCGACGGCCGCGTCCTTGACGGCCAGGTCCTCCACCGAACGCAGCACGCCGGAGAGGTCGGGCGTCTGCCCGTCTTCACCGAGGTCGTGAACAGTCTGTGAAACCAACCTGAGCAACGGCCAACGGTACGCCACCGGCCCGATAAAGTCCCGCTCTTCTTCCTGCAAGGCGGACCACAAGGACCCGTCGCACAAGATGCAGCCGAGCATGTGCTCGCTGGGGGTCAGGCTGGCGGTCTGGATAAGGGGCAGCGTGGTTTCCGGGGCCGGCTCCTGCTCTTCTTCGTCGTTGAGCGTCGGGGCCGTTTCCGCGAACGAGCGGCGCGGCGCGCGCCCGGCCGGGATGGCCTGCATGATCGTGCCCTCGTCCAGCCCCACAAGGCTGGCCAGACGTTTGACAATCAGGCGCTGCCTCACGGGGGGTACGTTCTTCAGGCCCAGTTCGACCAACTTGGCGACTTCCACTTCGATGGCGCGGCTGAGGGCGGCGACACCCGCGCCGGCGAGGCGCTCCCGGATCCTGCTGAAGCGATATTCGAGCAGGCCCGCGGCACCGGAGATGGCCCGGCTGAAGACCTCGGGACCTCCTTCGCGTTTCAGGAGTTCGTCGGGGTCCTTGGCGTCAGTGAAACGGTTGAGGGTGGCGATGTCGACATCCAGCGGTTCTGCAAAGAAGACCTCGACGGCGCGGTCGGCGGCGCGCTGGCCAGCGTCATCGCCGTCAAACAGCAGAACCACGCGGTCGCAGAGGCGGCGGAGGGCCGCGGCATGCTCGCGGGTGAGGGCGGTGCCCAGGGTGGCGACGACGTTGCTAAACCCGGCCTGGTGGCAGGCGATGACGTCTGTGTAGCCCTCGGTGATGATCGCGGTGCGCTCGGTCTGGATGGACCGGGAGGCGTGGTTGAGGGCGTAGAGGGTCGCGGACTTGTTGAAGAGCCTGGTCTCGGGGGAGTTGAGGTACTTGGGCTCTTCGGCGTCATCGATGCGGCGGGCGCCGAAGGCGATGACGCGCCCAACCTGGTCCTGGATTGGGAACATGAGGCGGTTTCGGAAGGCGTCGTAGGCGCCGTCGCTGTTCTCGCGCTTCTTGACGAGCCCGGCGTCGGTGAACGGGGCCATCGGCAGGTTCTTCGACTTCATCGTAACGATCAGGCCGTCCCAGCGGTTGGGGCTGGCGCCCAGCAGGAACTGGCCGGTCATGGCGGGGGATATGCCGCGTCGCTCGATGATGGCTCGGGCCTCTTTCCCATGCTCTGGGTGCTGCAGGATGGCGCGGAAGAACTCGGTGGCGGTGGCGGTGGCGGTCAGGAGGTCGGCGCGGCTCACGGAGTGCGGTTCATCGGGGGAGCCGCCCCGGGCGCGGGGCGTGAGCGTGACACCGACGCGCTCGGCGAGGTAGGTGAGGGCCTCGCGGAACTCCATCTTGTGGTACTTCTGGACAAAGCTGAGGACGTCGCCGCCCGCGCCGCAGACAAAGCAGTGGAAGATCCCCTTGCTGGGGACGACGTTCATCGAGGGCTTGTGGTCGTCGTGGAACGGGCACAGGCCCACGTACTCGCGACCCTTGGGCCGGAGCGCGACGTGCTCACCGACGATGCGGACGATGTCCGCCGCGTCCTTCACGCGGGCAACATCCGCGTTGTCAGAGACCGCCGTTTTTCCACGCCACAGTTCGCGCACGTTGTGTACCCGGAGTTAGACCAAGTGCGTCAACGAATCTACGCATCCAAAGCCACGCAACCACGAAACCCGACCACCGGCGCGCTGCCCGCGATGTGAAGTGAAGGACCATGCCGAGGCGAATGGTGCGCCGGAGCGACCCCAACGAACAACACGATGGGGAGGGGAACACAGGTTGTTGGCACCCCGGCTTTCCGGTGTGCCGTTCGCACGCATCGCCCAGGTCCGCTCAGGAATGGTTTGATCCTGGAGGGGCTCGGTGGCGGTTCGCCAAAGGCTCTCGCGGGATCGATTGGTGAGCGGTCCTTGCTTCGTTTAGACCGTAGCACCAATTCCGGCGGAAACCAATAGAACGAAGACTCCGAATGCAACGATTGTGACGCGGCTACATTCTCGGAGCCTGGGCGTTGACGTACCGGACCTGATGGGGATGGCCCTGAAACGGCCGAGTGTGGCGAAAGGGTGTGGCTGGTGGCTCATGACGGCGGCGTGGCGCGGCGGGCCGTCCGGTATTCAGGCCGGGTGCAGGGGGTTGGCTTTCGGGCAACGGCCCGGGGCCTTGCGCGTGGCCTGGCGGTGACGGGGTGGGTCAGGAACGACATGGATGGAACGGTCGCCCTGGAAGTGCAGGGCATGAGCGGTCAGGTAGAGAAGTTCCTGGGGTTGCTGCGGGACCGGATGGCGGGGCGGATTGATCGTGAAGAGGCGCAGCCGGCTGCGATTGACCACTCCGAAAGCGGGTTTGAAGTGAGGCACTGACGGGGTCGGCAACCGGGCCGAGAGATTGGGGGGGATGGGCATGCTCGTGATGTTTGATATTGACATGACCCTGATCAGCACGGGCGGGGCGGGGATGAAGTCGCTCCTGGAAGCGGGGAGGGAGTTGTTCGGCGGTGCGTTTTCAGCGGAGGGCGTTTCGTTCGCCGGGAGGCTGGACCCGCTCATCATTTCCGAAATGTTGGTAGCGAACGGGGTGGCCGACACAGTTGAACACCATGGGGCAATGCGGGTCCGCTATGAAGGGCACCTGCGGCGACGGCTGGCGGAGCCCGGGCTGCCGGGTGCGTTGCCCGGAGTGCCGGAGTTGCTGGATGCGTTGGAAGGGGAGCCTGGTGTCACACTGGGGGTGCTCACCGGCAACTTCGAGTTGACAGGATCGATGAAACTGCGCGCCTGCGGGATAGACCCGGAGCGGTTTACCGTGAGAGTCTGGGGGGATGAGTCGCCGTACACACCGCCCAAGCGAGAGCACCTGGTTCCTCTTGGGCTGCTGCGGTGGGGTGCCATTCGCGGTCGCGCTGCTCAGTCGCACGAGGTGACGGTGATCGGCGACACTCCACAGGATGTGCACTGTGCCAAGGTGAATGGGTGCCGATGTCTGGCGGTTGCCACCGGCCACTTTGGCGAGGATGCATTGCGTGGTTCCGGTGCGGACAGGGTCGTGAGGAACCTGGGCGAAACGAGTGAAGTGGTCGGGTGGCTGCTGTCACGAACCGTGGCCGGGGCGCGATAAGCCGCTGCCTTATCTGACGTCGCCCTCGCTGGACAGGTCGTGTTTTCTTCGATTGACCGAGTATGCTTGGTGGGGGCCCGCTCATGGAGCGCGTACCTTGATGGTGCTGCCGCGGACCTGGAGTTGAACGCCCGATGACCGAGAGCTACCGAGCGCTGTGCACCGACTTCTACGTGAACCAGAAGATCGCGGTGAAGATGGAACTCCCCCGGACGCGGGAAACGGTCTTGGACCTGTTCGAGAGGGTCCGCCGGCAGTTCCCGGGGATGAGCACGTTCCGTCGGTACCGCGATGAGCTGGCGCTGGAATCGCCCCAGAGCGAGATGCCGCACCGGTGGCTGGCGGTCCGCAATACCAACGTGCGCAGCGGTGTGGTGAACCCCGGGTCCATGGACGACGGCTACTCGCTCCACAGGCACCTGCTGGAGGTTTCCCCGGCGTACCTGTCCATCAGCCCCTTGGACATTGAGTACGTTGAGTTGCTGTATGGGTTTGACCTGGTGGCGTCGGGGAATCACGATGCGATTGTCCTGGATGCCTTGATCCCCGGGTCGCCGCTTTCGGCGTTGCTGGACATTCCCGGGGCCGTGCCGGTGGATTGCCAGCCCATGGTCGGGTTGACGCTGGGCCAGCGGGGGGACCTTGAGATCTACTTCGAGGTCAAGACCCGGGCCGCGGGCAACCCCGGGCGCGAGCACCACGAGGGCGGGGGCGACCCGATCAGCGTGTACTTGACCCTCCGCAGGTTCGGTGCGGTGACCGACACGAAGGACTTGCCCGGGATTCTCACGCGCCTCGCGCAGCAGGGCGAGGAGTTGGTTGAGCACCGGGTGGTTCCCGGCATGCTGGTGCCGATTCGCGAGGCGATTGCATCCGGCAACATGTAAGGCGTTAGAAGCCGGGCGTGGTGATTGGGAAAGCACGGAGACACGCGGCCTGATGCGTTTGGGCACCCCCGACCATGACGTGCTGCAGGTTCTGGCCCAGGCGGGCGGTCAGAGGGACATCTCTTCGTTTTCGCTGTGGCTGGGTGTGCTGATCGTCGGGGTGGTGGTGGCCGGGGTGGTCCTGATGTGGGTTCGGCGCAGGATCCTGTCCGACCCTTCGGGCACCGACGCCGGCGCGGGGCTGATGGCAAACCTCCGTCGGATGCGGGATTCTGGCGAGATTTCAACGCAGGAATACGACGCGGCCCGCAAGGCCATGGCGACTCGGGCCGCGGCAGGCATGGCGGCGCGGGGCCAGGGGCAAGGTCCGGATGGGCGAGGCCGCGCCGGACGGTTGGCTGGTCCCGTAACCCGGGGTGTTCCTGAGAGAGAATCAGATGCGCGGGTGGCGCGGACCGATGAGAGTGGTCCGGAACGCGGCCCCGAAACCGGTGAGAGATTGGATGGTTGAGGCGAGTGGCGGCGGTGTGTGAGCCCCATAATGCACGGGCGCTGGACGAGGCTGGCGGTGCGGGGAAAGGCCCTGCAGGAACGCGGCTGGCGCGGCCGTGGGCCCGATGAAGCGTGCGGATTGATGCAGACATGGGCGTGGTCCGCCGATAGACTTCCGGCTCGTCTACCCGTGATGTTGCGTTCCCTTACGAGGATTCCATGGCGAAGAACAAGCAGGATGGAAACGACCAGACCCCCCAGGCACCCGGCCGCGAGGGCGATGGCGCTGGGGGTTTCCGCGGCCGCAAGGTGACGACCTGCTCTTTCTGCGGGAAGACCAGCCGCGAGGTCGGGCCCATGGTCGAGGGGCCCAACGCGGTCTACGTGTGCTCGAGCTGCACCGACCTGTGCCAGAACATCTTCCGCCAGGAAAAGCGGCGGGTCAGTTCGGCCACGACGTGGCTGCGCGAAATCCCGGCCCCGCGCGAGATCAAAGAGTTCCTGGACCAGTACGTGATCGACCAGCACCACGCGAAGCGGTCGCTCTCGGTGGCCGTGCACAACCACTACAAGCGGCTCCTGCACCTGGAGTCGGCGGAGGCGGGGTCGGTCGAGATCGACAAGTCCAACATCCTGCTCATCGGGCCCACGGGCTCGGGCAAGACGCTGCTGGCCAAGACGCTGGCGCGTATGCTGAAGGTGCCCTTCGCCATCGGCGACGCGACGACGCTGACGGAGGCGGGGTACGTGGGCGAGGACGTCGAGAACCTGATCCTCAAGCTGCTGCAGGCCGCGGACTTTGATCTGGAGGCGGCGCAGCGTGGCATCATCTACATCGACGAGATCGACAAGGTCGGCAAGACGAGCAACAACGTCTCGATCACGCGGGACGTCTCGGGCGAGGGCGTCCAGCAGAGCCTGCTGAAGATGCTCGAGGGCACGGTGAGCAACGTCCCCCCGCAGGGCGGGCGCAAGCACCCCGAGCAGCAATACATCCAGGTGGACACGACCAACATCCTGTTCATCTGCGGCGGCACGTTCGTGGGGCTGGACGAGATCATCCGGCGGCGCATCGGCAAGAGCCGGATCGGCTTCTCGACGGTGCAGGCCGACCGCGATGAGAACAAGGAAGCGGCGAAGATCGTCCTCCAGGTCACCGCCGACGACCTGATCGAGTACGGGATGATCCCCGAGTTTGTGGGGCGATTGCCGGTGATTGCGCCGATGGTGCCGCTCTCGGTCAAGGCGCTCATGTCGATCCTGACCGAGCCCAAGAACGCGATCGTGCGCCAGTACCAGCACCTCTTCACCCTCGAGGGGGCCAAGCTCATCTTCACCGATGGGGCCCTCCGCAAGATCGCCGAGCGGGCGGTGAAGCGTGACACGGGGGCCCGCGCCCTGCGGGCGGTCATGGAAGAGATCATGCTCACGCTGATGTACGAACTGCCGGATATGGACAACAACGGCGCCGAGTACGTCGTTGATGAGGCGGCGGTGAACGGCGTGAGTTCGCTGGCGGACCTGAGGATCAAGCGGAAAGAAACCGCCTGAGGCCAACTTGACGCCGGGGTCGCGGCGTTTGGATCAAGCCCTGGCGGTCGTCCGGTCGCAGGCCATCGATGTGCTTAGTTCAGGTCACTGCACACGCGTGCGGTTTCATCGCGCACAGTCACAGTGCTCACCAGGTGCAGGCGGATTCCCGTGTCGATCAGGCCGCGGGCCGGTGGGGCGGCGGTCGTCAGGATGTGCAGCACCGGGCCACCCAGGCTTGACGGCGCGGGTGTGAGAGCAGGGAACGCGGCGGCGAGCAGCGAGCCGTGCTCCTGTGCCCATGCCGCGGCCGTCAGGAGTTGTTGGACGGCCGATCCCAGTTCAACACCGACGGCTCCAAGTGTGCCGGGGGTGGATGTGAGCAGGTGCAACTCGCCCTGGGTTCCCGCCGCGAGTTCAACGAGCGGCGCGTAGGGGCAGGTGGTGGCGAGGCGTACGAGCCCGGTGATAAGTGCTGCCGCGGAAACAGGTGTTGATGCTTTGGGAGCGACGACATGCGCCGGGCTGGGCACTGGTTTAACAAACTTGATGACTTCCGGTGCGGCCCAGGACCCGACCGGGGCCGAGCGAACGGCCGGCGCGGAGACGACGGCAGCGTGGGGCGCGCCGTTGAGATTGCGAGGCACGGTGATGATCTGGAGCAGTTCGTTGAGGGATACGCTGGCAGGGCCGCGGAATAGTGGCCTAAGGGAGCAGGTGCCGATCTTGCCGACCCGGACGGTGGGCTCAACCTCGCGGTCCAGAAAAGTCAGCGCGGCACGACGGAGTTTTGCTTCGGCCTGCGCCGACTTCTGATCGTCGGCACCCATGATGGCGAGGCGGAATGCCGGACGGCGAGGCTCGGCTGTCGCCGGCCGACCCGAAACCGCAAAGCGAAGGCCGGGGTGCAAGTCCGGCTCGGGCGTGATCGGGCAGAGCGACTTCATAGTCCTATAGGATGAGACTACGGCGGCGTCGTCCGCGCCGGTGAGCAGTGTGACGGCTGAGAGCTGGGGCGTACCGAGCAGGTCGCCCTCAGACGGCTCATCGACACGGACAAGCCAGCGTGCGGTGAGCGCCCGTGCTTCCTGGAGGGCGGCCCGAGCATCCTGATGCGAGTGGCCCGACAGCGCTGGAACGGGACTGCCGCGCATGGGGTAGGCCATGTCGATCCACGTCTGCCCGCCCTGCACTCGGAGCAGGCCGACGGGTGTGTTGTGCTGGTCGGCGACATAGCGGGCGTACTGGGCGACCCAAGCGGAGGCAAGCACCGGGAGGTGCCCGAGGATGATGCCCTCGACTTCGGCCTGGCCCGTCATCGGCGTGGCTGTGGGAGTGGGCGGGGCATCCAGGAGTGGTGGGAGGGACATCTTCGGCTGCGGTGTTCGGTTGATGTGTGGCCGGCCGTTGGGCGGCGGCATGGTCGCGGGCGCGAGGCAGCCATCGGCAAGAAAAAGGTCGGTCAATGCGTCGTAGTCCGACTCACTGGCCGCGGGATCGGTGAAGGCACTGGATTGAGGTTGAGCGGTTGGTGTGACGGCTGGGCCAGTGGCCTGATCAAATACGTAGTTCACCGCGCGGACACTCCTGCGGCCTGCCGATCCGCGGCCGGTTGTTGGTCCCGCTCCTGCGGGCCGATGACAAACACGCTCTTGGTATCGCCCGATTGATTGGTTTCGCGGTTGCTGTTGTGCGGGTCGGCCGTCCAGGTGCCATCGACCACCAGACGGTACAGGAGCTTGCCGGGCGGCAACTTGATGCACAACTCCAGGACTCCAAGCTCGTGGTTGGGTTTGAAGGTGTTCGACGTTGTAGACCAGTTGTTGAACTCGGCGGCAAGGGCAACGACACGACCGATGGTCATGGGTTGTACGAACAGCACGCCCTGGCTGGTCTCGCGAACGCCCAGCAGGGCTTCTGCGGAGGGGTGCACGTGCGTTGGGCGGGGCTCATCGATGAGCGTGAGGGTCGTGTCCTTGATGAGGTGAGTACTCGGGACATGGGCTTGAGTCGCAGTCGGGGTAGGGCCGGGCAGGAGCGGAGCGCCTTGCGATTCTGTCCGACCCAGCGTGATCTTGCGGAGAAACTCCTGGGCGCGCCGGGCGACATCCTCGGCCCGGGAGATGGGCTTGACTTCGGGGGAGTTGTGGTGGCCCACCGCGACTTGGACGGAAGGCGTCGAGGGCGCTGGGCATGCCGTGTCGTCCGAGGCGCCGTGGGGGTGGAGATCATGGTCCGCGATGTCGTGCCCCTGCCCATCCAGGCAGCCGATGGCATCGTCCAGCAGGGGCACGCTGGGCATGGATGCCAGCTTGTCGGCAATCCAACCGCTGAGCTGGTGGTAGTCAGCAGCGCCGGTTGATTCGAAGGCATAGTCGGCGATGGTCTGCCCGTAGGAGGCAGCCTCGCGGAGCCTGGCATCGCGCCGGACCACGCAAGGCACGACGCGATCGGTGAAGCGACGGCGGAGTTCATCCAGCAGGTCATTGGCGACGGCGTTGGTCGGCTCGTGGATGGTCGCGACGAGCCAGACGGGGAGGTGTATGCCCAACCGCTTGGCCAGGGTCTTGACCGTGTTGACCTGCTTGGTCGCCCCCTGCAACGAGAAGAAACTGGTCTCGACGGGGATCAGCACCATGTCCGCCGCGGCCAAGGCATTGAACGTGAGCAGCCCGATTGAGGGGGGGCAGTCGATACAGGCCACGTCGTAGTCGTTCCGGAACTGGCTCAGCACCAACGAGAGCCGCTTGTCCTTGTCCGGCAACAGGGCCAGGCCGCCACGGGCGGCTTCGAGGCCCGCGAGTTTCATGCGGCTGGGGGCAAGGTCAAGGTTGCGGACGGCCCGCCATAGCAGCCGAGCCGGGTCGATCGAACGAACGCCCGCGGCGAGCATGGCGTCTCCGATGTCGGTCTCGATGCGCTGCTCCGGGATGCCCAGTCCGGCGGCGCAGTGTGACTGTGGGTCCATGTCGACCAGGAGCGTGCGCTGCCCCCTTCGGGCGAGCATCGCCGCGAGGTTGATGGCTGTTGTGGTCTTCCCGCAACCACCCTTCTGGTTGATAATGGCGATGGTGCGCATGATGAGCCCCGCGTGCCGCGGCGTGTTCATCGATGGCAGCGAGCAACATCGCGCGGCGTTGTTGGTATCGGGCCGGGGGGGCTTTGCGGGCGGAAGTTTTCTGGGGATTCCGGTCGGCTCGGAGCGCCGACCTACCCAAGCCGGATGGCGGCAAGCCCCGCGACGACAGCCTCGCGCGGCGGGTCTTTGACGATGCGGGCGGTCCCGAGGGCGGTGGGCAGCACGAGTCGCAGGACGCCGCCGAGGACCTTCTTGTCGTGCCCCATGAGCCCGAGCACCCTGTCGTCGGCCGGCAGTCCGGCGATGCGAGTCGGAAGGCCGGCTGCGGCGAGGGTGCTTCGGACCAGGTCGGGGAGGTCCGGCTGGCAGATCTTCAAGTAGGCGGCGCACGCCGTGGCCGCGACCAGGCCCAGGGCGACGGCCTCGCCGTGCTGGAGCGGGGCGTTGGAGGGGTCCAAGTCGGGGCTGAGATGGGGGAGAGTCTCGAGGACGTGCCCAAAGGTGTGACCCAGGTTGAGCAGGGCGCGGCCGCCATCAGCATCGCTGGCCTGCTCGTGCTCATCGGTCTCGACGAACCGGGCCTTGACGGCGACGTTTCGGGCGATGAGCTCGAGGGTTGGGCCGGGGGCGTGTCCCAGAATGGCGGGGAGGTTGCGGATGGTCCAATCAAACAACCCGGGGTCACCCGCATGGCCCGCGATGAGGCCGTGCTTGATGCACTCGGCCAGCCCGCAGCGCAGCACCCGGGCCGGGAGGGAAGGGAGGCACTCGATATCGGCGATGACCGCGTTGGGCTGGTGGAAGGCGCCGATCAGGTTTTTCTTGAGGTCCGCATCACCCAGCCCACCGCCGATGTCCAGGTTGATGGCGGTCTTGCCGCCGATGGAGGCATCGACCATGGCGAGCAGCGTTGTGGGGCACTGGATGATGGGGACGCCCCGCCGGTAAACCGCCGCGGCGAACCCGGCGATGTCGCCGACGATCCCACCGCCCAAGGCGATGATGGGGTCGAAGCGTTCGTGCCGGGAGCGCGCGAGGGCGGTCAGAAGGTCGGTAAGGGTGGCGAGTGACTTGCCGGGTTCGGTGGGGGTGATGTCAAAGCGGGTGAGGTAGGGCATGCCTGCTGAAGGCGTGGCCATTGCGTTTGCCGACAGTGCCTCCTGCACACGCCCCGCGAGTGGTGAAGGCACGCCGGTGTCCACGACCAGGAACGCGCGGCGGGCCGAAGGCGCGGCACGGCTCACGATGGAAGGCAGTTCTGCAATGAGGCTGGCGCCGATGTGGGCTTTGTAGGTGCGGTCGGCGAGGTTGATGGGGATGGTGCGGGGGGGCATTGAGGATTGAAGCCTACACAGGAAGCGGGCGGTGAGGAGCAGGAATGGGAATGCGGCTCGACGCCGACACCCTGTTGCAGGTCCGGCGGACTGATGATGCTCGCGGCGGGATCGCGCGGACCGACGCGGCCCACTGCGTCATGCCGAGTTCATGCCAGCGGCTTGACGTACACGATCTTGTCGTCACCGGGCGCGTAGAAGGCTTCCAGCCTCGCCTCAGCGATGTAGCCGCAGCGCTCGTAGAACGAACGCGTCGGCTGGTACAGTTCTCGCGAGGACGTTTCGGCGTACACGCGTCGCCCGCCCAAGGACGCGATCTTTCGCTCTGTTTCCAGCAGGATGGCCCGGCCTACACCTTTCCCGCGCCGGCCTTGAAGGACCGCGATCCAGTACAGATCGAAACTTCCGACGGTGCACGGGATCTCGCCGTAGCACGAGTAGCCGATCGCTTGCCCCTCGGCATCCGCGAAGAGAAAGTGGTACCCGGACGCCGTGCCTTCGGCGAGGCGATCGTTCACCAACTGAACAGCGACTTTCACTTCATGGTCGTAGAAGAACCCGGCGGAGGCGACGATGCCCCGGACCGCGTCAGGATCAGTCTCCCGCACATCCTCACGGAACCGAATCGTCGATGAGAGTCCGGTCAGGGTTGGATGCACGCGGCGGCCCCCACCCGAACGGGAATGTCGTTGAGAATCCGCTCGATCGCCCGTGAGAATGGGATTCCCGCCTGTTCCAGCGCCGCCACGAACCCGGCCAGGGGCGACAGGGATGGATTCGCGTTTACATCGATCACCCAGGCACGACCGGCCTCATCCACTCGGAAGTCAATCCGGGCGTATCCCCGAAGGCCAAAGAGCGACCAGACCGACCGGCCGATGCGTTGGACCTCTTCGAGCATGGCCGCGTCCGACGCGGGCACATCGTACCGACGGGTCGTGCTCATGTAGTCGGGTGAAGCGGGGTCTTCCCACTTGGCGGCGTAGGTGTCGATGCAGGCAACCCCCGAGCCGGCCGCCTCGAACACGATCTCCGATGTCGGCAGGACCTGCGGACCATCTTCGCCGGCGAGCATCGAGAGGCGAAACTCGCGCCCGTGGATGTACGTCTCGGCGAAGCCCTCGCCCGCGAGGGAGTCCCACCGGGATTCGAGCGCATCGGCGAGTTCTGCCGCGGTCGTCGCTTCGACAACCGAAGCACGCCCCAGGCCGCGGGAGGCGTGCTCCCAGACGGACTTGAGGATGTACCTCGCGGGGGCGATATCGGCTCCCACGCGCAGTTCTTCCAGGGTTCGCCAGTCGGGCGTGCGAAGGCCCCCGCTCCGGAGCAGTCGTTTGGCGATCAACTTGTTGGTGGTGGCAAACAGCACATCCGCGGCGGAACCCGAGTAGCTCACGCCCAGGGTATCGAGCACGGAAGGAACTACGTGGCAGAGCCGGCCGTGGCACTCAAGCGACTCCACGAGGTTGAAGACCAGGTCGGGCCGGTGCTCCGAGACCAGCCGGGTGAGCGCCGCAAGGTCCAGCCCGCACGCGGCGGTCTCGACGCTGTGGCCCAAAGCGATCAGGCCTTCGCACACCGCATCCACCTGCACCGTGACCTCCGACTCGTCGGCGAGCGCACCCTCGGGCACTGCGTCGTGGAGCATGAGCACCCTGGCGCCCAGGGGCGGCCGATCGGGCCCATCCTGCGCCGCATCTTCGGGCGGAGTGTCCGCGAGCGGCGTGAAGGGCACGATCCGCTCGCCCGCGGAGCGGAGGATGCGGGCGATCAGTTCCTTGAACGGAGTTCCTGCGAGCCCGCACAGGATTGTGAGGTCTGAACGGCGCGGGTGCAGGCCCGGCAGCGGGTTGACCTCGATGAAAGACAGCCGCCCCGCCGCGTCAGCCCGCAGATCGACTCTTCCCGCATCGCGGCAGCCCAGCCCGCGCCAGGCGGCCAGGGCGAGTGCGCGGGCCTCTTCCAGGGCTGCGCCGGTGACGGCTTCGTAACGCACGCGGTCTTCGTACAACTCCTTGTTGTTGTACGAATAGACGCCCGATTCCGTCCGGTCGAGCAGGACCACTTCCATGGCCCCGATGACTCTCGCATCGTCGCCGGTCCCGATGATGCCGACGGTGAACTCGCGCCCGGGCAGGTACCGCTCCACCAGCACCCCAAGGGGGAACCGCGCCAGGAGGTTCCGGCACTCCAATGTGAGTTCGGCTCGATCCCGCACGAGCGAGTTGGCCGAAACGCCCTTGCTGCTGCCCTCGGCCACCGGCTTCACGAACAGCGGGAACTCCAGGTTCACACGGTCGATGTCCGGCTCCCGCTCCACCAGCGCGAAGTCCGGGGTCGGGATGCCCAGGTCCCGCACGATGCGCTTGGTCATCGCCTTGTGCAGGGTCAGGCCGAGCACGAGGGGGTCGGAAAAGGTGTAGGGGATCTGGTACGCATCCAGGAGCGCGGGGACCTGTGCCTCTCGCCCGATGCCGTGGAGGCCCTCGGCGATGTTCCAGACCACATCCCAGCGTTCACCACTCGCGAGGCGCGAGGTCAGCGACCGGATACTTCCGATGCGGTGGGTCTGGTGCCCCAGTTCGCGCAGGGTGTGCTCAATGGCGTCGATCGTTTCGGGGCTGTCAAACTCGGCGGCGGCCTCTTCCGCAAGCCCGGCGGCCACGTAGTCATCCTTCAGGTCGTAGGTCAGCCCGATGCGCATGGAAGGGAGCGCCTCGCGGAGTTCCTGGTACAGCATGGACCGCCACCGCTCGCCATCATCCTGGCTCATCCCCAGGACTGTCAACATCGTCAGGCCGCTGCCCGGGGGCGCGAGGACTTCCGTCGGGCAGTACACGGAGACTTCGCCGGTGATGCCGCGTTCGTTGTAGTCATACGGGTACATACGGCAGATGAGCGGCCGAACCTCCCCGGGGAGCGAGCAGCCGGATGGGCCTAGAAACGTGCAGTCGCCGTTCGCACGCTGCTTGAGTTGGCGACGAGCGCCATCGGGGGCGATCGTGTACCTGACCCAGTTGGGGTCGTCCTCGCAGTAGACGTGAAACCGAGGATCATCCGGGCGTCGCCGCTCCCAGAAGTCGGCGCGCTCCGTGTGGGCCGCGATCCGCGCGATGTCGCCCGGCGTGACCAGGATCTCAACGATCTGGCAGCAGGTCTTCTGCATCGTGGCGCAGCGGGTGCAGGGGTGCATCCATGAACTCCACAAAGCGCACCGGGGACTCCGGCGGCGTCAAACTCCGGGGGTGGTCAACCCGGCGGGATTGGGTCGGGGTAACGGAACGTGCGGCCCTGGTAGTTCCTCAGGATCAGTTCATCGCCTTCGCGCCCCGCGACGTAATCAGGTAGCAGTGGGATCTTGCCCCCGCCGCCGGGCGCATCCACGACAAACTGGGGGACCGCGTAGCCGGTGGTATGGCCGCGGAGACCCTCGATGATTTCCAGCCCCTTCTCGACGGGCGTGCGCAGGTGGCTCGACCCGCTGATGGGGTCGCACTGGTAGATGTAGTAGGGCCGGACACGGGCCTTGAGAAGCCGGTGCATGAGTTGCTTCATGGTTTCAACGCTGTCGTTGACGCCGCGGGTGAGCACGGTCTGGCTGCCCAGGGGCAGGCCGGCGTCGGCCAGGCGGGCGCAGGCCTGATGAACCTCGGGGGTCATCTCCGCGGGGTGCATGATGTGAATGCTCATCCACAGGGGGTGGAACCTGCGGAGCATGGCGCACAGGGCGGGCGTGATGCGCTGCGGGAGCACTGCGGGGACCTTGGTGCCGATCCTCAGGAACTCGATGTGCGGGATGGCACGCAGGCGCGAGAGCAGCCATTCGAGCCGATCATCGCCCAGGGTGAGGGGGTCTCCGCCGGAAAGCAGGACGTCGCGGACCTGGGTGTGGGCCTTGAGGTACTCGATCGCGCGCTCGTACTGGGCGAAGTTGAAGTGGTACTCGCCGGTCTTGCCCACCAGGCGCGCCCGGGTGCAGTAGCGGCAATAGGTCGCGCAGAAGTTGGTCACCAGGAAGAGCACGCGGTCCGGGTAGCGGTGCACCAACCCCGGCACCGCCATGTCGTGGTCCTCGGCGAGCGGGTCGTCGGCCTCTCCGGGTGAACGCTTGAACTCATCGGTCACCGGGATCATCGTGCGCCGCAGCGGGTCGGAGGGGTCCTCGGTGTCCATGATTGATGCGTAGTAGGGCGTGATGCCCACGGGCAGCGCATCGCCCAACTCGTGCACCGCGCCCATCTCCGATGGAGAAAGCCTGAACACGCGCTCGAGCGACTTGAGGTCCCTGAGCCGATTGCGCAGTTGCCACTTCCAGTCGTTCCACTGCGCCACCGTTGCATCCGGGAAGTACCGCCCGCAGAACGACATCGAGCGCGGGCTTACTTCAAACGCCGCATCCGCGCCCTCGACACTCCCGACCTGGTTCGATGCCGCGGCACCGTTCGCGGCCGCGGCGTGTGCGCCCGCCCGACCTGGAGGCTCATCGTCTTTATCAAGCTCACCGAGCAGCCTGAGGGAGATCGTCTTGCTGCCGTTGACGCGCGACCCGTTGAGGGCCGTCATGTCATCACTGTTCATTGAACTGTCATCCAACCGAGGTCGAGTGCCCGCCGTCGCCGTACGCCGATGACTCGCGGCCCGGCGATCGCCTCTCCGACCGGGTCTGGGGGCAGTTTGTACCAGTTTTCAGCGGCATGTCAAACCGCCGCCCACCATCAACTTTTGAACAGTCAAAGGGGGTTGTGGTGGGCTTGCCTGAGAACGGAGCGTGCAGGCCAACGGCCTTCCGAAGGGGCCTGAGGTCCGGTGGCGCAAAGGCCTGCAATATTGCCGACCATGACGCCCGCCCAGGGCGAGGATGGGGTCGGTGCGTTGGCGGCGGGAGCGCGCGATGGCGCCGCGCGAGGGGATGCCTTGCCGGTGCTGCGGTTCGTCGAGGTGGCGCCAGAAAGGGGCAATCAAGGTGCGCGGGGGGTGGAGGGGCGGAGTTGGTGGCGGGGCGGTGATTTTGCGTTGTTGTAGGGGAGGGGGGTGTGGGGACGGGTGCCTGCTGCGAGGGCGAGGGTGGCCGCGCCGGCACGTTTGCGAGACAGGAGAAGCGGGGCTGGCGGCTCACGCTGCTCAAGGCCAAGGGGGTGAAGCGGGTGGTAGGGGTGGGGTGATGCCGGGGTGGCGAGGGGGAGCGTTGGTTGCGCGGGCAGGAGTGGGTGCGGCGGTGGTGCGGTGGGGTCTGGCGCGGGGGTGGGTGGAAGCGGCGACTGGCGCTGTGCAGGGGGTGATTCGGCGAGTCGTAGTTCGGGCATGCGGGGGGTGGGCGCTGGGATTGGGCGCGCTGCTGGTATTGGTTGAGTCGATGCGGCTTGAGGTGAAGAGGAAGAAGGCACTGCGCGCGGGGGGGCCAGGAAGGGGTGGGTTGAGAAGCGGGAGATCTTGTAGAGGAGCCAGGCGGCGAGGCGCCTGCACTGGCTGTTGCGGCGGTGCTCGGCGGCGGCCTGGAAGTCGTACGCGGTGAGGCCGCTGTGCTGGGGGCCCTCGGGGAGAAACTTGTGGTCCTCGACGATCTTGAGGGCGATGCGGACGACGGCGGGGAGAGCGCTCATCGCGACGAGGCGGGCGCGGCCGGCGAGGGCGGAGGCGAGGGTGTCGAGGTGGGGCTGGGAGGAGTCAAGGGAGAGCCAGGCGGCGAGTGCCGCGGAGGTGGTTTTGAAGCGATCGGCAACGGCGGCGAGGGAGAACTCGGGGTCGGCGAGGGCGGCGAGGAGGAGGGGGAGTTGGTCCTGGGGTGGGGAGAAAGGGATGGAGGGGGATGTGGCGGCCGCGGGGAGCATTGTGGGGGGAATGTACGGTAGATTAGTGGGCGGGGCAAGGGCCAGTTGTGGGTTTTGTTTGGTTTTGTTGGAAGTGGTTGTGGGGTAGGTAGTTGCAGACCTTGGGCATCGGGATTCCCGCCCTCGGCAGCAACGTAGACGCCGCGGACCACCCCCCGTCGGCTACCTCCACCAAGGTG
>Ga0163144_10004620_pt1 | contig 30932 bp, 29 predicted proteins | sample OliLak19BULKMAT1_FD_123175 | JGI IMG/M metagenome (GOLD analysis project Ga0163144, IMG submission 123175) | Freshwater microbial mat bacterial communities from Lake Vanda, McMurdo Dry Valleys, Antarctica - Oligotrophic Lake LV.19.BULKMAT1 | ecosystem: Environmental > Aquatic > Freshwater >... | reverse complement strand
GTTTAGTGCTTGGATTTCTATTATGCGTGGCTGTAATAATTTTTGTGCATTCTGCGTTGTACCCTATACTCGTGGAAGAGAGCGTTCTCGCCCAATGGATTCTGTTGTCAAAGAAGCGATTGGATTATATGAAAATGGCATAAAAGAAATTACACTTTTGGGACAAAATGTAAATAGTTATCGTGATGAAAAAAATGGTAATGATTTCCCTGATTTGATGATTGCAATTGCCAAAGAAGTACCAGAATTAAGAATAAGATATAGCACCTCACACCCGCACGATATGAGTGACAGACTAATCGAAGCACACAGAGATTACAAAGCAATTTCTAATTATATACATTTACCTGTTCAAGCCGGCTCAAATAATATTCTTAAAAAAATGAGAAGAGATTACACCAGAGAACAATATTTGCAAAGAATTGAAATGATTAGAAAATATGTACCTGGAGTTGCTTTGACTACAGATGTAATTGCTGGATTTTGCTCGGAAACCGAAGAAGACCACCAAGAAACATTATCTTTGATGAGAGAAGTGAGATATGATGGTGCATATATGTACAAATATTCGCCAAGAGAAAATACACTTGCTTGGAAATACGAGGACGATGTACCAGAAGAGGTAAAAGCAAGAAGATTACAAGAGATTATTGACCAACAGCACGCTGTAGCAGCAGAATTAAATAAAGAAGAAATCGGACGTACTCACGAGGTATTAGTCGAGGGAGAAGGAAAAAGGAAAGGCACAGGTTGGCAGGGCAGGTCTGAATCCAACAAAGTATGTTTTTTCCCTTATCAAGAAGGAATAAAATCTGGAGACTTGATAAATGTAAAAATCACATCTTCCACATCAGCGACACTATTCGGCGAAGTAGTTCTATAATTTTTATTTTTGGAATTGGAAATAATATTATTAATGGCAGTTACGAGGTGGAATTACGCTTACTCTTCCAACCTCCTTATTTTATGTACTTATTGACAAGTAGGTTGCGAAGTAAACGAGTTGGGTTTCTTAATTCTTTAAGCTTGGCACCATAATATATATGCAAATTTATTATCTTCCAACTTTTCATTATTTTGTAATTAATGTAATTTAAAATAAATAAATACAAAATACTTCTAATTTAATTTTAGAGGTCTATATGCCAACTATTTCTATGTTTTTTGGAATTCTAATTAAAATGTATTTTTTCCCAGATGAACATAATCCACCACATTTTCATGCTGAATATCAAAACACCTCTGCAATAGTAAATATTAATACTTGTGATATTATGGAATCTGATATGTCTTCGAAACATAATAAATTAATATTGGCTTGGGCAGAATTACACAAAGAAGAATTATTAGAAAATTGGAAATTGTGTGAATTGAGAACCAATCCTAATAAAATCAAACCATTAAAATAATTATGAAACACAAGTTAATAAAAATTCAAATATTAGAAGATTACAAACTCAAATTATGGTACAATAATCAAGAAGTAAGAATTTTTAATTTCGCTCCACATCTAAATTTGGGTCGATATATTGAATTACAAGATTTGAAATTATTCAATACAGCAAAAATTGTTTCTAATACTATAGAATGGGACACAGAAATTGACATAGACCCACTAACATTATATAACAAAAGTGAATTTATGGATTATAATAATGAAAATTTGCCTAAAAATAAATATATTCAATATGAAGTTTAATAAGTTATAATTTTTGTTATTTAATCTTAAGAAAACTGCACTATTTTTTTCTCTTACACTCCTTAAATACCTGCCTCGAGATGGGTCTTGAAAATTCATATTCACGGGGAAACGTACTACTTTGTTTCTCGTTTTTCTGAAATATTAATTAATATAGACTAACTTTTTGGTGATTGTTTTGTGCTTTGTTGTTAATTGTATAAAATAAATGCCAAAAGGTAAATTCTCTGACTTTAAATCAAAATTGATTGTTGTATTGCCACTTAATTCATAAGTCTTTATTATATTTCCAGTTGTAGATATTAATTCTATTTTAGCATTTTGATTATTAGTGTTAAACTCATTACTATAGTTTATATTTATAGAATTATTTGTTGGATTTGGATAAAAATCAAAACTCAAATCATCATTTAGAGTTTCATTGTCTTCAATTCCGGTCAAGTCACTCATAATGATTTCAGCTCTAATTCCTTTCGAGTGATTCATAAAACTACCAGAATTTGTAGTACTACTCTCAGTTTTTGCAACTATATAATAAACCGTATCTTTAACATTATAATCATCAACATAAGTATTGCCAGCCACTAAAGATTTGTTAACTTTTTTGAAACCAGTGTATTTGTCATTAGAGCGGTAGATGTTGTAATTATGGATAATATCTGTGATAGGAGTTTCCCATTTGATTTCAATATACTTATATCCTTTTTGTTGCACTTGTAAATTTTTTGGCTCTTCTATATCATAGTTTTTTGCCATCGTTAGAGTAGGGTCGCCCATCAAAGCTGTATGAACTCCTTTCATACTGCTTGCATAAATAATTCCACTGCTTGGAATATAATAATTTGGAATGTAAGTATTATAATTATTTACAGTTGCCAATGTAGAATATCCAATCGGAAGTCCAAGCCCCATGTGATGATAATACCAATGTGGTCTGGCAGACCAAGAGCAAGTAAGAGTATTAGGTTCGGATGCAATTGCGGCTCTCATTAAATTGTTTTTGGTATTCCAATCTCCAAAGTAACTACCGAACAACATTGTAAATATTCCTTTGACTTCTTTTGTAGCAAAATCTTTTGTAGTACCAATACCACCAGCACTATTATCAGAGCCAGGTCCAGTGCCATAAGACCACAAATAAGATTCGGTACCAAGTTTGGTGAAATAATCCTCAAAACTAACATTATTACTTCCAACCAATGCCGACAAACTTCTCCAGCCAGTAGAGGCAAATGCTTCAGGTAACCCAGTTGCATTAAAATTATCATCTATTAGCCCTTTGTAAGTATATCCTATTTGATTAGTTCTAAACTTGTGATTTTTGTCAAGATACATTCTCAATAATTCAATTTCAGATTTGGTAAATTCAGTCATATTATAGAAATCAACTCTACCAACTCCAGCAGTAGCATAATATTGAAAACTTTGTGTGAATAATTGATTTTGGTCAAATTTCCCATCGCCAGGGATATTTTTATTTACTTCTCTGTTTCCATTAATATTATTTACAAATTCATCAGTCCAAATTGTCTCATCAAAAACGCCATAATATAAATCAGTGGGCCACGCACCTTTATGGTCTGGCACATGACCATCAGGAGCAATATCGCCAGAATATGGAACAGGCACTCTTCCCAATAAATAAATATATTTTAATGGAGTTTGTTGGTTGATTGCAGTCAAACTTTCTTTGACAGATTTTACTTTGTCTTTATCAAATTCTTCGGCTCTTGGTACCACTAATTCTATTACATTTAACCCTTCGGCAACTAAATCTTCTTTTAGTCTATTAATTTCATCTGACAATGGCTCGGCAATAGTTTCATCAATTACCAAAGCAACATTTGTATATCTCTGAATATTTGCATTAATACCTGCTATTACATACCCAAAGGCAATAAAATTAGTACCGACAGTACCATTAAGATTATATTTGCCTATAGAATTTGAGCGTATCTCATATTCATAAATATCACCAACTTTTACATTTATATCTGTGTAAGTCAATGTATTAGTATCTAAAGTTGCCAATATGAATTGGGGGAAATATTCATCAAAAATACTTTTTCTACGCACTTCGTACCCGACAGACAATTCATTTTTCTGCCATTTAAGTGTAATACTTGGCGGGCTATTATTTACTGTTACGTCAATCAAGACAGCCAAATCTCGTGAATCAAGATTTCTGTAAGAATAACTATTTTGGAATGAAACCAAATAAATTATTGCTAATAGAAAATAGTAACAATATTTAGATTTTTTATTATTGTTAGCATTTTGATTAGTGTTATTTAATAAGTCAAAACTGTTCATATATATTCCTTAGGTATAATTTTTAATTTCTCATTTTATAGTCAATTATATTAGATAAATTTTTGTAAAAATTATAAATATTTATCATAATATCATAACATTACTGCAATTTATGCAAAAAATATAATTATAAAAAATCTAATTTTAAAGTATTCAATATTTATTAATTTTGAATTAGGATTTTGAAATTAATTTACATCATTTTTTAGATTAATTATGCATTAATACTCATTTTCTAATTTTCCCAATAGTTTCTCAATATTTTCTCAAAGTATATACGTAAACAAATAAAAACAATTAAAACTTAAATAAAATGTCTTTACATTTTAATATTATATCAAATCTTAACATATCAAGCAATAATTCAAAATTTAAAATGTTAGCTATAAATATATTGAAAAATCTCCGACTTAATTTAGTTTCAAATTTACAGACAAATTTACGAACTCATTTTTCTTTACCCAAATGTAGTTTGTGTCTATTTTTGTTTTTATTAATTGTACTTAATTCTTGCAATGAAAATCCAACTACTCTCGGATTTCCACTTGACACTCTTGAAATAGAATCAATTTCGACAGAAGAGGTCGAGTTGATAACAAACTCCGAAAATTCAATTGTACGACTAAAAATCCTACACAATCAATCAATTTTCCATATTGGTAAATTTAATGATATCACTGCTATTGCATTTTTGAGATATAGATTTGTGCCTGATTCTTTGACTTATGTTAATGAATCAAATATCATTTCTGCAAAGTTATTTTTGAGAGCAGAGAGATATGGAATTGGCGATACAATTAATGGCAATATTGGGTTTGATTTATATGAACTAAAAGAAGGAATGGACACCTCAACTACTTGGGAAAATGTATATCCAGGTGGAGTTGGTGGCGGTACTGTGAATAGTTCATTTTTTATACCGAATAAAATCGGCAGTTTTGACGGCAAAATCACTAAAAAAGATACAAATGATAAAATCGGCATTGATATTGACAAAAATTTTATCGTAAAATGGCTTAGATTCTCAGAAAGTAGAGATACTAATGTATATAGTTATTCATTTGGTATTATACCTAATGATAATTCAAAATATATCAGTTCATTTGGCACAAGAAACGACACCTACAAAAATGACGCATTTTATCCAACTATTGAAGTTGTCTACAAAAACAAAAAAGACGTAATTGACACTTTGAAAATAAGAAGGTCTGTTGTCCATACAATTACAAATGTAGATAAACCGAGTGATGAGAATAAAATCATTGTACAAGGTGGGGTTGCTATTAGAAGTCAATTATTTTTTGATTTATCTGCAATTCCTCAAAAATCTTCAATAGTCAAAGCACAATTAGAAATGTATTTGATACCAGAAGAAACTTATCACGGAAATAATATAATTGATTCAACTTTGGTGGCTGGCTTGGATTGGATTGGAGCCAAATTCTATAATCCACCTTATGCCGCACTAAAAGAAACTGGTACCAATAAATATGTATTCCCAAGTATATCAAGTGCTGTTCAAAAATGGAATCAAACAGATGGCAAAGGCATTTTGGTATTCTATACAAATAGAAATGCAAATGATTTTGAAGAACAAAGAAATTTTGATAGATATGTATTTCACGGTACAAAATCCGCTGATATTACTAAAAGACCAAAGTTAACGGTATTTTATACTCGAAGACAAAATTAGAAAGTATATTTTTAGAAAGTATATTTTAGAATATATATTCTTTCTATACTTTTCGAAACTTTACATATTGCTATCAAATCAAAAAATCATAAAAATAAATATTTTGCAAAAAGGTATTATTAAGTGTTAAAATCCACAGAAAAAAAACATTTTCTTAAAATTAAGAATAATCAAATTGATTATAAAATCAAGAAAAATATATTCAAATTATTATCACTGCTATTAATTTTATTAAGTAATTATAATAGCTCGTATTCTCAAGGTGGGTCTAACTATTCATTATTTGGAATAGGTGAGCTAAACCGTAATAATGGTGCATTTTATGATGGATTGTCAGGCACATCAATCTCTGTCCCTTCTGAATATGCAATTAATCTCCAAAATCCAGCAATGTGGTCTTATGTAGAGACAACAAGATTGCAATTTGGATACAAATTTAACCAACATTACAACGAAAGTGCAACCCAATCACTATTCCAAAATAATGGGAAATTGAATGATGTTTTGGCTATTTTTTCGATAGATACATCGATGGGTATATCAGCGAGTTTGGGTCTGTATTCTCATTCAACTGTCAATTATTTTATTTCTAATCCAACAAGCAAGTCTGCCGAGGGAATTACAGTCAATGGAACAACTAAATACGAAGGTAATGGCGGGATTACAAATGTTTATTTGGGGGTTTCAGCACGTCCAACTGATTATCTTGCATTGGGTATTAGTGTTACAGGACATTTAGGTAATATTAAAAATACTTCAAGTACATCTTATTTTGAAAGCTTTACTTTTAGATCGGCAACTTATAAAGAGAGTTCTTTTGGTGGATTAAGTACTAAATTTGGGTTTAATTTAACTGCAATAGAAAATCTATCTATTGGAGGATTTCTTAATATCAATAACAACTTCAGTTACTCAAATACAAATGAGTTTATCACACAATTTTCGATTGATACTATTATAAATACTCAACAAACAATAAGTCTACCAACAGAAATAGGGATTGGTGTAGCTTACAAAACAGGGAAGTTTATTTTGGCGAGTGATTTTATTACGCAGGACTTCACAAATTTAGATTTTAACAAAAATGTAGCATCTACTTTTCAAAATAGCTATAAATTTTCCTTGGGCGTAAGAAGAGTAGGCAATCCACAAAGAAGTGCTGACTTTTTGGATAAATTAGGTTATAATTTTGGGGTAGCTTACAGTCAGCTTTATTATAATGTAAATAATACAAACTTGAATGAAATATCAGGTTCATTTGGTCTAAATATACCAGTTCCAGGTACAGGTATGATAGATATGGCGTTCATCATGGGACAGCGTGGCACAATAGACAACGGGTTAATTAATGAATATTTTGGAAGATTTATTGTAAACATGAGTATTGGTGACACTTGGTTCAAGCCAATTCGTCGATATTTTGATTAAGAAAGAAAATACGATTGAAATATTTTAAATTAAAATTACTAAAACTAAAAAAAGAAATAAAATGATAGATTTGAATGGACAAAAATTAAGATCGACTACCGTCGTTGGCGTTATAAGAAATGGTAGAGCGGCTCTCGGCTCTGACGGACAGATGACTTTGGGCAACACCGTAATGAAAAATACTACCAAAAAAGTAAGAAAACTATATAACAACTCTGTTATGGTTGGATTTGCTGGTGGTACAGCCGATGCTTTCACACTTATCGAGAGATTTGAAGAAAAGTTAGAAGCAAATAGAGGTAATCTTGTAAAGGCATCTATTGCACTTGCAAAAGATTGGAGAACAGACAGATATTTGAGGAAATTAGAGGCGATGATGGTCGCAATGAACAAAGATCAACTTTTGCTATTATCAGGCACAGGAGATGTAATCGAACCGGATAGTAATATTGTAGCAATTGGTTCAGGTGGCGCATTTGCATTGGCTGCTGCCACTGCACTTCTAAATCACTCTGAATTAGAAGCAAAAGCTATTGTGGAAGAATCACTAAAAATAGCTGGTAATATTTGCATCTATACCAATACCAACATCACTTTAGAAGAGTTATAAGAGAGGAAGAAATGTCAGATAATGATATTAGATGGAAACAAAGGTTAGAAAATTACTCAAAAGCTTATTTTCAGTTAAAAGAAGCCTTCGAGTTATATGAAAATACACAATTACCAATTATAAAAGAAGGGATAATTCAAAGGTTTGAATTTACTCACGAATTATCTTGGAAATTATTAAAAGACTATTTAATTTGGCAGGGATACCAAAATATTAATGGATCACGTGATGCTGTAAAGACTTCTTTTAATATTGGCTTAATCTCAAATGGTAAGATTTGGATTGAAATGATTAGAAGTAGGAATAATACTGTACATACTTATGATAAAAATATTTTAGAGACAGAATATACGAAAATTAAAGATTTATATTTGCCCTTATTTGAAGAACTATTTAATCAAATGACAAATATATTAAATTCAAAATAATTTGGTAATTTATAGACTTTATGCATGATTTTGGAATACCAGAAGATTTATTATTAAATATAAAGAATATATTTTCGAAGTATAATCAAATTAATTCTGTAATATTATACGGCTCGAGAGCAAAAGGAACATTTAGAGAAGGTTCTGATATAGATATTACTTTAATTGGAAATAATATTACTAATTCAATATTAAATAACATAGAAACTGAAATTGATGAATTAGATTCTCCTTATTTATTCGATATCTCAATATACCAACAAATATCAAGTATAAATTTAAAAGATCATATTGATAGAATTGGAATTGAAATCTATTCTAAATAACTATAAATAAATATAATCTTCTTTAATTTTTCATTCATCAAAAAGCGTTTTCTTTTTTCGTAAATAATAATCTTAAACTAAAATAAAAAATAATGAGCGATATAAATTTTACAATTGTAGATCAAGACAATAACAGTCAAAATAATAACGAATTTAAAATTATGGCGAATGCCAACTACACTCCAAGACAAATTGTCGAGGAATTAGATAAATATATCATTGGTCAAGAAGCTGCCAAAAAGTCTGTGGCTATTGCTCTTCGAAATAGATGGAGAAGACAAAATGTAACTTCCGAAATCAAAGATGAAATTATGCCTAATAATATCATTATGATTGGACCAACTGGGGTTGGGAAAACTGAAATTGCCAGAAGATTAGCTAAATTAGCGGGCGCTCCATTTATAAAAGTGGAAGCTACTAAATTTACCGAAGTGGGATATGTTGGAAGAGATGTAGAATCTATGGTTAGAGACTTGGTCGAAAAATCTGTGGCTATGGTCAAAGAAGAACAAAGAGAAAGCAAAGAAACACAGGCTGAAATTAATACCGAAAACAGAATTTTGGATATACTTGTTCCCCCAATTGTCAAAACAGGTGTTTCATTTGATTTGACTTCTGAAAGTGAAGTAAACGAAAATAAAGATACAAGAGAAAAATTCAGAGATATGCTCCGCAAAGGTATATTAGACCAAAGAGAAATCGAAATTGATATTTCAATTGACTCAGTAAAAGGAATCTCAATAATGGGACCTATGGGCAATATGGACGATATGGGAATGAATTTGAACGAGGTTTTCGGCAATATTTTACCAAAGAAAAAGAAAAAACAAAAACTAAGTATTGTTGAAGCCAAAAAATTCATTAAATCAGAAGAAATTGAGAAATTAATCGACCACGACGCAGTTACAAGAGAAGCTTTATATAGAGCTGAAAACTTAGGTATTATATTTATTGATGAGATTGATAAAGTTGCCTCTCGTAGTAGTAATAATGGTGGGGGTGGCGAGGTATCTCGAGAAGGAGTACAGAGAGACTTATTGCCAATTGTTGAGGGTAGTAATGTAAATACCAAATATGGTCAAGTAAAAACTGATCATGTTTTATTTATTGCTTCTGGTGCTTTTCACGTAGCCAAACCATCGGATCTAATACCAGAATTGCAAGGTAGATTTCCAATTAGAGTAGAATTGTCTTCACTTACAGAAGATGATTTTATTAAAATCCTTACCCAACCTCAAAATGCACTTATCAAACAGTATAAAGCTTTGATGGATACAGAAGGGATAAACCTTGATTTTGATGAAAGTGGAATTAGGGAAATAGCAGCAACGGCAGCCAAAGTGAACGATGAAGTTACTAATATTGGTGCAAGAAGACTACACACAATATTGACTACAATTTTAGATGATATATTATTCAATGCACCTGATAATATAGATGTAAAAGATATAATAATAACTGAAGAAAAAGTAAAAAATAGCCTTGGCGACATAATCAAAAACCAAGACTTAACTAAATATATATTATAATAGATTTCTGAGTAATTTATTTAAATAGACAGGTACTATTGCCTGTCTTTTTTTTGCCTGAATTTTTTCTATTTTTCTAAATGTAGAGACGATCGGCGGGTCGTCTTCCTCGTATTCTTACATTTTTCTAATTGAAAAGACATAATTCAGTTGCGTCTTGTTGTATGTAACCCACCGTTAATCCTGCTTTACTGTTGACTTGGGAAGGATTTCAAGAAAATAAATCCACCATAAATGGCTGTGATGGTGAGCCAATTCCATCTTCACATCAGAGAATGTAACTCGAAGAATTTCCACGTTGCCTGAGCGTAGTCAAAGGCAACCCTTACGCCTTTTGCCTAACTGACTAGAGAATATTCCGTCTCGTATATCTTTTCATTCCCACTACTCTAAAAATTACAAAATTAATAGAAATTAATTACTACCAATAACGAAGATGTTAATATTATAATCCATAGCAACAAACCAAATAAAATGGAACGGAATCCAACTTTACGAATATTTTCGAGTGATAAACCAGCACCAATCAAAAATAATGTGAGATTTAATCCATTTTTCGCTAAACTCACCAAAACTACTGATAAAGGTTCGATAATTGGGAAATAGGTGTTTACTGCCATTGCAACTATAAAAAATAATATAAATTTAGGGAATGAGCTTAATTTGCCTTTTTTCTTATACAAGAATGCGAATAAAACCGTGAGTGGAATTATCCATAATGCTCTTGCTAATTTAATAGTTGTGGCGATTTTAAGTGCCTCACTGCCATAGCTTTGTGCTGCTCCGACAACCGAACTTGTGTCGTGTATTGCAATTGCAGACCACAATCCGAATTGATATTGACTTAAACCAAAATAATGCCCTAAAATTGGAAATATTAGTAATGCAATTGAGTTTAATAAAAATACAATCCCCATAGCTACAGAAATGTCTTCGTTTTCTGCCTCGATAACTGGCGAAACTGCTGCTATTGCACTTCCACCACAAATCGCAGTGCCTGAAGTAATCAGAGTTGCTGTTTTGTCTTGAAGTTTGAATATTTTGCCAAAAATTAGACCTAATGCTAAGGTTCCAAAAATAAATATGAATGTCAGCCAAAACCCATCTTGACTCACTTTAATAGCGTTATTAATATTCATTCCAAAGCCAAGTCCTACGACAGAAATTTGCAGTAAATATTTGGATATTTTATTCAAATTATTGAATACTTTTGGTATAAGAAATGTGCTCAATATTCCTAAAAATAGAGACAAAGCCGGAGAGCTAAAAGGCGATAAAGTAAAAATTGCAATTATAATAAAAGTTATTTGTTTGGCATTTAATGCAGTTATGCTTTGAGAGAAATATTTATTTATTTTCATTATAAAATATCAATTTAACTAAATGAATAGTTTATAACGAAACTTTGTATTTTTTATTTGAATAAAAAAACAGCAAGTATTTATTTTATGCATTGGGTCAAGACCCAATGCTTCCGAAGATAATTATTTCTACCTATTAACCAATAATCTCCGGCTAATGCTACCAGTTGGTGTTTTGGTTGGGATACGTGGTAGGCAAGGAGAGGAAGTAAATCCTCTTACTCTTTTCTTTATCAAGTATATCAAGGTAAAGACATTAAAATAAATAAAACTAACAAATTATCAATAAAATATCTTATTTTTGTAATAAATAAAAACTCAATACTTGAATGAAATCTATTTATGACTTTAAACGAAAGATTAAAAAAAGCGACCAGCGAAGAAGATGTTAAAGATATTTATATCAAAGCATTAGGGCTAAAAGAATACCAAAAAAATCTAATTGATATACAAACTAAAGAAATTTGGTTCGAAGCAAAAGATACTGGCAAAATCTCCACTTATGAAATGTTCACACAGCTGATGCACTATGTCCAAATAGCTCTAAATACTGGTGAGCATATTCCGCCGTTTTTGTGCGTAATTGATACCAAAAAAGCAGCTATTATGAAAAGTGAAGACGTAATTCCTTTTCTCGCCAAAAAAACTATAAAATGGGGAAGATCTGCCAGCAACTATACTCAAGAAGCGTTGGACGCCGTTTCAGCTCACATTGGGACACACTTTGTCTCTTTTAGAATTGATACACACGAAGAAGAGTTTATCTCTACTATCAAAAACGCTATCAAAAATGGCGATATTATCCGTACCCAAATCACACCTGATAACTTAAAACAAGTATTTGATAAATGGGTTGTTATGATTGGACGTGAAATCAATGGAGTGGCAGAAGAAGACTACGCCCTACTATTTTTTGCTGATATTATGCACGATGGCACAGTCTCAACTCACGAAAATCTAAGTGCAGAATTGCTACACAAAAATAATTCGCCTGTTTTTTCGCTCGGTGGCAAATTATATGAATTAGGCAATAAGGAAGGATACAGACAGTTTTGGGCAATTTATCACAAACCACCAAAAGCAGAATATCGTAATTATTTATTAGAACGCAGAGACAGTTTAATTCCTATTGATGAAAGAAGTTTCAAAGGGGCATACTATACGCCACTTGCTGTGGTGGATAAGGCTTATGACAAACTGACCGATACTTTGGGCAAAAATTGGCAAAAAGAATATATAGTTTGGGATATGTGCTGTGGTGTTGGAAATTTGGAGGTAAAGCACAGTAATCCTCGTAATATCTATATGTCCACACTCGACCAAGCCGATATTGATGTGATGAAAGCGACCAAAACCTGCGTTTCGGCAAATAGATTTCAGTATGATTATCTAAATGATGATATTACTGACGATGGAAAAATTGACTACTCAATTACCAATAAAGTACCCGAATCTTTACGTAAAGCTATTGCTGAGGGCAAAAAGATTTTGGTGCTAATTAATCCGCCCTATGCTGAAGCTGGAAGTACAATAGGTAAAGATGGTAAAATAGAAGTTGCGAAAACTAAATGTTCTATTTCTCTAATGAAAGATTATGGCAAAGCAAGTAATGAACTATTTACCCAATTTGTAGCAAGAATTGCAAAAGAAATCCCAAGTGCTTCACTTGCAATGTTCAGTAAATTAAAATATGTAAATGCTCCAAATTTTGAGAAATTTAGAGATAAATGGAATGCTCAATATCTCGGCGGATTTATAGTACATAGTAAATCATTTGATGGGCTTAAAGGTAATTTCCCAATTGGATTTTTGATTTGGAAAACAGAAAATAATTCAAATATAAAAAAGCCATTTATTGAAATCGAAGTAGAAGTATTAGATAAAAATGTAAATCCAATTGGTGCAAAAAGTTTTTACAATTTACCCAATGATACTTTTTTAAATATCTGGATAAAAAGACCAAAAGCAAACCAAAATGAAGTAATCCCTTTAAAAAATTCAATATCAGTAACAACAGCAAAAAATACACTTACTCTATCAAAATGGTCTGATAATGCAATTTGTTATTTTTTTTGTGATAGTAATGACCTACAAAATACAACTCAATCAACTGCTGTTTTTTCATCAACTTACTACAAAGGACACGGCTTTTATATTAATCCAGAAAATCTTTGGCAGGCGGCGATAGTATTTACGGTTCGTAGAGTAATCAAACCGACTTGGCTGAATGACCGAGACCAATTTTTGCAACCCACTAAACCATTGAGCGATGAGTTCAAGAGTGATTGTTTGATGTGGATGTTATTCAACGGCAGTAATCTTACAGCGAGTGCGAATGATTTGGAATGGAATGGCAAATTTTGGAATATAGTCAATCACTTTATACCATTCACAGAGGCGGAAGTGGGCTCACCAGATAGGTTTGAGAGTGATTTTATGGTGCAGTATATTTCTTCGCTACCATCTATTGGAGTGGCTGGGGGAGGTTGCTTTTCAGCAGAGGCGAAATTGGTATTAGAAGAAGGCAAAAAGTTATGGCAGGAATATTTTAGGCATACTGACGTAAGGAGTGTTCGAGACGAACTGAAACTATCCAGAGCGGATGTTGGGTGGTATCAAGTGCGTAAGGCATTACAGCATCGCAATTCAAGTGGCGATTTTGTACCAGTGAGCTTTAAGCCATTTGAGTCTGCTTACAAAAGTTTAAGTGAGAAATTACATCCAATGGTTTATGATTTAGGTTTTTTGCGAGTTTAGTGGTTTTTTGGGTGGGTGGTGATTCAGAGATATTAGAAAGATACTTCTCTCTTATAGTCCTATTACTACAATAATAGAAAAGATAGGTTGTCTGTAATTGTGTAGATTTTGCATATTTTGAATTTGTGTTATACAAGAAAGAATTTAAGAAAAAGAGGGCAGTTTAGTGCATAAAAGGATGTTGAATGGGAGCAGTGCAACAAAAAAGAGTGCAAATGAGTGCAGTTTTTAGTGGAAAAAAGCGATGTAGGGAAATCAACCGTAGGGTTAACCCTACGGTTGATAATAGTAAAGACAAATAAAATATAGAACAAGAGGTTGCAACCCATTTTTCAAAAACAATAAAAATTTATTTATTCTATGATCAAATATTAATAATTACATATTTTTGTAAGCATTTGTAAATTCATTTGAAATAAAGTCTTCTAATTTTGAAGGAGTTGGTTTATCGTTAGAATTTGCATAATCAGAAACAATTAATTTGAGTTCTTTTTCTTCTAAGCCGTAAATCATAAATCTGGACTTTCTTTGTTATTTAAAATATATTTATTAAAATTACTCAAACGCTGTTCGAATCTTTTAAATTTATTTAAACTACTATTTTCTTGATTGAAATCCATTATCAAACTCAAATTTTAATTATTTTAATAACTCACGAATTTAGTTATTTATTATTATTATATTTTTATTATAATAAATTATAATTTGGATAAATACTTCTTAATGGCATACATAATGCTTTAATACAGTTAAATTTGATTTTTGATTTTAATTGATTTTTGATTTTAATTCTAAAAAGAATAATGGCAGAGAATAAAGACGGTCAAGAGAAATCCGAAACCGCTTCCCAGAAGAAATTAGATGAGGGAAGGGATAAAGGTCAAGTCGCCAAAAGTACTGATGTTACTACTGCTTCGGTTATTTTACTCGGAGGGCTCACCGTTTTGCTTTTTAGTGCTTATTCTGTTAATAACATCAAGGGATTTATGGGCTATATGCTCAATAATTCTTCTACATTGCAAATTACAGATCAAAATATTTTTAGATATTATGGCGATTTAATGTTTTTCCTTGCATCTATCCTATTGCCAATTATGGGCGTAATTTATGTGATAATTTTAGCCTCTGAGATTGGACAAGTTGGATTAAAACTTTCTCTCAAAAAATTCGCCGAACCAGAAACTTATACAAAAGTATTTAAACTTGGTGCTGGACTTAAAAGAGTATTTTTCTCAATAAATTCCTTATTTGAATTAGTCAAAAGTTTGGCAAAGGTTTTTGTAATTAGTATTGTTGTAATTATCACATTAAAAGGACATTTAGATTCTATTGTATCGATTTTGGAGAAACCTTATGTTGAAATTGGTACTTTTATGTATCAACTTAGTATGGAATTGGTAACAAAGGTTGGATTGATTTATATTTTGATTGCATTTAGTGATTATTTTTATCAAAAGTGGAAATTTTCAAATGATATGAAAATGACCAAACAAGAAGTAAAAGATGAGTATAAACAAACTGAGGGTGACCCAAGAGTTAAGTCTAGAGTAAAGGCGTATATGAGAAGTCGTATGCGTAAAATTATGATAAATAATGTAGCAAAAGCTGATGTTATTATCACCAACCCGACTCACTTTGCTATTGCCGTTCAATATGAAAATGGCTCAATGTCGGCACCAAAAGTAATCTCAAAAGGGGCGGATTTCTTAGCACACAAAATACGAGAAAAAGCCAAAGAGCATAATATTCCGATTGTCGAAGATCCACCATTGGCGAGAGCATTATTCCACAACGTAGAAATTGATGCCGAAGTACCAGAGGAATTATACAAAGCAGTGGCGAAGGTATTGGCTTATGTATATTCTCTCAAAAAGACTAAATAAATTGATTGAGATTGATTATAATTGATAAATTACAACTAAATTAAAATTATTGACACTAATTTTTTATAAAATATGATATTACATTTTAGATTTAATAAAAACAAAAATGAAGTAAAAAAACACTTCGAAAATATAGAAAATTTTGCGAAAATACATCCATGTATTATTTACTTTGAACATGAAAAAGATGGGTATTTCAAAGTAACTGAAAGTATTTTACCTTTCACACCAAAGATTAAATATCTAATAAAAATATTAGATACCCAAGATGACAAGATAAAAATGGAAGCATTTTTGTTTAACCGTAGGATTTGTATAGTTGATATACAGATTAATTTTGAGTTTGAAAGCGACCCAAATAATGAGAATATTACAAATATCAGAGAAGAGGTAAAATTTTATACTTTTGCACCATTTAAGCCATTATTAGGAATTATTTTCCGTTATTTCCATATAAAGATATTTAATAACATTAAAGATTTAAAATAGTAGATTACAAGGAAGGAAGGAAATAAATAAACACTAAAATAAATAATATATGCCAACACCAAAAGTAGTTCCTATCCTGATCCTTGGGTCATAAATATTTGTTGGATTAAATGGATTAGATTCTAAGAATATTGTTTCTGTATTACAATATCCATAACCTAATTCTAAATCTAATGAGAAATTGCTAAGGAATCTGACACTCCCTCCTAAACCAAGCCCGTAGGTTGAAGCTATTTCGGTTCTCAAATAAATGTTATCACTGTCTGTAAAATTACAATTTGTTAGACCACCACCGGCAAAAATATAAGCATAACTCGTGTTGTCTCCAGCTATTGTTTTTTGTAGTTGAAAACCATAATTATAATCTACGTAATTATCAGAATAATAACTATCAAGACTTACAAATGTTGTTATGCTGAGGCGAAATAAATCATTTATGTTGGCTTGATAAGTTAAGCCGTAAGCTGATATTCCTGAATATGAAACACCTATTTTATTTGTTCCAATTAATTTAGAGTCATTTTGAGTAAATATATTGTAGATATCTCTAATCCCCATTTGGGCATAGATATTAGTTTGCAAAAAAAACAAAAGAAAACTAATAATTAATATATATTTATTTATATTTGATTTCATATTAAAATGTACGATATATGCCAACACCAAAAGTTGTACCGACCCTTCTCTGTGGTAAATTGATTTGAGATGAGTTAACTGGATTACTGTCATATAATTCATAATATGTTTTACAAAAGCCGTAACCAAATTCTAAATCAATTACAAATTTTTCGTAGACTTTTACACTTGCACCAATTCCAATTCCATAAGAATGCATTCTTTCATTTGTTGGACTCTCATCATCATCAATTATTAATTCTGAAACAGTAAAATTTGAAATACCACCACCAGCAAAAACATAAGCATAATTGTTATTATCCCCTACAAAAGGTTTTTGTAATTGTAAGCCCAAATTGATGTCAAATACTGATTTAGACAATATTCTATCACTCGCGAGAAAACCTGTAACACTGTAACGAAATAAATCTAGTATTTGGTTTTGAAAAGTAATGCCAAAAGAGGATATACCGGAATAAGAAATTCCCGCCTTTGCCCTACCTATCAATAATGAATCATTAACACTGCTAAAATCATTATTATTATTTGTTTGCGAATAAGAAATTGATTGAAGAGATAAAAAAAGTAGAGTTGTAAATATTAATAATTTACAATTTTTAGATATTCCCATAATAAATTAAATAATTTCTTATTGAAGATATAAAGATAATTTGTAAAATTAAAATGCAAAATAAAGACCTATTCCAAATGTAACACCAATTCTTTTGCGTGGTCCATAACTATTCCAACCACCTGAATAATCATTAGTTCGAGTATTACAATAGCCATAACCCAACTCGGCATCAATTGTAAAATTTTCTAATAAAGTTGCACTACCACCCATCCCAATACCAAAAGTAAAAATATCTGTTTTATCATTCCTACTACTATTTGATTTGTAATCTTCGGTTTGTTGTTGTATCCCGGCACCCATAAAAATATAAGCATTCTTCTCATACCCTTTAAGTAATATTTTTTGAACCTGTAAACCAATACCATAATCCAAATATTGACTACTGTTGTCTTCTTCTAAATATATTAAGGAAGTAACTCCCAACCTAATATCCTTTCCAACATTTCTCTGGTAAGTTAAACCATAATATGATATTCCCGAATATGATGCTCCAATTTTATTTTTGGGTTCTGGAAGAGTGTCGTTTGGAAAAATAACCCCAGATGATCTGTAATCATAGGTTTGGGTATAAGATTGTGCGAAGTTTGTAATAAAAAATATAGCACAAATAGTTATAAATTTGATTGATGTTTTCATAATTTCCATATAAATCTAATTGAAGAGATTAATAATTATTATTTAATTAAAATGTTATGCAAATTATAATTAAAAATGAAATTAAACAACTAATATTTTATATATTTTTGTTGTTTTTTGTGATTATTGGTTAATTGTGTTCAATTCTCTTAACATTGCTTGTTTCTCTATTTCTAACTGTCGGATTTTTCTGACAACTTTATCTAATTCTTCAGGCATAGAGTCCATTTCAATTCTTAATTTACTTGCAGCTTCATCTATCAAATCAATTGCTTTATCCGGCAAAAATCTATCTGTAATATATCTATTAGATAATTCGGCGGCAGAGATGAGTGCAGAATCTTTAATTCTAACTCCGTGATGGACTTCATATCTTTCTTTCAGCCCTCTCAATATAGTAATTGTGTCTTCTACAGTCGGCTCATTTACATACACTTGCTGAAATCTTCTCTCCAAAGCTGCATCTTTTTCGATATATTTTTGGTACTCATCAAGAGTTGTTGCACCGATACAATGCAAATCCCCTCTTGCAAGAGCTGGTTTGAGTATATTTGCTGCATCCATATTTCCGCCAGAAGTCGAACCAGCTCCTATCAAAGTATGAATTTCATCAATGAATAAAATTATTTCACCGTCTGAGTCTGTAACTTCCTTAATTATGGCTTTTAGTCTCTCTTCAAATTGCCCTCTAAAAGAAGTACCAGCCAAAAGACTTGCCATATCAAGAGTTACTACGATTTTAGATTTTAGACTTTCTGGTACATCTCCAGACACTATTCTTTGTGCAATTCCCTCTACTATTGCAGTCTTTCCAACCCCTGGGTCTCCGATTAATACTGGATTATTTTTTCTTCTACGTGATAATACTTGTAGTACTCTTCTTATTTCTTCTTCTCTCCCAATTACGGGGTCAATTTTATTATTTATAGCTTCGTCATTTAGAGTTCTACCATATTTTTTGAGTGCTTGATAAGTATCTTCTGCATTTTGGTCGTTTGCCCTACTGCTTCCTTTAATTGATTTTAACACTTCAATTATAGTTTTTTTGGAAACTCCTTTTCCATTTAAATATTGCCCAATATCAGTTTTACTCTCACTAATGGCAATCAAAATATGCTCTGTACTTACATAAGAATCTTTCATTTTGACAGATTCTTTAAGTGAATTTTCAAGTACTTCATTTGAATTATTTGATAGATATTCTTGCCCACTTACGCCAGTAATTTTTGGCAAACTTTCTAATATTTCATTAATCTTAATTTTTAGAATACTTGAATTTAGTCCAATTTTGGCTACAATATCCAAAGCAATGCTATCATTGTCTTGAATAATAGAAGCAAGTATATGCACAGGTTCGATTGCTTGATTATTATAATTTACGGCAATTTCTTTAGCGGTTTTTAATGCTTCTTGGCTTTTTAAAGTAAACTTTTGAAAATTCATAATTTCCTTGTTTTTATCATTTTTCTATATTATATGACTAATTAGCTTAATATTAGACAGCTTGCCAGACGTTAATAATCAATTACAATTTCAAATCGGTAAAACAAGGCAATCAAAATATCCATATAATTACTATTTAGCTTCGATTTTTCGGTTAAGTATAAGGTCCATTCCGTTTTCAAATTTTGGCAATTTGAGTTTAATCTCACCTTCCGAATTAATGTATCCTAATGTTTCATATTCCAAATTACTTACAAAAGCCATTCCAGAGGAATTAAATGGTAAAGCAAAGTTGTAGAATCCCGAAAATGCAAACTCACCATTTTTATTGATAAAGCCATAACTTCCATCAAATTTTATCATTCCAAAATTATTACTAAAAGGTTCACAATTTTGAAAAATAAATTCAGTAAGTCTGTTACCTAATTCATCAACTAATGCCCATTTGGGTTTACCATTTTCATCATTTTGGGCAAAAAATGAACGTCTATTTTTAAATGGTTTTACATCATCATAAGCTAAATTAATTATAATTTGACCCCACTTATCAATAAATCCAAATTTACCAATTAAAGTTACTTTTGCTTTTTGTTCAGAAAATTCAGCCGGCTCATCAAATCTATAATCAATAACAACTTTCCCTGTTGTATCAATATAGCCCACAGCATATTCACTATTTGATACTGCTGCATATCCTTCCGAAAAATTATAACCAACTTTATCACCCATTAAAGTAATAGCCATTTCTAATGTGCCTGTATTGTCTAATTTATTTGACAAATATCCTCTTTTGCCTTCTTTCATTACATAAGCCAAGTTTTCAGAAAAAGGCAATGCGTCAACATATTCCATAGGAACAATTAATTTACCTTTTTTATCGACATATCCAAATACTTTATCTTTTGTTTGCTTATTTGTATAATTGGCAACTATTGCATAACCACTGTTAAAAGTACCCATTTCATCATAATCAACGTCAAATAAAGTTTTTCCATCTGAACTCAAACCAGACCACTTTTCCTCAATTTTATTTTCTTTATTCGTAATTTGAATTTTAGCTGTTATAATACCTTCCCTAAATCCGAAAACTTCAATAATATCATTTCTTCTAAATGTTTCTTTGCCATCTACATCGTTAAATATCCAATTTTGGTCAATTTTATATGTAAACATTGGGTCATTTTTTTCTTGAGAATATAAGATGTTATTATCCACAACTCCAAATAACATTACGAGCATCATTACAGACAATACTCCATAATAATTACCATAATTTAAGACTGAAATAGGTGATGATTGTAAATTAATTAAAGAAGTAAATTTGTTTTTGATTTTCATAATTTTGTTAATTTGAGTTTTAGTAATTTGGGTTTTGGTAATATTTAGTAAGTGAATCAAATTAGACTAAAAACAATATTTGTACTTTTAGTTTTCAATCATAAATCTTGATATAAATTCTCTTACGATAGGTTCATTAGTTTGTTTCAATTCTATTGCACTTCCTTCAAATAAAACCCTGCCTTGGTCAAGCATCACCACCTCATCAGCAATTCTAAACACTGAAAACATATCGTGAGTGATTACAATAGATGTTACATTCATTTTACGTGCAAGTTCATATATCATCTCATCAATTTGCTCGGAAGTTACTGGGTCTAATCCTGTTGTAGGTTCATCATAAAAGATATATTTTGGACTTCCCACCAATGCTCTTGCAACTGCAACTCTTTTTCGCATACCACCTGATAAATCAGCTGGCTTTTTATTCTTTAATATTTCCCATTCTTTGATATAATCTTCACTATCTTGCAAATCAATATCTGGCAACAGTCCAACAGCAGATAATACTCTTTTTGCTTCACTATCTAAGGCATCATCGTTTTTTTCACCGTGTTCATAAAGACCCAAAATAATGTTTTCATAGACAGTATAAGAATCAAACAAAGCTCCACCCTGAAACACAAATCCAATATTTTTTCTTAATTCAAATATTTCTTCATAAGTTAAATTATTTAAGTCATTGTCATCGATTTCAATTTTTCCTGTATCTGGAGTCAAAAGTCCAACAATGTGTTTCAATAACACACTTTTACCACAACCCGATTTGCCAATTATGCACGTAGTTTTGCCCATTTTTATTTCTAAATCAATCCCCATTAGCACTTTTTTTTGACCGAAAGACTTTGTAAGATTTGAGATTTTTATCATTAGTAATTATTATTTTTTAGAAAATTATAAATTTATTTTTATTAATAAAGAACTTAACAAGATTTTATTATAAAACAAAAAAAACACCCAAATAATTGAGTGTTTTTTTAAATTTTTTTATGTTTAGTTAATAAAGTAATTAAATAAGTAGCTTTAATTATTAATTAGAATTTAATAACAAAACCACTAACCAATCCACTACGATTTCCAACAAAAGATGAGTTAGCTTGCATTAAAGAAAAATACTCATAACCAGTCATCAATTCAAAGTTGATATTAGATACTTGAAATAATTTTACTTGCATACCAGCACTTAATTTATAATATGTACCAGGTGTTACGCTCCCAACACTTGCCATTGTATAACCATTCAATATTTCAGCAAATTCATCACCTATTAAACTTTGTAATATTTTATTTGATTGAAGTCTCAATCCTATACCAGGACCAAATAGGGCATTAGAAGTGTTGTTGTTTAAAGTTTGTAGCATCACACTATTAAACTCTAATCCAAGTTCCAAATTATAGCTTTCACCTTTGTTCACTTTATAATAACCAGCGATAACGTAATCTTTGCCTAAGTTAGTATTTTGGCTCAAAGACAATATAGTTAATCCTAATTTAGAGTTATCATCAGTTTTGTTGTATTTAGATTTGAAAACAATCGTATTGATATTTTTATTATTTGGCGAATAACTAATATTATCAAATTCTTTGTTAATATCAAAATTATTCAGATTTAACGTGTTTTCAGCAAGTAATAAAGTATTATTTGAATCTTCATTATTAGTTTTAATTTCAGTTTTAGTTTTAACTTCACTATTAATCACACCATTATTTGAATTATTGGAATTTTTAATATTTTTGTTACTAATATCATTACCATTCAAACTCAAATCATTACCAGCATTAATTTGATTTTTGCTAATGATGGATTTATCAATTGATTTATCTCTTAATTTTACAACTGTTTTTTGATTATTATTCTTATCTAAATTCTTACCATTATCTATAGTAACTTGATTGTGATTTTTAGCGCTATTTAAATTAGTGGAATTATTAGAATTATCAAATTTGTTATTAAATTTAGTTACAACTTCATCACTATTAGCAGAAGATTTTGTAATTGCAATTTTGGATGTATTTTCTCTGTTATTATCTTTATTTCTTGTATTTGATTCTTTTGAATTATTGAATAATAAAAACGCAGAGACAACCACAAAGGCAATTCCAGCAGGAACAGAAGTTTTGAAATCCAACATCCAACTAAGTGAACTTAAATTGAATCTATTAGCATTTGCTACAGCATTAGCACCCGTTCCAAAGTTTAGTTCTTTGAATAGGTTATTTTTCATCTGAGATGTAGGTATAGAATTATCTAAATGACTTTTTTTATCAGAATTAATTGAGTTTTTAATTTTATGGTATTTGTCATATTCAGATTTTAATCCAGCATCGGAATTAATGATATTAGAGTATTCTTGAGCTTCTGTGCTCGAAAATTCTCCGTCTATCAACTTTTGAATAATCTCAAAAGAATTATGTCCATTTAAATCTTTCATAAGGATCTGAGTTTAATAAAATTTTTTTACAAAAAAGTAAGTAAGTAAAAAAAAAAGTTTAAAATAAGTATAAAATTTATTTTTGTCCAACGGCTTCAAGTTCAGCAACAATATCTTTAATTCTAAGTTTGGCTCTATGAATTCTAACTTTAATATTTGATAAAGACTCACCAGTTATTTCAGCTATGTCTGCATATCCCAAACCTTCGTATTCTCTCAAGATAAACGGCTCTTTATATTCATCGGGCAGTTGCTCAATAGCAATTCTGACCAAAGATATTAAATCATTTGTATTTTCATCACTATCAAAGGAACTTGTGTCTGTCATATAGTCTTCGAAAGCAATATGATAGATTTCTGTTCTTTTATAGTTTAGACAAAGATTACGAGCAATTCTAAGTAAAAAAGCCGGCACATTTGTCATTATTCTTTCTTGTCTCGAAGCATTATAAAATTTTACAAATGCTTCTTGAAATATATCCTGTGCAGCTTCTCTATTATTGAGAAATCTCTTGCAATACGCAAACAATCTTTGTGAATGCCTATCGTATAATACAGAGAAGGCTTTTTCAGAGTTAGAATCTTGATTTTTCAGAAGCGAATATAATTCTGCGTCATCGAATTCTTCAAATTTATTTGCCATTACAACACTATAACAATTAAAATGTACAAAAGTTACAAACAAAAGAATTATTTTAAGTATTTTTAATTTATACTATTTAATTAATGTAAATATAAAGTTAAAATTTTTGATTTTAGCACCGAGTATATAATTAATTAATAATTAAAATTTAGTTGGATTCATTAATACAAACAAGTTATTTTCTTAAAATTATTAGACGTGAAAAATTATTTTTAATATTACATAAAGTTAAAATAATTGGAATTTTATACAATTTAATAGAATTTTGAGAAATAAAATTGATTTGAGAAGTATTTACAAAAAAATACTTAATTTTGAGAAATAATTTGAAGCAATTATCAGAATATATATATTACTTTATCAATAACTAATGAAATTTATTTAAAATTAAATATGTTTTACTGTTTACTGACCGTTTGATTATTATTTGATTATTCTTTACTCTACTTTTTTTAATAAAAATTTACTTTTTTATGATAGAATACCAAAATTACTTGTCAATTAGCGATGATTATGTTGTAACAAAATTAAGACAATTTCTTAAAGAAGACTCACCCAGTGGTGATATCACAACATTACTAACCGTAGATGACAAAAAAAGGTCTTTGGCTATATTAGAAGCCGAAGAAGATTTGGTGTTTGTTGGTGAAAAAATCATTAAACATACTTTCTATAAAGGTTTTGAAATAGAAATAAATGTTAAAGATGGACAAAAAGTAAAAAATGGTGCAAAGTTAGCATCCGTCAAAGGTCCAGCTTCTAAAATTCTAACCAAAGAAAGAGTACTCCTAAACCTACTCCAAAGGCTTGCTGGGATTGCTACAATTACAAATCAATATGTTGAAATTGCAAAACCATATAATGTCAAAATATTAGATACTCGCAAAACTACTCCAGGTATGAGAATATTTGAAAAGTATGCTGTGGCAAATGGTGGCGGATTTAATCATAGAATTGACCTTAGTTCTGGTATATTAATTAAAGATAATCATATTATTGCCTCAAATGGGGTAACAAACGCTGTCAATAAAATAAGAAACTCTGACCTCTGGAAATCAAACCCTCTAAAAATTGAGTTAGAAGTTGATAACATTGAGCAAATTTACGAAGGGCTGGACATCAATGTAGATGGCTTCCTGCTGGATAATATGAACATCGAAACCACCGTAAAATCTGTCGAAATTATCCGGAACTACAATAAAAACTCTATAAAAGGTAGCGATATATTTATTGAGTCTTCTGGCGGAATAACTATTGATACAATTGGAGAATATGTCAGAACGGGAGTAAATGCTGTTTCTGTCGGTGCTTTGACTCATAGTGTCAAAAGCTCAAATATACATCTCGAATTTTTCGATATTTAGTTTTCGATAATAACTTTTCAATAACAACTTTTCAATATTTAATTTATAAGTATAAATAATATTTTTATGAAATTAGATGACTTTGATAGCGAAGAATTAATTCAATTAGTTGATAACTTCAATCATTATTCAATTCTTATAAAAAGTAATACATTATTTAATGAACTTAAAATTGAAGATATTCAATCGGAACTCATAAAAAGAGGCATTGAGAAAAAAGAAAATACTTATTTTGTTAAACTTGAGCAGATTACATTATTGGAGCAAACCAATGTTGCCCAAAAAGTAATCTCAAACGAACAAATATTAGGCACAAATCAAGAGAATAATCTTCCAAAAAATAAACAAAGTAAACAGCAAAAAACCAAAACTGAAAAATCTCCTATAAAACTTAATTTCGACCAAAAGCATTTTTCGCTTTATCAAATTGAAGGCAATTCCCTTATTGATTCAAAAATCAATAAGGGCGACTTGATTCTAATCAGAAATACACCAACCAAAATTAGATCAAAACTCCGAAAACTTAAGCTACAGTTTATTTCAGATATAAACAATTCTAATTTTATAAAAGAATGGATTTCAATTCTTGAAGCATTTAATTCTAAATTAATTGTATTCAAGTTAAATGATAAAATATTTGTCAAAGAGCTCAATATTGTTGGCACTTCTGTTTATTTGATGTCCAAAAATAACAAATATTTCAATTATAATCTATCTCCTAAAACTAACTTTGAAATATTAGGTATAGTTACAAATGTAATTAGAAACTTAGATTAGAAACTTAGATTAGAAACTTAGATTAGATTTCGATGAATTTGATAAAATAAAGAAGACCAAAACTATAATATTTATTTTACTAAATTTTACAATTCTGGTCTTGCTTTTAGGGTTTTAGGGTTTTAGAGAAAGAAATATTTTTAATAATTATTTACACTGACTTTATTACCGACTTGACAACTCCCCAGATGTCAAACTTGTCTTCTTTGTGAATAATAATTGGTTTGTATTTTTCGTTTTCAGATATCAATTGTAATGAATTATTAGCGTAGTTAATTCTTTTGACTAACAAATCATTATTTAGAGAAGCAACGACTATTTTGTTGTTCGATACTTTTTCTGTTCTATTGACAACAAGCAAATCCCCGGTTTCTATTCCAACTTTATTCATAGAGTCGCCTTTCACTCTAATCAAAAAATTAGCATCTGGATTAGAAAATAAATAGTTATTTAGGTCAATTTTATAGTTTTTTTCATTTGCTGTTTCTGATACAGTCTCTGATACAGTCTTTGATACTTCATTTATTGTTATTGAAGTATTTGCCAAATTCTCAGTTGAATAATAATTATTTTCGTTGTAATTTGTATTATTTATACTATTCAATCTTTCGTTTCTATTTTCTATTTGACTTGCATTCAACTCTTCATCAATCGAAAGTATATTGTAATTTTCGTTTTCTTTATTAACCAAAGATTTTCTCAATATACTTTTTACATCAACCTTGAATGGATTAATTCTTGTTTGAGAATTATTATTATTTATGTAATTTGGTTCTAAATTGGAATCTAAATTTGATTTTAATTGATTTTGCATATTTTTATATTAGGACATAATTTTAATGTAACTCAATAATTTTTATTAATGTATTACTCTTAAACTTAAATCATATATCGTGCCATTATTTGATATCAATCAATTTTAAATATAAAAAAAGCCTTAATTATTTCTAACTAAGACTTCATTATTAATAAACTTTTTTATTTGAGTCTGTTATTTTCTTAAAAGTATTTTAATGTAAAAATATTTATTTGCCTGAAAGTATAACATTTTCAAATTTTCTCTTCCTTTCTTAAAGTAAAAAAGAATTTAGTGCCTTTGTTTTCTTCACTTTCAAACCAAATTTTGCCACCCATTTTCTCCACAAACTCTTTACATAACAAAAGCCCAAGTCCATTCCCGGCTTCTTTATTTATTCCAACACTTGTTATTAATTTATCAAAATGAAATATTTGAGCTTTAATATTTTCTGGAATTCCAATACCACTATCTTCGATTGTTACTTTTAAAAATTCACCAGTAATACTTTTATCAGTAATATTTTTACCAGTAATATTTTTACCAGTAATATTTTCATCGATATAATTTTCATCAACATCAATTACAATTTTACCTCTGGGATTTGTAAATTTAAGAGAATTAGAAAGTAGATTTCTGAGTATTATATCTAAATAACTTTTATCAACCTGAACATCTAAATCACCACTATAATTGTTAACTAATTCAATATCCTTATTGATAGCTTGCAATTTCAAAAAATCAATATTATTTATCAATAATTTACTTAAGTTGATATTTCTAATTGTAATCGGTAGAATACCTTGATTGATTTTTACTAAACTAAGTAGAATTTCCAACATTTCTTGTAAGTCTTTCGAAGAATCTCTAATCATTGTAATGAATTCTTTTTTCTCTTCATCAGAAACTACATCATACTCTTCCAAAAGTAAATTTGTTGTGAGATGAAAATTGTTAATGGGATTTCTTAAGTCGTGGGCGATAATTGAGTAAAATTTTTCTTTTGTAGAAATAGAATCGCTTAATTGTTTATTTAAAGTTTTTAAATTTTCTTCTTTAATTTTTAATAAATTATGTTCATTATAATAATTTTTATACAAATAATAAATTAAATAGTACAATGAAAAAGAACTATATAATGTAGCAATAAATATATCCAAATATTTGGATTGTCTATTAGAAAAATGGGTTATATTGTGAGGGTAAAAATAGTCTATATAAAACAACAAGAATATCAATAATAGAAATAAAAGTAAACCCGATAATTTGAATTTAGATGGTAAAATAATCGTACCAATAACCATAACCAAAATCAAGGTAACTATGTTACCACTTTCGACGCCACCATTAAAAATAGAGATAATAAATACTAATACAATACTAACAAAATAAGTAATTACAGAGTATAAACCATTATTTTTTCCAAAACGTGTTTTATAATATAAAAAGGAAATTAGACCTAATGCTAAAAGGGGCAATAGTTTCGCAATAATTCCAACTGCAATTATAGAATTAACAATAGTACCTAATGATGCTAAACCAACTCCTGCAAATGCAGCAATTATTAATATTCTTTGTTCTAATTCAATATCTTCATCTTTTGCTAACAAAAAATTGATAAAGTGTCTGATTTTTTTGATCATAAATTAATATTAAACTTCATCTTTTTTATGATTATCAAACGCTTTTAGAATGCCCTTTGTAAATCCTTTTACCAAGACTGGATTGTTGGCAGCATACTGATATGTTACACTTAGAATATCGCTTATCATCATATCACCAGCATATTCTGCTCTTTCTTCAGAATAGTTATTTTCAGTTGATTGATACAGATATAAATCAATTAATTTTGAAATTATAGCTTCTGCATCTTTAATGTTGACACTATCTCTAACACTTTTCATTTTTTGCCTTTTTGTTTTAATATATTAATTTAATTATAATAGTAATAACAATAAATATTATTGAATTTTTACATTCAATTTTATTTTATTGATTGATAACAAATAATCTATTTTTAATTATTTACTAAGATTATTTACTAAAATTATTTAGTATAATTCTGAGTAAAAATATATAGCAATGGCAATAGCAGCTACACAATCATTCATATCTTTGGGGTTAATTTTATCAGAAGTATCGGTCTCTGAGTGGTGATACCAAAAGTATGTACCCATATCATCTGTATCAAATCCACAACCAGTATATCCAATCTCCATCATTGGTCCAATATCAACTCCCCCGCCGCCTTTTTTGACTTCAAATTCAGGATTAGTTAATTTCAACAGCTTTTCAATTGATTGCATAAGTTCCAAATCTTTATCTTTACCAGTAACCCCAATAGAAGCAGGTTTGAAGATACCAGAGTCAGATTCGAGTAATAATATATGTTCTTCATCTTTGTGTACATTTGCGTACTCTTTGCCACCTTTTGAGCCATTTTCTTCATTAGTCCACCCAACAGCACGAATAGTATGTCTTGGAGTTAGTCCCAATCTTTTTAATAATTTTACAGCCTCCCAGGTCGCAACTACTCCACCGGCATCATCTTGGGCACCTGTACCAACATCCCAAGAGTCGGTATGACCTCCAACAGCTATTATTTTATTTGGGAACTCTCTACCTTTGATTTCTCCCATTACATTATGGGAAAGTGCATCTTCTTCAAATTTTGCCGTCATTTTAAGAGCTAATTCTACTTTTACGCCTCTTTTGATATATCTTTCAATCAACTCAGCATCTTCTGAGGTAATTGCACCGTGTGGGATTTTGGCAACAGAATCAACATATCCCATAACTCCTGTATGTGGATTATTCATATCATTGGGGCTCACAGAACGTATCAAACTCGCTACTGCACCGCATTGAGATGCCCAAGTAGCACCATTAAATCTATATTGGACTGTTGCTCCATAGTTTGTAAATTTTACATTATATAATACTATTTTCCCTTTTGCCTTATCTTTATTTGCAAAAAGTTCATCTTTACTATTTACAACAAAAACTTCGGATTTAATTCCATTTTCAGGAGTTGCAACACTTCCGCCAAGACTTAAAATTTTTATATGTTTGTGTTTTGGTGAAGTCATCATCAAACTTTCTGTACCTCTTTTCCAGTTTGGTACATATACTTCTTCTTTTTTTACATTCAAAAACCCATCTTTTTTCATTTCATCATAAATCCAATCAATTGCATTTTCTAATGATTCGGAGCCGCTAAGTCTATGCCCAAAACTATCACAAAGTATTGACAACCTTTGATGACTCAAACTATCTTTGTTTGCCTCTGCTATGATTTTTTTTGCAATTTGCTCATATTTTGAATATACTTCATCTTTGTTAAGCTTTTGAGTCTGTGAAAAGAGGAAATTATTTGTAATAAATAGAGATACTATAAAAATTATAAAGACATTATTGATATATTTTAAGTTGTTTCGGTGAGTTTTTGACATAAGTTTTTATGAATATAATTGTTGAATATTAATATTTAATATAGATTTTTGTTATTACAAAATTTGTAACTTCCAATTTAACTAAATTATATAAATTTAAAAAATAGAAAAAAATAATTTATTTTACAATTTAAACAATTAATATCGTTGGATTATTTTAGTTATAATTAAAAATAATAAATAACACTTATCATTTAGTTTATTAATCAATAATCAAGAAAATTATGAAAAAAATAATCTTGTCTCTTGCGTTCTTATTTGCTGTGTTAATAATCAATTCTTGTTC
>Ga0163144_10004618_pt1 | contig 30937 bp, 28 predicted proteins | sample OliLak19BULKMAT1_FD_123175 | JGI IMG/M metagenome (GOLD analysis project Ga0163144, IMG submission 123175) | Freshwater microbial mat bacterial communities from Lake Vanda, McMurdo Dry Valleys, Antarctica - Oligotrophic Lake LV.19.BULKMAT1 | ecosystem: Environmental > Aquatic > Freshwater >... | reverse complement strand
TCCCGGTTGCACGTCTCCGGCCCGTTGGCGATGGTGGTGGCCGGCCTGATGATCGGCCACCACGGCCGGGCGCTGGCGATGTCGGACAACCACGCGACATCACCTGGACCTGTTCTGGGAACTGCTCGACGAGATCCTGAACGCCGTGCTGTTCGTGCTCATGGGCCTGGAGGTCATCGTGATCCATTTCCCGAGCGGTATCGCGGCGGCCGCCGTGCTGGCCATCAGCGTGACGCTGCTGACGCGCTGGTTGACCGTCGGTCTGCCGGTCGACATGCGGCACCTGCGCTTGCGCCTGCCGATCGGCTCGGGACGGGTGTTGACCTGGGGCGGGCTGCGCGGCGGCATTTCGGTGGCGCTGGCCTTGTCGCTTCCAGCAGGCCTGCACCGGGAGACGCCGCTTGGCCCTCACCTATTGTGTCGTCGTGTTCTCGATCCTGGTGCAGGGCCTGCCGATCGGCGGCGTGGTGCGCCAGGCGGTGAAAACCTGATGCCTTGCCGGCGCTTGAACGAATCGGTCCCGGCGGCGTCTGAATTCAGAGAGACGGAGGATCGATGCGCACGCGAACCCTGTTCCTGCTCTTGCTCGGCAGCCTGATCGCCGCCTTTGCCGCGCTCAACTGGGCCGCCTTCACGGTGCCGTCGAGGCTGTCTGTCGGCGTGACCACGATCGAAGCACCCCTGGGCGTGATCTTGCTGGGTCTACTCGTGCTGATAGCCCTGGTCTTTGCCGTGTACGCGGCCTTCTGGCAAGGGGCTGTTTTGCTGGATGCGCGACGGCATGCCAAGGAGATGCAATCGCAGCGGCAGTTGGCGGACCAGGCTGAGGCATCGCGTTTCACCGAACTGCGCATTGCGCTCCATTCGGAACTGGCTCAGTTGGGCGAGCGTTTGTCCGCGTCGCAGGATGCTCTGCGCCTGGAGATGCGCGAGAACACGAACTCGCTGGCCGCGATGCTCGGGGAAATGGATGACCGCCTCGCGGCATCTCGTCACGAGCCCGATAGCCCCGCGGCGACGTTGGACCGCCGGTAACTCACCATTTCTCGATAGTTGATCTGAGCCAACCGCCCGAACACGCGTAGCGTCACAAAGCCCCCTTCGTGCTCTACTTCCACCCGTGGAGCACGTGGCGCCCTGCGGATGTAATCCTACGGCGTTGCGCTCGCACCAGCGGGCTGAGTCGCGCAGCGTCCCAGGGAAGATCGGCAGGCGGACTGGCGGGCGGAACTTCGCAGCGTCGAAAGTGCATTTCGCTCAATGGTCGTCGCGGCTTTCGAGATTCGAAACCGCGTCGCTCTGTTTGATGCGATAGCTGTCATCGCACAGCGCTGCGATCAGGTATTCACCGCCTCCGTCGGCCAGACGCGGATTGCCCTGACTTTCTTGAGGGTTGCCGAGCTGTCCGGCTCGCTACCCGCCTTCGATTGCACGTACTCCGCAAGTCCGTCCGACACCTCGTCCCAACTGAGTTCCGATAGCGACAGCAGCTTGTCGTCCGCACCCCAAGGAGCGCGCAAATCGTCTCCGTTCGCAACAACGAAGAAGTCGATTGAAGGGTTGTGCAGGTGCTGGGCTGCGTGCAAGTACTTGAGGGTCGTCTCGTTGCCGAACGCGATCAGATCCCAGTCCGAGGTCGCGGTCGCGGTCCCATTGGCGCGCGAGCCGAACAGCCATACCGACTTCAGCCCGGGACAACTCGCGGTTACCTCTGTCAGGAACAGGATGAGATTCGGGTCCATGATTTGTGTTTGCGCCTCAGGGTTGGCTCGGCATTTTGACAAGGCGCGGCCCGCGACACGAAGGGTCGCGATTGGGCCGATGCGGATTGTGGATGCATTGCAGATCGAGCGAGTCGGACATGCCGCGTTCCCTTTCAGACAGAGGTCGGCGCGTCCATCAGTGCGTCGTAGGCACCCTGGCGCGCGGCCTGGCTGCAGCGGGCGCGGTGAAGCAGCGCCTCCTGTGCCGCCGCGACGTAGGCAACCTCGCCGTGCCAGATTTCCAGGGCCGGTTGCTGGATGGCGCGGGCGAACGAAAAGGTCAGCGCCCAGGGCCGCCGCGACCTGAACTTCACATTCATCGCGTTCAACCGGGCACAAGCCAGCTCCGCGGATTGGCCACCCGACAGGAACGCGATCCCGGGAACGGCAGCGGGCACGGCTCGCAAGAGACACGAAACGGTCGCGCCGGCCACCTCGTTCACGGTCTCTTGCTTCAGGCAGGCCAGCCCTGGCAGCACCATGTTCGGCTTCAGCAGCATGCCCTCCAGCACCACGCCTTGCGAATGAAGTTGATGGAAGACCGCACGCAGAACGTCTTCGGTGACCGCTTCGCACTGGGCCAGGGAATGGTCGCCCTCCATCAGCACTTCAGGTTCGACGACGGGGACCAGTCCGGCCTCCTGGCACAACGCGGCATAGCGAGCCAATGCGTAAGCATTCGCCTCGATGCAGCCGAGGCTGGGCAAGCCGGCACCCAACACGAGGACCGCGCGCCATTTGGCAAAGCGTGCGCCCATTCGCGCGTATTCAGCCAGTCGGTCGCGCAGGCCGTCCAGACCTTCGGTCACCTTCTCCCCAGGATGGCCCGCCAGATCCTTCGCGCCGGTGTCGACCTTGATGCCGGGAACGATGCCAGCCTCGACGAGGGTCGTGGCAAAAGGTGCTCCCGCATTCGTCCGCTGGCGCATCGTCTCGTCGAACAGGATCGCGCCGCTGATGCACTCGCCCAGGCCGGGCGTGGTAACGATCAGCTCCCGCCAGGCGCGCCGCATTTGTTCGGTCTGGGGAATGCCCAGCTTCGCGAAACGCTGGTTGCAGGTCGGGTTGCTTTCATCCATCGCCAGCAAGCCCTTGTCACCGCCGACAAGGGCTTGGGCGGTATCGGTGAGTGCTTGCACGGTCATGTCGGACTACCCCACTTCCAGTTGCGGATCTCGGGCATGTCTTCGCCGTGCCGGATGATGTACTGCCTGTGTGCCGCCAGCTTGTCCTCGAGTTGCCGCTCGAGGGACAGGCCTTTGCCACCGGTCTGCGGCAGGCGGTCGATTGGTGTCCATCGCGAGGTGGAAGCGGTCCAGGTCGTTCGGCACCGTCATGTCGAAGGGCGGGGTGATGTTGCCTTCCTCCTTGTAGCAGCGGACGTGAATGTTGTCGTGGTTGGTGCGGCGATACGTCAGCCGGTGAATCAGCGACGGATAGCCCTGGAAGGCGAAGATGACCGGCTTGTCCTTGGTGAAGAGTTCGTCGAGATCCATGTCACTCAAGCCGTGCGGGTGTTCGGTGTCCGGCTGCACTCGCATTAGGTCGACGACGTTGACCACGCGAATCTTCAGCTCGGGCAGGCGCTCGCGCAGGATCGCGACAGCAGCGTTGCCCTTGACTGTAGCGGCATTGGCGGCCGGGCGCGGTCTGATGGTCTGGGTGGCGATGACCTCGCTTGCATTCGTGGCCTTCCCGGGCCCAATCCCTATGCGCGTCGGCGGTGCCGGTACCTGGATCGGTGCATGGCAGGCCACCCACCGGGGCGTGTTGGAGACGGCGATCATGCCGGCCTGGGTGCTCTGTTCGGCGCAGTCGTTCGAAACGAGGCTAGCCCCGGCCATGTCGCCGATCACACCGCCAGCTCGGCGGGAAGCAGCCGCTCGTACTCCCTCTTGACCACTGCGTAGCATTCGCAGGACCGCTCCTCCAACCTCGGCCGGTCGAGCACCGTGATGCGGCCGCGCGCGTATCGGATCAGCTTTGCATTCTGCAGCTTGAGCGCACTCTCGGTGACGCCCTCGCGACGCACGCCGAGCATGTTGGAGATGAGTTCCTGCGTCATCACGAGTTCGTTGCCCTGCAGACGATCCATGCTGAGCAGCAGCCAGCGGCACAGTTGCTGATCCAGGGTATGGTGGCGGTTGCACACCGCCGTTTGGGCCATCTGCGTGATCAGCGCCTGGGTATAGCGCAGCAGCAGATGCAGCACCGGCGCGCGGTTGAACTCCTCCTTGATCACCTGGGATCGGAGTCGAAAGGCATGGCCGGCGCTTTGCACCACGGCACGACTGGGCGTGGACTCGCCCCCCATGAACAGCGAGATCCCGACGATGCCTTCGTTGCCGGTGATGGCGATCTCGGCGGAGGCGCCGTTTTCCATAACGTACAGCAAGGAGACGATGGCCGTGGTCGGAAAGTACACGTGGCTCAGCGTCGCGCCGGACTCGTAGATCACCTTTCCCAGGGGCAGGTCGACGTATTCGAGATGCGGCAACCAGCGTTGCCACTCCGTGTCCGGGAGCGCTGCCAGCAACTGATTCTTTCGCGGGTCGTCCGACATGCCTATCTCCTGATCCAGGGTCGGCACGGATTGCAATCCTGTTCCTCGCGAAAGCATACCCGGTTTGACGCCGCGTCGTGCGTGCTAACTCGGTACGTGAGCCATCGAACCGAACGCCGGAGGCCGGACGCCCAAACCAGGCCGCGTCGTCGCGATGGCCGGCGCCGGCATCACGACGCGCCGGCCCTGGCGCGCGCGGATGTCGGCGCGCAGTGCCTCCCTCCCACTCCGCCCAACTGCGCCGGCCCTGGCGCGCGCGGATGTCGGCCTCGCGATGCGCACCGGCACCGACGTGGCCATGAACAGCGCCCCGCTCGAGCTGGTCAAAGGCGATCTGCGCGGCATCGCCACCGCGCGCGCATTGTCGGTCGCCACCGTGGCCAACAATTAAGCAGAGACTCGGCTTTGCTTTCGTCTACAACTCGCTCGGCGTACCGCTGGCTGCGGGCGTGCTGTTTCCGTTCACGGGCTGGACGCTGTCGCCGATGATCGCGGCGCGGGCAATGAGCCTGATTTCGGTTTCAGTGATCAGCAATGCCTTGCGCTTGCGGGTCACGGCGCTCAGGCCGGACTGAGAATGCGACCTGGAGATTGCCGACGAGCGCCGCGTAGATCACTTGGGTCGAGGACTAGTTGGCTGCCACGACGACGTCAGGACGCTGGGGGCACCAGCACGGCCGCGCCGTGGAACTTGCCGGCACGAAGATCGGCCAGCGCCTCGTTCGCGTGCTGCATCGGGTAGCTCGTGGTCTCGGTCACGATGCCGATCTGCGGCGCAAGACGCAGGAAGTCGAGCCCGTCCTGCCGCGTGAGGTTGGCCACCGACAGCAGTTGGCGCTCTTCCCACAGCAACGCATAAGGGAAACCCGGGATGTCGCCCATGTGGATGCCCGCACAGACCACGCGACCGCCCTTCTTCACCGCCTTCCGGGCCAGGGGCACGAGATCGCCCAGGGCCGCGAAGATGATCGCGGCATCGAGCGCCTCGGGCGGCGGCTGGTCCGACCCGCCGGCCCAGACGGCGCCCAGGCCGATCGCGAAGGTCTGGGTGGCCGCGTCGCCCGGCCGCGTGAATGCGAACACCGAGCGCCCCTGCCAACGGGCGACCTGAGCCACGATGTGGGCCGCAGCGCCAAAGCCGTAGAGGCCGAGCCGTTTGCCCTCGCCCGCCATCACCAGCGACCGCCAGCCGATCAGGCCGGCGCACAGCAAGGGTGCCAGCGCGACGTCGCTGCCGGTCTCTCCGAGCGGGAAGGAAAAGCGCGCATCGGCAATGGTTGCGGTGGCGAAACCGCCATCGTGCGTGTAGCCGGTGAAGAGCGGACGATCGCAAAGATTCTCGCGGGCACCCAGGCGATACGGGCAGACCCCGCAGCTATGGCCGAGCCACGGAATGCCGACGCGCTCACCCAGCGCCAGCCCTTCGGCGCCAGGGCCGACTGCATCGATGCGGCCGACGATTTCGTGGCCCGGAATGATGGGCAGCATGGGATCGGGCAGTTCGCCGTCGACGACGTGCAAGTCCGTGCCACAGACGCCGCAGGCGGACACCTGCACGCGGATCTGCCCCGGCCCGGGCAGCCGATCCGCCCGCTCCGTCCACGCCAGAGGGAATTTCAGCTTCGTCAACACCATCGCATGCATGGCCGGCTCCGATGGTCGGGTTCCGCCGGCTCGCGGCCATTGGTCATCGGAAGGCTTCAACGGTGTTCTCCCATGCGTCACTCGGTCGGAATCGACTGCCCGGTGCTGCTCCGGCGACCTGTCAGGCGCCTCGATTTGCAATCCGTGATAGTGCCCGCACCCAAGGCCCGGTGTTATCCCCGGGTGAACGTCGGCGCTTTTGCGCTCAAGGCAAATCGCGCTTTCGTCTACGTCGCGCCGCTCGCCGTTTCGTTGCTGCTCACGGAGCCCGGGTGCGTGTCGCAAGAGCTTGATCTGGGATATAGTCCCGCCACCATAGTCCCGCCACCTTTCGATTCGCTCGATCCGCGGGTGCCTGGTTCAAGACCAGGGCGGGGAGCCCGCTCGCGCGTTGCGTTCAAGCCGCGTGCGACCTGTCCGGACCACAGTCCTGGCGTTCAGGCCAGCGTCGGCGCCGCGACCTCCGCCCCCTGGAGACGCGCGTCGGGGTCCTATCGCGGGCGATTCGCCCAGCCACCATGTCGGTAACCATCAAGTCCCCTGAAGAGATCGAGAAAATGCGCGTGGCCGGCAGGCTTGCGGCCGAGGTGCTCGACTTCATCGACGCGCACGTGCGGCCCGGAGTCACCACCGACGAGATCGATCGGCTCTGCCACGACTACATAGTCGACGAGCAGCGGACCATCCCCGCGCCGCTCATGTACGCGCCGCCGGGCTACCAGCCGTATCCGAAGAGCATCTGCACCTCCGTCAATCACGTGGTCTGCCATGGGATTCCGGGCGACAAGCGTCTCAAGGCGGGTGACGTCGTCAACGTCGACGTGACCATCATCAAGGACGGGTTTCACGGCGACACGAGCCGCATGTTCTACGTGGGCGAACCCTCGATCCAGGCGCGCCGCCTGTGCGATGTCACCTTCGATTGCATGTGGCGCGGCATTCGCACCGTGCGCCCGGGCGCCTTTCTTGGCGACATCGGCCACGTTATCCAGGTCCACGCCGAGAGTTCGGGATACAGCGTGGTGCGGGAGTTTTGCGGGCACGGCATCGGCCGCAAGTTCCACGAAGAGCCGCAGGTCCTGCACTATGGGCGCTGCGGCACGGGGCTCAAGTTGCAGGCGGGCATGACCTTCACCATCGAACCGATGATCAACGCCGGCAAGGCCGGCATTCGCCAGCTTGCGGACGGTTGGACCGTCGTCACGAAGGATCACAGCCTGTCGGCCCAGTGGGAACACACGGTGCTCGTGACCCAGGACGGGTTCGAGGTCCTGACCCTGTCCGCCGGCGCGCCGCCCGCCCCGCCCGCCGCCTGAGGCCGGTGCCATGACGGCCGCGGTGATCGATTCCGCGCGGAGCGCCCGCCAGTGCGCAGAGAAGCTGTCGCGTTGGAAGCGCAGGCTCAAGGAAGGACGCGACGAGCTGCGCCGGGAGTTCTACGACAGCGGCCACGCCCACACGGTGCTGGTGCGGCAGCGCGAGCTGATCGATGAACTGCTCCTGGAGGTGTGGGCCGAACTCGACATGGCCAGCGACCTGGTGCTCGTTGCAGTCGGAGGGTACGGGCGCGGCCTGATGTTTCCGTACTCGGATGTCGACATCCTCGTCCTGCTGCCGGTCGAACGCGAGGGCGAAAGCGGCCGCGACATCGAGACGTTCGTCGGCACGCTCTGGGACATCGGCATGGAGGTCGGGAACAGCACGCGCACCATCGAAGAATGCGTCGCGCAGGCGCGCCAGGATGTCTCGGTCCAGACCAACCTGCTCGAAGCGCGCCGGCTGTGCGGCGACGGGGCGCTGTTCGCGCGGTTCCGGGCCGCCTACGCCGAGGCGCTGGATCCCAAGGCGTTCTGCGAAGCGAAGCTGTTGGAGCAGCAGCAGAGGCATGGACGATTCAACGATGCCGCCTACAGTCTCGAGCCCAACATCAAGGAGAATCCGGGCGGCCTGCGGGACTTGCAGGTGATCCTCTGGATTACGCGCGCCTGCGGTCTCGGTGACAGCTGGCGCGACCTCACCCAGCACGGGATCATCACGGCGCAGGAAGCCGCTCGCCTGGCACGCCACGAGAGCATGCTCCAGGGGCTGCGCGTGCGGCTGCACTTTCTCGCCGACCGGCGCGAGGACCGCCTGCTGTTCGATCACCAGAGCCAGCTCGCCACGGAACTCGGGCTCGCGGACCGGCCTGCGCGACGAGCGAGCGAGCAGTTGATGCAGCGCTACTACCGCACGGCGAAGGCGGTGCTGCAGATCAACGCCATCGTACTGGCCAATCTGCGCACGCGCATTCTGCCCCCGCCCGCGACCGCCGCCTTCGATCTGACGCCGCGATTCCAGGTCCGCAACCAGTTGCTCGAGGCGCGTCGTGCCGACCTGTACGAGCGCCAGCCCCGCGCGATCTTCGAGACGTTCCTGCTGTGGCAGCGTCATCCGGAGGTCAAGGGACTGGGCGCCAAGACGCTGCGCACGCTCTGGCATGCGCGTCGCCAGATCAATGCGGCCTTCCGTCACGATCCACGCAACAAGGCGCTGTTCATGGAGATCCTGCGGGAGCCCTCCGGCCTCACGCATACGCTCCGACGCCTCAATCGCTACGGCCTCCTCGGGCTGTATATCCCGGCCTTCGGACGCATCGTCGGTCGCATGCAACACGACCTGTTTCATGTCTACACGGTGGACGAGCACATCCTCATGGTCGTGCGCAACATGCGGCGCTTCGCGGTGCCCGAGATGGCGCACGAATACCCGATTTGCTCGCGGCTCATGAGCGGCTTCGACCGGCGCGAGGTGCTGTACGTTGCGGCGCTGTTCCACGACATCGCGAAAGGCCGTGGCGGCGACCATTCCGAACTGGGCAAGGTCGACGCGATCCGCTTCTGCAAGTCCCATGGATTCAGCGCCGAAGACACCGCGCTGGTGGGCTGGCTCGTGCAGGACCACCTGACGATGTCCTCCACCGCCCAGAAGCGCGACCTCTCCGATCCCGACGTTATCCGCGAATTCGCTTCGCTGGTCGGCGACGATCGGCGCCTGGTGGCGCTGTATCTGCTCACCGTGGCGGATATTCGCGGTACGAGCCCGAAGGTCTGGAACGCGTGGAAGGCGAAACTCCTGGAGGACCTGTTCCGTGCCACGCGTCGGTTCCTCGGCGGCGAGCCTGCGCCGCTCGAGGGTTCGGTGCAGCACACCAAGGACCGTGTATTGGTCAAGCTGCGGGCCTACGCCCTGCCCGACGGCGTGGAACAGAAGCTGTGGAACCAGCTCGGCGACAGCTACTTCCTGCGGCACGATGCGCAGGAGGTCGCATGGCACACCCGCTTGCTCAACTACCGCGTCGACACCCCTGTCCCGGTCGTGAAGGCACGCCTGTCACCGATCGGAGAAGGCCTCCAGGTGATGATCTATTGCCCCGATCGCGTCAATCTGTTCGCGCACATCTGCAGCTTCTTCGAGCGGATCAGTTTCAGCATCGTCGAGGCCCAGATCCACACCACGCGCCACGGCTATGCGCTCGACAGCTTCCAGGTGATGGATCCGAACGAGACGCGATCGCACTATCGCGACCTCATCAGCTACATCGAGCACGAGCTCGGCGAACGTCTCATGCGAGACGCACCGATCGATCCGCCCTCCAGCGGCCGCGTGTCGCGGCAGCTGAAGGCGTTTCCGATCACACCGGAAGTGACGATCCGCCCCGACGAGCGCGGCAACTATCACTACCTGTCGCTGATCGCCGGTGACAGGCCGGGGTTGCTCTCCCGGGTCGCCCGGGCGCTGGCCGACTACGGCATCGGCGTCCAGAGCGCCAAGATCAACACGCTGGGCGCGCGCGCCGAAGACATGTTCGTTCTCACCGGTGAAGCGCTGAAGGACATCCGCAAAGTGGTCAAGCTCGAGGCCGACCTCATCCGCCTGCTGGAGGCGTGAGTTCGGCGGTTTCGCCGCGCTCGAGCCGGTAGACCCACGCCAGCAGCTCCGCCACCGCAACGTACAGTTGCGCCGGGATGCGGGCGTCGAGATCGACCTCCATCAACAGCGCTACCAGTTCCGGTGATTCGTGTACGAATACGCCCGCCTCACGCGCGCGTTCCATGATCGTCCGGGCCACCAGCCCCCTGCCCTTCGCAACGACGCGCGGCGCGCCATCGGCGGTGTCATAGGCCAGCGCGACGGCGACGGAACGCGAATCAGTCTGCGCTGCCATCGCGGACCTGGAATCCTTCCAGCTTCAGGCCACGCGCCTCGAGCGCGTGGCGCAGGTCTACTTCGCCCTGGCGCATCGCTTTGGTGCCGGTCGTTTCCCCCGCCTCGATCACCACCTTCAAACCTGCGCCGCGCAAGTCGAGTTCCGCAGTCACGAATCCCAGTTGCGGCAGCTCCAGACGCAATTGCGTACGCCACTTCGGCGTGTCGTCTTCAGCGCCCTGATCGGCCGGGCGCTCCTCGACCTGCCAATGCAGCGTCTGTCCGGGCCACACCTGGCCGCTCCACACGATCTGCTGCGTGGCGATCGCGTCGAGCTGCCGATCGACGATACCTGCGACCGCCGGCGGCAGCAGTGCCGGTGCTGCAGGCTCCGCCAGCCGGGACGACGGTGCAGCAGTGACCGGGTCCGCGGCAGTCTTCTCCCCCGATCCGGTGGAACGCCCGATTTCCATCTCTGCGCTCGCGCGCGCTTGCGGTTCCCGGCGCAGCGCCTCGAGCGCTCGTCTGCCACCAACCCACTCGGCCTGGTGGGATTCGTAGAACAGGCCGCTGGTCTCGAACGCCTGTTTCAGTGGCGCAACCAGGGCGGTACCGCTGGTGACGGGCGCCGGAACGAGGGGCTTCGCTTCGGTCAGTGCCGCCGCGCTGCCCGCGGTTCCGCCCGAAAGGACCGCGGCGACGCGGCTCGCCAACGGACTCAGGCTGACACGACTGGAGCTTGCCCGGCCGGCTTCTGCGGCAGTTTCATCCGACTGGAGCAGGAACGTGGGCTCGGGACCGGTACGTATCACCGTAACCGACAGTTTTTGTCCGACCTGCAGTCCGGCCGGTTCGGGCAACTTCACCTGGAACAAGACCCCGTCCACCTCGAGCAGCGCCCGACCGTCCGGCAATTTCGAATCGATACGTGCCGCCAGCACCTGGCCAGGAGACCAGTCGCGCGGCGGCGCTGCGCGGTCCGGCGCCGCTTCGATGAGGGCGCCCTGACCCTCGCGCAGGAGCGACAGGATCCTCGACTGCAACGCGATATCCACCATGACCGGTCAGGGCAGCCCGCGTCGGGTCAACGGCGGCGGTACAGGGCGACGATCAGGTCCGCCTCCCCGCGGGAAATACCGGTGTGGGCGGCGACGTCCTCGGCCGGCCGACCATGCCGGGCCAGCTCGATCGCCTTGCCATAGGGTGTCCTGGCGGGGGTGGGCGTCGCTGCCGAGGACAATCGGTCGACCTCGGCGCGCAATGAGCCCACCTGCTCGCGCAGTCGCGCCAACTCGTCGCGGACGGCCGTGACTGCATAGTGCTCGGCGTGTGCATCTGCGCCGCGGCGCCACAGGCGCAGACCCCTGGGGTTGCCCATGCGCAGAAGCAACAGCAACTCGGCCACGTAGATGCCCAGTACGGCGATCAGGCCGACCAGCAGTTCGCGCCAGGTGACGACGAAGGGTTCCATGAGACCGCGGGGATATCCAGGCGGCCACAAGTTTGCTGGCGGGCGACAACGGCGTCAATGCGTCGGCCCTGAGCGACGGATCGATGTCCGTCAGGTCTGCGAGTACGACTTGCTGAGCCGCTGCTCGGTGTTGACGCTGGCGAGAATGTCCCTCAATTCGCGCATCCAGTCCTGGGTCAGCAGCCGGATCTCGTCGTCCCGCGTCATGATGACCTGGAGCAGTTCCCGCTTGCGATTCCGGTGTTGCTGGGCATGGACCGCATCGGCTTCGTGCAGGCGGATGTCCTCGAGCAGGCGACCGCGCTGCTGTTCGAACTCGACGAGTCCATCCCAATCGCTCTTTCGTGCCGCATCGAGCATGCGGTCCGTCAGGGCGAGGACTTCGTCCCACTGCAGCACGATGCGATGCTGGCCCACCGGGTGTTCAGGCCTTGCCGTAGCTCGCTGCCGGCCGTGTCGGCGGCGTGTCCGCATCGTCCTGCGCTTCGACGCGGCTCGCTTGCATTCTGATCAGCGATTCCCACGCACCCTTCAGTTCACGCAGCAGGCGCGAGACCTCGTCCAGGATATCGGGCTCGTTGCGCAGGTTTGCCACCATGAGCTGGCGCGTCATGTAGTCGTACAGCGCCGCGAGGTTGAGCGCGATCTCTCCCCCGGCTTCCAGATCGAGGGAGGCATTCAGGCCCTCGTCGATGATTCCGATCGCCTTGGACAATTGCTCGCCCTTGGCCGCGAAATCCTTGCGCAACATCTCTGCGCGGGCCAATGCGATCGCCTTGATCGCCCCGTCGTAGAGCATGACGACCAGGGCCTGCGGGCTGGCGCTCATCACGCCGACTTCGACATCGACCTTGGCGTAGCTGCTCGCCGCCCGGGTTGTTTCTGTATACATGGTGATTCCCCTTGTTCGATTCGTGACTCTGCCGTCCGGCGTTCGCCCGAATTACTGTTTGGCCGTCGACACCGCTAATTGCTGCGTGAGGAAACTGCTCGTCGACAACATGCGGCTCATCATCGTGTCGAGCGCCGTGAACTGCTGCCGGTAGCGCTTTTCGATGCCCACCAGCCTGGTATCGAGCGTCGTGCGCCTGTCACCGATGCCGGTGATCGAACGGTTGATGCCATCCGTGCGATTGCTGATGACACCCGTGGACGACAGAATCCCGGTGAGCAACCCGTCCAACCTCGCCGCGAAGCCGCGCATGACGGTCACCGTGCCGCGGTCGCCCGTGCTACCGCCGATCACGTCGAGCTTCAACCCATCCAGCGGACCGCCGGCCGTACCGATGAGCGTCCGACCGCTGCCGCTGGCGGGCGCACCATCGATGGTGCCGGCAACATCGGTCCCGGCCGCAGCCACGGGCGCACCACCGAGCAGGCTCGTTGCAGCGTTGCCGGAGACCGAGACCTCCGATCCGGTACCGAACCGGTTCGAACTGACGGTGATCAAGCCGGCCGAGGCGGAGACGGCAACCCCGGAACCGGCCGCTTGCAGATCGGTCGAGCCGTTGATCGCGGACTGCACCGCTGCGGCAAGCGCCGTATCCGAATACGTGCCAGGGGCGATCTTCACGGTCGCGGCAACCCCGTCCACCGTGACGGACAGGGAATCGTTGCTCCCGGCAGCGATGGTGAGGTTGGCCGGAGCCGAACCCGCGGCCCGGCCCTGCGTGGCGAGCGCGGTCACGTTGACCGCGTAACGTCCCGGGGTAGTCGCGTTGGTCGAGCTCGCGAAATTCACCAGGCTGTCGCTGGTCTTGCCGGTGGCGGCGAAGGCTCCGGCGAAGTCTTCGGTCGCGTTCGCCGCCAGGGCGGCCTGCAATTTTCCCGTGTCCAGCGCCAACGAACCGTCGCGCTGGAACGTGATGCCGAGTTGCGACAGGTTCGACAGCGGCAAGCCACCGCCGAGACTCTCGCCGAGCACCGCGCGCATTTGTGCCTGGATTCCGCGCACCGCGAAATCGCCGTTCAGCGGCCCGGCTGTCCTGGTGGTGTTATTGAAGCTGGCGAGCGTATCGAGGGTGGTGTCGACCTCGTTGTAGGCCTTGACGAATGCTGCGATCGCGGACTGGACCGCTGTCGTATCGCGAGCCACGGTCAGCGTCGTGGTGCCGGGCTTGACCAGGGTCAGGGTGGCGCCTTGCAGCGCGGTGGACACCGTGTTGGTCGCGCTGGTCAGCGCGAGGCCGTTCATGGTGAACGTCGCATCCTGCGCCGCAACGGTCTGCTTCAGATTCTGCGTACCCGCTGGGTCGTAGGACAACAAAGTGGAGAGATCGGCATCGCCCGTCACCGAGATCTTCATGCTGCGGTTCGCGCCGGTCGAGTTCGACTGGAGCACCAGGCGATACGGGGTTGCGCTGCCGTCACCGACGATGCTGGCGGTCACGCCGATGTTGGCCTTGTTGATGGCGTCCTTCATCCCGGTAAGTGAATTGTTGGACGCGCTGATCGTGACCGTGCCGCTGGTCTGGGTGCCGTCCTGCGTGAACGTGGCGCCGGCGTACTGGCCGGCGGTCAGCGTGCCGCCGCTGACCGTGCCGAACTGGAAGTTGATGGTCGTGTCGGCGCCGCCGCCGACTGCTGCAGAGGCGCTGGCGCGTCCGGTTGCGACGATCGACTGCGTCTGCGCGAGCTGGGTCACGTTCACGGCGAAGCTTCCCAGCGTCGCGATCGAGGTCGCCGTGGCGGTCACGACGCTCGTATCGGAACCGGTGACGGTGCGGCTCTGGAACTTCGAAACGCTGTTCAGGGCGCTGGCCGCGTTCTGGAAGCTGGCGAGGGATCCCTTCAGGTTGCCGTAGGCGGACAGCTGTGCCTGGAAGCTCACCTCTTTCTTGTCCAGTGCCGTGACCGGCAGACGCTCGACCGCCATCAACTGGGTGACGATCGAGTTGACGTCGAGATTGGAGCCTATTCCGGGAGAAGAGATAGCCATTTCACGAGCCTCGTTGCGAGAGCGTCCTGCCGCTGTTTACGGCATCCGCGCGCTAATGCTTGAGGGCGTTCAACGCCCTGGAAGCTAGACCTTGTGGTCGAGCAGAGCGCCCAGGCGCCGGGAGATCGAGAGCATCTCTTCCGAGGGAATCTGGCGGATCACTTCATCGGTGTCGCCGTCGACCACCTTCACGACGGTCTTGCCCGACTGGTCGTCGATACTGATCTTGAGGTTGTTGGAAGTCAGGCCCAATTGCTCCCGCGTCGCGGTGACGGCCACTTCCAGTGCTGCGCGGCTGGTATCGCCGGTCTGGCTGCTCGCCACTTCGGCCGCTGCGGGCGTCGCCGCTGGCGCGCCAGGCGTTTGGGTTGACCGCGAGGCCACCGCACCGGCACCTGCCGTTGCGCCACCTGCCGTCGGAGTACTTTGCAGAGCCGAGATAGACATGTTCGTATCCTCAGACTTGGCTCAAAAAACCCCGGCCGGAGCGGACCCCGGCCGGGGTTTGAACCTGTTAACGCAACAGCGACATCACGTTGTTCGTGCTCGCGTTCGCCTGCGCCAGGACAGCGATGCCGGCCTGCTGGAGAATCTGCGACCGCGTCATGGCAGCCGTTTCGGTAGCGAAGTCCGCGTCCTGGATCCGGCTGCGCGAGGCAGTCAGGTTTTCGGTCGTGGTCTGCAGGTTCTGGATGGTGTTCGAGAACCGGTTCTGGATCGCACCCAGGCCCGCGCGCATGCGGTTGATCTGGGCCAGGGAGGCGTCGATGATGTCGATCGCTGTGTTCGCGCCGTTTACCGTCGAGATGTCGACCGAAGACAAGAGCGAGGCAGTCGAAGCCGTCGTGGTCGTGCCGCCCACGATTACATCCACACCCACGCTCGATACGGCCGTGAAGCCCGAATCTGCACTGAGCGTCACTTGTCCGGCAATGCGTGTGCTGTCGGCAACGCCACTGGTGAGCGCCTGGTTGGTCGCGGCAGCCGCGGATCCTTTCACCTGCACGGTACCGGCGGCCGAGTTCGTGAAGCCTTCGATGATGACGTCCTTGCCTTCGGACTGCTTGATGATCACCGAGGCCTTGTCCGAGGAGAGCGTCGCGCTCACACCGGTCTTGCCAGCCACGTCGTTGATGGCTGTGGCGAGCGCGGTCAGGTCGCCCGTGGTGACTGCGGCCGAGACCGAGGTGGCGGTGCCGCCGCCGTTGATCGAGAAGCTCACGGTGCCGGAAGCCGACACGGTGCCGATGGTCGCGGTGGTCGTGGCCTTGGCGGCGACGCCCGTGCTGCCCACTACTGCATTGACTGAAGAGGCGATTGCCGAAGCCTGGTCGTTCGCCGCCACGGCGACGGTCGAGGAGCCCGAGGCACCGGCGATCGTCAGGGTCTGAGCGCCGACGCCATTGCCGGCGGCTGCGGAGTTGGCGGCGGCGGTCACCTGGCCGAGACCGTCATTGACGGTGCCCGACTGCAGCGCGACGGTGTTGTTCTTGAGGTCGGTGGCCGAAGCGCCCTGGATCGAGACGCCGATGGTTTCGTTAGCGTTCGCGCCCACCTGGAATTGCTGGCCCTGATACGTGCCGTCGAGGATCTTCAGGCCGTTGAAGGTCGTGGTGTTGGCCACACGGTTCACTTCCTGCACGAGCTGGTTCACTTCGTCGTTCAGTGCCTTGCGGTCGGTGGCGGAGTTGGTGGCGTTGGCCGACTGAATGGACAGTTCGCGAACGCGCTGGAGGATCTCCCCGGTCTGCGCCAGTGAACCTTCTGCGGTCTGGGCGAGGGAGATGCCGTCGTTCGAGTTGCGGCGGGCCTGGTCGAGACCGCGGATCTGCGTGGTCAGGCGATCGGCGATCGCGAGGCCGGCGGCATCATCCTTGGCGGAATTGATCCGCAGGCCGGAAGACAGACGCTGCATTGCGGTTGCCAGCGTGGTCTGCGAGTTCGACAGGTTGCGCTGCGCGTTGAGCGAAGCGAGGTTGGTGTTGATAATCTGTGCCATTTGGAGAAGCCCTTTCGAGGAAAGTCAAAGTTCGGATGGATGAAGAACATTGCTCGACTTCGGTTACCTCGCCACTTAAGGCCTTTCAAACCTCTGTCACATCCTTTTACGGCACGAGTCCTGAAATCTTGAGCTCGGCGGGCACTGCGGGAAGGGGAAACGTTGCGTGGGAATTCGAACCGGCCGCGCATTGCACGCGATCACGCAAGACACTGGTTACGGCAGGCACGAGCAGAACTTCAGCCCTGTTCGAACGATTCGATGGCGCCGGCGACCGCAGCCAACTGCTCCGTGTCGAGCGTGGGGCCCATGGGCAGGCTCAGGACTTCCCGGGACAGCCGTTCCGCGACCGGCAGGCTGCCCTCGGCCCATCCCAGGCCCCGATAAGCGCCCTGCAGGTGCGGCGGGACCGGATAGTGGATGACCGTGTCCACTCCGCGCGCCGCGAGGTGCGCCCGCAAGGCGTCCCGGCGATCGCTGCATACTGCAAACAGATGCCAGACCGGATCCACGGCATCATCGACGCGAGGAAGCTGGAGATCCCGGCCGGCCAACGCAGCGAAGTATCGTTCCGCCGAAGCCTTGCGTGCTGCGTTCCATGGGTCCAGATGCCTGAGCTTGACGCGCAGGAATGCCGCCTGTAGTTCGTCGAGGCGGCTGTTGACGCCACGGTCCTCGTGCCGGTACTTGCGCGTAGACCCGTAGTTGCGCAGCCGCCGGATCTTGTCGGCGAGAGCTGCATCCGACGTGACCACGGCCCCGCCGTCACCGAGGGCCCCCAGATTCTTTCCCGGGTAGAAGCTGAACGCCGCGGCCGTTCCGAGGCTGCCGACACGGCGCCCCCGATGGCGGGCTCCGTGCGCCTGCGCGGCATCCTCGATCAGCGCGAGACCGTAGCGCCGGGCGACTCGTGCCAGGGGTTCCATGGCGGCGGGCTGCCCATACAGGTGTACCGGCAGGATGGCACGCGTGCGCGCGGTCACCCGCGCTTCCACGGCCGCAGGGTCGATGTTGAACAACCCTTCGGTCGGCTCGGCCGGCACCGGCGTCGCACCGGTCTCCGATACCGCGAGCCACGTCGCGATGAAGGTCATGGACGGCACGATCACCTCGTCGCCGGGCCCGATCCCGAGCGCGCGCAGGATCAGCGTGATCGCGTCCAGCCCATTGCCCACGCCGATGCAGTGTTGCGCTTCGCAATAGGTGGCGAATTCATCCTCGAACGCGGCCACCTCGTCCCCGAGGATGAACTGGCTGCGGGCCATGACCTTCCGCCAGGCTGCATCGAGTTCCTCCTGAACGGTTGCGTGCAGCGCCGCGAGGTCGAGGAAGGGCACCTGCCGCATAATCACTTCCCCCGACGGCGCATGCTTCATTTCGCCGCCGCGGCCTCCTCGGCTGCAGCCTTGAACTCCCCGTAGTCGCGGAAATAATCGGCCTCGTCGTAGAACTCCGAGGCGAGTACCATGCAGACAGAGCCGGACGAGAAGTTATCGATCTCACGCCACATCATCGGCGCGATGTAGAGCCCGTAGTACGACCGGTTGAGGTGATAGCGGCGCGTCCTGAAGCCATCGTCCAGCGCGATATCGAAGCTGCCCGACATGGCGATGACGAGCTGATGGAGTTGCTTGTGCCCGTGGCCCGCCCGCGTCGCGCCGCCCGGCACGTCGTAGAGGTAGTAGACGCGCTTGATGTCGAACGGCACATGCCGCCCGCTCTCGGCAAACGTCAGGTTGCCACGCGGATCGTGGATGATCGGCAGTTCGACGAAGCGGCACGACTCGAGTCCCATGGGTGAAGCCTCCTTCACAGCAATATCGGATCGCGCGCCTACGACTTGAAGCGCACGCGTACCAGACCGTCGCGGCATGCGAGCAGTGCGCTGCGTTTGCCGAAGCGGTCACCCGGCGTCCGGTCCGCGCCCCGCCACCCGACGTGTTCCGCAGCGACGATCGCATGCCCGTCGACGCGCGGCAACTGGTAGGGCTCGAAGATCAGCGAACGGATCAGATTCACACAGTCCGCCGCCGGCATCGCGTGCCAGTCGACGATGTCGAGCGCCGTGAAATCGATGGATCGGCGGTCGTAGTAGGTGGCGGCGCCGGCATCCTGCGGCCGGCGCGGCTCGAGCCCCGCGATGACATCCGGCAGGTTGCGCTTGAACAGTTCGTAGCCGTGCGCGTGGTACAGGCGATACAGGTCGAATGCATTCACGAAGGCCGGCAGCGCAAAGAGCGTCTGATCGACGATGTCGCCGTCGTCGATGCCCGCGGCGAGCACGTGGAGGGTGACGCCGCTCGAGGTTTCCCCGTTGCGCAGCGGCCACACGCTCGGGAAGCATCCGCGATAGCGCGGCAGAGGCGAGAAGTGAAGGTTGTAGGCCCGCGCTGCGCCGAGTTGGGCCGCGCGGATGATGCGGTCGTATTGGAGGCTGAAGAGAAGATCGTCCGGGCCGAGCTGCAACGCGTCGACAGACGCGGCCGCCGGCACCGACAGCAGCGCACTACGTGCACGCAGCGAAGGCTCCCAGGTGTCCTCGCCGCCATCGCTGCCGACCGGCACCGCGGCCAGTTCCCACGCCTCCGGCAACAGTGGCAGCACGTCCGCCAGATAGTCCAGCGCGTTGCAGGCGATCTCGCCTTTTCCGCACACCACCAGCAGCCTGCGTTCACGCGCCATGGCCGCTCTCGGTCTCGCGCCAGTCGTGGCTCCAGCGTCCCGGACCCGCGAGCGCGCGCTCGTAGCGCCGCAAGTCCTCCGCGGAGTCGACCTCACACCACCCACCGTCGACTCCGACCGTGCCGATGCGCTCGCTCCGCCCGAGCAAGCGCTGCAACAAGCCCGTCATATCGAGGCGGTCGCGTCGATCCCGGGGCTCGGATTCCCAGGTGGTCCGCGCGCGTTCCCATCCCGCGGGCGTGCAGCGGAGCAATCCCATGTACTGTCCCTGAACGTCGGCGAGCGCGCCCGGCCGTGCTCCGATCGCTACCAGCCGGCCGTGGTCCTCGCGGAAGGTCTCGGCATCGCTCAGCGGCTCGTCGAATCGCAGCGACCACAGCGTAAGCCAGGCGCGATCGAACGTGATCGCCACGTCGTCCGGTGATTCGAGCAGGCGACGGACGACGGCGGGACCGTAGACGATGTCGGAATACGAGATCACCGTGGCGCCCGCTTCCAGCCAATTCGCCGCGCACACGGCCGAGGCCACCATGTTGGTCTCGGTCCAGCGAGGGTTGTGAATCGTTCGCAGCCCACGGCCCTCGAGCAGTTCGGATCGATATCCGGTCACGATCGCGATGTCCTCGATGCCGGCGCCGCGCAATGCGGCGAGCTGCCAGTCGAGCAGCGTGCGCCCGGCGAGCACGGTGAGGCACTTGGGCCGATCGAGAGTCAGATTGCCCAGGCGCGAACCGCGTCCGGCCGCCAGGATCAGCGCTCGCGTCGTCATCATGCAGTCTCCCGCGCCGTATCAAGACCGAGCGCCTGCCGCAGCAGGAGCCGATCGCCATCCCGGAACGGCGTCTCGCGCTCCGGGTGCCACATCACGGCGAACCACTTCCGTCCCGGATGGCGGAACATCTCCACGCTCGCGTCGGGGGCGAGCGCGAGCACAACGATGCCAGCCGGCAGCTCCCGGCTCGACAGTCCCCAGCGATGAAACGAGTTGACGTTCGGTGCGTGCGTGCCGCGCTCGTGCTCCGGCGCATCGTCGGTCCACGAGAGTGTGTGGCGCGCCGCGACATGGCCCGCCACTGCGATCAACGAGCCCCCCTGCGCATCCCACATGAGTTGCGCGCCGCGACAGATGCCGAGCACCGGCAGGCCCCGGTTCCGGCACGCCGCGAGCAGCGCGCGTTCCGTCGCGTCGCGCCGTGGGCTCGAGCCGATGTCGTCTCCGCCGGTCAGGATGAGCCCGTCCAGCTCGAAGTTATCGAGATAGCCGGCTGCAGCCGGGCCGAGGTTCGGCAGCGGAATCCAGGCGGCCTCCGGAACCGACCAGGCGAGGAAGTCGCCCCACGATGCGGCCAGCGCATCGCGCAACTCCCCGCTATCGGCAGCGCGCACTTCGCGCATGGATACGCCGATGCGGAGTCGATGGCTCATGCGACGCCGACCTCGCGTGTCGGACGCAGCACGTGGGTCGCGCAGTTGAGCTCGGCCATGCCGGCCGCCACGAGGCGCGCATAGGTCTGCTCGCCGCATCCGATGGCCGCCGGCAGATCCAGTTCCGCGCATCGGATCGCCATGTGCGAGTTGGCGCCGCCGAACTTGGTCACGAGCGCCACGATGCCACGCGTGAACACCCAGTCGAAACCCGGATCGGCGTTCTCGATGCACACGATGCCGCCGAACAGGTTCACGCTGCCGCTGCTGTGGGCATCGAGCGCGATCACCGGGCCGCTGGCACCACCCGTGCCGATGAAATTCGGCTCGCTGCGGTGGATCGTCGCGACGTAGATGTCGCGCACGTCGCGCACGATGTGGCTGAGGCGAAAGGCGTGCGCCTCCGCATGACGCAGGCGTCCCTGTTCCGCCAGGGCGAGAAAATGACGATCCGCGTAGTCGATCACGGGATCGCTGCACGTGCGCTCCAGCGCGGGCCAGTCGACGAACGACAGATCGTCGCGGGTCAGGCCCTGCGATTCACCCCAGCCTGCCAGCGCCTCCAGCGCATCCGACAGGCAGCGGGTGAAGACGAACTTGGCACGCTCGCGGCCCGCGATCGCGCGTCGTGCGTAAGCGAACAACTGGGTCGGGTTCGCCGTCGCCAGCCCCGCGTCCGCCAGAAGTATGCCGAGCGCATTGCGCTCCGCCGGCCGCAAGGTGAAACCGGGAGTCGCCACATGCGGCATCGGCGGCAGCGCTTCGGCGAACAGATCGTCGCGCGCGTCGTAGCGCCGGGACGTGATGTCGTAGGTGCCCGGGCGCAGATGGCCGTAGCGCGCGAGAAAGCCGGCGCGCGGCGCCTGCCCGCGGCATACGGCATCGTAGTCGTGCAGCATGCCGCTCGTGACCGTGGCGACCGATCGACGGAAGTCGTGGAGGCGGTCAGCCGAAACCGCGCCGCGCACCACCGCGGAGCGCAGGAGGGCCTCCGCGATGAACGCATGTCGCGCCACGATCGCGAACGCAAAGGTGCCCATCCGCGCGCAGTCCCTTACCAGGCGGACGGCTCGTCGCAAAGCTTCGAAGCCGGCGGGAGCGGCGCTCGCCACGGCAGGCGCGGTTTGCATGACTTCCAGCTCGCTCGTGAGCCGATCGGCCAGGGCCAGCGAGCCACCGTCGTCGGCGCGCAGACAGGTGCCCGTGAGCGAGCGCAGCCGTTCGCGATAGTCGTTGCGCGCGCCGCGAGCAAGCAGGTCCCCATAGCGCTTGCGGAAACTGCGATCGAATTCGAAATCGAGGCACGTGTGCGCGATCTCGAATTCCACCTTGTCGTGCAGTTCCGGATGGGTATCGAGACGGTCGAGCCATGCATCCACCAGCACGGTGCCCTGGACCTCGCCGATGCCCTCGGGCAGGAACGAGTTGAAGCTCGCTCTGACATCCACGTACGGATGGCTGTTGACCACCACCATGAGCTCTTCCGGCGGCAGTCTGCGGTAACCCATGGCCGCACGCGCATCGCGCCAGACTTCGCGGGTCACCAGTTCCCGGTAGAGCGAGGTGGCGAGCGGTCGCGGGTTCGTGCCGATGATCTCCGCGGGATTCCAGTCCGGCATGACCGCCAGGATCGTCCGCCGGCCGAACAGGCCCGGCCGCGGCGCCCCGCATTCGCGCACGAAGTTCTCCACGAACACCAGTTGCCGCGCCACGCGGCGCTCGGTGACCGGGTGCCATGCCTGCACCGACGCGATGCGGCGCACCTGCAACAGATGCAGCGTGCCGGCCCGCGTGAGAGCGAACTCGATGTCGAGCGGAACATCGCCGCAGAGGCGCTCGAGTTCGCGCGCCAGCGCAAGGAAGCGCGCCACCCGGGGCGACTGGATGAAATCCGGCGGTGCGTTGCGATAGACACGCAAGGCCTTGTGCACGCCCTGCCCTGCGGTCACCGAATCGGTGCGGCCGGTTTCATCGTCGAAATTGATGACGTAATAAGGCGCTCCGAGGACCAGATCGTGGGTCATGATGACGCCGCTCACGGCGACGTCCTCGAGCATCGGCTGGATCAGGATCTGATCGCGCGGATTGCCGGTCAGCGCAGCGGCGACGCGGTCGATCGCCGCGCCGACGGCGCTCGCGTAGCCGCCCGAAACCCGCAGCACACTCTCGAACGCACCGGCCATGGAGCCTTGGGCGCCATCTTCCGCCAGCGCGCTGGACCGCACCGCCAGCGTGGCGCTGCCGAAGCGCGCCGCAACGCGCTGGAGGCAGCGGTTGCGCGTGCGCGCCCATTGTTCCACCGTGAAATAGATCAGGTCGAGGACGATCGCCGAGCGCAACCGCGGCGCCACGCGTTGCAGCGTTTCGGCCTTCGTGCCGAAGCGCAGCGGTACCGTGCCGGCTCCCGCACGAGTGTTGCGTCGTTGCTCAGGCTGCATAGGCGTAGCGGGTAAACGCCTCGGTAAGCACGAAGGGCGCCGCGCCCATCGCCACCGGGTGTTGCCGCCGTCGCAGCACTGCGAACAATCTGTCGACGTCGTGAAATGGCACGAAGGCGTTGGTCATGCGATAGCGCACCCGCTCGAAATACCGCCCCGCCACCGCGAACATGCGGTCGAGATCGCCGTCGTCTCCCGGACTCCCGGTGCCGGGCCCGAAGACGTTGTGGCTTTCGAAGAACAGCATGCCGCCCGGCACCAGCAAGTGGAACAGCCGGGCAGCGTACAGTTCGAAGTCGAGCGCCGAGTTGCCGTCGATCGTGGCGTGGTTGGCGAGCGAAAGCACCGCGTCGTAGGGCGCGTCCGGCCTGACGCCTGGAAATCCGCCACGAAGAAACGGGCATTGCGCGTGCCGACGCAATCCCGCACCTCGTTGGCGATGCCCACGAGGTAGGGGTTGACCTCGATGCCGTCCACCGCCGCGACCTCGCGTGCCACTTCGAGCGCGTTCGAGCGCGGCGCCGCCGGCTCCGCCGAGCCCGGTGCCGATCGAGTCCAACCGCGCTGCGAGTCGATCGTGGAACACGGACCCCCGGCGCGGAAACCGCCTCACCATCGTGCCGAGTGCTTCGTGCAGCGCAGCGCGCCGCCTCGTGGCTGCGGTCAAGATCCCGCTCCCCTCTCGCCGGCCGAACCTGGCAGCGACAGCAGAGCCAGATGTTTCAGCACCGGGTGGATGACGAAGTACGTTCCCGCCGGTTCGGCCTCGATCTCCAGGGCCATCGGCAGCCGATCGTGTGCGTGGACGTCCCCGAGCACCCGGCACATCAGATCGGCACGGATGGCGGCATCGTAGAGCCGGTCCACATCCAGCCCGGCCGGCGGCAGCGCGTAGTGGCGACGCGCCAATACCGGACCTTCATCGATTCCCCGTGCCAGCACGAGGACGGACGCCGCGCACCGGCACGCTTCCAGCATGCTGTAGTAGATCGTCGTGCTGCCGCGGAAAGCCGGCAACCAGCCCGAGTGGGCGTGCAGGAATGCAATCCCCTGAGCGAGCACCGCCTCGCCCACGATCTGCGCGCCGAAACCCGAATAGATCACAAACGAGGGACGCCACGCCGCGAGCCGCTGCAGCACCGCCGGGCTGTTCACATCGCGTTCGGCGATCGCTTCCACCGGCCAGCCGGCGGCAGCGCAGGTCGCTTCGAGCGGCTCGGTCAGGTCCGGCAAGGCGACTTCGACGGCGCCGGACGGCTGCGCCGGCGGCGCCTCCCGATCTTCGCTGTCTTCGCCGCAGATCAATACGCGGCCCGGCGCCAACCCCGCGGTGGCCATCGCCTGGACGTAAGCCTGCGACCGCGGCGTCCGGGCTGCGAACAACAACGCACGCTCCAGCATCACAGGGCCGCTCCTACGCGCGTCGCGAGCGCGTCCACGTGTTCGCGCTCGGCGCGGACGAGGCGCGCAGCCGGACGCCGCCAAGCGGGAGCCAGCGCTTCGCGATGCGCCCCGAGGATATCGTTCACCTTCAGCAGCGCATTGAGGGCTGGCAGGCTGCCGGTTCGTGCATGGGTTCGTTCAAGCAGATGGCCGAATGCTACGTAGCGTTCCAGCACCCGGTAGTCCTCGCGATCGACCGGCCGCATGCGATCGTCGTAGGCGCCGTACACGCGCTTGGTGACTTCGAAGCGCTGCACCAGCCTCGCGATTGCATCGATCGTGCCGGAGCGATCGTCGCCCTCGGCGAGGCGCTCGAACAGCGTTAGCGCCGGGTCTGCAGTGTCCGCGACGCTCTCCGATGCGCGGCCGGTTGCATCGAACCACTGCGCGGTTGCCTCGCGATGCGATTTCCAGGCACGCACGAAGGCGGCGCCGCCGAACGCCGAATAGAAATACGAGTTCGGTCGAGTCAGCAGATCGCCGCCGGCGTAGGGATAGTCGGGCATCACGATGGCGCGAGGCCGGCTCTGCGGAGCACGTCCCGCACGAGCGCGTCCGGATCGGGCATCGGACCGGATGTGTCGACGATCATGTCGGGCGCCACCGGTTCCGGAAACGGCAGGTCGACACCGGCGACGTTGCACGCTTCGCCGCGCAACGCCGGTGCATACAGGTTCTTCGTATCCCGGGCCATGAGCGCGGCCACTGGAGCCGCGAGATAAATCTCGAAATACCCCGAGAAGCGCTGGCGGTTCGCCGCCCGCAGTTCCGGAAACAGCGACAGGATGCAACACACGACGTTCATGCCCTGCCGGTCGAGCCACGCGCACAGCTCTGTCACCCGCTCCGCATTGAGGCGCCGCCCCGCCAGCGTGTAGGGGGCGTCCCCCTGGTCGTGCGCGAAGATCCGGCGCACCTCGTCGCCGTCCACGAGCACGGTGTTCGGCGCCGCTTCGCGCCAGCGGCGCACCAGCGCGCGGCCTAAGGTCGTCTTGCCGCTGCCGGACAATCCGATGATCCAGATCACCATGGCGGCTCAGCGCCGGACCGGTCGACCGGGACCAGTCTGTCGACATGCAGCAATGCCTGGGCGGCCACGGTGCCGGAGTAGCCGAGATGCGGTGCGAAGAAGGCGGAGCGCAACCCGCGCCGGATGCGGCGCTGGTCGTCCCACCTGCGGGCGTCCTCCAGCAGGTCTCTCAATGTGTTTCCCTCCGTCGGCGCCAGATGAGGGATCACCTGGCGGATCACCAGGTCCGGCGAATCCGCTCCGAGCATCGGATCGTTGCCGGCATCCGGCACGTCCAGCAGCACGAGGTTGCGATCGGCATAGATCGCCCCGAACGCCGGTCCGCCGTAGTCGCACAGCACCCAATCCGCGACGACGTACAGCGGCATGTTGTCGGAGGAGTCCGTCACGACGCGAAGCAGACCGAGCTCGCGCAGTGCCTGTGCCTTGCCCGGTTCCTGCTGCGACATGAGCGGATGCAGCTTCACGATCACATTGAAGTCGCGCGTCAACCCCGCCACCGCTGCGTCGTGCCACCCGACCGACGAGAGCTCCTTCCAGGTCGGCAGCCAGACCACCGTGCGCTTGCCCGGGTCGCCGCCCATCGCCTCGAGCAACTCGCGCCGCCGCGGCAGCAGTTCGAAGAACGCATCGAAACGCGGATAGCCCACCTCGACCAGCACCGCTCCGGTCACCACCGCCAACGCTTCGCGCTGGTAGGGGCCGAAGCACAGGATGACGTCGTACAACTGGTTCCAGTCGCGCAGGTTCCAGCCGGCCTTGCCGACCGAATACATGAGCCGTACGTTGATGCGTCCCAGGCGTTTGATGAGCGGCACCGGTCCGCTGGGATCGATCGGATGGTTCGACACCAGGCATTCGTAGCGTGACTGCGACTGCTGCCGCTGCGCAGCCCCGACGCAGCCGATGCCTTCCGCACCCGAGAGATCGGTGATCTGGCGGGCATCGGTGCCGGTGCCCGCATTGACCACTTCGAAACTGCCCGGCGGCAAGCATTGCCACACGGCACGGTAGTGATTGAACAGCTCCGGTATGTGCATCAGGAAACCGAATCGGACCGCTTCGGCGGCGCGGGAACCAAAGGGTACGTCGTCGGGCCGGGCATCCGGATGGGACGACTGGGTGATCGGCGCCGGCGCGGGCAACTGCGTCAGCGCATCCAGGGCCGGTGCGATCGGTGCGAGGTCCACCGTGAAGTCGAGCTGGTACCCGATCGTGTTGGAGAGGTCATCGGGAGTTCCGAGCAGATACATCAGGTTCTGCCCGAGCGTCGCCGCCAGGTTGGAGAAATAAAAGAACGGCACCCCCGGGTAGTAGAGCACGAGGACGCGGCAATCGGGTGGCGCGAACACCATGTTGGCCATGCCGGCGCCGGTGGGGCCGGCGATGATTTCCGCCTCCGAGAACAGCGCGATCTGCTCGTCGAGACTCATGCCGCCGGGCTCCACCAGCTCGAAGCCGTGCGTGCTGAATTCGGCCTCGACGGCAGCTTCGTCGAGCAGGCGGCGATAGCTGGCACGTCCGCGACAGAGATAGAGCCGGCGGCGCTTGCCGCAGGCAGGGTGCGCAGGCATGAGCCGCTCGCGCAGATATCCGAGCGCCCGGGGCGAGAACAGAATGTCGTCGGCATGGACCGTCGTGCCGCTGCGGAAATCCACCGGCATGCATACGCCGGATTCCGGCACGAGCAACCGTTGAACGCGCTGCCGCACGCCAGCCTCGATCTCGATGATCGTTCGCCCGGCGCCGTTGAGCCGGTCGAGTGCCGCGCGCAGGTTCGGGTGCAAGCCCGCGTCCACCAGCAGTGGCCACCCGTCGTAGGCGGCCGATCCTTCCAGCAGACGCAGCTTCGGCAGGTGCTCGAACAGCCAGTGGTAATAGTTTCCGGTGCTCTGACCGCACAGAAAGATGCCGCGCTCGATATCCCGATCGGCTCGGGGCCCGCGCATGACGAGCACGTCGTTGCCGAGTCGATGTCGCAGCGCAGTGCTGGCGGCATCCACCCTGTCCTCGTCGTAGCGCAGCGGAAGATCGTAGATGACCGTGCGGCCGCCGGGCGGCAGCAGCAACGATTCCCGGCCGATCACGTCCACGTCCTCGAGTTCGGACATCGCGACCGGCGCCAGCCGCGCAGGGGTGCGCCGCTCGGTCCATGCATGGCCGAAGATTCGCGTTACCGGCAGCTCGATCGGTTGGGATGGCTCGACGAGCGTTCTTTGCAGGCCGAATTCGGCGCACCAGGATTCGACGGTGCGCAGCCGTCGATAGGGTGGCGGCAGCGGTGGCACCACCCGATCGGTCCGCGCGACCGATCCGACGAAACTCCGATAAGCCTGGACGACTTCCTCGTTGAGGTACAGACGCGGACGCGCCGCGCGAATGCGCCCCGCGATGCTCTCGCGCCACGCGCGATCCGTACCCAGACGCAGCGCGATCTCGACATACGCTTCGGGCGAGGCCGCCATGCACTCGTCCACGTCGAGCAACGCGTAGTAGGCGGCGAGGAAGCGCGAACGGCTGGTGTCGGTGACCCACGTGACCATGGGCCGGCCGCAGGCGAGGCAAAGGTGCGCGGTCGTGGCGCCGCCATGGTGGAACGAATCCAGCACCACGTCGGCGGCGAGGACCAGCTCGAGGAACTCGCCCAGATGCACGCGCCATGGAACGAAATGCACGCGCGCCTCCTGCGGCGCGACAGCGCTCTGCAATCGGGCACGCAACTGTTCGTGCCAGGCGGCGTTGCCGTGATCCTCGATGAACACCACCTGCGCATTCGCGTCCCGCTCGAGGATGCCGGCCACCGCGGTATCCATGGAAGGGTGCACCTTCTGCAGCTTCATCGGGCACAGGTAGAGCGTGCCGTCGGCGGGCAATCCGAGTTCCGCGCGCGAGCGGGGCCTGGCGGGCATCGCCGGGGGCTCGAGGTACATCGGCAGGCTGGGCAGACGCACCAGCCGTTCGGTGTACTGGGCATCGCCGTCGGCCGGTTCGATCAGCGCGCTGGAGACGTAGTAGTCCTGGTTCGGAACACCCGAAGTCACCGAATGGCCGTGCAGCACGCATTGCACGCGGGCGAGACGCGCGAAACTCAACAGGTAGGTGAATGGATCCATCCCGATCTCCGCATACAGCAGGACGTCGAGATGCTCGCGTTCGACCATGCGGCGGGCGTGGGCCAACTCTGCGAGGGGGATCTGCACGTGCCGGTGACAGGCGCTCCCCAGGCGCCGGAGCTGATCGTCGTCGTGATTGCCGAGCGTGAACAGGATCACTTCGAACGCCGGGTCGGCCGCGAGCCCTTCGATCACCGGTCCGAAGAACCGCCCGACCGCATGGCTGTACAAGAAACGCGAGATCACCCCCACCCGCATCAGGCCCGTACCCGGAGGCAAAAGCGTGTGCGGCGCGGTGTAGGCGAGCGATGGGCAGACAGTCAGGAACAAGTCGGCCACCTTGCGGAGCAGATCGCGATCGTTGCGCCCGTGGTATGCGAGGAAGAAGCAGGTCTCCGGAAATTCGAGCAGTTCCTTTTCCGAGGCCGTCAGGTCGCTCGCGCGCAGCGCATCGACGTCCGCTTCGAACCTCGCGCGTTCGGCGTCCAGCGCCTCGACCGAGGACATCACGGGACTCAGCATCAATGCCCGTTTGATGCTGAGCCCCGGATGAGGCTCGAGCGCGAGGGCCCGATCGTAGAACGCCCGCGCTTCGTCGAGCCGGCCGAGCCGTTGCAGCACGATGCCCAGGTTCGCGCAGCACTTCATCGCGACCGGATGGGCAGCGACGGCTTCGCGCAGCACGCGCTCGGCGCGCAGCAGGTCGCCCCGCTCGTTCAACACCATGCCGAGGCCGTTCTGCGCGGCTTCCATCCCGGGCTGGAGTTCGAGCGCTCGTTCGAACGCAGCCGTCGCGTCGTCCATCCGGTCGAGGCGCAGCAGCAGGTTACCCAGATTGCTCCACGCCTGAAACAGTTCCGGCTGCGCGGCGATCGCCCGGCGATAGCAGCCCTCCGCCTCTTCGTTGAGCCACGCATCGAACAGCAGCACCCCCAGATTGTTGAGGGCATTGGCGTGGCCCGGATCGCGCTCGAGGATCGCTTCATAGGCCGCGCGAGCATCCGCATTGCGTTTCAGTTGTCCGAAGGCGACCCCGAGCTGGAAGCGCAATTCCAGATGGTCGGGATTGGCATTGACGGCTTCCCTCAGCGTCTGGGCCGCGCTGATGGGGTCCTTGCGATCCTCGGCCTGCAAGGCGGCGAGATTGATGGCCGCTGCAGGCATGCCGGGCGCTGCGGCGAGCGCCCCGCGCAGCACGGCTTCCGCCTCGCCAAAGGCGCCGTCCCCGCGCAGGAGGGCGCCGAGGTTGTTGAGCGCTTCGGGAAAATCGGGGCGCGCTGCGATCGCACGATCGTAAGCGTTGCGAGCTTCCTTGCGGCGACCCAGGTGCTCGCTCGCCTGCCCCAGTCCGAACCACGCGAGGTCCCGCTGCGGCGCCAGGGCCGTGGCCCGCTGATAGGCCGCCGCGGCCTCGCCGAAGGCGCCTGCCGCGCTCTGCACTTCACCCAGGTAGAACCACGCATCCGCGTGCTTCGGATTGAGCCGTGCCGCACGCTCGAGCAAGGTCAGGGCGACGCCGAGATCGCGCTGCTGGTAGCGCAACAGGCCCAGCAGGAAGGCCGGCTCCCACTCGTCCGGGTGGCTCGCCACGAGCGGTCCGTACAGCGACGCGGCGGCGGGGAGATCGCCCGCGTTGTGCAGGGCGACCGCCTGTTCGAGTTTCTGGCGGCGTTTTCGGATCGCTGTCATGTTCGGGAAGTCTGCATCACCGGTCAGGGTCGCACGCGCGCGCATGGCAGCTCTTGCCGCATCGTTGGCAAGCCTTGCCGCTTCGACTCCGGTTCGGCTCGTTTCGGCGGTATCCATGCGCATCGGCGCCCGTCCTCAGCACCGTTAGCACAGGGCCTGCCAGTCGCGCCGGGCGAGCGCCGCTCACGGCACGATGGCTGCCGTCGGGACGCGGCCATCCTGGTGCCAGCGCCAGAGTCGTTCGTACACCGCTTCGAGGCGGCGTGCGCCCGGCCCGGCCTGAAACAGCGGCGACTCGTCCGCCGCTGTTCGCACGAGCTGGCGCACGTGAGCGCGCCGCTCGGCATCGATGCCGAGCGCGATCGCCGCTGCTTCGTATGCTTGCGGCGAGGTCGTCGCGAGTACTTCGAGTCCCATGGCGCCGAGCACTGCCGAGGACATGCGCGCGGCATACCCGTTCCCCTGCAATGCCAGCAACGGAACTCCTGCAGCGAGCGTCTGGCCCGCCGTGGCGCCGGCGGCGTAGGTCCACGTGTCGAGGAACAGGTCCGCAG
>Ga0163144_10004617_pt1 | contig 30938 bp, 32 predicted proteins | sample OliLak19BULKMAT1_FD_123175 | JGI IMG/M metagenome (GOLD analysis project Ga0163144, IMG submission 123175) | Freshwater microbial mat bacterial communities from Lake Vanda, McMurdo Dry Valleys, Antarctica - Oligotrophic Lake LV.19.BULKMAT1 | ecosystem: Environmental > Aquatic > Freshwater >... | reverse complement strand
TACAGGCCGTAATCGCGGACCCACGAAGACAGCGTGTAGAGGTGCTGGGCAAACACAGGCCACCGCGGCACATCCAGGATGTTCTCAAGCTCCGGCATCATGCGCGTGGCCACGAGATACAAGACCAAGCACAGGAGCACGAGCAGCGCTGCCGGATAGGTGAGCGCACCGACCAGTGCCGACTTGATGCGTTTGGTGGAGTCAGCGACGTACTCAGCTTTCGCGAACCCCTGCGCCAACGAGCCGGACTCTTCACCGGCGGAGAGCATCATGCGTTCGGCATCGGGAATGTAGGGTCCGATGACTTCATGAAACTTGTAGCCGCCCGTGACCCCGGCAATCCAGCGCCGCCAAATCTGCCGACGGGGATCTTGCTTGGCCTGAAAACGACGCAGCTGCCCCTGAAGCGCCACTTTGATGTCGTACTCACGTGAGGCGAAGCGATAGAGCTTGTTGTAGAGCCGAATGCGGTCATCGGTCCCGAAGGCCGTCGCTTTCGCGAAGGCGTGCTCGAGCGAGGCCATATCCAGCGCCGAATACTTAGGGAGCGCCATCAGCGATTCACTCGACGGGTGAGGTGCGACTCGTAGAACTCACGTTCACGGTGGCGTGTCGGTTGGTCATCGAGCGGCCCCAGTTCTTTCTCGACATCCACGGGGCTGACATTGCCAGCGAGCATCTTTTCCATGCCTTGATCGAGCGCCGTGGTGCCCAACATCGGATGCAGTTCCTGCGGCACGCCCGGCTGCCCAATTGCGGCACGCCAATAGGCCTTTGCCAGCACCAGCTGTTCTTGCAGGATGCAGTGCTGCAGCTCGCGATCCAGGATCAGGATCTGCGCCGCCACCGTCCGCCCCACCGTCCCGTTGTTGTTGCAGTGGCTGCACCCGGGTCCGCGAAGATAGATGTTCTTTATCCGCTCCTGCACGTGATCCAGGTCGCTGATGTACGCCTCGACCGCACGCAGCAGGCGTCCCTGCATGCCGTCTAGGCCGACGGATTCATTGCCTACGTAGGGGACTTTGCAATGGCCGCACAGGACAGGCAGCAAGCGCTGAAAAATGACGCCTGAAATGAATTCGTCCGACGTAATGACGGTGCGCTTCACGCTGAGGTCAACCAACCGCTCGATCGCGTCGAATGGATTGCCCGCATGCACGGTGGTAAACACCTTATGTCCCGTCTGCACGGCCTGCATGAAAAGGCGTGCCGTTACGTCATCTCTGATTTCGCCGATAAGGATGGAATCAGGGTCGGCGCGCATGCACGCCTTGAGCGCTTTCTCAAATGGATTCCCTGTTCCTGACGTCCGAACCACAGGCGTTTGACGCGCGCCGGCGATGGGATATTCAACCGGGTCTTCAATCGTGCGCGGCAGCTTGGTGCCGTCATTGGCTTCGTAGTACATCGACACCATTGACTGCAAAGTGGTCGACTTACCCGAGCCGGTTGTTCCCGCCATGACGATCGCGCCCATGGGGCGGCTGATCATCCGCACAATCGCCGTCCGTTGCGCGGGGTCGTAGCCGAGCTTCTCAAGCGAGCGGACAGTGCCGCCGGCGCCAAGGGGCAGAAGACGCAGGACAATGTCCCAGCCGCTGGGATAAACAGGCAGCGATGCAAAGCGCAGCTTCAGTTCACTGACGATGCCGTCCGGCCGCTTCACTGTGCGCGTGACCGCCGCGTCTTGATAATCCTTGGGATTAAAGGTGGAAGTCTTTGAGTCCGGATCGGCGGCCGTGTAAAGCGCGTTGCTCAACAGATCGGCGCGCTCGCGGTGGAGCACGCGGAACTGACGCAGATCACCATGGATGCGAAGAAAGACCACGCCTCGATCCGCGTGCATCCGTAGATGGATGTCAGAAGCATCCATCATCAGCGCATTGCCAATCAGTTCATCGATCTCGTCATCCATCGGAGTGCGCTGATCAGCGACCTCCAAACGACGCTTACGGTCATGCTCCGGGGCGTACAAGAACTGAAGGACGTTAAGCGGCGCTTCGACGGTCTCAATGATGTTCCAGCCACTGCTTCGAGCGCGGGACTCAAGGTCGATCTTCTGCTCGCGCGCCGATACCCGATTGATCCACAGCAGGATCGCTTTTTTCTCGGTATCGGTGTGCCCCACGTCGATGAGCGCCATGACGCTCCGATCGCGCTCAGACACGGCCAGCGAGGCACTCACGTCGGTCAGGACGCGACGGTGCACCGGCACGTCATCGGGCGACTTCACGATCCGCAGTTGCTGCAGACGCTGGTCTTGATCCGGGCGAATCATGTGCGGCGCAGCAGCCATTTCATTGCTCCGTGGCAACACGCAAAAGGGGGGTTTGGTCCTGCATAAACGGGGCTTGTGGGTTGTTCCCGACCTGGCCTGGGGTATCGCCAAACAGCAACGAACGCACGTCCCGCCCTCCGCGTCGCGTCAACGTGACGCCATTGGACTGCACCGAGGTGAGCTGCCAATCACGGGTGACCCAGTCACCGTTGCGGGCTTGGACGATCCGATTGCTGACAAGGAATTCAGCCGTGATCCGCGGCGCGCTGCCGGATAGTCCGACGAGCTCGGGAAGATCATTGGCACCGATGCTGGCCCCATGCAGTCGCTCTTCCGCCTTCTGGTTCTCAAACTCGATCTGCATCGCCTCAACACGTGCACGCCCAAGCTCAGACTTCCTGCGAAGATCCATGAGACTGGTGAGTTGCGGCGACAACCCCGCAGCCGATGTCACCGAGGGCGCTTCCGGCTCCTGCGGTGGAAGTGCGTCGGCCAAAAGCGGGGTTACGGATCCGACCGCATCCGGGTGCATGGGCGCATTCTCTGTCGACACACTTGGGATCTGCGCCTCTGGCAAACCAGCTCCCATGCCGACCTCTGGGATGGCCTGCATGGGCGGCATCTCGATCACTGGGTCGCTTCGAAACACCCCTTTTGCATAGGCCACGTAAGCCCCAGCACCGACAATTGCAAACAGCGCAACGGCGGCGAGAACGGGGGTGCGCGATTTGCCGTTAATCGGCTGCGAGGACATAAGAAGCCTCCAATTGAAAGTCGTAGCCTTGGATCGTTGGGACGAACGAAAGCGCGTTGATGTAAAGAAAGGGGTAGTCGAAGAACACCTCCGACAACATCCATGACTGTGCGCCGCGTAGCGCAATGCCGCCCACGCGAAACCCGCGCTCATCCGGTACCTGGGCGATGCGCTGGGGATCGCCTACCTGGTCGTCCATCGCGGGATTGATATAGGTGACAGGGCGGTTACTGGGCGGGCTAATCTCGGCGGCCGTGCCGGTCGCGCCATAGGCCTGCGTAAGCTGAATACGGCTTGCCAGTTCTTGAATGACGGCAATCTGCTTTGGAAGCTGCTGGAGGGTTAAGGGCGGCCGCGGTGGGACACCGGATAAAGGCACGGTCACGGAGGCGGTCGACGCACCGATCGTGATTGCTGGCTGCAGGCGGTCGGCCTTCGTTTTTGCCAACAGATCGGCGTTCGTCGGGCGAATCTGTGCCGCGCCAACCAGCTGCGTCAATGACAAGGTCAGGCTCGTCGCTGTTGCATCGCATTCCATGCGTGTGACGTTCCACCCACCGTAGTTGCTGCCAATGCGCGACGCTGCATCCAGGCATGTGCGGATGACCGCTGACGGGCGCGGCTTGCTCGTGTCCTCTATCACCGCCGCATGCACCGCTTGGGCGATCCGGACTTCGGTCATCGTGGCCAGTCGCTCCTCAGCGATGCGGGCCTCAATGAGCCGCTGCTGTTCCATCTCCAGCTCACGACGCTCTTTTATTGTCTGTAAATGGGCGTAGCTTGCGTAGCCGAGAAACGCAACCAGCACCACCGTGGCGAGGGCGACAAAGGTGGACGGCCGGATTCCGACGAGCTGCTCTAGGCGAGCATCCGCGGACGGCGCGGCCGTCCCAAGAAGCTCTTCCAACGGCCTGCGAATGCGCTGGTGCCGATTGAGCATCGGCGATGGAAGCTCGCGCTCGCCGCTGATGAAAATTTCGACACCGGCGTCGAGTTGGTCGTATTCCTGCAGCAGGCCATCGACTTGGCTCGCGGCGGCGTCCTCGGCGAATACATTGTCGGTGCGCAGATCCACCACGCCGGGCGTGACGGCGATGACCCACCATGAATCCCGCCCAAGATGCTCAATGTAGAGCGTGGCTTGCTTGACCGTGAGGGCCAACCAAACGGCAGCCGAATACGCGCGGCGGTGTGCGGCGGGTGCGGCGGCTGGCAGCAATGCCACCTGCCAGCGACCGCCTGGCCGCTCCTGAGCCACGCCGAATCGGGCTCCCTGCAGCTTTGCCTCAATACGAATTTCGGAGCGCGGATTGGACTCCTCAAGACCGGGCAACGCACGCCATTGGAGTGCGCCGACCGCGAGGTGGCGACCAATCTGTCTCGCGAGGGCGAGTGAGTCGCTCATCGGTCAGCCAACGATCCGCGGGGTCAACGCGACCACCAACACCGTGCGCCGCCGCTCGCCGTTGCGACCACCACCGAAGAGGGAGAACTTGGGGCTGCCGACACCGCGCAAGTCCGAGCGAAGACGCTCCTGCTCGAAGCCGCTGAGAATCAGCGTCGATCCCGATTGGATCTTGATCCGCTGCAAGAACTGCCGTGCATCGACCTGGGGCGCTTCAATGCGATTGGCACCCGACCCGATCTGCCGAATCTCGCGCAGTGTCGAGAGTGAGATTTGCAGCTGCATTAGCATCTGGCCGCCGTCGATGACGACCGGGAGCGCAGTCAAACTAAAGCCCGTCGATAACATCCCCGGCGTGATGCTGGTTTGTGAGACACCCTCATCAAGCGTTGTGGTGATCTCCGCAAGATACGCGGTCTCCTCACCCACCTGCACCGGGACCGGCTGACCGCTGAGCGTTGCAAGGCGCGCGGTAGTCTCAACGCTCAGGTCGCCCTGCGATGACAACGCGTTTACGAGGACACTCGAACCCGCGTAGTTGTTGTTAGGATCGATCACGCCGAGCGACAAGGCGTTGCTGTCGGTGAGCGGTTGCGAGAAGGCGTTGATGGCGCCGCCGAAGCGGCCATTGAGGCTTTCCCAGACGATGTTCCAGTCAATGCCGAGCGATTCGGAATTGGTCAGCTCGACGGAATACACCTGCACCTCAATCAGCACTTGCTGCGTCATCTGCGCGTTGATGGTGTTCACGTACTCATTGACACGATCAAGCACATAGCCGACATCGGTCACGGTCACGGTGCCAAGTGAGGTTGACGCCGTTGCTTGGCCGGTGGGCGAAAGCATGCCGGTGATGGCCTGCGATGCCGAATCAAAAATGTTGATCTGGGTTTCGACGGAGGTCGTATTGCCCGAGCTCAGCTGTGAGCTGGTACCACCACCCCCGCCCCCACCCCCGCCGCCGCCGCCGCCACCACCGCCGCCGCCTGAGCTTTGATTGGAGATGGTGCTCGACAAGGAGGTCGCACCGGGCAGCGTGTGAATGCGGTACGTGCGGGTGTCTCGGTTATACAGAGTGACGACGTCGCCGCTGTAACGCCACGCGTTGCCTGTCCGCGAGGCAATCAGGTCAAGCAGTCCGCCCAGTGTGCCGTCGTACTGAATGAGCACCGCGCCGGGGTTGCGGGTGATACCCGTTGTTGGTGCCGCATCCGGCGGCCCGTTGGGATTGATGGGGCGATTGGCGTTGAGGGCGGCGACAGGATCGAACGCACTTTCGACCGCCGAGGCAATCGCGTCCGGAGTCACCTGGACGCGCAAGCCATAGGTGCTGGTGATGTGCTCGGCGAGCACCTGCAAGGTCACCGGATACTGCCGTCGAAACGTTGCCGACTTCGACATGATCGCGGCTTCTACGTCTTTCGGTGTGGCGGATGTCCCGACGCCGCCCACGTAATACTCGTCTTTCTCCTCGAAGTAGGGAGCTGTCTGATGAGGCGCGGCGAGCTTCGCCTCTGCGCTTTCAACGACGGTTGCTCGGCGAGCATCAATGTCGCGTTGACCGGGCGTTGCGCAGCCGGCAGACAGCACAAGGAGAGCCGTAAGGGCTGCCACACGAAAGAAGGAGCTGGTCATTTTCATTTTCCTTCCGAGCCCGCATCAGTGATGACGAGGACGCGGTTCTTGTAGACGGTTGCCTTCAGGGTGGGGTTTTGACGCCAGACGGCTTTCAGTGTTTCGCGGACCGCGTCCCTGAATGTTGTGCCTGCTGGAAATTGCAGCCCCGCTTGAATGGGGTAGTCGTTTCCTGCAAGCCACACGAGCGACCAGCCGGCCTCCCCACACCATCGTGACAATCCCAGCTGTAACGTCTCGCCCGGCTCTAGTGACCACTCGGTTGCGGTGTCGGACAGGTAGTCCAGTATTTCGCCATCGAGCGGGGCAACAGGGGCGTTCGCTTCGGGCAACGGCGCGCTGTCGAGCTGCGTCGCAAGCTCCTTACTTAGAGGTGCATCCTGCTGCGCGCCATTCGCGTCAGCACCTGCCGACATGGCGATGCCTGGGACCCCCGCCAGCACAATACAGGCCGCACAGAGGGGGGCAAGGTGGTGGCGACGCGGGGGTGCTCCGCGTCCTGCGTGAGTGAGTGTCATTCGAGCCTCGTGCTTGCCGATCCTTGGTGGGTCGGCCTGTGGGGATGAACTTTAACGGGGTTGATGGGGGGCGTAACCACCGGAAAGGTGCCCATTTCTGGCATGTTTCGAAGAATTAGGATGTTTCACAGATTTTGGACATCAATTAGTGCAGCCCATCAATTAAACACAGCCCTTTTGGGCATGTTTCGCGTGCGCGCTAGGCATGTCGCGCGGGCTATCGTTTTTGCATGGACGGAAATCAACAGCACACATCGGTCGTCGCGTGGGACTCCGCGGCGCGTCTTCACATTCCTTTGACTCATCTGACGCACGCGCACATGACTGCGCTCGCGCCGCTGATCCATTACCCATGGCACCGTCTGGGATCGATCTCGAACGAAGATCGCCGGCGAGGTCGGGCGGCGGCGCGTGCCGGGCAGATCGTGCAGATCGAAGCCGTTGTGCCTGACGCCGAGCACGTGGGCATCGTTGCGACCATTCGCGCACGCAATGAGAATTATCAGCTGAAGTTGTTCATTGGTGCCTCTCACGAGCCGCGCTGGCGATGCAGTTGTCCGGCGGCGAAAGAAGGGTATGAGCGATGGGGAGTACGACATGTCGCTAAGTGTGCACATCTATTGGTAGCACTTGGATGGTTGACACAACACGCTGCAAAAACACTGCTCCCCAAGGCGTTCCTCGGTTGGACAGAACGCACGCTTGATGTCGCTGTAGCGCGGTCTTTGCGGGACATCGGTAGTGCGGAAGTGCAGTTCGTTCTGACGGCGAAGCGTCAGCTCAGCGCGACGGCGGCACCGCCCTTGCTGGTTCGCCCCGAGGTCGTGTTTGAGGATGGGCGCGTGGTTGTGATCAGCGGCATCAGCGCGGCCAAACCGAAAGATAAAAGTGAGGAGGCGCAGGCGGCGGCGGAGGCGGAGGCGCTTGCACGCGTTGACCAAAAAGGGCGCGATCTCCTGAGCCACGTCCGCTTGATGACGCCGAGTAAACTGAATCAGCCTCAGGGTTTTTCATTCGACTCCAGCGGCCTTGCGCAAGGCGTCCTGTCGGACATCTTTGCCCACTACCCGGTCTACTGGCAGCGCAGCGCCTCCGTACCGCTGAAGCTGACCCCGATGCGTCCTGCGTTTCCCGTTTGGAGTGCGGCGGTCGACGGGACGCAACACCTCGAGATTCGCGTCAGTCCCGCGAGGACGTGGTTGTTCAGCGCCGGTGGGTTTGTATTCTTAGATGAGGCGGCGGGCGAGATTGGGTTCGTTGCCGGCGACGCAGCGATGCTTGAGCAACTCGGCGGAATCCCACCTGTCCCTCTGGCGCAGCTCGGGGCCATCCAAGAGGCATGGCCTTACGTGGTGGCTCCGTGTGACTGCCCGGCGCCGCCGATAATTCCACGCGGGGAGGCGATCGACATCGAACCGCTGGGCGAGGTAACGCTCGACGGTCTGGTTGAGGGAAAAGAGCGGTTTTTGTTCGCCCGGCTCGCCTATCGTTACGGGGCCTTCTTGGTCGCGCACACCGACCCCGATGATCCGGTCCGGTGTGACGGAACAACGCTTCGTGCCATCCACCGCAAGCGTGATGCAGAGGCCGATCTGCTCGCCCGGTTCATGGCGCTTGGGTGGAAACCGATAACGGTGGCACCGCCCGAGCTGTTGAGCTGCGACATCGCCTCTTTGCGCGCCAAGCCGATCAAATCAGACGCCATCCGCAACGAGTTCATGAAGATGCTTCCGCGTATTGAGGAGGCCGGCTTCCGTGTCCAAGTCACCAGCGCCTTTGACCCCAAGGTCATAGACGCACGTGATGCGACCACCACGCTGCGCGTGGGAATGCACAAAGACGCCATTGTCTTGCAAGCGGATATCGAAATTGATCACGTTCGCTACTCGCTGCTGCACCTGGTGCTTGCGGCACTCAAGGATACGAGCGGCCCTCTATCAGCCACGCGAGTGCCCATGCCTGATGAAATGTGGAGTGGTGTATTGAACGACGATATGCGCGTTCGTATTCCGCTCGAACGCCTTCGATCGCTTGCGCTCCCGGTGGTCGACTGGGCGCGCGGAGGACCGCTTCTAAAGGACGGCCGCGCGGTGTTGCCGCGTGCACGTGCCATTGCGCTCTTGGGTGAACCTGGCGCAGAGCACATTGAAGGCATCGAGATGATTCAAACGATGGCCGATCGGCAGCGATCGTTTGACAGTCCCGAGCTGCACGTCATACCCGAGACGCTTGCGATCTCACTCAAGCCACATCAGATCGAGCCCTTTGTTTTTCTGAACCGGTGCGCCGTGTTGGATACCGGGGCGGGCCTCTTCGATGGCATGGGTGCCGGCAAGACGGCGGTGGCCATCGCGCACCACCTCTGGCGTCGCGCCAATGGCCACTTCAAGGGGCCGACGCTGGTCATCGCGCCATCAACGCCGATGGAGGCCTGGCGCAAAGACTTACCTCGCTTCGCCCCAGGGGAGCGGGTGCTGGATCTTTCGCGCGCCGGCATCGATGCCCTTCCGACGGTGTCAGAGTCGGAGATCGTGCTGGTCACGCTCACGTTTCTGCGTGACCATGTCGCCGCGCTTTCCTCCATTGCCTGGGGGCTGATCTACATCGATGAAGCCCACTACCTGAAGAATCCCGAGTCTCAGGTTTACACAGCGCTCGCCCAGTTAAAGCGTGTCGCCTGCATCCCCATGACCGGCACACCGATCGACAACACGCTCGATGATTTCTATTGGATTCTGTCGCTCGCGGTCCCCGGTCTCTTTGGCAGTCATGCGAGCTTTGTGCGCCGCTTTCGGATCCCTATCGAAGATCAGAACTGCCCGGAGGCGATTCGCGCACTCAAGCGCATCTCGGAGCCGTTCTTCATTCGCCGCCGCACCGCCGAGATTTTGCCGGACCTGCCGCCACTGACGGAGGAAGTCTTTCGCATTCCCATTCCCGAGACCCACGAAGACTTTTACTCAATCGTCAACACGCGCCTGTCAATCGAAGCGCGCAAAGCCGGCTTCTTGTCGGACAACACAAAAGTCATCGCGTTGCTCACCGACGCCTTGCTGACCGCTAGCGACCCCTCGCTCTGCACCACACTGACTGCTAGCGACCCCTCGCTCGGCACCACCTTGAAGGTGCCGCTCGGTGTCTCGCCGAAGTTCGCCGTGGCGCTTGCGCGGGTGCGTGACGCGAAGGCCCGCGGACAGAAAATACTCATATTTTCCCGCTTTAAGAAAACCCTACATTGCTTCTATCCCCTGCTTGAAGCTGACGGCCTTGAATGCACGTGGATAACGGGCGATTCGACCGACCGAGGCGACACCGTTGATGCGTTTCAGGCAGGTGACTTTGACGTCTGTCTCATCAGCACCTTGGCGGGTAATGCCGGGATCACCCTGACGCGCGCAGAGCGCGTGCTATTCCTCGATCACTGGTGGACCGACAGCGTGAAGGAGCAGGCGATCGCGCGGGCCATGCGCCTCACACAGACCAAGCCGGTGCACGTCGAACACCTGCTGCTTGCAGGCAGCGTGGACGAGCGCGTGTGGGCCATACAGCTTCGGAAGCAGGGGCTGTTTGATGCAGTGTTTGGCGCAGGCAATGTCGCCCTCTACCACTTGAGCGAGGACGACAAGGTAAGCCTGTTTGGCACCGACGATATTGAGGGAATTTAGCGCCTGCGTTGCCGACCTCGCTCGATCAGGCCTCTACGCCGCCGCCGCGAGGCTTAGTAGGGGCGCCTCGCCGGTTTCCATGTTGTCCAGCGTAACCGCAGCTGGCCTTCCGGCTAGCTTTCGGTCTTTCTTGATGAGCTCGCCAAGCACAAAGCGGTAGGCGATCGCGCGGCCTATGCGTCAGCATGTGCCGTCACTAAATGCTCACCGCCCATGCCTACCTGACCCGGCAATGCCATCAGGCGGCGGCGCGCTGTATGAGCGGGGCATCAGAGGGCGTCAGGTGGTCCAACAGGACAGCGGTACTGCGTGACTTCCGCTTCCGGTTATTCGTGTGCAAATACGACAGCGCCATTCGCAGCGTGTCCTGAATGCCCGCGCCGGCATCAATCACCGCGTTATGAAAATCTTGGACGAAGGCTTCATCGTGCGCGTGGGAGCCGGCATCGCTGGTGTCATGCAGGTACTCGTGAATGAGCAACATGATGACCGTCAACATGCCCGGCGCACCCGACGCGCCGGCCGCATCGAGTTTTTTGCGCTCAATCCAGATGGCGCGATCGCCGTCCGTCCACGCGTCATAGGCGTCACTCTCACCTGCGTGAAGCGTGCGCGTTGCGATCTTGCGCCCGAGCGCCTCCCCCATCGCGCGCGCGACATAGACACTGGTGTCGCGCAGCGCTTCAAGCGCGTTGCGTTCTTGCGCCGACAGGTCCCTATCGGCCACCACCGCATGCCCGGCCTCGGCGTGGGCCGGTGAGTCTGCCAGCGAGGCAATTGGCTTCGCGGTCAGGAACTCGCGCTGAGCCCACTGCAACGCATACAGATGAGGTTCTTCGCGCACTGCCTTGCTCACAAGGTCTTTGAGGCGATCAACAAATGCCGCCGGCGTGTCGACGCGGAAACGCCGCAGCGTCTGCTCTGACAGCACCACCGCCGTGGCGGAGCGTAGGGCCTTCTCAGCCACACGATCCCCCTCAGGGGCAACGGTCAACAGCACGGCCTTCTTGATCATGCTGGCAAGGCGGGCGAACGTCACGTGACGCTTGTTGGAGAGCGTAAAGATAGGCTGATCGAAGAACCGCGAACCGCCCTTATCACTCAGCTGCGCGGCCATGAAGTCGCGGTCGTGCTCGGTGACGCGCGTCTTGTTCTGCTTGACGGTGGCATCGGCAATTTCGCGCAAGCGTGCACGCAACCGCTTCCAGAGGGAGCAGGAGGCTTGGAGCACATCGTTGCGGGCAATGTTGAGTGCTAAGAGGGACCCGATTTTTGTGACGAGGACACCCGCCACTCCCACGCTGCTGCGCGAATACGCTCGCACGAACAAGCCCTGCGAATACACCATCAGGGTATGGCCGTCGCCGACGCGCAAGTACGCTGACGCATCCTCTTCTGTCCAGCGACCGGACGCCGGCGGCTTGTTGATCTGCTCGCCGTTCAGCAACACCGGAATATGCGCGTAACGCACGAGTTCTTCGAGGTCGCGCGCATCATCGGTCAGGGTCGCAAAGCTACGCCCATCATAGAAGGCTCCCTCAATGCGCATCCCAACCACGGGGGGTTCATCGCTCGCAAGGGTGTAGCCAAGTCCACGCCGCTCGACATCCACGTCGATTCGGTGCGTGTGAGTCCTCCACGTCGTTCGAGCGAACGCGAAGCATTGCCCACGGCCAAGCCCGAACTGGCCGTTGATCCGATCCGTCCCGTCGTTATGGTCAAACCCAAACTGACCAAAGTTGGTCTGGATAACCTCGGGCGTGGCCATGCCGATACCGTCGTCTTCGATCACGAAGCCGTCGTTGGTCAGCGTCACGTTGATACGCGAGGCCTTGGCGTCGATGGAGTTCGCAATGAGCTCACATAGCGACTTTGCGAGCGAACCTGCCTGGGACTTGATCAAGTGGCGAATGATGCCGGGGCCGGCGGTGAAGGCGTGCTCAACAGGGGCTCGATCGGGGGTTGTCATTGAATTGCTCGTGTCTGTGGGAGGGGTGCTCCATCGTCAGGGCAACATCGCGCCACCGGAAGTTGCGTAACCACGATCAGCTGTCAACCACCTTGCGTAATCTGCACCCGGCGCTTAGCGTGGCGCGGTCGCACCGTTGCGATGCCTAAAGCCCGTGCTCCCACATGAATAAGACTGAACTTGTCGATGCCATCAGCGACGCATCTGACCTGTCAAAAACGCAAGCCCTCAACGCATTGAATGCGGTCACCAGCGTGATCGCGAAAACGCTGGCTAACGGGGACAAAGTTTCACTGGTGGGCTTTGGTACCTTCGAGGCCCGCCCGCGTCCTGCACGCACAGCACGAAATCCGCGCACCGGTGAATCCATCCAAATCAGTGCGTCACGATTGCCGGCATTCAAAGCAGGCAAGGCGCTGAAAGAAGCGATGTAACTGTCACCGTCGCCCGCGAGTTTTCTTAGCGGGCGCCGGAGGCCTTTGGCCTACTCAAGCAGCTGCTGCAGCCGCTCGGTCGTCGCCCTTAGCCGCTCGTCGCACACCTCCTTCGCGCGTTTGGCCTGCTCGACCAACTCAATCACCGTGTCCAGGTCATCTTCGGCGGCTGCTTCAATCCTGTCGGCCGCTGCCTTGAGCGATTGGTAGGCCGCGGAGAATGACTGGGTGGTTGCTGGAATCGCGGTCTCGGTTGACATGTGATTGCCTTGTATGAGTCTTGATGGAGTGTCGCTGCTGGGCCTGGTGAGCGGAAGTTAATCCGCGTCGAGCTGCCCGCGTCGCGTGCCTGATTGCCAGGTGATGCTGACCTCACCCGCCGGCGCATCTGCCCCGATGACACGACCCGATGCGTTCCGGACCACGGCGTACCCTCGCGCAAGGATGCGTGCAGGATCGGCGGCCACTACCTGCAGATGATGCCGCTCGACTGCATGGCTCATGGCGACGACGCGCCGCGACCCCACGGTGTGAACCCGCTCCACTGCTCTCCGAAGCACATGCGGTATGAGCTGCAATCGCGTCGTGGCGCAGGCCGTGACGCGCGCGTAGCCGCCGGCCACCGACTGGCTGCCTGCATGGATTCGTTTTCGCGCAACGCCGGTTATCTGGTCCCATCGTCGCTGGAGCACCTGCGTGCATCGGAGTAGCCGCGTTTGCGCCGCGCTCACCGCTCGGCTGTGTGCCGAAAGAACGGCTGCGTTGCGCCGCTGCAGAGCGCTTTTGGCTTTCTCGCCCACGAGCGACCAGCGCGCGACCGACTGATTGGTCAGCGCCGTGATTCGCGATTGTGCGAGTCGCTGCACACGCTCAATGTTGCGGAGCGCGGCACGCGCGCGGTCAATGATCGTCCCGACGATATGAGCCGATACTTTTGAAGGTGTATCGAATGAGGCGTGCGCCACCTCATCCAGGATCCCGCGATCGCGCTCATGGCCGATGCCCACGAAGACCGGAAGCGGCGCGGTCGCGACGGCGCGTGCAATGGCCAGCGCATCCATCCAGGCAAGATCGAGCGCGCTGCCGCCGCCGCGAATGATGATGAGGGCATCGAACGGTCGGTAGGCGTGATCCGCGACCGCTTGCGCAATCGCTTTGGCGACCGATGCCTCCGCGTCCGGGCCCTGAAAGGTCGCGGTGTAGTGCCGCTGTTCAAGCAGGCCTGCGGCTGCCGCCGCATTAGTGTCTCGCGCAAAATCGCCGAGCCCCGCCGCACCGGATGGCGCAACCACAGCGATGGTGGTGAAGTCCAACGGAGACGGTAGCGATTTCTGCGCGGCATAGATGCCTTCACCTGCAGCTGCGTACGTAGCTTGGCCACGCGCTGGGCGAAATCTCCGAGGGTGAAGCCGCTGTCGATGGCGTGCAGCTCAAGTGCTAATCCATAGCGCACATCAAAGCGTGCCGACACCTGCACGAGCACGCGCATGCCGGCGGCGGGCGGCCCGCCCACCGCCTCTACAAACTGCTTGAACCAGGTGCGCTGCGTCACGCCAAACGCATTGGCGCGCGTGCTGGCCACCAACTCGCCGGCATTGGTTTGAACCAGCGTCATGTAGAGATGCGGCCCTCGAAGGGTTGCTTCGGTAATCTCGGCGATCACCCAGGTGGGCGTGGCGAGCGTGCGCTGAACAACGGCGCGGACATCGGACAGATAGGCCGCCAGCGTGATGCCGACGGTTGCTGCAGTGTCCCCTACGGGCGTGCCTTCGCTCACTGCTGGGGGCGGTGTTGCTGGGGCTACCGGCGCGTCATCTAGCCAGGACCGAAATGCGTCATGCGCCACGCCTGGTGGGATGTACCACTGTTTCCGCGCGCCGTCCCACTTCGCGCCGGCTGACTTGACGGCGTCCTTTTCGCTGTAGGTGATATTGAGGTAGGTGGCTTGGCTGTTCATTCGATGAGAGTGCCACGACCCTCGCCGTCGGTGAAGTTGCGTGGGGTTCTGTGTCTGCGCGACCCCTGCAAATCGGTCTTGCTATGAACTAGGCTCCTCTGCTGCCGGCAAGTGATAGCTGCGGTTATCGAGCCACACCTGCTGGACGAATGGATCGCTCACCGAATAGACGCCGTGGCCGCTCCGCATGATGAGGTTCTCGTCATTCAGCGCCAGCGCAACACGCTGAATCTCGTCGACCTTGACAGGGCGACCGACCATGCGCGTGTACTCGCCCGCCGCCGCCGTCGAGAAGAGTCCCTTGGTCTCGATACCGGCATTTGTAATCTTGTCGAAGATGGCGACCGCAAGGTCCCCCAACGTCAGCAATCGCTGGATTTCCAGATCCGCCGCCGCTGAGCGCAGTGTTGCGGCAATCAGGGCGAGCGTCTCATCGATCGCGCCTGGCAAGGGGTCTTCTGTCATGAGCAGGCGAAATGCCTTATGCAACTCTTCGGGGCGATGCCCAAGGCGAGCGAATGCCTCGACCGCCGCCTCAAGGCTTGGCATGGTGCGCCCGTTGCTCTCAGCGGTCGGCTGCATCTGAGTCATCAGGTGGGTTACGAATTCGGGACCCAGCACTGGATAAGGAAGGCTTACTGCACCATCGAATGCCTGCTGCCTGCGCGCTGTTAATTCAGCCACCTTCGCCCGGTGCGAGCCTGTCCCAACGAACAGGAAATAGCCTTTGGTGTCCGGGTCTTGATTGATTGCGTCGCGCGTTGCTTTGAGCGAGAACAGCAACTGAGAACCTTCATCGCTGGTGAGGACGTGCTGGATTTCATCCACGATCAGGACAACGTCCGCTTCAGCGCGCCGAACGACTTCCTGCATGGCTGCCGCGAGCGTCACGCCGCCCTTCTCGCCGACCGCATCGACAGCAAAATCAAACCCGACGCCGAATAGATTGAGTTTGACGTTCCGAAGAACCCGCAAACGCGTCATAAGAGGCGAGTCACTTCGCTCAAGCTGCCTCAACGTTTCGCGCACCGCGTTTAACACCAATGTCGCGGGGTTCGCTTTAAGGTCCGTCCACAGATCGACATAGATCACGATGGCTCCGCGAGCCTCCAATGCGGGAATGAGGTCGTGCCGAAGAAACGTCGTCTTGCCGATTCGCCGCTGTCCGGCAATGAACAGCCCGGATCGGTACCCGTCAGCAAACGCAGAATCGGGTTTGACCAGCTTGGCGGCGAGCTCTAACGCCATTTGCGTGCGATGAAAGACCGCTGACATTGGTTTTAGCCTTTCTTATGGATTTGCGATAATTATTGCTCAGCCATAATTTTACTTAAATTGCGGCATTGCGGTTCTCTGCGGTCGGCCGCCCCACTGGGCGGTGGGACGAGGCACCTGTTTCAACGCGCTCAGGAATCAGCTGACGTGTCCCATCACGGCGCGGATTGAAGATGGCGGGTATGTCCCCGCGTGCAGACTGCGTTGGCTTATGTGGTTTCGCCTTCGGCCTGGGTAGCCAGCTGCGACACGTCCCACAGGCCTCGCGTACTTCTGAGCGTGACTAACGCTCGGCTTCCCCACTGCACGGCAGGACTGGCCGTGTGATCGGTGATCTGGCCCCCGTGCGGAAGGCCACACAGCACGACGGGCGTACCTGGCGGGAACGTCGCGTTCCAGCGCTCCGCACCGTCGCGCCGCACCGGCGTGGGGGCCGGTGCGTACGCTGGCTGTGTGGCGGAGATCACGCGGCTGCCCTGCCCTCGCCCTTGTACTTCAGCTGCTGCATCGTGCAATCGGAGTGATCCAAATCGTTGCGGACGCCGAGGTATGTCGGCTGGTAAAGCGACGACACGAAATACAAGTAGCGCACCTCGCAGATCGCTCCAGCACGTGGTACCGACTGGTTGGGTGGAATCGTCACATTACCGACGGGATGCCACGCGCCGCTTGGATCGCAAAGCTCAAGTGGGACGCTTCGGCAATCACGACCACCATCGCGCACGCGGCACGATACTGTCTCGTAAAATTTGTACTTCAGAGAATCTCCGCCTGAAGCTGGTTTGCCTGAAGCATAGATCGACGTACATCTTTTGAACACGAGCCCTTCTTCGCCTTCAGCCTCGCATTTTGCGAGCAGCGCGAACTTGGCTTCGGTGGTAAACGCGGTGGGTGTGCGGATGATCGGTGACGGACGATCGCCTAACAGCGCACACAACTGGCCGTAACGAACGTCGGCGGGCAGATCGCGCAGATCGCGACCGTTTTCGACAAGCAGATCAAACGCCGCAAAGTGAACGCCCATTTGCTCACCATCAATCAATGTCTCGCGAGGACCCAGCGGCAGGGCGTTGATGACGGTGGGGATTTCGATCGGTAGAGGAGTTATGAACCCTTTCCGATTGATGCCCTCCACCTTGCTGTTAATGACACGCAAAGAACAACGTTCGCCATTGTGTTTGACCTGGGCAAACCAGTTCGGATCACGGCACAGTTTCCTCGCTTCTGCGGCGTCGATGGCGTTCGAAAGCTGTGGCCGAAATCCACTGTCCACGCGTGCACCGCCCACTTGCCCGACAAACACCGGAGCGTCGCCCTCGATTGGGCGGTAGTGCTTACCCAGCTTTTCTTTGACGACCTTGTCGAACAGCTTTTCCGCCGCTTCCAGCGAAACAGGTGTTTTGGTTTTCAGGCCAGTCGCCATCGTGCCTCCACGCCGGCCATTCGAGTAGCCCACGTGATAGCCGTCACCGGAGGCGGTGATGCTGACACTGTAGAGCTTGTCGCTGCCGCCTTCGGTGCTGTGTAGAACAACGCTCTTGATCGCCATGTCTGCTGCCCTCGGTTGAGTGACTTTCAGTGTCACTCAGGTGGCGTGGATGGCTAAGTTGCGGGCAAACAGCTATTCCTGCGCGTCACTCACGACAGCGTCGGTTGCCTTGTCCCTGAAGGACGCTTTCACGGCCTGTCGCGCAGCGGCAGAGCGGTTGGCGGCATACCCTCGAATGCTCTGGATATCTTCAAGATGTTTATCTTTCCCGGAGTGGTTGGCCAGCGTCTCAAGGCTTGCTGCCGCATCCCGTAGCGCCGCCGCCAGAGCCTCACGTTCCCTTGTGACCACGGCTAGGGCGTCGATGGCGGCGACTCGCTCCAGGTCGGCGTTGATGGCTCCACTCGCCAGCGATCGCAGTCGCTCCACCTCATCGGCGAGCACCTTGCTGACGACGCGCCAGCCCATCGCCCCTGGCTCATAGAGACGGCCATCTGACCACTGCTTTGCGAAGTCTATTGCCTCATCTATCGGCATGACCGGCTCAGGCACTGCCGCGCTCCTTGAAGGTTGATCTGGTTTTCGCATCTGCTCGTTCGAGTTGCGGCACGTGCACCGCGCGCACTGTATGCAGTAACGCCCGGCGCCTGCGTCAGGCGGCCTGCAAGACCTCATCCGCCTCATCTTCGCCGTCGTCTGCGTGAAACTCGTAATCACTGTGATCTTGTTCCGTCACGTTGTCGAAGTGATTTAGGGTGAGCGCACCCGCCGCCGTCACTGTCATCGAGCCTCCGCCACCGTCGTTGTTTTCCCAGCCAGAGTGGCCGCTTTGTTCAATCACCATGTTGAGAAGGTCCTCGCACGCTTGATCGAAGGGCACCGTTTTCGTTCTGAGCTCGAACGTGCTGCTCTCTCCATAGACCGCATGAAACACCGACATCCACTCAACGGCATGGGTCACTGACTTGGGCTCCGTCCCCTCGGGCCAATCAAGATCAACCCCCTCAGCCTCGCCCGAGTCTCCGCAGCCGCTATATTCGATGCAAAGCTGAGGCGCTTCAACGAGGGTCAGTACGGCGGCAATGGCGGCAATGTTGTGATGGATAGCGGCAAGCAGTTGGGTGTTGAAATTCATGGTCTGCGCTCATGGTGGACGAGGTCTTTAGATTCTCATCGGCTTCCGAGCAGGGGAAACTGCGGGATGACTCCTGAGCGAGCAGGCTAACGACGTGGTGAGCCGTTGCTGCGTGGGATGACATCCGTGTCAGCTAGATGCAGAGCACCAACTCTGCGTCCTCGGTGAAGACGCCGGGGTCCCATCGGGACGCGCCGAGCGCAGTTTCCACCGCATGAAGCGTGGCGCGAACCCACGCATCCAGGTGCGCCGCATCATATGGCTCGAAGGCGTCCCTTGCCTGTGCGGACGCCCAGCCCTGGGCCAGATCGACGCCGCGCTCTGCTAGATACGTCGTCGCCGCCGAGCAGCCTTTGGCGCGCTCTGCAGGTGATGCGTCCTCTAGGCAGATCAGATCAAGGTGCATGTTGGTGATCCATCATCGGCAGTCGTCGTAGCGTATCGCGTCCCGGTTGGGTCCTTGGTTCCCTGCAAGCTTGCAGGCACCGAACAGGGAGGCTGGTTAACGGGTCGATTGAGGCGGTGCCGCACATGGCACCTCGCATCCCAGAAAGCATAAAGGCCCACCGAGTCCCGGTGGGCCTTGTTGAGTGTGCGTGTCAGCGGTGCACTGCTGGAGGGGTCACCCCCTGCACGCATACGCCTCGTGAGAAGCGGATGGGTGCAAGAGTGATCATCATGCCCCGCGACAAAGCGATGAATTGCTTTGTCGCGGGGGTGACCGGGTTACACGGCTATACAGCCGCTTTTGACATCGGCGGCGAGGGCCTTGAAGCCGGCCCTCAGGAACCACGCGGCCCGCTCTTCTCCGGCGCGGTAGCGCTCGCGCGCGGCCTCTCGGTCCGCGGCCTCACGGGCGGCGGCCTGACGAGCGGCGGCTCGGCGCCGCGCCCTTTCCTCCTGTGACCGCCGGAAGTGGCGGACACATGTCTTTGCCGCAGGGGATCTTGGGTACAACTCGTAGGTCCTCCCCTTGCCTGCGTATCGAACCCCCCAGTCGGGGGATTCTTGGATCTCACCGAGGACCTCGTCGATCCCCAGTGAGCGTCTCGGTCCCCAATCCCGCAGGGCCACGAACCCCTCCTGGAGGTTCATTGAAAAGAAGCTGATCCTGTCTATACCGAATGTTGTTGTGTGTTGCCTTGACCACATGCTTGCCATAACCCCTCCTGGGGAATCTCCGCGGCCTGCGCGCGGATGAAATGAATCTCCGGAGCACAGGCACACGAATCCCTGACGGGCATTCGCGGCCCCGGAGGGTGTTTCGTCCAGCTGTGCAAGCCTGGTGTAACCCGCCCGTTGGGCAGGTGGGTGCGCGCCGAAGCTCGCCGGGGTGGTCATCGCTGACCCGACGATCAGAATCGATCGACGTGGGGTCACTTCCCCAAGGGTCCGATAGGACCAAGATGACGTCAGGTTACGGCAGTGAGCGGCTCTTTCAGCACGGAAATGGCGTCATTTTTTGCCATGTTTCCTGACGGTGACAGGCTAAACAGCGCGACGGGGCGCCCGGCAGAGGTCATGGCGTGTCCGTCTCTGTCGTCCGATTTCGTAGCGATGCCTCAACACGGCTAAGTGTTCAAGCTGCTTATGCTTCCGCTGCCTCGGCGTGAGACGCGCATCCCTTAGCGCTAGTGACGCAACCTGTGCACAGGATGGATTGCTCGCGCCTCAATCGACGCAGCGCAGTTGGCCAGTTATCGCGGCGTTGTCCATCAGCATAAAGGCGTACAGCGAAGCATCTCGGCAGGAAGCATCGGCCTACTTAGACATTGAGAGCAACCGACCATGCGGCGTCGCTCTACCTGAACCCGGCCTCGTCGGGAAGACAGCGAGCTTGCTCGGAATCTGTTGCTGTATCGACGGTGCGTCACTGGATGCCGCGCCACGCATGGGGACTTGCTCGGAATCTGTTGTTGTTTGGCGCAGTTGTCAGACAGAAGTTCGGTGTGCGGGTCGGTCTCTGCAGCTCGGTTTCTTAGCGATGTCTCAAAAGGATCGCGTGCTTCTAGCTGCTTATGTCCGGCAACATGACGACTAAGTCGTCATGTCACCCGATGGTGGAGCGTGACGCGCCAGCCGGAGAAGGTGGTGGCCACGGCCGCTCCTGCATCCCTACTCCAAATAGGATTGTGTGACTGATCTGTGGCGCGTTGTTGGGCTTCGAGTTGCTGGCGCAACTGTTCGGCAACATCGAGCACCTGCTCTTCGAGCCCTGCCATCTTCTCCATGAATTTCATGGTCTCTGCAGTCGGATCGCCTTGAAGTTGAAGCGCCGCGAGATCCCATCGTGACTTGTCGTCCTCTTGCTCTCTTGCCTTATTTGATGCCACCGCCGCCGGGAATGCGATGCGTGATGCTTGGGCCGTAAGAAACCGATGGCCGTTCAAAGAGCCCGTGCACGAGGTGACGGCGGGCGGCGGGCTGGTCTTTAGGGCGGTGCATGCTACGCCCCATAAAACATCGTTCTCGATAAAAAAATAGAAGTAGTCATAGAACGTAGTCGTGGCGTCCACCAAGCCGACATATATCGGGTCGATGCCGGTGATGCCAGGTCCCGCTAGGACGGGACGCGATGACCCGTAATTGACACGCCGTCCTTGAGCGCTCAAGCCAGTCCCGGATGTGCTGGTGACAACGTCACTCCAGTAGATATTGTGAGCAAACCCTGTCGTTCCTAAGTTCGAAAACCACACCGTTTGCCATGTTCCGAGCAGTTCTTGCGCGGTATTCGCATAGCCGTAAGTAAATTTTTCGATATTGACGAAGGTGCCATTCGGATAGATCGCGCGCCCTCTTTTCGAACTGGTGAACTCAAAGCGCATCGATCCTAGCGAGGGCTGTGATGGTGCGACGTAGGTGCAGCCAACGCATTGCCCTCCGGTTGGCGCAAGCAGGTCTCCGGTGATCGTGTCCGTGGATTCATTCCAGACGCCAACCGTCACATAGAACAGCGATTGCCTACTGGTGCCATAGCTGAAGTGACTGATCGACCAAATATCGTTTTGCCCTTCAAAATTCCAACCTCGGCCGGACTCCGCCGGGTTCCACCACACGCCCGGCGTCGGTGGGCGAGTGTGTGCGACCGTGAAGAACAATAGAAGTGCGAGCAAAGCGAATAAACGTCCCATAACTTTCCCCTGTGTGCCTGGTTGAATTTCAATTGCCGAGGCAGGTAGCTGCACTGCGTTGTCAGAGTACGCGCAATGCGCCCTTGCGCTCTTTCGTCTCCTAATCGAATAGCTAATCCGTGCTCTTGATCTTCTCCTCGAACTTTTCTTCAAGCCTTACGGCGAGCAGCCGCAACCGCACGGGAAGCTGAGCAAGCAGGCGGGAGATGTCCGGGCATTCGGTCTCGGGAACACGGTCCCTGAGCGCGGTCTCAAGAAGACCCAGCACGTCGAGCTGCAGGCGGGCGCGATCGCCACATTCCGTCAGCCCGGCATCCTCCAATGCCAGCGCAGCAATCTCGACCAGCTGGGTTTGCTCATGCCGTAGCCGAAGGAGTGCATCAGGCCAATTCTGTCGCGCGAGATCTGCACGCATGGCGGCATACAAGGGCGTTGCGCGTTGCGCGGCATCCGCCTGCTGCGCCAGCGTTCGCATAAGCGCTGTGACACTTTTCTCGTTCATAGCAGATCACATCCTTGTGATGGGTGGTGTCGCATCGAAATCGCTACTGAGCCGGGTCACCGGCATACGCACGCCGCGGCCGTCGCCGAAGATGGTGGCCACGCACGATCTCTGGCGCGTTGTTCAACGCCACCGCTGCACGACCACGCGCATCGGCCAGCAGTGGCTTGAACCGTGTCCCGTCATGGCTGTACGCCTGGCCAGTCTCCAGATCAAGGAAACACCACTTGCCTGGACAGAACGTCGTCACCGTCAACGCCGCCGGCACCAGGCTGGAAACCACGGACGACCCATCAAGCAGACGGCGCACCGGCGCGGTGGGAAACAAGGGCGCTTGCCGGTCTCGATGAGGCGAGGCTTGCGCGAGGGGGAAGACCTGATCATCACACCGCACCAGGTGATCTGCGCGTGGCCAGTAAAGCCGCGGCTTTCGCCTTGAGGACGGTATCTCGACGAGGTAGGACAGCTTGCTACGGGCGTTGCCTGACAGCATGACGGGCGATAGATCGTGGCTGTCTTGAAAGGTCGCCTTCAGCGCATCTATCCCCTCGCCTGCTGCGACGACCCATACGATGCGTCCGCGCTTCTCCGACGCGCCGCTACCGCCGTGGCTTCGCCAACGCACTTCGTCACCCGGGCTGAGCAGGCCATGAGGGTCAGACATCGCTCACCCCGACTCCCATGACGGCAGGCGCGTTGCGTTGGGCACTAGCCATACTCTGCAAGGTGCGGCGTGGGCGGCGCATCAGCATCCAGCCGCACCCGCGAAATCCCCGCACGCCTGGCCTCGGCAACCACGCTGGCAAGCCCCGGCCACGCGACACGATCAATCACACTATCGCGTTGCTCGTGAGTCTCTTCAGAGAGGCTGACGAACCAACCACCACCGGTCACACCCGTCAGTCGCGCGCCGAATGGCAACGGGTCGACCGCACGCGGATCCATCACCAAGGTAACCGCCAGGCGCGTGAGCGCTGCCCGCTCGTCGGCGCGTAGATGTACCGTCGAGACGACCCAGTACGCTTCGAACTCGCATGATCGATCCGAGGGCAAGGCTTCAATCAGTGCGGATACGGTGGGATTGATCGGCAAGGCATCCACGCTTCGCGCAAACTCATTGGCCCCTCGATTCACCGTCGACCACAAGCGTCGGCCGCTGTCCTCATGCGCGGCGGAGCATTCAATGCGGATGCACTCATCGTCATCCTGCTCGCCGTTGATCGAGCGCCCACCCGTCACGCCGACCAACAGGCCGGCGATGCCTCGAAGCAAGGAAGGCTGTGCGTCTCGGCCGCGCTGTCCCATCAAGCTGGGGCGAAGAAGCAACGCGGTTGTGAGGCGGGCAATGTCGATAGGCGATGCGTGGAAAATCATAGTGCGCTCCGGTCATGATTCAGCCGACTATGAGGCGCGCTCCGCAACTTCCTAAGCTGCGCTTGACGCGCTAAACCTATATTGCGCAATCCATCTTTTTTCGTCATCGCCCGAACCCTGTTGCCGCCGATGCGCGCAACGCGTCCATTATGCCGCCGGCTCACGTTTGGCGCGTGGTTGACACCCAGTTTTGCGACACCCCTTCCCAGGAGGAATCAATGCTGAGCTTCACTCCGTGGACGTCACCGACCTCCGCCACCTTTCAGCGGATCTATATCCGTGGGCTGCCCACGACGGCAAAAGCCTACCTCGCCCGCACCCGAGGTAAAGAAGAGGCCGATCTCATCATCGAGCCACCACTACCTGCCGCACAGCACGCTGCCTTGGTGGAGTTGGTCATCGCTGGTTTGTGCTCACTCGGCATGCCGGACGTAGCGGGCGGCCGTCTGACGTTTGCAGCCGCCATGGCCACCGTTACGAAGGCGAAGTCGTCGGCACCCTCGATCCCAGCATCGCCCCCACGCGCGGCAACTGCGCGCCAGGCACGCCCGACCTACCTGCCGCAAACAACCCCCTCATCCGACACTCTCGACTTCTCGAAAATCATCATCAACCCGCCTGGGCTCGTTATCTATGCCGATCACAGAGAGCCAGAGTCCATCGTGCAACTGCTCCGATCGGTGCCCAACATCACCGTGGTCGTTGAGTCACTGCCCGTCGGCGATTTTCGATGCGGCGCGATCCTGATCGAACGGAAGGTCATCAACGACTTTGAGCAGTCAGTCATCAGTGGCCGCCTCTTCGACGAAACAACGCGCATCGCGCTCGAACCCAATACCGTGGGAATTGTGATCATCGAGGGCGACTTCATCACCGAGGGGAAATCGCTTCTTCTGCAGAGCCTGCAGGGAGCTGTCACCTGCTTGAGTCAGGTTCAAGGCATGAGCGTCCTCACCACCCCCGACCATCTAGCGACGGCCTACTTCGTGATCAAGCACTGTCAGCACGCCCACCAAGGTCTCGGGTATGAGTTGCCGCTGCACCGCGCCAAACCCAAAGACTTAGTCAGTGCTCGCGCTTACCTGTTGCAGGCGCTTCCCGGCGTCAGCGGACAACTCGCCAGCACGCTTGTTGACCACTTCGGCAGCGCGGGCGCGGTCTTTCGTGCCTCGCGTGATGACTTGCTCGCCGTCAAAGGGCTGGGCCCCAAGACCGCCGATGCCATCCTGGCAGTCCTCGTGTGACGTGTCTCTTCCGCCACCAACGCTAAGGCAGAGGTTCGCGCGCCTTCATTCGGAACCATAGCGCCACGGACAGACCCACGAGGATCGGGGCCACCACAACGAGGCAAACCATCAGGTAGGCGAGCGCCTCCCCAAACATCACCATCTCCGGACTGATCGCCAGCCGGTTGCCGATGATCACGGCGATCGCTGTGGGCAGGATGAGATGTAGGGACGACCTCACGAGGTAGCTGGCGACCGAGAGGGCGTTCACCGCCACACGTCCATTTCCGCCAGCCTCAATCGAGCGCCGCGCGCGTATCAGCCCAATGATATGCAACTCATCTAAGGCCTTCCGTCGCTTTGCTTGGGTGAGAAGAAACATCGCGGCATGGTATGGCCGCCATCGGAGGAGCGTCAATGCAACGACCCACCATGGCGTGAGTGTCCCGCCGCCCGGCGCCACGGGTTAGCGATTGCTTCTTACGCCCTTGATCAAGCGCGTCGACTCCACCCATCCAAGCGTTCCGCGAATCCAGGCGCGCTGCTGTGGACTCCAGCGGGACTCCAACGGTTTGTTTTGCAGGCTTGTCCCCACGTGACAGCGTTCGCGAAGACGGCAGCGAAGACATCGCGCAGTGTCGTCTGCGACCCACGGTTGCGCGCCCGCATCGAGGGCCTGTCGACGCCCAATAAGACCCTCAATCACCGAGTCCGGCAAAAGCGTGACCCGCCGATACGTGGGATTACGTCCCGGCCAGACAATCCGCACCCATCCGTACATCGCAATCACCTTGCCTGCCGCTTCGGGCGCGCGAGACCGGAGCAGCACGTACCGCTGACCTGACAGCTGCACCTGGTCACGCCGACGCAGATGAAGCGAACGCCGCCGCTTCGTCTCCACCAGCACAAGAGGTCCGCCCACGGTCGCAAACACCTGGTCCACCCGCGCGCCCAGATCGACGCCGTCCCGTGAACGAACCAGCGCCTCGTTCATGACTAGATGCGCACTTTTAAGCTCATCAGGCATGCACGCGCGCTCCCCGTCTTCATAGCGCTGAGTTTCCGCCTGGCGGATCGACGGCTTAGACGCCCGCCCCATCGCCCACACGAGCAGGGCTGCACCCAGGGCACACGCCAGGAAGACACCCACCGCCAGCATCAGCATGTCTGCGCCATCGCCGCTCCTGTGGGACCACGATCGTTCAAGGCAGATTGAGGGACGATAACCGTCCCTCCGCCCCCATGTACGAGCAGCACGCAGACCCCTTCACCTTCCAGCCAAACGGGCTGACACAGTCGCCCCTGAAGACCTGACCCAGCGGCAGAAGTAAGCGGAAGTGGCGGGGTCATTGATCAGTCCAAGTGCTCGGCATGAGAAACAGCAGGCCAGACAGACACCTTCGGGCCAGATGACAAGCGGACGGGGAGATGGACAGACGTCGCGCCACCCCTGGCGACATCGCGTAATAGGTCGGCACAAGCCAAGCAAGCCCGCGATGGCTCAAAAGAACACGATCCCGGAACCGGCGCAGCTGCTGCGTCTCTTCAGCCGCCTCTCCGTACACCGCCGTCGCCACGAAGCAGCGTGAGTCCGCCGGAGCGTCCTGATTGCTCCGACCACCCGGCAGACCCGCGTTGTGGTGGGAAGCAACCACGCGCTCAAACTCCGCATGGGCCAACCGACCCTCGACACGATGCTCGGCGTCCGGCGGGTCACCCTCCCCCGCCGCGTTCATCAGGAACGCCACCTCGCACTCCGAGATATGCCCGAGGTCAGAGGCGGTAATCCTGAGGGGCCGGCGTGACCTTCGGCTCATTCGACGCGCACTTCCCGGAGCTCAGCGACCACGGCTTGTGCTACGCCACTGGCCATCGACTTCAGGTTGATCAGCTCGCCAACCGTCTTCGTGGGCCGGTAGGTATGCGTGGGTAGCCCCGGAAATCGCTCAACCATGAGTTCATCCATCACAGCCACTTGATCAATCAACCCGATGGCCAGCGCCTCATCAGCCAGCCAGACGCGACCGGAGAATAGGTCGGGCGTGTCGAGCTTGAGTCGGTCTCCGCGGGACGCCGTTACCTGTCCGGCAAAGATGCGCGCGGACTCATCGACCAACGCCTGCATCATCGCGTCTTGCTCCGGCGTGTTCGCGGAAAGCAGGCTGCCGCCGGCCTTCAGGGGGCCTGACGCATAGACGCGCTCGGCGAGGCCGAGTTGCGCCGCGGCTGACGAGACATCCATCGAGACAGAGACAGCGCCGATTGACCCGACAAGCGCGTACCGGTTGGCCACAACCTCACCCGTTTCAGCAGCAATCAGAAGTGCGGCAGATGCCCCCACTTGCTCGATTACCGCCAGCATGGGCAGATCGGGATGGTCTTTCCGGCACGCCGCAAGCGCCGCCATCACCTGCTCCGCGTCCGTGGGCGACCCGCCCGGCGAGTTGATCTTGAGGACAAGCCCCCGCGCCATCTCCTGCCGGCAGGCCCGCTGGATCAGTGGGACGATCTTCTTCGCGGACGCCGCATCCTTCCCGATCTGGCCAGTGATCTCGATCACCACCACGGACGGCTGGTATGGGTCAGCCTTCGCGCCGAGCAGGGGCGAATACAGCGCCCAGTAGAACGCAGCGAACGCAACGACACAGACGGCGATGAAGAGCCATTTGAGGGCGGACCACACCGCAACGCGACGGGCCGCCCGGTGGTGGTTGTCCACGAATACATCAAGCGCGTCGGCAACTCGCGACACCAACGCTACGCCCTCCTCGTTCCACGCTCCCATGCGTGGGTGGTTGGTCTCATCGGTCACGGGGTGCCTCCATGGCTTCGAATTCACTGGATTGTGAGAAATAGGTTTTTTGGCCCATTGGACCCTCGCCGCTCGGCAGACCCAGCAACTGGGGCAGGTGAATGGCATAGCCCTGTCCCCACGAGCCGGACGGAGCGATGGCTCGGATCTCCGAAACGGACATCTCCGTCTCCAGCCCCTCGAAGATGATCTCCGCGCCTGCCGCATCCGCGAGTCCGGCGAGGCCACTGGTGAGCCTTCGCTTTCGATCCAGGTCCGCGCTGAGCACCGCCCGGGTGAGGGCGGCATCGGCTTTCATGTATTTCAGGTCAACGATCGACAGCAGGGACACGTTGCCGCATTGCGCCCCAAAATCATCAATGGCCAGTCCGACACCGGCGTCTCGCAGGTACAGCAGGTTTTCCCTCACGTGACCCGTGGGTTCGAGGGCGTGGCGTTCGCTGATCTCGAACACCACACGCCCCGGAAACACGTGAGCGGCGGCCAAAATAGCGGTGAGTCGTCGAGCATGGCCCGGTGTCCGGACACTCAGCCCGGAGAGGTTTACGCAGAAGCGGTCGCTCCCTGCCGCCATGTGGGTGACCGCCTTCGCGACAATGGCGAGATCCAGTTCTGGGGCGCTACCGTTTGCCTCGGCCCAGGCCACGGTGCTTGCAGGATCGAGCGGTCGCCCATCGAGCTGAGGGCGCACCAGAAGCTCCCAGAGGTCAGATTGAGTCCAGTTCCCCGTAAGGGGCACGATTCGCTGAGCGGCGAGGTCTACCGGCCCGCCGTGCAGTGTCTGCAGCAGCCAGGCCGATAGGTGAGAAAGCGAGGACATCTTCATGCCACCCAGTTTGCCGGCACTGGTGGGATCCGGCCGATCCGAAAGCCCCGGATTTTGGCCATGTTTCGCGAGGGTGCGCGTGGACGTGTCTTGCCCATTCATCCTGATTTCCCGTTCCGCACATCCTGTGCGAGTAGATCCATCAAGACACGGGATTACGGGGTGCGGAAGTTACGGGGTGCCCTCGCCCTCGCCCAACAGGCGCCGCAACTCACGGATCTTCACCAGGGCCCTATTGGCTTTCCTGAGCAGGACCAAGTCGCGCTCCACCTTTATCACCATTTCCGCGAAATGCTCCCCGACCATCTGCGCCAATTTTGACTCCGAGTAATCCGCCCCTCGTTCTGGTTTCTTGACCTGCCTCGAACGGATTTCCTTCCCAAACTTGTAAAGGCGAAACCAGTTGAGCGCGTGTGTGCCCCCTGGCTTGTGTTGGTAGCGTGGCTTCAGGACGCAGAAGCCTTCCTGGCTATCACCCCCTGTGGACTGCCTTCGTATGTCGGTTGAAATGGCCTCTCGCTCTTGGTTGAACCGTTCAATCACGGCCTCCGCATCGAGGCTGATGGTTCGGGTTAGCTCGTTCTCTTGAAGCCTGAAATCTTCAATGAGTGAGCTCAGGGTGTCGAGATGAATCATGGTCACGTTTTTCCTTGTTCTGAGAGGGGCTCGTTCCCCATGAACGCTTACGGAGTCAGCTGTTAAGACCCCCTACGGGCGCTCGCGCGCACGTGGGGAGATTTCCTTGCACGTTTCAGTACAGGGAGAAGCATACACAAAAACGAAAGTAGACATAGAGCCCTTCTCGCGCGAGGGGCACACTCCGCACGTGCCTTTTTGCCAATGACAGCCCCTAGTCCGCTGGAGATCACCTCGTGGAGCGGGACCGCAGTGCATTGCACTGTGGATTCACTGTCGAGCGCACCGCTACAACCACAGTGCATCTCGCTGTGTTGTGCGTGCACGACCACACCGTGACGCGCGTGGCGATCCCCCACAGCGCACAGAACTGTGCAATACACAGTGCGTTTCACTGTCCTTTTGAGACCGCCTGAACTGTCAACAGTTGCGGGCCTCGAGTTCCTGCGTGAATGTGCCGGCCCCACAACAACAAAAGGAGCGGCATTTCATGGGAACCGTACTAGGGCTGGATATTGGTTATGGGAATACCAAGCTGGCGTGGGGTGACAGGTCTGCGGCGGCACCGAGCACCCTTCTCATGCCGTCGGGGTGCGCGCCAGTGGCCTTTCTCCCTCGTACCGCGATGGGTGGCCATGACTACTGCGATGGCTACTCCGTTTTGGTCGACGGCGAAGCATGGGCGGCCGGGCTCGAGTCCCATCGCCTTGAGGGCCACTCGCGGGAGCACAGCGAGGTCTATACCGACTCGAAAGAATGGATGGCGCTTGTTCATGCCAGTCTGGCGGCGATCGAGCAGCCCAGCGTGGACGTGTTGGTAGCCGGTTTGCCGGTATCGGAGTATTTCAGCGCCCACATGAAAGCCAAGGTCAGGGCGCGTCTTGAAGGCGTACATCAGGTGCGGGCCGGTGTGCAGGTCGAGGTGAAACGCGCCGTCGTCGTCGCACAGCCCATCGGAGCGTTCACGGACTATGTGAGGGCTCTTACCGCATCGGGTGGAAGGCCGCTGTCGAGTGACCACATGACCCTCGTTATCGACCCTGGACACTACTCCGTCGACTGGGTGGTGTTCCAAGGGATCAAGAGCCTAAGGCGGCAATCGTCATCGAGTTCGAATCAGGCCGGGCGATCGATCCTTGTCAATACCGTGCGCCTCATCTACCAGACGTGCGAAAAGCGGATCGCGACCGACCAACTTGAAGCGGCGGTCAGGCGCGGAGATACCACTATGCGGGTAGGGAAAGACGAGATAGATCTGACGCCTTTTCTGGACCAAGCCGGAGCCAACATCGTTGATCAGGTCCTGAAAGACGTCAGCGCCTCAATCGGAAACGACAAGCATGCGTTGAACACCGTGATCTTGACCGGCGGCGGGTCGGGCCTCTTCAAGCCTGCGGTCACCAAGAAGCTTGGTCATGCCGAGATCGTGGTGGGGCCAGAACCGATCTTGGGTAATGCTCGAGGGTTCTGGTCGATCGGACAGGGCGCACCGTAACGGGTCATCGCACCGGCCAGGCGCATGGGCTGGCCGCGTGGCGGCACGTATTTGGGCGCGGCAATGGCTTAGAAAAGACTTAGACGCAAGGTAGAACCGATGAGGCAGTCTGATAAAGCGCTATGCACCGTGTACTTCGCTGGCATCTGGGGACGGTCCCTGAAACGCCTGCTGGGTGAAATCGACACCGCGGAAGGCAAACTCTCACCCACCGTCGCAAGGTGGGCAGTGCTGGGCGCGCAGATGGAAGCACTCGGGTGGACGGTCGCTGGCAATGAGGGCGAGATTCTGATTGCCATATCCCCCACCGGCGAACTGCACGTACCGGCAACCCGTGTCGTCGGGGTGGTGCCTACGTTGGAGCGGCGGATCGCCGCGAATACCGAGGTTGCTCGCAGCGTGGTGCCCGAAAAGGTGACGTC
>Ga0163144_10004614_pt1 | contig 30945 bp, 25 predicted proteins | sample OliLak19BULKMAT1_FD_123175 | JGI IMG/M metagenome (GOLD analysis project Ga0163144, IMG submission 123175) | Freshwater microbial mat bacterial communities from Lake Vanda, McMurdo Dry Valleys, Antarctica - Oligotrophic Lake LV.19.BULKMAT1 | ecosystem: Environmental > Aquatic > Freshwater >... | reverse complement strand
CGGCTCGGGCTTCCTGTGTTTCGGATCCCAGGGCGCCCAGCGCATGGGAAGTCCGAGCCGCCTCGACTCCGTGGGCACCACGCGTTTCCTCGCCGCCTGGCCCGAGCCAGCGATCGCAGCGAATTGGTCCCCGGGCACGACGTGGGTCATCCAAGCCATCTTCCGCGACCACCTCGACCCCGCCAGGGCCAACACGTCGAACGCGGTGCTGACGTATTTCTATTGATCCGTTCAGAACGCGCGTAAGCGCAAGAACCTCCGCCTGCGCGAGAAGTCCCAGCACGCATCGCGTGGGTGTCACGAGCGGGATAGGCCCGTTCGAATCCACGCGGCGAGCTCCGCCTCTTCCAATTCTCCCGCGGCGAGAGCGAGGATCGTCGCGCCGTAGGTCCACTTGTTCCGTGGGCGGTCCAATGCGGACTCCAGCAGACCCTTGTCGCGGATACCTGTCGGTCCACCGAACAGCGCCAACTGCGCCGCATGCACTTCGATCGCGAGAGCTGTGGAGATCCTACGAGGTTCTCTCACTCGGCGAGTTTCTCGAAGGTGTCCCGGTACTCGACGAAGAGCGCACGCGCGAGGTCCAGCGCCTCGGCGTCCTCTGGGTCGTAGGGTGGGTCGTACGGCGTCAGCCTCACCGAGCGGTCGGGGAGCTCGGTCACGTAGAGACAGTCGCCCTGCGCGAGGTTGAGTCGCGCGAGGAGGTCCTTGGGCAGAATCAACCCCGTGGAGTCGCCGATCTTCTTCAAGTCGATCTTCATACCCATCGCTCTCAGCCGCCTGCCCCTGGAATCCATACATAACCCCGGCAAGTGCCGCCACAAGTTGCCATGGGCTGTTTCCCCGAAGCCTCGCTTCGAGATCCTCCACCATGGAGCGCGTTTCGCGAGACGTCGGGCGCATTGTGTCGAATCCTCTGCGCCTTCTAGGCAGGCGCCGCCGCGGATTTGACCGGACCGATGCGCCAGTTCACTCGCACGACCGCGACCGAGTCACCGTCGCTGTCCCTCAAGTCGGCCTCGACGGTCAGGTCAGAGGTCGCGTTGGTCGTGATCGGCGGGCAGCTCGTCGTCGCAACGATGCGCCCGCGTGCCTTCTTGAGGTACTCGACCGAGAGCCCCTTCACGATCCCGCGCGCGTCGTCGGGCAAGCCCGCGAGCAGCGCGAGGCCGCTCGTGACCTCGCCGAGGTTCACGAGCGCAATCGCATGGATCGAGCCGAGGTGATTGCGCACGGCGCGCCGATCACGCAACGCGACCCGCGCGCGCCCCGGCGCCAGCTCGAGGACCTCCGGTGAGATCGAACCCGAGTAGGGCACCGCCCGCCCGAGGGCGAAGCTAAAGAAGCGTCGCCCCACGGCGCTCGAGCCGAGGCGCTGCCAACGTGCGACGAGGTCGGATCCGCGCATGGTCCTGCAGGGTAACAATGCCGCGCTCGCCCCTTGGCCTGCCGGTTCGCGCCTCCACGCGTCAGCGTCCACGCTCGAGCGCTCGACGTGCCTCGGTGCTCGCTAGCGGAGTCTCGAGGTGGCGGCGTCGGCGAACGCCCCCAGCCCAAGGAATCGTGCGGCGATACGGGCTTCAAAGGCCGCGGCAGAGATCGACCTGGCGCTGCTCGGGTCGACTCAGGTCACGACGCTGCCACCCTTGCCGCTGACCCGCGCGGCGACGTCATCGGCATCGTCACGAGCCGCCGCGGATCAGCCGCCGTGGGCACGTGCCTGCCCGTTCGCCACGTGGTCGACCTCCTCGCGGCGGCTCGGGTGCGGTGACGTGATAGCGCCGCCGCTCTAACGATCGTCGGATCCTCGAGCGGAGCCGTTCCGACCGACCGAAGCGTCACGCGAGCTGTCCTCTGCCGACGGCTCGATCATTCGCCGCGTGCCCTGCAGCGCAGCCAGCGCCGCCTCGATGCGGGCCGGGTCGACCCGCTGCGGCGCGCGCAGCGACAGGTAGTGGATCTTGCGACCCTCGTCGATCCAGCGTTGTTCGTAGGGCGTGATGAACGCCAGCAGCTCGGCGCTCTCTTTCGGAAACGTCCCGGTGGGCTCGCAATGGACGTCGCGGCTCTCGAGCAGCACCGAGTAGGCGTTCGCGAGGGCGCCCGCGCGGGCGTCCTCGAACACGAGCTCACTGTCGCTCTTGATGTGCACGAGGCCGCCCGGGCGCAAGAATGACAGGTAGAACGCGAGGTACAACGGCGACGTGATGCGCTTGGTGCCGCGGTCGTCCTTCGGGCGCGGGTCCGAGAAGGTCAGCCACAGCTCGTCGACCTCGTCGCGCACGAACGAGCGGTCCAGGAACTCGATGCGCGTGCGCAGGAACGCGACGTTCGTCAGGCCCGCGTCGTGGGCCGCCTGAGCGCCGCGCCAGAAGCGGTGGCCTTTGATGTCGACGCCGATCAAGTTGCGCGCGGGATCGCGCCGCGCGAGCGCGACCGTGTAGGTGCCCTCGCCGCAGCCGAGCTCGAGGACGAGCGGACGGGCATCGCCGAAGACCTCCGCATGCCACGTGCCGCGTTTGTAGGTCTCGCCCTCGACGAGCCGCCGCACGTCGGCCTGGAAAACGCGCGGGAGCGCGCGATTGCGCTCCCATTTGATTCGCTTGCGGCTCGGCATCGGTCCGTCAGTTCTTGTGGTTGGGTAGGGCTCGAGACGACGCGCGCTCGCAGCGTTTGTATTCCGAGCACGAACCCGCCGGCATCCTCGGCGTGTCGAGGGTGCCGGCGGATTCGAGGCGACGCTCAGAAGGTGTAGGAGAGCCCGAGGGTGAGGTAGAGGCCGCGCTCCCTCAGCTCGCCGTCGTAGGTCGTCGGCTCACCGACGACCGGCGCCCCCGGGTAGGGCTGCAGCGTGATGCGATCCTCGGTCGGATCGAGCGCGATCTCGTAGAACGCGCTGAAATCGAACGTCAGGTCCTGTTGGATCAGATACGAACCGCCGAGCACGAACCCCAGGGTGAAGAAACCATCCCCGCGCAGCTCGATGGACTCGGTCGTCGCTGGCAGTCCGAGGGCCGGGATCGCGTCGTAGCGCACGACGCCATCCGCGTTCACCTCGGGCACGTAGCCGAACTGCACGGCCGCGAACGGCCGCAACCGGTCGGCCCGGTCGATTGAGTTGAACCAATAACGCAGGTCGACGATGAAGTGGTTCGTGCCGAAGTTATCGATGTCGAGCTCGGCGCTCAGCGGCCGCGTGGGGTCGGGATCGAAAATACGGTGCTCCACGATCCCACCCAAAGACCAGTTGTGGGCCAAGAACTTGAAGTACTTGAGGCCGAGCCCGAAGACCGGGTCCAGGTCCGTCGTCGAGCTGCCGACGTCGCTGCCGCCGAGCAACGGGTTCGCCAGGGGACCCGAGCCGTTGGAGAGGTCCGCCTCGGCCTCGGCGAAGGCCCAGCCCGTCGAGATCCCGACGAGGTTCGTGCCGGTCATGTCGTCGGCGAACGACACGTCCTCCTGGATGAGCGTGCTGCACGAGCCGAGTCCGAAAAGGGACAGCGCAGCGAGAAGCGTCTGTGTGATCCGCATGAACGGTGGGGTCGCGGGCTGCGCCGGGGGACGCGGCGCGGATGCCGAGGGGAGCGGGAAGGACCCAGGCTTGGACCTGGGTCCCGGATTGTGTCAATTCGCCCCGTCGGCCGCGATCTTCGAATCCATGTAGGCGCCGCGCGGCCCCTCAGCCGACGGCCCGTTCGCCGCCACCGGCCTCCCTGGGTGAGGTCCCAGTCGCGGCCGCCTGCGCCGCCGAGGTCGTCGAACCCTGGTTCGTGACGCTGCCCATCGCGGCGGTCGGCTCCGTGCCGCGGGCGGCGTAGGTCTCCAGTGTGAAATCGTCGACCGCGACGACGGCAGCTCGGGCGACCTCGGCGCGGCCGAGGAGGTCCCGCTCTTCGGCCGTGATCACGCCGAGCTGCACCGCGTCCTGCATCAAGGCCGCCGGGGCCTTGCGCGTGAGGCGCTTCTTCTTGACCGCGTCGCGCACGCGGCGCTCGATCGAGTCGGCCTGGGTGCACAACACGAGGGCGTGTTCGAGCTGGCCGATGGTCTCGTCCTTGGCGGTCGGGATGTACATGCCCGACGTCAGGCGGTCACGCTGGGCGCCGGGGTGCTGCAGGGCCTCGGCGACTTTTGCGCCGACGCGGTCCGAAACCCCTGTGCCGATCGGATTCATCCGCGACCAGAACGCGATCGGGCCGCGGAAGAGCCAACCGGCGAGCGGATGGTCGAAGTTCTGGAAGATGCCGTCGAAGCCCCGCTGTAGCTCCGCGAGGCAGCGTTGCATCGAGGCGTGCAGGAACGGCGCGTCCTCCTTCTGCCGGCCTTCGGCCTCGAAGCGCCGCAGGATCGCGTTGCCGAGGTAGAGCTGCGAGAAGACGTCCGCGAAGCGGCCCGTGAGCGATTCTTTGCGCTTCAGGTCGCCGCCGAGCAGCGCCATCGCCATGTCCGCGGTGATCGCGAAGCTGGCCGACGCCCACGAGAGCTTCTTGTAATAACGCGCTGCAGGACCCGTGACCGGCGCACCGGAGAGGTGCCCGCGGCTGACGGACAACACGATCGAGCGCGCGAGGTTGCGCACCACGTGTCCGACGTGGCCGAAAAACGCCGCGTCGAACGCGCGGCCGTCACCGGCCTCGACCGCCTGCACTTCCTTCCACGCGAAGGGATGGCAGCGGATCGCCCCTTGGCCGAACACGATCAGCGTGCGGGTCAGGATGTTCGCGCCCTCGACCGTGATCGAGATCGGCGTCGCCATATAGGCGTGCGCGATCGGGTTGCGCGGGCCCATGGAGATGGCCTTGCCAGCCAGGATGTCCATGGCGTCGGTGATCGAGTGCCGCGCCATCTCGGTGAAGTTGTACTTCGCGATCGCAGTCACGACGGCGGGCTTCGCGCCTGCGTCGAGGCCGCCGCAGGTCGTGCGCCGCGCGGCCTCGAGCGTGTACGCGTTCACGCCGATGCGCGCGAGGGCCTCTTGGATGCCCTCGAACTTGCCGATCGCGATGCCGAACTGTTTGCGCACGGCCGCATACGCGCCGACGGCGCGCGCGCACATCTTGACCTGCGCGGTGCTCGACGCGGGCAGCGAGATGCCGCGGCCTGCCGCGAGCGACTCCATCAACATGCGCCAGCCGTTGCCGATCCCTTCGCGGCCGCCGATGATCACCTCGTCGAGAGGCACGACGACGTCGTGGCCCTCGGTGGGGCAGTTGTAGAACGGGACGCCCAAGGGGTCGTGGCGACGCCCGAGCTCGACCCCCGCGGTCTTGGACGGGATCAATGCGCAGGTGATGCCGACGTCCTCGCCCTTGCCGAGGTGGTTGTTGGGGTCGCGCAAGCGGAACGCGAGGCCGAGCACCGTCGACACCGCCGCGAGGGTGATATAGCGCTTGCTCCAGTTGAGTTTCAGATAGAGCTGGCCGTCCTCACCTTCGAACACGACGCCATTCGCGTCGAGCGCGCCGGCGTCCGAACCCGCGTTGGATTCGGTCAGCGCGAAACACGGCATCTCCTCGCCGCGCGCCAGGCGCGGCAAGTAGTGCGCCTTTTGGGCGTCGGTGCCGTAGTGCGCGAGCAGCTCCGCCGGGCCGAGGGAGTTCGGCACCATCACTGTGATCCCGAGCGGGCCCGAGCGCGATGACAGCTTCGCGACGACCGCGCTGTTCATCGACGCGGAGAAGCCCTTGCCGCCGAATTCCTTCGGGATGATCAACCCGAAGAAACCCTCGCGTTTCAGGTAATCCCACACGTGCTCGGGCAGGTCACGGTCTTGGAACACCTTCCAATCGTCGACGAGGCGGCACACCTCCTCGCACGGGCCGTCGAGGAACGCGCGCTCCTCGGTCGAGAGGTCGGGGTACGGCTCGCGCACGAGCTTGTTCCAATCGGGTTTGCCGCTGAAGAGGTCGCCGTCGATCCAGACCGTGCCCGCCGTCAACGCTGTGCGCTCGGTCTCCGAGATCACCGGCAAGAACTGCAGCGCCTTCATGACCTTCATCACGGGCACCGAGACGAGCGCTGTCCGCAGGCCGCGCACGTGAAAAACGAGCATGATCGCCGCGTACACGAGCAGCCACGGCCAAGAGAAGACACCCAGCACCACGACACCGCCGAACGCCGTCCAGAGGGCGAGCGGCGCCTCGAGGAACGCGAGCGCCAACGCCGCGACCAGCACGAGCGGCAGCGCGATCGTCCAGGGCGCGCCGTAGAGGAATCCGAACAGCGTGGCTGCGAGTGTGGGCGTGATCATGATGTCGCTCGGTGGTGGGTGTTCGTCGTGCGTGGGCGTCCTCGGAGAGGCCCGCGGTTCACTGGAGGCTCTGACGGATGAGCGCGAGGGCGCCATCGATGAAGGTCTCGCGCGGGATCGACGCGTCGACGCGTCCTGCGCTCCAGAGCGCGACGTGGCCGTGCAGCGCGCTCCAGATCGTCGTCGCGTGCGCCAGATTCATTGCGCTGCTCGGCGCTCCCGCCATACGGCGGTCACCGGCGTCGTGCTCCGACGCTGCCTGCACATTGCCGAGCGCGTCGCGGAAGGCCTCGATGTTGCGGCGAGCGCGCCGGTAGGACTCGGCCGGATAACGCTCCATTTGGCGTGGGTGCAACGAGAACATCACCTCGTAGAGCGAGGCGTTTTCGAAACCGAAGCCGAGGTAGGCCTCGGCCATGGCTGCCACTCGCGCACGCGGGTCCGGGGTCGACGCGGCGGCGGTCTCGAGCGCGGCATGCAGCGCCTGCATGCCCTCGTCGATCACGGCGTGCAGCAGCGCGTCCTTGCTCTGGAAATAGATGTAGATGCTCGTCGCCGTGCAGCCGACGGCGTCGGCGACGCGGCGCGTCGAGAGCTCGTGCACACCGCTCGTCACGATCACACGGCGCGCTTCGTCGAGGATCGCCTGGCGGAGCTCGTCGCCCGTCACCCGCCGTCGGTTCTTCGTGCGGCCGCGGCCCGCTGGCGCGCGCCGCTCTCCTTGGCGACGCTCGACCGGCCCGCCGCCCGGCGCGACGCTGTCGTCCAGCGTCTCGTCCCATCGCTCGGCAGCGGAATCGGACTCGGGGGGGTGCATCGGGAGGCTCAGGCGGACACTTGCTCGGCCGTGGCCCCCAGCTCGCCGGCGGTCCATGGTGGTGTTTCGGCCAATCCCTGTATGGACTTGACAGCGCTAAGTTGACAGTGTCAACCTGTTTTTCTGGCCCAGGAACCCCGCTCGGCATCCCGATCAGGGATCGTACGGCCTGCGCACCCTCCGGGACCCCGACGGCGGACCCAGCAGCATGACCCAACCCCCCATGAGCGCCGCGTCGCCGCGGACCGAGGGCCCCGCCGGGGACTCGGACATCGTCATCGCCGCCGGCCTCCGCTCGGCGTGGTCCCGCGCCGGCGGCAACTTCCGCGGCGAGGACGCGGGCCACCTCGGCGCGCGTGTCGCGCGCGAGCTCATCGCGCGCACGGCCCTCGACCCGGCCGCGATCGACGAGGTCATCGTCGGGTGTGTCGGCCCGCCCCACGACCAAGCCAACATCGGGCGCGTGATCGGGCTGCGCGCGGGCGTCCCGCGCCACGTCCCGGGCCGCACAGTCGCGCGCAACTGCGCGAGCGGCATCGAGGCCGTCACGAGCGCGATCGCGTCGATCCGCTCGGGCGAGGGTGAGCTGTACCTCGCCATCGGGGTCGAGGTCATGAGCGCCTACCCGCTCATCTACGGCGAAAAGATGACGCGCCTCTTAGCGAGCCTCGCAGGCGCGCGCAGCCTCGGCGCGCGGCTCGCGGCGATCGCGAGCTTTCGTCCATCGTTCTTGAAGCCGCGCATCGCGCTGATGGAGGGTCTGACGGACCCGATCAGCGGCATGCTCATGGGCAGCACCGCCGAGCTGCTCGCACGTGACTTCGGGCTCACGCGCGCGGAGTGCGATCGTTACGCGCTGCAGAGTCACCAGCGCGCCGCGCGCGCCCGCGATGCGGGTCGTTTCGAGCGCGAGATCCTCCCGATTCTGCCCCTCGGCGCGCAGCCCGGGCAGGACGCGTTGCTGCACGACGACTCGATTCGCGATGACCTCACGCTCGAGAAGCTCGGGCGTTTGAAGCCGTTCTTCGAGAAGCCCGACGGCGTGGTCACCGTCGGCAATGCGTGCGGCATCACCGACGGCGCGGCGGCGTTGATCATCACGACGGCCGAGCGCGCGAAGCGCCACGGGCTGTCGCCGCTCGCGCGTATCAAGGGTTACGCGTGGGCTGGCTGCGATCCGGCGCGCATGGGCCTCGGGCCCGTGTACTCCACCGCGAAGCTGCTCGCGTCGACGGGCGTCGCGTTGTCGGACATCGGCCACATCGAGCTCAACGAGGCTTTCGCGGCGCAAGTGCTCGCCTGTGAGCGCGCCTTCGAGAGCGACACCTTCGGCAGCCGCGAGCTGTGCCGCACCGGGCGCCTCGGCGCCCTCGATATGACACGTGTGAATACAAACGGTGGCGCAGTGGCCCTTGGGCACCCGGTCGGCGCCACGGGGGCGCGACTCCTGTTGACTGCCGCGCACGAGCTGAGTGTCGGCGACCACGAGCTCGCCCTCGCGACGCTCTGCATCGGCGGCGGCCAGGGTGGCGCCGTGTTGCTCGAAAGGATCGGCGCGTGATGGACCTCTCCGGTTTCCCGATCCCCGAGAACGCTCCGCCGACAGGCGCCTGTATCCAAGTCGAGCGGCCCGAATCCGGGCTGGCGGTGGTGCGCTTCATGAGCCCGCACCGCAGCTTCCCCGTGCTCGACGCGCCTTTGTTGCGTGACCTCGAAGCGGTGATCACCGAGCTCGAGCGCGAGCCGGACCTGCGCGGCGTGATCTTCGCCGGACGGCGTGTCGATCAATTCCTCGCCGGCGCCGACGTCGAGGCCATCGCGAAGATCACGAATCCGGCCGTCATCCAGCGCGCGGTGCGCGCGGTGCACGACCTCTTTGGGCGCATCGCGCGTTTGAAGGCGACCACTGTCGCCGCGGTCGGCGGGCCCGTGCCCGGCGGCGCCTACGAGCTCTCGCTCGCTTGTGATTGGATCGTCGCGACGGACGACGAGAAGACGCGCATCGGCTTGCCCGAGACGCAGCTCGGCATTATTCCGGGTTGGGGCGGCAGCCACCGTTTGCCATGGCGCATCGGCGTGCCCGCGGCGCTCGACGTGATCCTCGCGGGCAAGCTCGAGCGCGCGCAGAAGGCGCTCCGCGTCGGCATGATCGACCGCGTCACGAAAGCGACCTATCTCGAGCGAGTCGCGGCCGACATTGCGCTCGGCCGCGAGCGACCGCGGCGCAAGAAACGCGGCTGGCGCCGCTATCTCGTCGACAAGAACCCGATCGCGCTACAAATCATTCGCGCCAAGGCGAAACAGCAGCTCGACGCGAAGGCGCGCGGCCTCTATCCGGCGGTTTACAAGGCCCTCGACGTCGTGCTCGCGGCGCCGGGCAAGACGCTCGGCGAGGCGGCGTTGATCGAGGCCCAGGTCTCGTCCGAGCTCGCCGTTGGGTCCGTGTGCAAGAACCTGATCGCGATCTTCTTCGCCTCCGAGGCGGCGAAGAAGGTGGCGAAGTTGCCCGACGGCAGCGACCCCGCGCCGATTCGTGTCGCCGCCGTGGTCGGCGGCGGCGTGATGGGGGCGGGGATCGCGAGCCTCCTCGCCGAGCGCGGCGTGACGACACGCGTCGCGGACCTGTCACAGGCGGCGCTCGACGCGACGATCTCGAGCCACGTCCGCGACGTGCAGCGCAAGGTGAAGCGGCGCCAGTTGACGCCCGCGAAGGCCGTGGCGGCGCTCGATCGCCTCGACGGCTCGCTGGGCATCATCGGTATGGGAACCGCGGAGTTCGCCATCGAAGCGATCGCCGAGGTCATGGCCGCGAAGCGCAAAGTGATGGGCGACCTCGCGGCGAGGCTGCCGAATGAAGCGATCCTCGCGACGAACACCTCGTCGCTATCGGTGACGGCGATGCAGGAGGGTGTGCCGAACCCCGAGCGGGTGGTCGGGATGCACTTCTTCAACCCGGTGAAGAAGATGCCGCTCGTCGAGATCGTGCGGGGCGCGAAGACGAGCGACGCGGTCATCGCGCGTGTGGCGGCGCTCGCGCTACGCCTCGGCAAGACCCCCGTCGTCACACGCGATGTGCCGGGATTCCTCGTGAACCGCGTCCTCGGGCCGTATCTCGACGAGGCCGTGCGCCTCTTCGTCGGCGGCGCGAGCCCGAAGCGTGTCGATCGGCTGATGCTCGAGTTCGGTATGCCGATGGGGCCGTTCCGCTTGCTCGACGAGATCGGCCTCGACATCGCCGTGCACGCGGGCAAGTCCCTGGCCGAGGGTTATGGAGAGCGGATGCAGCCGACCGATGCCCTCGATGAGCTCATGGGCCAGCCCGGCAAACCTGGCGATCGCCGCGGCCGTAAGACCGGCAAGGGTTTCTACGTCTACAAGCGGTCGGCGTCGGGGGAGGCGTCGCGCGAAGAACCGGACCTCGCCGATGACCTCGGCAAGTTCCAGAAATCGACTTGGGCGTTTGGCCTGAGCGACCGCGAGCTCGTCGAGCGTTGTGTGCTCGCGATGCTCAACGAGGCCGCCCGTTGTTTCGAAGAGCGCGTGGTCGCGACCGCCCAGGAGCTCGACCTCGCGACGGTCTTCGGCACGGGCTTCGCGCCGTTCCGCGGCGGCCTGTTGCGTTACTGCGACAGCCGCGGCGCGCGCGACGTCGTCGCCGCGCTCGAGGCGATCCACGGCGAACCGGACGTGCACGAACGCGGCGCGGCGGCTGCGCGTTTCGCGCCGGCGCAGGTGTTGCGCGATCTCGCGGCGAACAGCGGTCGGTTCCATCCGATCGCGCCGGTGGAATGACGGAAGTGCCTATCGGGATCCACGGTACTGCGGTGGTCCGAATCGGCGTACGGTACCAGGTACGCGGCGCCGATTCGGACCACCACCCCCGTTGACCGAAGCTCGAATGGACGCCGCCCACTTCGCCTTCCGCGTCCACCACGAACGCCTCGCGATCGCGCGCCTCGCGCCCGACGCGCCGGTCCCGCCCTGGGCCCTCGGTGACTTCGTGACGATCTCCCGTACGGCCACTGAGTTGTCCGTGTTGTGCGCCGAAGTTCACGTGCCCGCCGACGTGCTGCAAGTCCGCAACCGCGTCGCCCTCGGCATCGTCGGCGTCGTGCCGATGACGACCATCGGTTTGCTCGCGGGCCTCTGCACCGCGCTCGCTACAGCCGGTGTGCCCGTGTTCGTCATTTCGACCTACGACACCGACTACCTGCTCGTCACCGCCGAACGCCTGGACGACACCCGGCGCGCCCTCGAGGGCCTCGGGCATCGCGTGCAAGACTGACTCCATACGGTGCCGCACACTATGTCGTTGGTCGTCACCGATTTTGGTGCGGCACGATTGAGTTCGCAGGCGGTTCACCCGTGCCTCGGTCTGTGGTGGATGATGAGCGCCCGAATCTCCATCGCGCCCCAGTCGTCCCTGCCGTTGATGGTCGCCGCGCCTTCGTCGTCATGGTAGCGCGCCGAGAGGTCCGCGCCGCGCGCGAGGAGGCGCGCGAAGTTCTCGTCGCTTCCGTTACTGGCTGCTGCCAAGAGCGGTGTGCGGCCGCGTCCGTCGCGGGCCTCGAGTTCGGCCCCGGCCTCGAACGCGACATCGAGCATGCCGTCCGAATCGTCGCAGATCTGCGCGATGCGGTGGAGCACAGTCTCGCGGTCGCCACCCGCGAGCGCGCCGATGTGCGCGCCCGCAGCGACGAGTCGACGGAAGACCGACGCGCTCGAGCCCTCTTGATTCACCGCATTGAATAACGGTGGGTAGCCCTGCGGGTTCGGGTCGGCCCCAGCCGCGAGGAGGCGCTCGACAAAGCGCGTCGTCTGTTCCCTGATCGAGTCCTGGTACGCGGCCTCGGTAAGCACCGACCGACCGTCATGGACATGATCCGGATCCGCGCCTGCCAGAAGCAGCGTTTCCGCGCAGGACTCGTGCCGGAACTGGACCGCGATCATCAGCGCGGTGTTCCCGCAAGCGTCGCGCACCTCGGTCCCGATCATCTGAACGTGCCGCGGGATTGCCTCGACGTCTCCAACTCGAGCCGCACGGTGGAGGGCGTTGTACCCGTGCAGGTAGCGCGACTCGACGGGCGCGCCGAGCTCAATGAGACGCTCGGTCAAGGCCTCGAACCCGTTCGCATCGGCATACGTCAGCGCCGTCCACCCGTCCTCGTCGCGCCAACCCAGATCAGCCCCCGCCGCAGCGAGCACCTCGACGACCTCGAGACGATCGTTCGCCGCAGCGGAGACCAAAGGCACCTGCCGAATCCAGACCCGGTTTGGATCCTCCCCGTCCGCGAGCCTCCGCCGCACGTCGTCGACATCACCAAGCCGCGCGGCGCGACAGAGCCCCATGGCTCGCCTGGCCTTGCGGTTCCGTTCAGGGTGCATGTGTCGAGAGCACGATATCGGGGTCACCGCAAGGACACACGAGTCATCCCTCGCCGACTTCGTCGCTGTAGTGGTAGTCCTGCGGCGCGAGCAAACCGGCTGCTTCGTCAGCGAGGGACTTGACTCGCCGCTCCAGGGACCCACATTCGTTGATCGAGTCGGCGCGTGTACCGGAGCCAAATGCAGCGCGCACGGCGGTGTCGAGTGCGAGCTGGTTGGACTCGACGACGCGTACCTTGACCTCGTCGAACCCGAGCCGCGCGATCGCGCGCAGCAGCACCTGCTCCAAGCAGAGGACCCTGCCCGCCAGTCTCATCACGATCGATACGCACGCCGGGGAGGCCACCAGAGCGCGAATGCAGCGCTTGTCGCCAGTGGCGAGCAATGAGCCAAGCGAACGAGAGGCATGGGGCAGCTGCAACCGACGCTCAGGGACGATTCGGCTCAACACCGAGTTGGTGAAGAAGCCGCAGGAACACTTGGAGTACGTCGTCGTTCACGAGCTGCTGCATCTACGTGAACCGACACACAACGAGCGCTTCCTGGCGCTCTTGACCGAGCACTACCCGAGCTGGCGCGAGGCGAGGGCAGAGCTGAACGCGCTCCCCTTGGCAGCGGAGCGCTGGCGGGAAGACCCGTGAAGTGGGCGGGCTATCGCAGCTCGCGCGGGTTCTTCGCGAGCTCGTCGAGCTCGTCGAGTCCGAGGCGCACGCTCACGATGTACGGCGCTTCGCCCTTCGTCCAGTGGCCATACGTCGTCGTGAGAAACGCGCCGTCGGGTGAGCGGATCGAGCCCGGCTCGCAATGGTGCCAGCTCGAGTGGGTGATCGCGCGCGGCGCGCCCCAGGTCAGCCCGCCGTCGAGGCTCTCGGTCTGGTAGACGTGGAACTGCGTCCAGTGGGGGACCTTCGACGCCGTCGGCGTCGCGGCGAGGAAACGACCGTCGTCATGGAAGAGGGCGAGGTAGCGATCAGGTGTCTTCGTCTCGATCACCGTGCCCATCGCTACGATGCCACCGAAGTCTCCGATCGGCGCCAGCTCGGACCAATGGAGGCCGTCATCCTCCGAGGCGGACATACGGATCGGATAGAGGCCCGAGAACAGGATCAGCCGCTTTGTGCCACCAGCGTCGAGGACACGATGGATCGTGGGGACCTCCTTGGACGTGGCCCAGCTCGCCGGCGTCTCGAGGCGCTCGCTCCACGTCGCGCCGCCGTCGATCGAGCGCTTCATCACGATCGCGCCTTTGCCGTGCCCCTTCGGATAGACCGCGATAAGCGTACGGCCGTCCTCGAGGAGCACGGTCGTCGGGTGACCGAGGTACTGCCCCGGCTCGCGATCGACGATCGCCTGGCGGTGGTTCTGGCCTGACACGTCGAGGACCGGGATCGAGAAGTCGGGTCGCCCGTGCCAGCGCTCCGGGTCGAACCAGGCCGCGCGCGCGGTGTGCGCCGCGCCCGGTAGGAACGGGTCGGGACATTGGATCGCGCGCGCCACGAGGTGCTGAATCGCGGTGTGCCCGATGTCGCTCGGATAGAGGCCGTCCACGAGCCAATCCGTGGCGGCGTGGCCTGCAAAACGGTCCCGTCGCGCGAAAATCCGGTGCAGATCGATCAGCCCCATCTGCTTCTCTGCAGCGATCGCCCGCACGGCTTCGGCGTACACCTCGTTCGAGCCTCCGTTCACGAGCGGCGTCGGCGTCAGCAAGATGATTCCGGTTTGCTCGTCGCGCTCGCGGATGGAATCGACGAGCGCGCGCAGCTGCGACTCGTAGATGGCGGCGGAGATACGCGGTGCGTGTTCACCTTCTCCTTCGACCGCCTCGACGGGCAACGCGTCGTCAACCCCGAACTGGATCACGACATAGTCGACCGTCTCCTTCGTGTTGTGTTGCGCCAACGCCAGAGACGCCTCCGCGACTCCGAGGCGCGGACTCGCGAGGTTCGTGACGATGGGGATGGAGAGCTGTTGGAATGGGTGGAACCGCGACGGCCACGGCTTCGGCGAGCCCTCTAGCGCAGCGGCCGCGCCGTCGCCGATCACGGCGATGTAGGTCGGACGTTGCGCGGACGCGAGAGCGGAGTGCCCGAGGAGCACCAAGGCGCCGCAGCGCAGCAGTCGATCGAAGAAGCCCAGCATGCAAATCAATCCATTCTCGACGCACACCTTTGCAGCAAGCGTGTTCCGCAGGATCCGTTCAACCGAACCAGCCCGCGGCCAGTCCGACGATGAATGTAGTCAGCACGACGACGAGCGTGACAAGAACCGCGACCAGCACGATCAGCACGCGGTGTTTGCGTCGATTGCTGACGGCTCGATTCGGCTCGCCGAGGCTCGGGTCGAGCTCGTGCGCGCGACGATAGGCCTGGTTCGCTGCGTGGGTTCGTCCGAGGCGAGTCAGCACGCGGGCCTGGTTGAAATGGGCGGCGGCGCTCAGCGGATTCAGCTCGAGCGCTTTGCGGAACGCGTAGAGCGCCTCTTCGAGTCGGTCGGATTCGAACAGCTCCACCGCTCGCGCGGCTCTCCGCGCTGCCTCGAGCTTGACCTCTTCGGGGCTCTCCGACGAGGCTGGTCGAAGCCGGAACGTTCGACCTGAGTCGACCTCCGGCTCGTCAGCGGACTCCGGCGTCGTCAAGGACATGCGGATCGTGGCCAGCAGGTTCGCAGGAGGTGGCGCATGGACCTCGCCTTTCGGCGTGGGATCACCAGACACACGCGACGCGAGAGGTGTCGTCGTGTAGTCGAAGGCCTCGAGTCGCCGTGTGACCTCGTCAGCGTCCTGTGGTCGTCGCGCCGGGTCGCGATCCGTGCATTCGGCGATGAGCGCAGCGAGCTCGGCCGGCACATCCGGTCGAATCACGAGCACGCTCGGGAACGGCTCGGTCCGGACTCGCTCCGACACTTGCGCGACCGTCCCCGGCGCCACCCCGTCGTGATTCGTCAAGAAGTAAAACAGCGTGGCCCCGAGCGCATACACGTCCGCCGTCGGGCCGACATGTTTAGTGTTCTCGAATTGCTCGGGAGGCATGTAGCGCGGTGTACCGAGGGTCGCCCCCGACACGGTCAATTCACTCATGCCCTCGCCCAGACCGTCGCCCTCGAGCTGCTTGACGAGCCCGAGGTCCGCGATCTTCACCGTGCCATCCATTCCGATTAGGACGTTGTCCGGCTTCATGTCGCGATGCACGAGCCCGGCGCGGTGCGCTGCCGCCAGGCCGCGTGTCATCCCAAGCGCGATGCTGCAAGCCTCGTGGATCGCGAGCGCGCCTCGACGCTTGACCCACTTACGTCCATCCTCTCCAGGTACGAACTCCATCACGAGGAAGTGCAGACCGGCGCACTCACCGACGTCGATGACCTGCACGACGTTCGGGTGGTGAATACGCGCCGCCGCGCGCGCCTCCTTCTTGAAGCGCTCGACGAAGCTCGAGCCCGCGCGCGCGAGCTTTGGGTCGAGGACCTTCACGGCGACATCGATTTCGAGCTCGGCGTGCCGGCCCTTGAACACGATCCCCATCCCGCCCTGGCCCAGCACGTCGTAGAGGACGTAGCGCCGGTCGAGGATTTTGTACCCCCCCGAAGTGGGCACCTCCCACAAGAGGGGCAAGTCCCGCACGGTGGCGCGTGCACTGCGAGGGTGGGGCATCAGGATCGTAATCCTCGAACTCCTGCGAGGCGGTCTCGGGTACGAAGGGCCGGAGTTGGATCGCTCAGCTTTCGCCGCGCAGATCGTAACAGCGAAGGCTCGGCGGCGTGCCTCGCGCGCGATCCTGTGTGTTCTGGCAGACGTACAACAAGCCGCGATGGATCAGCGGCAGGGACCAGGTCTGGTCGGCCTCGAAGAGCTTCGTTTGCGCGCGTACTTCGGCGCCCTTCGGCGACAGGTCGAGCACCAACAGGTCGCCCCACTCGCCGAGGCACAGGGTGCCCAGGTGCGTGTGCAGGAGCGCGCCGCGGTAGACGCCGCGTTGCACTTTGCGCAGGCCGTTTTGGCCCTCCAACTCCTGCTCGAAGGTCAGTGGGTTGCGCCACCGCGTGGCGCCCGTCTCCCAATCGACGCACACGAGCTCGGCAGCGCGCTCGCCTTGGCCCGCGAAACCGTACAGGTGACCATCGAGCGTCAGCGGCGTGTGCCAGTGCATATCGAAGCGCTCGTTTTTCCACACCGAAGTGGCTTCGAGCGCGCCCGTCTCGTCGTCCGCGCGCAGCGCGAGGCGCACCGCGCCGAGGCCGTATGCCTCGCTCAGGAACACGTCGGCCCCGCGCACGATGGGGGTCGAGGCGTTCACCGAATAGTACGTCCGGCTGCGCCACGGGAAATCGACGTCGACGGTGTGGTCCTCGAGGTCGATCACGAGCAAGCCACCCTGCGGCGGTCGCAGCTTGCCCCCCGCGAAGACCAACACCTTGTCGCGGCCTGCGATGCGCGCCAGGGCGGGCGTCGAGTAGCTCGCGAGGTAATTCTTGCCCGTGCCCCACACGAGTTTCCCTGTGCGCTTGTCGAAGGCCGCGACACACGGGCCACCCGGCACGCCGAGATTCAAGATCAGTTCGTCGCCCGCGAGCAACGGCGTCGCGCCGACACCGAAGAAGCCCTTCGGGACCTCGAATTCGCGCATGAGGTCGCGGCGCCAGAGCAACGTGCCCGATGGCAAATGGAACGCGCTGAGGACACCCTCGATGCCGTACGTCCAGCCGTATTCGCCTTCGAGTAATGGACTGCATTTCGGCCCGGTCGAATAGCCGAATTCGTCGAGGTAACCGCACGGATAACCGAGCCGCCACCGGCGCTGGCCGGTCTCCGCGACGAGGCAATCGATGACCTCCTCGTCGCCGACGCGGTGGAACAGGACGAGCTCGCCGGCGAGCGCGGAGGGCGCCGCGTACCCCTCGCCCGTCGCGAGACGCCAAACGAGTGGGGGGCCCGACTCGGCGAAACGCGCTGCGAGCGGCGCCTCGCGGCAGACGCCGTCGTGCTGTGGGCCGTGTAACTGAGGCCAGTCCTCGACGGTCGCCCCCTCAGTGAGTGCTCGCGCCGTTGCGCCACGTACCAGCGCCGCTTGCGCCTTGGGCACAGGGCGCGCTGCGCTCGGCTCGCGGACGACGGGGGGCGCTGGATCCTCGACCGCGCTTTGCTGCGAGGGTCCCGGCCAAGCCCAGCCATGCACGGCGCAAAGCGCGGCGATTGGAATCACGAGCGCCAGGCGGCGATCGAGGTAGTTCATCAGGTCGCGCATGACGGTTGTGATCTCAGGTGTGTGGGCTGCGCCCACGCCGTTCATTGCTTGTCCTTGGGTTTCTCGCGCGGCGTGTCCCCGGGTTTCTCCTGCGGGGGCGAGCAGCTCCTGGGCCTTGGTCGGCTCGACATAGAGCGCAAACGAATAGACGTTCACCGCGAACACCGTCTTCTCGCGGATCCCAGTGCCCGTGACATGCCCGACCTTGTCCGAGCCGAGTATCGTCGCCTCGACGTCGTATTTGTGGCCGGATTCACGTTCCTTGACGGTCTCTTTCTCCTGCACGAACGAGGCGGAGAACGCCGCTGCGAGCAGCGCGAGGGAAACGAGTTGCATAGTGGTCTTCTGTGGTGCCTCCGGGAAGAGTCCGCGCGGAGTCGGATGCGCGCGAAGTCACTCGCGCGCGTCGGTCTTGGCCTCGACGCTGCGCCATCCGTTCGGGCTGATCCCCGTCTCGCGCTTGAACGTGCGGTAGAAGGTCGAGAGGTCGTCGAAGCCACACTCGAAGGCCACCGAGAGCACCGTGCGTGGCGTCGTGCGCAGCAAGCGCTGCGCGTGTTCGATGCGCAAGCGCCGCACGTGCGACAGCCACGACGTGCCAGCGACTTCGCGGAACAACTGCGTGAAGCGGCGCCGCGAGAGCCCGAGCGCTGACGCGCCGGCGTCGAGGCTCGTCGCCTCGAAGAAGTGCTGCCCGAGCTCGCTGACGTAGGCCTCCATGCGCGCCGTGCTGTCACCGTCGCGCGGGGCGACACGATTCGTGCGCTGGCGCGTCGCGGGGCGCTCCGCGTTCGGATCGATCCGCGCGAGCTCGATCAGGAGCCGCAGCGCTTGCGAGACCATCGAAGGCCCGGTCGTCGGCAAGTCGAGGGTCTGCTCGAAGAGGAGGCGCCGCATCCCGCGTTCGACGCGCTCGGCCTCGCCAGGCGCGAGGTCGACGACACCCGTGGGCAACAACGCCTCGTCGAGGCACGCGACGCGGAGGACCTGGGGCTCGATGCTGACGACGTAGAGCGACATCGGCGTGCCCGCGCGGTCCTCGAGCTGATGGCTCGAACCGCGGGCCACCACGAGCGCTTGTCCGGCGTGGCACTCGGCGCGACCGCTCGCATCGACGAGCGCGCCGCGGCCTTGCAGTACGAAGATCACCTTCAGGAAGTCGTGCTGGGCGCGATCCATGCGCCAGCCGTCCGCGTGCTGGCTCTCGAAGACATCGACCCCGAAGGCAGGGAACCGGTGTTCGACCGGGTCGGTGCGAGGCAACGCGGGCAGGTGACTCCTCGTCGGCATGGTGTGCCTCGATGCTAGCCGGAGGCCCAGTAGTTGGTGCTGAGGTCGTTGGTGGTGAGGGCCGACCGCCAGCCCGGACGGTTGTGGAAGAAGCGTGGGGAAACCCGTTCGGGCGTCGATCCTCGAAGACCTCAAGTGACCGCTGACGACAGGGTGACTGGGGGGCAAGTGGGCGCTTGGGTTCATTTGGGGCGATCTTGGGGCGCCTGCGTCAGGATTGTGGATAACGTTGAGGGATTGGGGGCAAACTTGGGGCAGACTTGGGAATCCACAGGGATTCTGGCCAGCTGAGAGGTGTGAAATTGGGGCAGCGTTGGTAGCATCCCGCCCGTCGAGCGCCGGCTCGTCTCTCACCATGGCCACCTCCCGTCACCTCCTGGGCGTGCACTCCTGCACGATCGATCCGGAGGGGCGAATTCAGCTCCCGAGCGGCCTCCGCGACGAGCTGAACCCGAGGGCGACGGACTTTCGGCTGATGGTGAATCTCGAGCCGGACGGCAGCCTGTGTCTGCGCGAAAAAGAGGACTGGGACGAGTGGATCACCGCACTCCACGCCCGTCCTGCGGCCACCCAGAGGGAGAGGCGCACCCTGCTCTTCCTGGCCGCACATTCCTCTTCGGTCCGCTGTGACAAGTCGGGACGGGTCCGGATTCCGGACGCCCTCCTGGCCTCGATCGGGACGGACAAAAACGACCCCGGACGGCGAGAAGTGGTGCTCGTCGGCGGGTTCAGCGAGATCAGGGTCTGGAGCCCGGCGGGGTGGGCCGGGTTCGGAACTGCCGTCCGCGACGATTTTGGCGCGGGCCTCGATGCACTGCTCGGCGGAGGGGTTCCCGAGCCGTGCGACTGAGGGCTTCCATGAGGGAAGTCGACCGTTGAGTCCGCGGGGGGTGTAGGCAACACCTCCCGCGGGACTCTCTTGCGCAGGATGGGTGGTTGCGTGGCCAATTTGCGGTCCGTTTTAAGAATGCGCAAATAGCCTCCAGGCGGCGACCCCCGCCCTCCGATGTCCAGTCGGAAGGGATTTCGGAACCATGCGCCTCGCCACGTTCGTGACTGCACTCGCCATCGTCAGCTCTAAGCCCGCCCAAGCGGACCAGGAGCGACTGCTCGTAGTCAGTGGACGCGAGCACGCCCTCATCCTGGTCAATCCGAGCACCGGACAGCGCGAGGCGCTGTTCCGGGTCGGGCTGGGGCCGGAGGATGTCGCGGTGTCGTTCGACGGTCGCACGGCGGTCGTCTCGAACCGCGGCGACGAGCTCTCGGGCACCACGATCACCGTGCTCGACCTCGTCGCGAACACCGTCGTCCGGACGATCGCGCTCGAGGCGCGCCACTTGCGCCCCGACGGCACCGAATTGGTGCGGCGTTACCACCGCCCGACCGGCGTGACGTTTCTTGGGCGTCAGCCCAAAGTCCTCGTCGCTTGCGCCGGCGAGGGCGCGTTGCTGCTCGTCGACATCGAGAACGGTCGCGTCGATGGCGAGCTGCGTCTCGAGAGCCGCGATCCGCTGCGCACCATCGTCGCGCATGACGGGCGGCACGCGTTTGTCACCAACTCGACCTCCGGCACCGTCTCGGTGGTGGATACGGGCTTCATGCGTGTCGTGCGGACGATCGACGCGGGCGGCGGCGCCTCGGGCATCGCGTTGCACCCGACGCGCGACGAGGCCTGGGTCGTCAATACCGAGGTCAACTCGATCAGCGTGATCAACACCGAACAGATGGTCGAGGTGTCCGAGTTCGCGTGCGGCGCGATGCCCTCGGACGTCGCGTTCACCACGGACGGGCGGTTCGTGCTCGTCACGAACATGCAGGAGGGCAGCATCTCGGTGTTCGATTCGACCTCGCGCCGCGTGCACACGGTCGTGGACCTCGAGACGGTCACGCAGGAGGTCGCCGACAAGCGCCCGCCTCCGACCGCGGGGAGCTTCGGACGCAGCCCCTTCCCGACACGGCTCCTGATGCACCCGAACGGCAAGTCGGCGTTCGTCGCGACCCGTCGCGATGACCGGGTCACCGAGGTGAGCCTCGAGACGTGGCGGCCGACACGCAAACTCGACTCGTTGCAGTTGCCGACGAGCATGGGGTGGTCGCGGATCGCGGGTGGGGCGTACGGTGCGCGGGTTGTCCCGTCGCCCGCAGCGCTGCGCGGCGCGGTCGGCGAGACGGGGCGCTGAGAGCAGACCCGTGCGCCGGACGCAGCGAGTACTGAAGTACTGATGTACTGAGCCAGGGTCGTTTCTTCACATTTGATCGCTGGCTCGCGCGAGGCGCGAGCCAGCGATCAAATGTGAAGAAACGACCCTGGCTCAGTACTCAACGTCCGTGCGCGCGATCCCCGCCGCGGATTCGCCGAGAATGAGTGACACCGGCCGGGGCGCGGAGGTGTCTTCCCCGTGCAGCGGCCGAGGCCCGCGGCCGTACGGGAGCTCGCGCGGCCGGGGTCGGCGAGCTGCACCGTGCCGCTCGCCATGTCAATCGAACCTCGTCGCTCGCTCGCCCGTCCGATCGTCGTCACGTTGTGCCTCGCTCTCATGTGGCTGGGGCTCGGATCCGCTGGGCCGACAGCGGCCACCGATCGCCACTCGAGCTCGGGCGACTGGCCGGCGAGCGCGACGCTGCAGCTGCGCCTCGACGCCGAGGCGTTCCGCGGAGATCCAGGGAGCGGCGGCGTCGAGTTGCGCGTACTCGCCGCTGAGCCGCCGCTGCCCCTCGGTATCGCCGCCCTCAGGCCGCGGCTTGCGCGTGGCTACGTGCCGTTCATCGCCGTGCAGCGGCGTGGGCGCGGCGGCGACCTGGCCGTCACGGGCGTGCCACCCGGGCCCCATGTCGTCGTAGTCCAGTGGCGGGCGGTGAACGAAGGCGCGACACGAGTCGCGCGGGTCGCGTGGCGCTACGTGGACGCCGAGGCAGGCGAGGTGCACCGGCTCGGGACGTTACGTCCGACGTCTGCGAGGACCGAGTGGACGCACCGACTCGGAGAGGCGGGCCCCGGAGGCGTGGCGGATGTGTCTTGCCTCGCGCTGGCGCGCCCGCTTACACGTCGGACCGAGGTCGTCCCCGAGGTGCCAGCGGGCCACGTCGCGCCGCTGATCGTATTCGACCTCGAGCTCGGGGCGACGACGCGCATCGAAGGCCTCCGCGCCCGCTCGATCGAGTGCGACCGCGCGCTTGGACCCGAGGACCTCGCGCCCGGCTGGGCGCTCGGCCCGTCGCACCGCAGCGATGCACCCGGTCGCGCTCGGGTCGAATGCGTCGTCCATTGCGCCGTCGCCCGCACACACCCTACAGCGCTCACGTTCGAGGACGTGCCGCCCGGAACGGCGGAAGTCTGGCTCTGGGCCAGGCGCGACGAGGGCGGCCCTTGGTGGACCGCCACGGGGGCCGCGACGGCGAACGGATTGACGGTGTTCGAAGGTGAGCTGCCACTCACGGTGGGTGATTGGCGCGTTCTCGCGCAGTCGCGCGACGGGGACTCAGCGCCGACGGGCGGCGCCGGCGAATTTGCGCTCCGGGTGACAGGACCGGGTGCTGTCGCCGCGATCAGGCTGCCCCCCGCGGCGACCCTCGCGGTACGCGCCGGGCACGAGTACGCCGGGCGAGGTGTGTTCGTTCGACCCGTTGGATGGTCGGTGGCGCTTGCAGCGGGAGCGCTCGGGATCGATGGAAGGCTCGTTCTCAACGGCCTGCTCGCGGGCGCGGCTCACGACGTGGCGGGTGGCGCGCGCCCCCGCAGAGTCGAGCTCAACAACCGCGGTCAGATCACCGAGTTGACCCTCGAGCCATGACTTGCAGCTCGTTCAACACACCAGGGTTGAGCGAATCGGCGCCGCGTACCTGGTACCGTACGCCGATTCGACAGCCCACAGCCCAAACAGCACCCCACCCTTTCTCGAATCGCATCCCTTTCGAGAGGAGCCGCAAACCCACACGACAGGGTTCGCGCTCTGCCGACAAACATACGCTCCCGCGGTGCTGACCTCGACGCCGAGTGCGCTCCACCTACCGCCCCTCGCGCCTCCGCTCTGGGCTCGTGGGGGACACAGCCAGACGCTGTTCGGGGTCTGGTTGCCCAGCAGCGCGTCGGAGCTGGTGCCGGGAGTCGAGGGCGTTCAGCGCTTCGACGTCGAGCTCGAGGGCGGCGATCGCCTCGTGACCCTCGAGGTTCCCCCGCACGGCGACGGCGCGAAGCTCGAAACCGGCTGGGTCGTGCACTTGTTCCATGGACTGACCGGGAGCACGAGCTCGGGTTATGTGCGGCGTGCGGCGGCGCGACTCGCCGGCGTCGGGCACACGGTGGTCGCGGTCAACCATCGCGGCGCGGGCCTCGGCAGAGGTCTCGCACGCGGCATGTACCACTCCGGAGTCGCGGGCGATGTGCGGGCCGCCCTCCGCGCGGGGCGCGCGCGCCACCCCACGCGCCGTCACCTCGCGATCGGCTACTCGCTCAGCGGCAACGCGCTCCTCTTGGCGCTCGGCCGTGACTGCGCGCTCGACCCGGCTGCCATGCCGGACGCAGCGATCGCGGTCAATCCGCCGGTCGACCTCGCGAACTGCGTGAAGCGCATCGAATTGCCGCGGAATCGCCTGTACGACCTGAAATTCGTGCACGGTTGTATGCGCGCGTTTGACGAGCGAGTCGCCTTGGGCCTGCTGCCCGCGCAGCCACGGCTCGGTCTCCGGCACACGCTCCGCGACTTCGACGAGCAGTTCACGGCCCCGTTCGCAGGCTTCGAGGGCGCGGACGATTATTACGAGCGCTGCTCGGCGCGCCCGTGGCTCGCGAGCGTGCGCACACCGACGTTCCTGATGACGAGCGGCGACGACCCGCTCATCGACTGGCGCGACGCCGGAGAAGCGCCACGCTCCAGCTCGGTACACGTTCATGTCGTCCGGCATGGGGGCCACATGGGCTACCTCGATCGCGCGAAACCGGTGCGGGGACAACGCTGGCTCGAGGACGCCTTGCTCGCAGCGCTCCCGCTCGTCGGCGTGGGATGAGGCGCGGTCGAACAGCGCCCAGCGCGGCCCATTCCGACCCAGTGCACCGAGCTCCTGTTCCGGCGCGTCAGTCGCAACGCTGGAAGGCGAACGCCTCGACCTGACCCAGTTGAGCGATGGAGCGATCGTCGACGCCACCCCTGCGGACCTCGGAGGCTTGCTCGTGCGTGCGCTCGAGCACCACTCCAAGGGCGAATGGCTCGAGCATTTCTCCCGTTGCCCCGGACGGTTGTCCGGTTGAACCGGAATTTCGTGCGGACCAGCCGCAGGATCTAGCCGCTCAAGGCCGGGCCTTACCTCGCGGCGCCGGCCATCGCCTCGCACGACTTGGCGCACTTGCGGCACATCTCAGCGCACTGCTTCATCATCGCGTCGCCCTTGCCGAGCTTGTCGCAGGACTCGGCGCACGCGTTGCAGATGTCGACGCACTCCTTGCAGATGTGGGCGGCGTGTTCCGAACCGCGGGCCATGAAGGACACGGCTGTCGCGCAGATCTCGGCGCAGTCGGCCATGATGATCTGATGCTCGGGCGAGGCGTGTTGGCCGCCCAGGTGCAGGCAGTGCGTGGCGCACTGGGTACAGATGGCCGCGCACTCGCCGCAGTCCTTGATGCAAGCGAGCGTGTCTTTGGAGGGAGCGCTGTAAGTCATGGAGAGATCCTTGCGGGTCGTGAACTCGGGGAACAAGCACGCACGACGTGCGCGCAAGTCAAGTTGCAGACCGCTGATGCCGGGGGCGTGATGCCTGTGTGATTCTCGCTTCACCGAGGAGTGCTTCCTTCGTCCTGCAAGTTGCGGACGAGCAGCGGTTCCTCGCCGACGCCAAAACTCTGTCTAACTCCGTCGTGCATTGTTTTGTCGCTGTTCGTCAACGCCACCAACATCGAGGCGCCGCCCTATCACGGCGTACATGCGCAACTTCTATGAAGTGCGCACGCGGTTCCTGCTCTAATCGAAGGCCAAGAGATCCGCATCACGTCGGAGGGCGTCGAGCGCATCACGCTGGGCCTCGCGCGCGAGCTCGTCGACCTCTCGCAACCCATCCAGGTGCTCTGGAACGGCAAACAGGCCTTCGAAGGCGTCGTCGAGCGTGACTTCGCGCGGACGGTCGAGCTCGCGCTCGAGAAAGCCGACTGGCGCGGCACGTTCGAAGGCGTGCTCGAGCTGCGGCGCTGATAGAACGCTCGAAGCCTCGACCGAGCGGCCTGTGCCGCCTCGAGACGGAACTCCGTTTGCGCGGGCATTTCAAATCGCCCACACACATTTTCCGTACGCCAGTTCCAGCGCGGCCCATCCTGAGCCAGTGCACCGAGCTGCTGTGCCCGCCCGTGAGTCTCAACGCTGGAAGGCTATCGCCACGACCTGACCCGGGGCACGATGGAGCGATGGTCGACGCCACCCCCTCGGACCTAGAAGGCCTGCTCGTGCGCGCGCTCGAGCATCACTCCAATGGCGACTCGGTGGCCGTCGACGAGCTGTGCGCCGCGCACCCCGAGCACGCCGCGGCGCTGCGCGAGCACCTGCGTGAGCTGCGGCTGTCGGGGCTTCTCGATGGGGAGGGCGCGCCCGCGATCCTCGCGCTCGGCGAGTGGCTCGGGGGGCATCGTCTCTTGTACCGCCTGGGCGAAGGGGGCATGGGCGTCGTCTACGTCGCCGAGGATCGCAGCCTCGGAAGACGCGTCGCGCTGAAAGTCCTCCGGCCGGACCTCGCGCACTCGCGTCAAGCGCGCGCGCGCTTCCAGCGCGAGGTCCAGACGATCGCGCGCCTCGCGCACCCGTCCATCGTGCCGCTCTTTCGCGAGGGTGAAGAGCGCGGTGTCGCCTACTTCACGATGGCCCTCGTCGAGGGCGCTTCGCTCGCCGAGGTCTTGCGCGAGCTGGAGGGGCGCGACCCCGCGGAGCTCCAGGGACGCGACCTCTTCAAGGCGCTCGTGCGGCTCACCGAAGCGCGCGGCTTCGACGTCACGGGCGCGAGTCCCGACGAGCCGCTCTTCGCGGGTCCGTGGGCGCAAGCGATGGCCTGGCTCGCGCGCGAGGTCGCGCAGGCGCTCGAGCACGCGCACCAACGCGAGGTCCTGCACCGCGACGTGAAACCCTCGAACATCTTGCTCACGCCGGCAGGGCACGTCCTGCTCGTCGACTTCGGCCTCGCGTCGCTCACTGGCAACGAGCGCATGACACGCACGGGGTCGCAGCTCGGTTCGCTGCCCTACATGGCTCCCGAGCAGATCGCGGGTGACCCCGGGCGCGTCGATGCGCGTGTCGATGTGTACGGGCTCGGCGTGTTGTTCTACGAGCTCTTGGCGCTGCGGCTCCCGTTCCAGGAATCGGATCCCGCGCGCCTCAGCATCCGCGTCGCATCGGGGGACAAGCCCTCGCTGCGCTCGTTCCATCGCGGCCTGCCGGCGGACTACGAGACCGTGTGTTTCACCGCGCTCGACGCGGACCCAGCGCGACGGTACGCCAGCGCCGCGCACCTCGCGCGGGACCTCTCCAATCTGCTCGAGCGGCGACCGATCGAGGCGCGACCCGCGGGCCTCGGTGTTTTGCTGACACGTTGGTCAGAGCGGCATCCGGGGCGCGCGGTCGGACTCGCCGCCGGGCTGCTGTTGCTCGTCTTCGGACCGCTCGTGTACGGTCGGCTCGAGGCGAACGCCGGCCTCCGTGTCAGCCGCGAACGCGACGTCGCCGAGCAGAACCTCGACGCCGCGCTCGAGGCCGTCGAGGTGCTGCTGGAGCGAGTCGGGAGCCGTGAGCTGCGCGATGTGCCGCGGGTCGCGCGCCTACGAGCTGAGCTGCTCGAGCGGGCCGCGAGCCTCTATGCGCGGCTCGAGTCGAGCTCCCGCGGCGACTTGCGCACGAGGCTGCGGATCGCGAGCGCGCTCGGCAAGCTCGCGAAGTTGCGCCAAGAGTCGGGCGAGCGCGAGGCGGCGCTCGTCGGTTTCGACGAAGCCGAACGCCGACTCGAGGCGCTCGCGCAGGAGGCGCCGAGCGACCCGGATGTGCTGTTCGAGTACGGCAATCTCCTCGCGTTCGCCGCCGTCTCGCGCTTCCCTGGCGACCCGAGCGCCGCGCTCCCCGCGCTGGAGCCGGCGCTCGCGGCCCTGCGACGGGCGCGTGCCGTCGCGCCGACGGCGATCCGCCCGCGCTCCGAGCTCGCGCGGGGACTCGTGGCGCGCGGACATTTCGCCTTCAACGCCGACGAGCTCGAGGTGGCGCTCGCGGCCTTCGCCGAGGCGGATGAGCTCAGCACCGGACTGCTCGCGGAGTGTGAACCGGGAACGCCGGCAGCGATCGACGCGCTCGAGCTGCAGCTGACCGCGCGGCTCCGGTCTGCGGGTGCCCTGCAAGCCCAGGGGGAGAAAGAACGCGCCGCAGAGTTGCTCGAGGCTGGCCTCGTGATATGCGCGACCGTCGCGGACCCATCGAGTTACCTCCGGCAGTTGCGTAGCGCCGCGATCATGACCCTGGTCCAGATTCGCGGGGAGAGCGAAGGCGACGAGCGCTCCTCCGAGCTGGACCGCCTGCTCGACGTCGCCCATGCCGATGCGCTCGCGCTGACACATGACTTCCCGAACAACGAGCAGTTCGCGACCAGCGCAGCCAACAGCTTCGCGGCGCTCGGCGCGCGCGCTTTGCGATTCCAGAACTGGGAAATGGCGCGCGAGCACTCGCTCGAAGCGGCGCGCCTCGAGCGCGAGCTGCAGCGGCGGCACGCCGAAAACCCGAGACACAGCGGCAATCTCGGCCTTGCGCTCGGGCGGGTCGCAGAGGCGGAGCTCGCGTTGGAGCGCCCGGAGGAGTTCGACCGGCAGACTTGGCTCGCGATCGAGGCGCATCGCGAGTGCCTCGCCCGTGGCGGCAACGACGTCCACAAGCGCAACATCCTGGATCGCCTGCGCAGCTACGCGACGTGGGCGCACATGACACAGGACGCAGAGGGGCTGGATCGCGTCACCGACGGGCTGCTCGAGTGGCTCGACGGGACCTTCATGGCGACCGTCGATGCGGCGCGGTGTGCGATGCTGGCGGGAGACATTTGGCGCGCAGAGGGCGACGTCGCAGCGAGCGACGAGCGTCGCGCGACGGCCGTCCGCTGCCTCGAGCGCGCGCTGGCGATCGATCCGCGGCAGACGAAGATCGTGTCGGACTTCGCGCGTAGCCTGGGGCTCGACCAGGAGCCGCGCATCCTCGAGCTCCTGAAGCGCTGAGCGACGCGAGGCCTCGCGCTCGTGGTTTCCGGCGCGAGACCCTCCCTGCGCTGGCGCCGACCGGCGCGTGGTAACGTCCGGCATGCAACAGGTGCCCTCGATCCGCTATGTCATCCTCTTTGTGCGCGATATGGAGCGATCCGTGGCCTTCTATCGTGACGGGCTCGGCCTGCCGCTCGGCATGCAGAGCCCCGCGTGGACCGAGTTCGAGCTCGACGGCACGAAGCTCGCTTTGCACGTCAGCCAGGCACTTGGCCCGGTCCCGGTCGCCAATGACCACCCGGGTGAGAAACGTGGTGTCGCGCAGGAGATCGTCTTCGTTGCGGGTGACCCGCTCGCGCACCGCGCCGAGCTCGTGCGCCGCGGTGTGAACGTCGCGCCGCCGAAGGTGGTGCACGAAGCGGGTCCGGGTCAAGTCGGTGTCAGCTGCATCTTCGAGGATCCGAACGGCAACACGTTGAGTGTCTAGCTCCGAGCAGGAGCTCGACCTGGCGACGGTCTTCGGCACGGGCTTCGCCCCGTTCCGCGGCGGCCTACTGCGCTACTGCGACGCGCGCGGCGCGCACGACGTGGTCAATGTCCTCGATGCGATCCGCGGCGAACCGGACGTCCACGAACGGGGCGTCGCGGCTGCACGCTTCGCCCCGGCGCTGGTGCTGCGCGACTTGGCCGCGAACTACGGCCGGTTCCTTCCGGTGCCGGCGGGGGAGTGAGTCGAGTTCGACGAACGGGCCTCGCGGCTACACCACGACGTCGGACGTGACTTGTCGTCCTGGGCGTGTCTCCAAATGCGTCGCTGGCAGCAGTCCAGTGACGGTCGTGAGCACGCGCAAGTCTCACCGAGACCGCGCGCCTAGGATTGCTCCCCGCTGCGATTCCTCGCGTTGCTTCCTGCGCCTCCGAGCGGTAGCGGCAATATTCTCGGCGACAACGTGGCTGCAACCTGCGTGACTTGGGACGACGCGGGCCTTCGTCGCGCTCGCCAACACCGAGGGTGGCGTCGTGCTCCTCGACGTGATCAGGCTGTCTCGTGCGTCCACCATAGGGCGCCTTTTTGCCTCAACTTGGGACATCCGGCCGACCCCCGCCCAAAAGTGATGAATGCGTTCACCATATATGTCGATAAAATGGTGAGTCCATGGATCTCCAGTCCTTCCTCGCCAATGGCAACCCCTGGTGGTGGAACCCGGCTGCGCGGCGCCGCTCGGTCAAGCCCAATCGGCGGCGCGCATACTTCGAGCGGCTCGCCGTCGCTGCCACGGCTCCCAACATGCGCTCCCTCGTCCTACGTGGCCCGAGGCGGGTCGGCAAGACGCAGCTCTTGCTGCAGCTCGCGGACTGGTTGCTGAGCGAGGTCGGATTGCTCCCCGGGCGACTGCTCTACGTCGACCTCTCCGATCCACTACTCGCGCCGCTCGGACGCGGCCCTGAGCTACTCGAGTCGTTGCTGAGCGCGTGGCCGCCGGGATCGGCGCCCGGCCCACGGGTCGCCCTGCTCGACGAGATCCAGACGGTGCCCGAGTGGGACGCGTGGCTGAAGCACACGCTCGATTGGAACGAGGACCTGCGCGTGATTGCGACCGGCTCGTCCTCGCTGAACCTTGCACACGGTGGCCGCGAGTCGGGACGCGGCCGATGGGACGACCTGACAATCGAGGGGCTCACGTTTCCGGAGCGACTGGATCTTCTCGCGCGCGACCCCGAATCCACGCGAGAGCGCACTCTCTCGCGTCAGCCGCAGTTGATCCGCGAGCATTTAGAGCTCGGCGGTCTGCCCGAGTACATCGGTTCCAATGAGAGCCGCATCGAGATCCGCCGCCACATGCGCGCTGAGGTCGACCGCGAGCTCGCAGCGGAACTTGCGGGTGTCGTCAAGGATGTCGACGTGACACGCCGTCTGTTTCTCACGTTCGCACAGGACTCCGGCGAGATGCACGGGCGCAAGAAGTTATCCGACGCCTTGGGCATTGATCGCAACACGCTGGATCGACACATCGAGGCCCTGTCCGACATGCTCCTCATTCATCGGCTCGGCCCAGTGACGGGGGCTCGCAGCGGAGCACCTCGGAACATTCGTAGCCGACTCGCGGACGACAAGATCTACGTCGCCGAACCAGGTCACGTCGGCGCGTTCGCCTCGACCGCCGAGCCATTGGAGAACGGCACTGTCGCCGGCCGGATCTTCGAGACCACCGTCTACCACGCGCTGCGGAGCGTCGCACGAGAGCTCGACTGCAGCGAGATCGGGTACCTGAGGATCGACCAAGATCGAGAGATCGACTTCGTGTTGGCGCTGCCTGGGGGTAAGGTTGGAATCGAAGTCACAGCGTCCGACCGGGAGGACAAGAAGGTCTCGCAGGCACGCGCTGCGAAGGACAAGTTCGACATCCCGCTGCTCGTCGTCGCGGGGGCCATGGGCAGCGAGCGCACGGGCGACGTCCCGAGCATCGACCTCCAGCGCTTCCTGCTCGATCCCGTTGCGGCGATTCGGAGGATGCTTGCATGAATGGCGGCGTGCCGGTTGGTCGACGAGAAGACCAGCACCACGAGTTCAAGGCCCGCGAGTCGCTCGAGGATCCACGAGCGATCGCACGTGAGGTCGTCGGCTTCTTGAACGCGGACGGTGGCTCTATCTGGATCGGCGTGCCTGAAGTCGACGGGGTGGCTCAAACGCCGACACCGATCCCTGAGATCGAATCTGCTCGAGAGACCCTGCAGGATCGCCTCCTCGACCTGGTACTGCCTCCCTTCG